>Ga0214471_10000140_pt1 | contig 70818 bp, 51 predicted proteins | sample RVTome_5_FD_207665 | JGI IMG/M metagenome (GOLD analysis project Ga0214471, IMG submission 207665) | Soil microbial communities from uranium-contaminated site in the Upper Colorado River Basin, Wyoming, United States - RVT142D155 | ecosystem: Environmental > Terrestrial > Soil > Contaminated >... | reverse complement strand
GGTCGTCAACATGCTGCCTATCTGAAACACGAATACTGCGGCAGGATCGCCAAGAGCGTCCAGAGTGAGGGCGCCGGTCAGTTGCGCCGCGGACGAGAAGCAGTACACGCCGGGGGTCAGCGTCATGCTGCCGAGATCCATACCGGTGAGGTCTGTGTCGCATGGAAGGCCAGCCAGCGAGTTGTACGCGGTGGTGACGTCAGCCTGAGCCTGGAGAGCGACCGCATCGGCGGCATGTACCGCCCCGATGACGAGGCCAGGAGGAAAGCCGGTGATCGCAGAACCGGGACCGACGCCGAGGTCCCCGACGATCTCCGTGGGGCCGGTGTTGGTCACCGTCGTTGCGCCCAGAACGGCGAAGCTCTCTGCGGTACCCAGAGTCTGGGGGAACGCCGATGAGGCGCACAGGAAAAGCCCGACGATTCCCAGGACTGCTCGGACAGGGGAGTACGTACGTTCCATGTTCTACACCTTTTCTCGTGGATAGCCCGGACCGAAGAGAGCTGCTCCCATTGACTGGCATCGAGCATGGGCGTCGATTTTTCGCCCGCGCCGAGGCCAAAAAAAAAGCCGACTCGGACCGGCACTGAAAACAGTGCTGGTCCGAGTCGGCTTACTCGCGTGCTGGCCTCCCGGCTCGAGCCGGGCTGCCCCTGATCTAGTCCTCCGACTGATGGACTGAAACCATCACGCCGTGCAATCTACAATCGGGATCCGCTGGAAGCAAGGGTATTCCACTAGAATGAGAGGAAAATGCGTGGAGACAAAGGAATCTCATCGCCTCGGTTTCAGGGCGCGGTCCATTCCGTCCAGCCATCACGATCCTGCAGGCGGTGTCGAGGGGGGGGTAGGGCATCCCCGCAAGGCCGGGAGGTGAGAGGGAGGGGACCCTCCCTCCACCGCAAAAAAAGCCGTGGCAGGAGACATGATCTCCTGCCACGGCGCGATGTTCCCCCGATCAGATCTCCTACGCTCCGTCGTCGGTCACATCTCGAGGCGCAGCTGCGCAGCCTGGGGCATCTCGAGCTTGACCACTTCTCCGATATCCCTCAACGTGTAGCTGACGGTGAAGTCGTGCATTTTCATCTCGCCGGCGTCGTGCTTGGCCACGGCATCCTTCGCCGAGCTCTTCTGCGTGGACTGCAGCTCGACTCGCTTGATGGCGCCTGCCGCATCGGTGATGATTCGCAGCGTGCAAATCAACCCGTCGGCGTCCCCGAGAACGCTCAGGCAGCAGGCGGGAATCGCCTTGCCTTCGAGAATCGTCGAGTAGACGTAGTCATCGGCCGAGAAGAGCCCGCGATCGTTGACGGATCGCTGGAAGCTCGCCTGCTGGGTCCCGGGATGGCCAAGCAGCTCGTGGGGAGCGGGGAGGTTGTACAGGGCCCAGAACTCCCATGCCTTTACGCGGTCCTTCGCCCGGCCCTCCGTGGCCTTGGCCATCTGATCGTCCGCGATTCCTGGCGACCCGGGCGACGCGGTCTGGATCTGCCAGAGGCTGTTCTGGTCGGTGAAGGCCACCCTCGAGCCGTCACGATAGGCGTCCATCTTGGCTCCCTTGAGGTGGAGCGGGCACGACTGCGAGAACTCGCCGTCAAGCTTGATCGTGACGGGCTCTCCATGGGTCATCGCAACCGGGTTGACGACCACCTTTCCACTGGACATCCCTTCGGGGGCATTGGCAACCAGCACCTCGGGTTCAATGGTGACCGTCGCGCTGAACCGGTAGCCAGGGGTGGTCGCGAGCGCCTTCGCGGACGCCTGCATCCTGGCCAGATCGACGGTGTGCTCACTCGACATCTTGGCCGGCGCCTGCGGCATCTTGGCCGGCGCCTGCGGTCCCGCAGTCATTGCTGCGAATAACATGAGACCGGCTGCTGAGGAAATCGACATACATTCTCCTTTGATCTTGTGAGCTGATCTCCGGAAGTGCGTGTTGCGCAATTCCAGGAGCAGTGTCCTGGTTCCTGGCCAGGCCGCGATTGTGGCCGGGCCATTCACCGTGATGACGGGGATGACTGATCGCGTCGGAAGGCCGCACATCGACGCATCAAGGGGTTTCCCTGGATGGTGAGCCAGTGCTGGTCGGATCGAGCGCGCTCCGACCACGGTGCCTCTTGGGCCGCCGCGTGGTGCTGTGCCGCGGTCGAAACCGGGCTGTCCTCAGGCCATGGGGTGTTTGCCTTTCCGTGCTACTGCGCACGGGTGGTCGTTCATTCGATGGCGATGCGTTACCGCCCTCTGCGGCTGTAATAATAGCCGCCCCCACCGAAGAACATGAACAACAGGAGAATCAGGATGATCCAGCCGAAAGTACCCATGATTTGTCTCCACTTCTGATGCTGCGTGGTTACCGAGTCCGGCGCGTCACTTTCTTGCCTTCTTCGCCGCTTTCTCGACCTTGTCGACGGCCTTCTTGGCGACGTCTTTCACCTTGCCAACCGCCTGGTCGACCTTGCCCTCCGCGCGGAGCTTGTTGTTGTCGGTCAACGCGCCGGCGGCCTCCTTGATTCGACCCTTCGCCATGTCTGACTTGCCACTCATGATGGTGACTCCCCACTTGCTACAGGTTGCATAGAACGGCCCATGTCCAAAAAAAAACCGACGTGGCCGAACACCCTGAGGCATTCGAACACGTCGGTCTACTTGCGTAACTGGCCTCCCGGCCCGGCCGGTTTGCCCTTTATCCAGTCGTCCGACGACTCGAGAAGAGGCATGCACGGTAGCATTCCTGTCGGGAATGTCAATCCAGGAGGAAAGCGTGTGATCGGCGAAAAGGAAAGCGCGGCCTCGTTGCGGGCAGGGGAGAGCGAGGCGCGGGGGAATCTCTTGAAGAGACCCGTCTCCCGGCGCGGAGCAGCGTCGTGCCATCTGGCCATCGTGTGCGTCCCGGGTTAAGTTGGAGTGCGCCGGTAACGGGAGGGTCGCGTGTCCGTGGGTCATCCCACCGCCCGGGGCATGTCCTCATTGCGCAACAAAGGAGGGTCCAACCGTGGACGCTTGCAAGCTCCTCGTGCCCGTGATGCTTCTGGGCCTCATCCTGACCGTGCCGGATGCCGCGGTTGCCACGACTCCTCGACTCCACGAGACGCAGCGGCTTGCTCTGGCCGACCCGAACAGCAACGACAACTTCGGGTTTTCCGTTTCCCTCTCCGGGAACACGGCGCTCGTCGGGGCGTGCCTCGACGACGTGCAGGCCTCGGACGGCGGATCGGTACCGGTGTTCGTGCGCGAGGGCGAGACCTGGAGAGAGCTCCAGCGTCTCGTCGCTTCCGACGGGACTGCCGGGGATCGTTTCGGACGATCCGTCGCGATCGACGGCGATACCGCGGTCATCGGAGCCTGGTTCGATGATGCGAGGGGTTTCCGGGCCGGGTCCGCCTACGTCTTCTCCTTTGACGGCGCCGCCTGGATCCAGATCCAGAAGATCGCCGGCAGGGACACCGACGATCTCGATCTCTTCGGAGCATCGGTCGCCATCTCGGGTGACACCATCGTGGTCGGAGCAACCGGTGCCGGAGACGAGGCGACGCCGGGCTCCGGGGTCGCGTACGTGTTCGTCCGATCGGGATCAGTCTGGATCCAGGAGCAGCGACTCGTGGCCAGCGACGCGACGAGCGGGGTCGCCTTCGGGGTGTCGGTGGCGATCTCCGGAGACACGGTGGCGGTGGGGGCTCCGATCGACTCGAGCCTCGGCCCGGAATCCGGAGCCTGCTACGTCTTTGATCGCTCCAATCAAGCATGGGCCGAGCGCCAGAAGCTTCTCGCGTCCGACGGTACGCAGGGAGACCGTTTCGGTGCTTCGGTGGCTCTTCTGGAGGGCACCCTCCTCGTCGGCGCCCCCCGGAGCGCGTCGGCGCGGCCACGCGGAGGATCGGCCTACCGGTTCACAGCGGCGGGCGGGGTCTTCACCGAGGCGCAGATCCTCGTGCCATGCTCCGGATCGCCCGGAGATCTCTTCGGTTTCGCGGTCGCCCTCTCCCGGGATCGGGCGGTGGTGGGGGCGACCAACCAGCACGAGGGAGACGCCGCGACGGGGCCCGGCGCGGCCACCGTCTACGATCGAGCGACGGAGCCCTGGAGCGAGGCCTTCCGGCTCGTGGCCTCCGACGGCGCTCCGGGGGATGCCTTCGGAGGATCGGTGGCGGCCTTGGACGAGACGGTCCTCGTGGGCGCGCATCTGGTGGATGATCCGGCCCCCGGCGCGGGCGCCGCCTACGTGTTCACGGGGAGTCCGGTGCCCCGGAGCCCGATCGTGAACGTCGGCATTCACGGAGATGGTCTCGACATCGGCGACAACGCGGTCCTCTTCGCCAGCACGGAGATCCAGTCCGGTCGGGATCTCAACGGCGACGGCGACGATGACGACACCCTGCTGTTCCTGTTCGACGCGGGAACGAGGAGCCTCCACGATCTCGGGGTGATGCCGCCCTTCGGGGGGGTGATCGTCGGGGACGTGGCCATCTTCCAGGCCAGCGAGAGGGACCTCGACGCCGATTCCAACGGCGACGGAGACCGCGACGACATCGTGCTGGAGCGACTCGACATCCCGTCCCTGGAGAGGTCGAGCCTCGGCCTGGCGGTGGAGGTCCAGTCTGGCCCGCTCCGCACCGGGGTCCGCGTCCTGTTCGAGGTCTCCGAGTTCGGGGAGGGGCGGGATCTCAACGGAGACGGAGACACCGTCGACTCGATCCTGCATGCGGTGCGGGCGAGCGACGGCCGGGTCGACAACCTCGGGCTCGACCGCTCGCTTCCCCGGGTCGGCGAGGAGCTCGCGGTCCTGACGGCCTCGGAGATCCTCGAGGAGGAGGACCTGAACGGCGATGGCGATCAGATCGACCTCGTGCTCCACGCCTACGATCCCGCGTCGGGAGCCGTCTCCAACCTCGGGCTGGCCGGGGCGGAGTCGTTTCTCCTCAGGGTCCACCGACAGGTCATCTCCTCGACCTTCACCGAGAGTCTGGTCGGAGAGGATCTGAACGCCGACGGTGACCTGGGCGATTCCGTGGTTATGGCCTATGACCACGCGCGTCGCGAGGTGATCAACACGGGGCTGGCCTCCTTCGAGTACGCCCTGCAGGATCCGTTTCTCTTCATCAAGGTCTTCGAGCTGTTCCAGGGACAGTCGGACCTCAACGGGGACGGCGATTTCCTGGACTCCGTTCTCCACGTGGTCGACGTGAGGACGGGCGAGACGGTCAACCTCGGTCTCGCGGCCGAGTCTTTCTCGGTGACCGAGGCCGGAACCGTCCTCTTTCTGGTGCCCGAGAGCGATCAGGGGAACCGGGACCTCAACGGAGACGGGGACACTTCCGATCGGGTGGCTCACGTGTGGGATCCCGTCTCGAGAGAGACCCGGAACCTGGGGGTGGTCCTGTTGCTCCTCTCGGGTGAAGGAGACAACTCCGACATCCCGGTGCAGCTCTGCGAGACCTCCGAGGATCTCAACGGGGACAGGGATGTCGGAGACTGCGTGCTGCACACCTACGATGGCTCGACCGGCAAGCTGGTGAATCACGGTCTCGCGGTGAGCGGGAGCGTGGTGGTCACCGAGAACCTCATCCAGTTCACGGTTTCCGAGCGCAACCAGGGAAACGGCGATCTCAACGGAGATGGGGACGCGCGCGACTTCGTCCTCCACCTGCTCGATACGCGGACGGGCGAGATCTCGAATACCCGCCTGGCCGCCTCCCCCTCGGTCTTCGCTCCCCGATCGGACGATCTGGTCGCGGTGCCCGTCGAGGAGCTGCGCCAGGGAAGGGACCTCACCGGAGACGGGGACCTGGGAGACACCGTCCTCCACGTCATCGACGCCCTGCCTTGCTCGCTCGCCACCAGCCTCGACCCCTCCCCGCTCCTTCTCCTCAACGGGAGGACGCGCAAGGTGCGGGTCGGTGTCGGTGAGCCGCTCGAGCTGACGCTGAGGAGCCCCGACTCGGCCCCCGCTCGCTACATCCTCTGGGTCTGGAGCGCCGGGGTCGAGAACCCGGTGACGTTCTTCTCCGATGACATCGGCTGCACCGTCAATCCCACCCCGCTGTCGCCGCTCCTTTCCCCGCAACCGTTCGCGGCCCTCCGCTCTCCGGGGATCCCCGGCGAGCTCACCCGCGGCCTGCGCGTGCTTCCGGGGCCGGCGTCGGCTCCCTTCACCGTCTCGCGACCGAGCCGGGCCTCGCACGTCGGGAGGTTCACCATCCAGGGGTTCGTGGAGGATCCGTCGGCGCTGAGCTTCACCGGGTTCTCGCGCACGAACGCGCTGGTGGTGACCATCGAGGAGTAGGTCCTGCGCTTCATCGGCTCGCCTGCGCCTGCCTCTCGTGCCTCGGCGCTTCGGACGGTACGATGTGTTGCCCCTCTACTCGTACCGCAGCGCAGCAATCGGATCCAGTGCCGCCGCCCTTCTCGCCGGGTACACCCCGAACACCACGCCCACCGTACACGAGATCACCAGCGAGATGAGCACGTAGTTGGGGCTCACCACCGTCTTCCACTCGGTGAGGGCGGCAAGACCGATGGCACCGCCGGTGCCGAGAGCGCAGCCGAGGAGCCCTCCTACCGCGGCGATCACCACCGTCTCGAGCAGGAACTGGATGAGGATGTCGCCGCGTGTGGCCCCCAGGGCTCTCCGGATGCCGATCTCTCGCGTTCTCTCGGTGATGGTGGCGAGCATGATGTTCACGATGCCGATGCCGCCCACCACCAGCGAGATGCCGGCGATGATCACCATCACGAGGTTGAACACCTTCTGGGTCTGCTCCCGCTGCTGGAGGAGCTCCAGCGGCACGACGATCTCGTAGTCCTTCTTCTCGTGCAGCGAGCCGAGGGCGGCCGCGATGATGCGGGCGGTGGGGAAGACGTCATCGTCCCCGCGGGTCTGGACGATCATCTGGTCCAGCTCCACCTCGTTGATCTCCTCGCTGCCGCTGCGCCGGATGGCGGTGAGGGTGCCGAAGGTGCGCATGGACGTCTCGTAGGGGATGTAGATCTCGGACGAGCGATCATCGAGGGAGAGGGCCTTCCTGGTGTGGGAATGGAAGCCCTGGTCGTCGAGGATCCCCACGATCTCGAAGGGCTGGCCCCCGATCTTGAGCACCATGCCCAGGGGATCCTCCACGGTGGCGAGCTGGTCCAGCAACCCACTTCTCACCACGCAGACCTTGTTGGCCGCCTCGTCGTCGATGTCGGCGATGGTCCGCCCCCGATTCACACGGAGCCGGAGCTCGCGCAGGTGGTCGGGGAGGACTCCGAGCACCGTGGCGTCGAGATTCCGGCTTCCGTGGCTCACCGTGCTCTTGACCTGGTTGACGGGCAGGATGCGGTCGATGGCCGGGCAGGTCAGCAACAGGTGGTCGCGGTCGCGGAAGGTCAGCCCGTAGCGCAGGATCCAGCTCTCGCCCTCCGCCGAGGCGCGTGTTTCCAGCGGCGGCTTCACCGAGTTCACGATGATGTTGCGGATGCCCAGCTCCTGGATGCGAGAGAGGATCTCGGCCCGCGCCCCGGCTCCCACCGCCAGCATGGAGATCACCGAGCCCACGCCGAACACGATGCCGAGGGTGGTGAGGAGGGTGCGCAGCTTGTTCCGCCGCAGGTTCCGGATGCCCAGGACCACGATCTCGACCATTCGCTCGAGCATGGTCAGGACCCCTCCCGCGCCGGAGCCGAGGCCCGTTCCGCGAGAGCGAAGGCGGGCTTCCCGTCACGATCGATGCGGCCGTCCTTGAGCTCGATCACCCGGGGCAGGGCACTCGCGATCTCGGGGTTGTGGGTGACCATGAGGATGGTCCGGCCCCGCTCCCAGAGCTCGAATACGAGGCGGAGGATGTCCTGGCCGCTCTTGCTGTCGAGGTTGCCGGTGGGCTCATCGGCGAGCAGGAAGGCCGGGTCGTTGGCCAGCGCCCGGGCGATGGCGACGCGCTGCTTCTCGCCTCCCGAAAGCTGCGGGGGATAGTGACCGGTGCGATGGGAGAGCCCCACCTGGTGGAGCAGATCGCGGCTCTTCTTCTCCCTCTCCCTGCGGGGAACGCGTCCGTAGAAGCCGGGCGTCTCCACGTTCTCGAGCACGGTGAGCTGGGGAATCAGGTTGAAGGACTGGAACACGAAACCGATGGTCCCGTTGCGGAGGCTGGACAGCTCGGTGTCGCCGAGGGTGGAGACGTCCTGATCGAGGAGCATGTACTTGCCGCGACTCGGGCGATCGAGGCAGCCGAGGATGTTGAGGAGCGTGCTCTTGCCGGATCCCGACGCTCCGACGATCCCCACCATCTCCCCTTCGGTCACCTCGAAGTCGATGCCCTGAAGGACCCGGACGATGGCGTCGTCCTCTCCGTAGTCCTTGTCCACGGCCTCGAGCCGGACGATTCCGCGCCTCATGACGACATGTCGAGAGACGGGATCGCCGTGCCTCCGCCTTCGCCATCTCCGCCCGGCGTCCGGCCCGTGCCTTCTCGCGTTCCCTTGTTCTCGTCCCGGGGATCGTAGAGCAGCACCGCTTCACCGGCGGCGACGCCTTCCAGGAGGATCACGAAGTGATCGTTGTTGCGACCGACCTTGACCGCGCGACGCTCGATGGCTCCACCCTTGCTCACGAAACAGAAGTGCTCTCCGGCATCGGCGTGCACCGCGTGCAGGGGCACCGTCAGCACGTCCTTGACCTCGTCCACGTGGATCTGCACCCGTGCCGAGACGCCGGAGCGAATCTCCACCCCTTCGAGGGAGTCCAGGTCCACCACGACCTCGAAGCGCCGGTTGTCGGGGCCGGAATCCCAGTTGGAGGTGGCGACCTGGGCCACGCGCGCCACCTTTCCCGTGAACGTCTGTCCCTTGTGCGTATCAATGGTGAGCGTGCAGGCCTGGCCCATCGCGATGTGGTTGATGTCGGCCTCGTGGATCTGGATCAGGCACTGCATGGAGGTGAGATCGGGGATGGTGAGCACGGTCATTCCCGAGTAGACCTGATTGCCCACCTTGATCCGATCTTTTTCCCAGGGGCGGGAGGGGTCACCGTAGAGGACGATGCCCGGCTTGGGCGCCTTCATCGTCATCTGCTCGTGTTCCTTCCGGTGCTTGGTCAATCGATCCCTGGTGCTCTGGACCTGGCGCTCGTGCTGGGTGATCCGCGCCTGCTTCTCCTTCACGTTGATCTGCGCCGTCTCCTGCGTGCGCGCGAGGTCTCTCTCCTTGGTCTCGTGCTCCGAGTGCAGGCGCGCGATCTCCATGGGGCGTGTGTAGGTCTCGAACAGCGTGAGCTCGCTCTTCCTGTTCTCGAGGTTGATCTCGGACTCCCGGAGCCGGAACCTCTCCTCTTCGGCCTGATCCTGGGTGAGGTAACCCTTCTCCAGGAGGTCGGGAACTTGCTCGTACTTGTCCCTGGCCCGCGTGAACTCCGACTCGGCGCGCTCCACGTCGAGCTTCTTGGTCCGGTGCTCGTTGGGGCCTTCCCCTTGCTCGTAGCGTTCGAGCTCGAGGCGGGCCCGCTCCAGCGCGACCTCCGCCGCCTTGACCTGGGAATCGTTGTCCTTCTCCTGGATCTCGAGGCTGGCCCGGGCCGCGTCGAGCTCGGTCTCGTACTGGATGAGCTGGTTCTCGAGCTCGTCGATCTGCGTCTGCACCTCGGTCTTGTCGAACTCGACCAGGATCTCGCCCTCCTGCACCGACTTGCCCTCGTCGATGAGGCTGAGGATCGTTCCCTGCCTGCGGAACTGGGGAACGATGTTGACCGAGTCGGTGGCCTTGAGGTGCCCCTTTTCCGTCACCGTGATGAGAAGGCTCGTCTTGCGGACGACGTGCTCGGACTCTCCATCCGCGGCGTCGGCACCCTTGCCCCCCTGGCCCACGAATCCGGCCAGGAGGACCAGGACGGCCGCCGCGGCCAGGGTCAGGAGCGTGATCAGGATCTTCTTCATGGCTTGAATAGTCCGTCCTCGTCGATGAACAGGATTCCCAGGTTTCGGAGGAGCCGGAGCCGGGAGATCTCGTAGGCCACGACCTCCCGGATGTAGGCGTTCTGGGCGTCCAGGAGATTCTCCTGGGCCTCGACCACGTCACGGTTGGGGATCTGCCCCTGCCGGAAGCGGAGGTCGGCGATCTCCACGTTCTTCCGCTCCGAATCGATGAGCTCCTCCTGGATCAGGAGGCTCTGGCGCCGGCGCTCGAGGTCGCGGAACGCTCTCCGGATGTCGAGGATGAGGTTGTCGTGGAAGAGGTCGAAGTCGCGACGGGCGCGGTCGAGGGCAATCTCGGCCGAGCGGTAGCCGTTGCGCTGGAGGAGCCGGTCGAGGGGGAGGCCGAGGGAGACCCCGATCCGGTAGCGGTCGTCGTCGAATCGCTCGATTCCCAGCCTCTCCGTGCTCGAGCTCGTGTTGTAGGAGAGCTCGAGGTCGAGATCGGGCAGGAGGGCGTTCCTGGCCACCCGCACCGCCCTCTCCGCATCCTCGAGCCGCTCCTTCTCGGTCAGGTAATCGAGGCGGTTCACGAGGGCCACGTCGATGGCCGAGGCGAGCTCGTAGCGCATGTCGTGGTAGGTCGGTTTCTCGTCGAGGATGTCGAGGTTCTCCTCGATGGACAGCCCGAGGAAGATCTTGAAGCGGTCGAGGGCCACCTCGTAGTCCTCCTCGGCTCCGATGAGATTGTTCTCGGCCTCGAGCTCGCTGCGGCGGGCCCGGTTGACGTCGAGCTCGGGGGCGCGGCCCACCTGGTAGAGGGCCTCCGCTTGCTCCCGGAAGAAGGTGAGCGACCGCAGGTTGTCGTGCGCGTTCTCCACGGACTGCCTCTGCTGCACGAGGTCGTAGAACTGACTCGCCACGTCGATGGCGAAGTCCTCCCGGAAGAGCTCGAAATCGCGGATGGCGTAGAGGACGTTGCGCTCGGCCTGGATCAAGCTGTCGTGAGAGACCTCGTAGCCGGCGCCGCGCAGGATCGGCTGGCGCAGGGTGAAGGCGAGGTCGGCGGCGCTCCTCTGGTCAGGGTCGACCCCGCTGGTGGAGTCGTAGACCGTTCTTCCGGATCCCGTGACGTCGACCATGGCTCCGGTGGAAAAGATCTTGGAGAGGCGGAGAGATCCCCGGCTTCCCTGCATCCGGCCCACTCCGGTCGCGTCCTCCAGGGCGTGAGCCAGCGTCGACGAGAGGAGCGGTGAGAAGGAATGCCTCGTACCGGTGAAGGACAGAACGGTGAGGTAGAGCGACTCGACCTGGTTCTGGTAGCTCCGACTCTGCCGGAGGGCAAGGCGAAGAGAGTCCTCGAGGCCGATGAACCTGGGCTCGTCCGGCACCAGGGCCTCCGCTTCGGAAGACGCCTCGGGCTGCGGAGGCGCCTGCTCCTCGATCCGCTCTTCGGGACGGAGTACGGTCGCCTCGCGATGGTCCAGCTCGGAGGAGGTCAGGGGACCGAGGAGGCTGGCCACTTCTTTGTCGGCGCGGAGGGAATGGTACCGGGTGGTACACGACGCAAGGGCCAGGGCACCCGTCAGGAGCCCGACGATCAAGGGGGCAGCAGGGCCCTGGATGGCCCCTCGGTGGGGATGGCCGGTCATCTTGTCTCCGGTCTCAGGCAGATTCCCTCGACGGCCAGGAAATAGACGCGCGACGAGCCTGGATGTGAGCGACCGATCGGTGCCCTGCCACCCATTATAGAGCCATGGACGTCCTCGGCGCGAGTTCCTTCCCGCTCTTGCAGGTATCATGGGGTCTCCCTGGAAACTTTCGCGGAAGGAGCAGGCGTGGATCTCTTCGAGCAGGCCCATCGAGAGCAGCTCTCGCGCCGGGCGCCCCTGGCGGCCCGGATGCGCCCCCGATCCCTCGACGAGTTCGTGGGGCAGGAGGCCATCGTCGGAGAGGGTCGCCTCCTGCGGCGCGCCATCGAGGCGGATCGGCTGTTCTCCTCGATCCTGCTCTGGGGTCCCCCCGGCACGGGAAAGACCACCCTTGCGGGCATCGTGGCGCGGAGCACCCGCTGCCACTTCGAGAGCATCAGCGCCGTCCTCTGCGGCATCCCCGACATGCGCAAGGTGATGGAAAGGGCCCGCGAGCGCCGGGTCATGGAGCAGCAAAGGACCCTGCTCTTCGTCGACGAGGTGCACCGCTGGAACAAGGCCCAGCAAGACGCTCTGCTGCCCCACGTCGAGGACGGCACCGTCGTGCTCATCGGAGCCACCACCGAGAATCCCTACTTCGAGGTGATCTCGGCCCTCGTCTCCCGCTCGCGCGTCTTTCGGCTGGAGCCCCTCGCCGACTCGGGAGTGCGCACCCTCCTCGAGCGTGCCCTCGCCGATCCCGAGCGCGGCTATGGCCAGAGGAACGTGACCGTCGACGACGAGGCTTTGCGACATCTCGTCGATGTCTCGTCGGGCGATGCGCGCAACGCGCTCAACGCCCTCGAGCTGGCCGTCGAGTCGACGCCGCCCGGGGATGACGGGGCGATCCACCTGGATCTCGTCGTGGCGCAGGAGTCGATCCAGCGCCGCGCCGTTCTCTACGACAAGGACGGCGACGCCCACTACGACACCATCTCGGCCTTCATCAAGTCGATCCGGGGCAGCGATCCCGATGCCTCCCTCTACTGGCTTGCCCGCATGCTGAAGGCCGGAGAGTCCCCCCGGTTCATCCTGCGCCGGCTGGTGATCCTGGCCGGAGAAGACGTGGGTCTGGCCGATCCGCTGGGTCTGGTGGTGGCCAACGCCGCGGCGGAGGCCTTCGAACGGATCGGCCTTCCCGAGGGCATCTATCCCCTGGTCGAGGCGACCCTCTATCTGGCCACGGCTTCCAAGTCAGACAGCGCCAGTGCCTTCTTCAAGGCCTGGCGCGCGGTGGAGGATGTGGGGAAGATCGAGGTGCCCGATCATCTCAAGGACGGCAGCCGGGATCGCGAGGCCCTGGGTCACGGTGAGGGATACGTCTTTCCGCACGAGAAGCCCGGACATCACACGGGACAGCAGTACCTGCCCACTCCGCTCCTGGGGACGACGTTCTACACACCGTCCGATCAGGGAGTCGAGGTGCGCATCGGAGAGAGGCTCGAGCGGTGGCGCGAGGCCCAGCGCCGCGCCACCGGTGTCGAGAGCGCGAGGGAGGCGCCGTTCCTGACCGAGAGCGACCTTCGGGACATCAAGCGAGACCTCGACCGGCGCAGCCGCTGACCCGCTGACCAGGCCTGGCTCCGGTCGGAAGGCTCAGTCGCGCTTTCGTGACCCGCCGCTCCTGGAGCTCTTTCTGCTCCGGGCTCGCCCCTTGTCCGAGGAGGAGCCCGGACGGCTCTTGCCGTTGAGGGTCTCTGCCCGCGCCACGAGCTGATCGATGTCCGTCTCGTCGAGCCCGCGAATGGCCCGGAGGAGGCGCGCCGCCGCGGTCGGGCAGCGCAGGATGATGCCCTGCAGATCGGTGGACACGCGTCCGGCGAGGGCGAGGAACTCGTCGGGATCCTGATCGAGGGCCCGGGCGATGCGAACGATCTTCTCCTCGGCCGGGGGGGGGAAGACCTCGCGTTCGATGGGGGCCAGATAGGTCGGGCTCATGCCCACCTTGCGGGCGAACTCCGCGATGCTCAGCTCGCGCTGTTCGCGCAGCTTGCGCACCGTCTTGCCGAACTTCATGAAGCTCCTCCGTCGTGTTTGCTTCACGGGCTCCCGGAGGTCGAACGCCCCCGTGGACAGGGAGACGGCGGTGCCCAGGCCCGGAATTCAACCCTTCTTTTTGATCGCGATCGGGCCCGTGCGCGGTGGTGTGCCGGCCCGATTCGCGCGAGTGACGGAGTGTATCGGGGGGGCCAACCACGGTCAAGCAACGGAGTTCCTGAATGGGCCGGATGGGCCAGGCTGGGGCCCCAGATGGCCCGAAAGTGGAATCCTGAGGTCTTGATTAGCGAAAAACGGGCCAGAGAAAAGTATGATGGGCCCAGGAACGACGCTTACGGGCGCGGGCGCCGGAGTCGCCCACGAAGGTCGAGAAGCTTGCCAAAGAAAAAAGGGTCTGGGGAAAAAGGGGGCGCCGTGGGCTTTTCCTTCATCGTCGAGGCCGAGGAGAGTGGGAGCCGCCTCGAAGCCGTCCTTCGGAAGCGATTTCCGGATGCCGCACGCAAGCCGCTCCGTGCGCTGCTCGGCACCGGGGTCGTCCGCGTGACCGGGACACCGGCCGCCAAGGGAACCCGGCTCGAGGGAGGGCAAGAGGTCACCTGCGAGGTGGATCTGGCCCGCCGTGACTTCGAGCCGCTTCCTGACCCCGACCTACCCGTCCGGATCGTCCACGAGGACGAGCATCTCCTCGTGGTCGACAAGCCGGCCGGTATGCCCTCGCATCCCCTCAGCGATGATCAGAAGGGCGCTCTCGCCAACTGGCTCGTGGCTCACTATCCCGAGACGGTCAAGGCCGGTCTTGCGCCGCGCGAGGCCGGGCTGGTCCAGAGGCTCGACGTCGGGACGTCGGGGCTCCTGCTCGTGGCCCGGTCCAAGAAGGTGCATACGCTCCTGTGGGATCTGGGCAAGGCGGGAGGCATTCGCAAGACCTACTTCGTGCTCGGGATCGGCCGCTGGCACGGTCCCGATCGGATGACCTGGCCCATTGCCGCCCATCCCAGCGACCGTGCTCGGGTGGTGGCGGTCAAGAGTCCCCGCGAGCGATACCGGGGCCGGCTTCTCCCCGCCGAGACCGAGCTCTCTCTCCTGCGGCAGCTCGGTCGCTTCTTCCTCGCCCGGGTGAGCCTGGTCATCGGACGGCGCCATCAGGTGCGGGTCCACCTCTCCGCGGCCGGAAATCCCCTGGCCGGCGACACCCTCTACCGGGGTGTGGACGCGTTCGGCCTCGGCCGGCCCTTTCTCCATGCCGGAGTCATCGAGCTCATCCATCCGGTCACCAAGAAGCCCATGACCTTCGAGTCGCCTCTCCCCGAAGATCTCGGCAAGGCGCTCGAGACGGCCATTGCCATCCGCGACCAGTTCGAGGACCGGGTGCCGGGTCGGGGACCGGGCGGAAGGTCGCACCAGAGGGGGGCCGGACCGCGTCGCGGCGGACCTCCGCGAGGCGGCCAGCGTGGCTCCGGGGGCGGAAGACCGGGTGGTGGTGGGCGCGACGGGGGACCCCGCCGGGAAGGCGGGCCTGGCCGTGACGGACGCCCAGGATCGAGCCGACCGTCCTACGGGGGCGGAGGCGGGGGCGGCAATCGGCAGGATCGCCCCGGCCCGGGTCGACCGGCAGGTCGTCCGGGAGAGGGGCGTCCCGGGGGCGGCCCTCGAGGTCCGCGACCCGGGGGCTCTTCCGTGCGCCGGCCACCCGAGGGCGGTCCGCGATCCTGAGCCGGGTTCCTGAGCCGGGTTCCTGACTCCTAAGGGCAGGGCAGACCCTCGGCCAGGAATCCCTCCAGCTCGAGTCTCTCGGTCGGGTCGAGGCGCGGCTCGAGCAGGACGCGGCACTGCGCCTGGTAAGCGTCGAGCCACTCCACCTCCCGTGACTCCAGCCGCGACCGGTCGATGAGGCTCGGGTCGAACGGAATCCACGTCAGACACTCGAAGGCGAGCCAGCCCGTGTCGCTCTCCGCCATTCCGTCCTTCTTTGCCAGGAGATACAGGTTCTCGATGCGGATCCCTCCCCAGCCCTCACGATAATAGCCCGGCTCGATGGAGGTGATCATGCCCGCGCGCATCGGGTAGCGGACCGCCGCCAGCTGCAGGTTCCGGGACAGACCGAACGGGCCCTCGTGGATGTTCAGGAACGCGCCGATCCCGTGGCCGGTGCCGTGCAGGTAGTCGAGGCCCTCGTTCCACAGCGGGCTCCTGGCCAGGGTGTCGAGACAGGCTCCGGGAACGCCGTCGGGGAGGGTCTGGGCGGCGGCCTGGATGTGCCCCCGGAGGACGAGGGTATGGAGCCTTCGTGACTCCTCCGAGGGGACGCCGATCGACACCGTGCGCGTGCAGTCGGTCGATCCCCCCGCGATGTGGGCTCCCGAGTCGACGAGGAACAGATCTCCTCGCCGCAGCTCCGTGCCGTCGCAGCTCGTGTAGTGGATGATGGCGCCGTGGGCGCCGGTGCCGGAGATGGTGGGAAAGGAGAGGCCGAGGTAGCCGTCCTCCTCGGCGTAGTGACGCTCGAGCTGCCGCGCGAAGGACTCCTCGGTGACGGTGTCGCCGGCGCGCAGGCGTTGTCGCAGCCAGAGAAAGGCCCGGGTCTTGGCCACCGATGCGGCAAGGTTGGCCCGGCGTGCCGCTTCCTGCTCGGCCGGGGACTTCACGGCCTTTCTCTCGTCGACGGGCGAGGTCGTTCCGATGACCCGGTGGCCGGCCCGGGTCAGGATCTTCATCACGCCGCTGGCGACGCCCCTCGGGTCGGCGAGGATGCACGCGGTGCCTGACCGGGCCTCGGGCTTCCAGGCCAGAAGCCCGGCCGGGAACTCGTCGTAGGACTGCACCTCGATCTCGAGGTCTCCGGCGTCCCCGGGGAGCCGGTCCCTGCCGCCGTGAAGAAAGAGCTGGCAACGGTGCCGATCGAGCAGGAGGTGAGCCTCGAAGACCGGGTTGTAGGGAATCTCGTCCCGGGCCCTCAGGTTCAGGAGCCAGGCGATGGGTTCGAGGGCCGAGAGGACGAGACCGTCACCGCCGAGTTTCTCCACGTCGGCGCGGATGGTGGCCAGCTTCGTGGCCGTGGTGGCCCCCGTCCACGCCGGAGGGAGAGCCATCAGAGGCCTGGGCTCGGGCAGAGGGCGATCGGTCCAGACGGCGTCGACGAGATCGGGCGTATCGACGAGCTCCCCCGATCGAGTCGCGAGTGCCCGCTTCAGCTGGTCGTGCTGGTCGGAGCGAAGCACCATGAGATTGGCGCCCAGCCGGAAGCCCGGGCTCTTTTGCGCAAGGCGCCTCACGTGGCGGTCGAGGGGGACTCCGTCGGGCAGGACGCTGAGGAGAGTCTGAATGCCTGTGCCTTCGAGCTCGCCCCGGGCCTGAAGGAGGTAGCGTCCATCCACGAAGAGCCAGGCCTCGTCGCGCCCGACGAGCAGGTCGCCGGCGGTGCCCGTGAATCCCGAGGCCAGCTCCCGCCTCCGGCGCCAGGAAGGGCGGAACTCGCTCTGATGCTCGTCGGCGGACGGGATCACGTAGGCGTCGAGGTCTCGTTCGGCCATCAGACCGCGGATGGCGGTGAGGATGCGGAGGGCCTCGGTGGTGCGACTCAATGTTCGAGCACCCGCGGAAGGGCGTCCACGATGGCGGTCAGGAGTGCGACCCCGTAGCCGGTCGCCCGCTCGCCCCGGAATGCGGGGCCGGCGAGGTCGATGTGGAGCCAGGGGACGTCGATGTCGTCGATGTGGCTGTACACGAACTGGGCCGCGCAGCTCGACTGGGCATTCATCCGGCTCTTGACCGAGTTCTTCATGTCCGCGACCTGGCTCTCGAATTCCGACTGGTAGAACTCGGGACAGAAGGGAAGGGGAAACACGAGGTCTCCCGACAGGCGCCCCGCTTCGATGGCGATGGTCTCGAGCTCCTGACGATTGCTGATCACCGCGGCGTGACGCTCGCCGGTGGCGATGAGCTGGGCGCCGGTCAAGGTGGCGGCATCGATGATGGCCAGAGGAGAATAGCTGCGAGCGGCGAGCGAGACCGCGTCGGCGAGAAGCAGCCTTCCCTCGGCGTCGGTGTTGTTGATCTCCACGGTGTGACCGGAGTGGAGGGTCAGGATGTCGTCGGGACGGTAGCTCGAGGAGCCGATCGAGTTCTCGGCGAGGGGGGCGAGGGCCACCACCCGATGACGGCAGCCGGTCTTCGCCAGGACCCGAAAGGCTCCCACCACCGCCGCCGCTCCGGCCATGTCGGCCTTCATGGTGCACATGCCCGACGTGGGCTTCAGGCTCAGTCCCCCGGTGTCGTACACGACTCCCTTGCCGACGAGGCACACGGTCTGACTCTTGCCCTCGGGCCGGTAGTCGAGGACGAGGAGACGGGGTCCAACCCGGGCTGCCCCTCCCACGGCGTGGATGCCGAGGAGCTTTTTCTTCACCAGATCGCGACCTGCGATGACGGTGACGGTGACTCGGGGCACGCCGCGGACGAGCTTTCGCGCCTCGGTGACGAAAGCCGACGTCGAGAGGTCGGCGGCCGGAGTGTCCACGAGCCGGGCCGCCTCCCGGACGGCCCGCGCGAGCTCCCGGGTCCGGCTCTCGACACGCACGACCTTGCCCGAGACGAGGGTGGCCACCACGGCGACACGGGGTTTCCTTGCCGCCGGCCGCCCCTTCCCGGCCCTTCCCTTCTTCGAGGTGCCGCGGTCGAAGAGGGGGAGGCCGCGGCCCAGACCGTTGAGCACGGCGGCGAGGTGATGGGGGCTGTCGAGGGCCGTGACGACGAGACCGCCCTTCTTGATCCCCATGGCCTTGCTGGCCGTGAAGACTTCTTCTTTCCTGGTCGGCGTATTGTGGCGTGACACGGTGTCGGACATCGCGTGGACGATGATGCGCCGGGGGCCTCCTTTTTCGGGCGAGAGAGAGGACGCAGTGGGACCCTCGCCGGAGAGGACCTCATCCACGAGGGGATCGGCCCTCCGGGCGATGGAGGCGGGGAGGGCCTTTCGGTGCCAGCCCCCGGTCAGGGCCTTCTTCGAGGCGAGGAGGAAGAGGGTTTCCACTCCGCGCAGGCTGCTCGAGACGGAGGTCGGAAAGTCGATGTCGCTCACGAGCCGGGCTCCTTGTGTGAATCATCCGGACCGAAGGGTCCCCAGGTTAACCCGTGCCATTCATGAGCGCCAGCCCGCCCGAGCGGGCCCTTCTGCGCCTTGATCGGGAAGAGGCTCGCGGGCACACTGGGGTCCGGACGGGGGAAGTGCCGGAGGAGCAGCAGCACATGGATAGCGAAGGCGTCTTCGACGACCTTCTCCACGAGGAGAGGGAGATCCGACCCCGTGCGGAGTTCGTGGAGGCGGCGCGGATCTCGGACGACTCGCTCCACGAGCGGGCCCGGGAGGACCACGAGGGCTACTGGGAGGACCGCGCCCGGGAGCTGGTCTGGTTCCAGCCCTGGAGCAAGGTCCTGGACTGGAAGCCGCCCCATGCCCGCTGGTTCACCGGGGGGAAGCTCAACATCAGCTACAACTGCCTCGATCGTCATCTCACCACGCCGCGGCGTCACAAGGCGGCGCTCATCTGGGAGGGAGAGGACGGTCACCAGAGAACGCTCACCTACCTCCAGCTCCATCGCGAGGTGTGTCGCTTCTCCAATGCCCTCGAGAACCTGGGGGTGAAGAAAGGTGATCGGGTCGCCGTCTACCTCCCCATGATCGTGGAGGCGGCGGTGGCCTTGCTGGCCTGTGCGCGCATCGGGGCCATCCACAGCGTGGTGTTCGGAGGATTCTCTCCCGAGTCGCTCGCCGACCGCATCAACGACGCCGCGTGCAAGGTGCTCATCACCGCCGACGGCGGCTGGCGCCGTGGGCAGGTGGTCGCCCTCAAGAACGAGGCGGACAAGGCGGTCGAGCGCTGTCCCTGCATCGAGCACGTGGTGGTGGTGAAGCGGCCCCAGGGCGAGCCCTTCCCTTGCCACATGCTGGAGGGACGCGACCACTGGTATCACAGGATCATGGACGGCGTCTCCGCCGATCGTACCGCCGAGGCCATGGATGCCGAGGACGTCCTGTTCATCCTCTACACCTCGGGCACCACCGGCAAGCCCAAGGGCATCGTCCACACCACCGGCGGCTATGCCGTGGGCGCACACGCCACCACCAAGTACGTCTTCGACCTGCAGGAGAGCGATCTCTTCTGGTGCACGGCCGACGTGGGATGGATCACCGGCCACAGCTACATCGTGTACGGGCCCCTCCAGTGCGGGGTGACCCTGCTCATGTACGAGGGCGCTCCCGACTACCCCGAGAAGGACAGATTCTGGGAGATGATCGACCGCCACCGGGTGAGCGTCTTCTACACCGCGCCCACGGCCATCCGCGCGTTCATGAAGTGGGGAGAGCAGTATCCGGCGCGGCACGATCTCTCCTCGCTCCGGCTCCTCGGCACCGTGGGCGAGCCGATCAACCCCGAGGCGTGGATGTGGTACTACGAGAAGATCGGTGGCGAGCGGTGCCCGATCGTCGACACGTGGTGGCAGACCGAGACGGGCTCCATCATGATCACGGGCCTTCCCGGTCTCGCCACCATGAGGCCAGGCTTTGCCGGAAGACCCCTTCCCGGAATCGCGGCCACGATCCTCGACGAGAAGGGAAACGAGGTGAAGAAGGGCACGGGGCTCCTCGCCATCACCAGGCCCTGGCCGTCCATGCTGAGGACGATCTGGGGCGATGACGAGCGCTACGTCTCGACCTACTTCTCGAAGTGGGACGAGAAGACCTACTTTCCCGGGGACGGAGCCAAGCGCGACGCGAACGGAGACTACATGATCCTCGGGCGAGTCGACGACGTCCTCAACGTGTCCGGCCATCGCATCGGCACCATGGAGGTCGAGTCGGTCCTCGTCGAGCATCCGATGGTGGCCGAGGCGGCGGTGGTGGGGCGCAAGCACGAGATCAAGGGACAGGCCATCGTGGCCTTCGTATCGCTGGTGGGAGACGTGACCGCCGACCACGCGGTGAGCGCCGAGCTCAAGAAGTACGTGGCGGACAGGATCGGGGCCATCGCGCGTCCCGAGGAGGTGATCGTGGCCTCCGACCTGCCCAAGACCCGCTCGGGCAAGATCATGCGCAGGCTCCTGCGCGACATCGCCGAGGGACGTACCCTGGGTGACACCACGACCCTCGCCGATCCGGGGGTGGTGGCCAGACTGCGGTCGACCTACGAGGAGAAGTACGGAGAATGAGCACCAAGGACTACGAGCTCGATCCCCATGGTCGACCGATCGTTCCCGCGCAGGAGGAGCTGGTCAAGCTGCCCCCCGACGGAGGCCCGCGCTGGAACCGCCTCGTCTTCGAGAAGAGTCCCTACCTCCTCCAGCACGCGGCCAATCCCGTGGACTGGAGACCCTGGGGAGAGGAAGCGTTCGAGGAGGCGCGCAAGCAAGGCAAGCCCGTCTTCCTCTCGGTGGGGTACACGACCTGCCACTGGTGTCACGTGATGGAGAAGGAGTCCTTCGAGGACGAGGAGGTGGCGCGCCTCATGAACGAGGCATTCGTCTGCGTGAAGGTCGATCGCGAGGAGCGGCCTGACGTCGATCACGTCTACATGATGGTCACCCAGAGCCTCACCGGCCACGGCGGCTGGCCCATGACCGTGGTCATGACGCCGGACAAGCGTCCCTTCTTCGCCGGGACGTACTATCCGAAGTTCGGGCGCTACGGGCGCCACGGAATGATGGAGCTGGTACCGGGCCTGGCTCGGGCCTGGAGAGACAAGAGAGCCGAGATCCTGGAGTCGGCGAAGGGCATCACCGAGATGGTCTCGCGCATCGACGGTGGTACCCCGGGAGGAGACCCGGGAGTGGAGACCCTCGAGAAGGGATTCCAGCAGCTCGCCTCCCGCTTCGATGACGAGCACGGGGGCTTCGGGGGCGCGCCCAAGTTTCCGACCCCCCATAATCTGTCGTTCCTGTTCCGCCACCACATCCGGACAGGGAGCACCCGGGCCCGGGAGATGGCCGAGAAGACCCTTCTCGCCATGCGCCGGGGGGGGGTCTACGACCACGTTGGTTTCGGGCTCCACCGTTACTCGACCGACTCCACCTGGCTCCTTCCCCATTTCGAGAAGATGCTCTACGACCAGGCGACGCTGACTCTCGCGGCCATCGATGGATACCAGGCCACACGGGACGAGCGCCACGCCATCCTCGCTCGCGAGATCGGGACCTACGTGTTGCGGGACATGACGGCCAAGGAAGGGGGCTTCCACAGCGCCGAGGATGCGGATAGCGAGGGCGAGGAAGGAAAGTTCTACGTCTGGTCCCAGGGAGAGGTCGATGCCGTTCTCGGGGCCGACGACGGGGCGTTCTTCCGCGAGGTCCTGCAGATCGTCGAGGGGGGTAACTTCCACGAGGAGGCGACAGGGGCCTCCACGGGTCGGAGCATTCCCCATCTCGCCCACGAGCTCTCCGTCGAGGCAGAGAAGCGGGGGCTGACCGAGGAGGGGCTGCGCGCGCGGATCGAGTCGTGCCGCCAGCGCCTCTACGACGAGCGCGAGAAGAGAGTGCGTCCCCAGAAGGACGACAAGATCCTCACCGACTGGAACGGGCTCATGATCGCGGCTCTGGCCCGCGCCGGACAGGTCCTGGGTGAGGAACGCTTCGTGCTTGCCGCGCGACGGGCCATGGAGTTCGTGCTGTCGACGCTGCGCACCGAGGAAGGACGGCTCCTCAAGAGATACCGGCAGGGCGAGGCGGGGCTTCCCGGCCATCTCGACGACTACACGAGCACGATCTTCGGGCTCATCGAGCTCCACCAGGCCACCCAGGACGTGCACTGGCTGACCTCGGCCATGGCCATCACGGAGACACTCCTCGGGCGATTCCACGATGATGCCCAGGGAGGCTTCTTCCTCACCGCCGACGATGGCGAGGACCTCCTCGTCCGCAGCAAGGTCGCCTTCGACAATGCCACGCCTTCCGGCAACTCGGTGGCGGCGGTGAGCCTGGCCCGGCTGGCCCGCCTCACGGGGAGGGTGGATTTCGAGGAGAAGGCGGCCGGAGTCCTGCGGGCCTTCTCGCGGCAGATCGAGGAGGCCCCATCGGCACACACCCACATGCTGCAGGCTCTCGATCTCCTCATCGGTCCCTCGGTCGAGATCGTGATCGTGGGCAAGAGGGGGGCAACCGACACCTGTGCTCTGCTCGCCGCGGCACGTTCGGTGTGGTTTCCGGCCAGCGTCTTGTTGCTGAAGGACGTCGAGGATGCGAGCGGTGGGCTGGATGCGCTGGCCCCGTTCACGAAGGACATGGGCCTCGTCTCGGGCAAGGCCGCGGCCTTCCTCTGCCGGAGCGGAGCGTGCGAGAGACCGGTGACGGAGCCGGCCGAGCTGGTGGCGGGGCTGGAGGGGAGTCGCTCGCGGTAGGAGTCAGCCGCGTCGTGGGCGAGGGGCTCGATTCGACACAGAGGAAGAGGAGGGAAGAGAAGAGAGCTCACAGAGAAGAAGGGGTGCTGAAGCCAAGGAGACATCTCTTCTCCGTGATCTCCTTCTTCCCTCCATGATCTCTGTGTCAAATCGCCGCCGTTCTGTCACCATGGCACCGTGATGTCTTGCCAGCCCCGTGGGCGAGCAGCGGCCAGCAGGAGGCGCGTCGAGCCATGAAGACGAAGACCGCGACCATACCCCTGGGGGCCCACGTCTCGGTGGCGGGCGGGCTCGCGCTCGCCTTCGAGAATGCCCGGACGATCGACGCTGACTGCCTCCAGATCTTCGTGAAGAACCAGCGCCAGTGGCAGGCCAAGCTTCTGGCCGATGACGAGAGAGAGGAGTTCCGGGCCGCGGCGAGGGAGTGGGACGGCCTTCCCGCCATCGCCCACGCCTCGTACCTCCTGAATCTGGCTTCGCCCGAGAAGGAGGCGAGAGACAAGAGCCTGCTCGCTCTCGAGGACGAGCTCACCCGCTGCGAGGCTCTCGGCGTTCCGTGGCTCGTCCTCCACCCCGGCGCTCACATGGGAGACGGAGAGGAGAAGGGGCTCGCGCGCATCGTGATGAGCCTCGACGCTCTCCACGATCGGACGGCGGACTTCTCGTCACGGATCCTCCTCGAGACGACGGCCGGCCAGGGGACCTGCCTTGGCCACCGGTTCGAGCACCTCGAGTCCATCCTCTCCTCTCTGCGCGACCCCGATCGCGTCGAGCTGTGCTTCGACACCTGCCATGTCTTCGCCGCCGGCTACGACCTCACGACCGAGGAGGGGCTGGCGGCGACCCTCGACGAGTGGGAGACGAGGATCGGGCTCTCCCGCATCCGTTGCTTCCACCTCAACGACTCCAGGGGCGACCTCGGCTCCCGGGTCGATCGCCACGACCACCCGGGCAAGGGAAAGATCGGCAAGGAGGGCTTCACGCGGCTCCTGCGTGATCCGCGCTTCCCGGGCGTGCCGCGCATCCTCGAGACCCCCAAGGGCGTCGACGGCCGGGGGACGGATCTCGATGTGGTCAACCTGCGGAAGCTGAGGCGGTGGGTAGGGGACGAGGGCTCGCGGTAGAAGGGGCGCTGTCGTGGTGGGCGAGGGGCTCGATTCGACACAGAGGAAGAGGAGGGAAGAGAAGAGAGCTCACAGAGAAGAAGGGGTGCTGAAGCCCAGGAGACCACCGGCTTCTCGGCAAAGTTCTCTTCTCCGTGATCTCCTTCTTCCCTCCATGATCTCTGTGTCAAATCGTCGCCGTTCTGTCACCATGGCACCGTGATGTCTTGCCAGCCCCGTGGGCGAGCAGCGGCCAGCAGGAGGCGCATCGAGCCATGAGACGAAGACCGCGACCATACCCCTGGGGGCCCACGTCTCGGTGGCGGGCGGGCTCGCGCTCGCCTTCGAGAATGCCCGGAAGATCGACGCTGTCTGCCTCCAGATCTTCGTCAAGAATCAGCGCCAGTGGCAGGCAAAAAGACTTGCCCCAGGGCGGCCCGGGCGCCCGGTCCGGGCCTCCGAGAGGGTGACCGTGCTATCCTGGCCCGCCTCGATCCAATCGGGAAACACGGTCTTCACGGAGACTCTCATGGGCTTCGGTCGCGAGCTCGAACGTCGCTTCGATGACCTCCCCTACCTGGGCGTCGGCATCAGTGGCGAGTACGGCGTTCGTCCCACCATCGATCCGTCGGTCTTTGCCAAGGAGCACCCCGGCCTCATCCACGTGGTCGAGTTCGGCACCGACACCGACCGCGGAGTCGACCCCGTGGTCCTCAACTGGGTGGCCGGTGGCGGCAAGGTCACCTACCACTTCCTCGACGTGAACTTCGAAGAGCTCGAGGACATGGACGAGACGTGGATGGACGAGACCTGCGCGTTTGCGAGCCAGCTCGGCTCTCCCTGGCTCTGCGGCGACTCGGGACTCTGGCATTTCGGACCGCGCGACCGCGGCCACGGGCTCCTCCTGCCGCCGGTTCTTACACGGGACTCCGCCCTGCGCACGGCGGAATCAGTGTCCCTCCTCCAGGAGAAGACGGGGCTTCTCGTCTTTCCGGAGAACCCTCCCTCGCTCTACTACCTGGGGGACCTGCATGTCCTGGACTACTTCGCCTGCGTGAGCGAGGAGGCGGGCTGTGGATTTCTCCTCGACGCCGCCCATCTGTCGATCTTCCAGAAGGCTCGCGGTCTCGAGCCCCTGGATGGTCTGGAGGGCTTCCCTCTCGACCGGATCGTCGAGATGCACATCGCGGGCGGGGGTGAGGCCGTGACCCCGGACGGATATCACTACCTCGACGACGACCACCGGGCGGAGATCCACCGCGACACCTGGAAGATCGTGGAGTATGTGGTCGAGCGGGCGCCGCGGCTCAAGGCCCTCGTCTACGAGTGCGAGCACAACGATCCCGGAGAGACCATCGCGACCTTCGAGAGGCTCAATACGATGTTTCCACCCCCGGAGTCCCGGCCATGACAAGGGATCCGGTGGAGGAGGCCCTTTTTCTGGACCGGGAGGCGGCGGATCCCGACGCACCCGTTTCTCACTACGTGGCCATCCAGCGGGTGGTGGTGCGGATGCTTTTCGATCCCGCGTTCGTCCAGCGGGTCTACGAGAGCCCGGACGAGACCCTCCGGGGGCTCGACCTCGATCGTGGGCTCGTCGATCAACTCCTCCTGAACGACCGGCGCCTGTGGAACGCCGATCGTCTCCGGAGGTCGCGGGCGCTCAAGATCCTCCTGGACGAGTTCAAGACCTCGTCCACGCTCGCTCTCCACGAGGTCCGGGAGCTCGCGTTTCTCGATGCCTTCTTCTCCTCCGACCGGTTTCACGCAGCCGTGCAGCGGCGCGGCTATATGGCGGTGGCCTTTGCCGGCTATCTCGAGGACGCCCTCGCCGGGGGCCGACTCGCCTCGTCCCACCTCCGCTGTGCCCTGACCCTCGAAGCGGCAATGGCCCGCTCGCGCCGGGCGCTCCGCGATGCGCGGCGGGGACGGGATCCCGCAGTGCGGGGGCTCGTCAACGGAGCACGCGGGATGCGCCGGGTCGTCCTCCCCGGGATCGCGGCGGTGTTCCTCCCCGCCGGGGCCCTCGAGCTCGTGCAGCACGTCGAGCGCTATCTCTTCGAGATCGGCCAGGTGCCGGCGCTGGCCCTCTGCACCGATGCGCCGTCTCCCGATCCTCTGCCCGCTCTTTCGGCGTCGGATCAGGTCCCTTACCTTCTCGAGCCCCGGGTCGGGGGAAAGGTGGACCTGAGCGTCGTCGGACGCGAGTTCGCGCTCGTGGTGCAGGCGTGCGAGAGCCCGGTCGATGACGATGGTCTTGCCGCGGCGATGAGCGACCACGGCATCTCGCGCGAGGATGCCCTCGACCAGGCGCGGCAGCTCCTCGACGGCGGAGTGCTGCGGCGCGTGTAGGGGGCGGAAGGGAGAGCCACCCTCGAGCGAAGCGGTAGACGCCCGTCCACCGTCGTCGGACGCAGGCTGCTGGAGCTCCCCCCATCGCCGCGAAGGCTTGCCGAGGCCCGACTGGCGGCGCGAACGGCGAGAAGGTTCGCAGCGACATGACTCGTGGGTTTCGCCACGAGCCACCCAGCCAGACCCGTGCCGCTTCTGCGCGGAAAGGCGCTGCGAACCTTCTCGCCGTTCGCGCCAGCCCTCGCGACCTCCTCGCCCCCTCGCTGGCGGCGGAGCTTCCCTCCCCCGCCCGTGACGGTGCCGACTTCTACCGCGAGCGACGCTCCTACACCACCGCCAGCGCGATCAATCCCGCGCCCAGCCCCTGGATTGCCTCCGGGCACTCCGCGTCCTCCTCGACCTCGAGGACGAGTTGGAGGGAATCGCTCGCGACGAGGCTCTTCCCCAGGTCCTCCGAGAGCAGCACGTCCCGTGACCACGTGCCGACGGAAAGGGCCCCCTCGAAGACCACATGACCCTCGACGAGCAGCCGTCCCCGTGGTGCCGCCTGTCCGAGATCGGGCGTGTGGCAGTAGATCTGCGCGGCGAACGGGATCTTGCCCTGCTCCCAGCTCACCTCGACCTCGACTCTCGCTCCGGTCCAGCGGAAGGGGAGGCCGCGTGCCGGACTCTCTCCTCCCTCGTCGCGGAGCCCCCGGGCCCGGGAGGCGTGTCGTCCCACCACGAAGATCCCGTCTTCCACCACGTGGAGGCCATTGCCCTCGAGGTGGCGGTTGCCGGTGTTCCGGAACGCGGCGGGCACCCGATCGAAGGCGAGGAGGTAGCGGGCAGCGAGGTGCTCGGGCGCATCGTGAAGGTCGGCATTCTCGGGAACCTCGCAAAGGAGGGTCCGGGTGAAGATCTCGTGCTGGTAGCTCATCCGGATCCGTCCGTCGGTGGTCACCAGGACCTCGCGAGCTCCCCGGTAGTCGCGGAGGCGGAAGGTCCGGGCAAAGCCCTCCTCCACGAGCTCGCGGTCGTGACCGCTTTCGTCCACCACGTAGCGACGGTTGTGGTCCCCCACCAGACGCAGACCGAGCTCCCGCGCCCGGCGGTGGGCCTCGCCCAGAATGCGCGCGACCCGTTCGGGCTCGAGGTTGGCACTCTCGTTGTCGTAGTCGAAGACATGGCCGTCTCTCTCGACCGTCCAGCTGTAGACGGCGCGATCGTGGATGAGGTTCCAGAGATAGACCGCGTCCACCCCGAGCTCGGCTCCGAGCTCCACCAGAAGGGGGGCCTCGTGGAGGTTGACGCGCAGGAGCGTCATGTTGATGTAGACCTCGGGGTAACGCAGGCCGCGGCGGTTCCGTTCCGCGAGGAGCCGTCGGATGTTGTCGAGGACGCGAGTCAGGTCGGCTCCGCGCACGAGGCGGTAGGTCGGCGCGGTGGCGGCATCGAGCGAGAAGCTCAGCTCCCGGAATTTTCCCCCGAGGAGCAGGTCGACATGCTCGTCTTTCAGGAGAGTGCCGTTGCAGTTGAGGAAGATGCGGGGCTCATCGATGCGGAGCGCCTCCACCACGGCCGAGAACCCCGGATAGAGGAGGGGCTCTCCGATCCCGTGCAGGGAGATGGTGCGGGCACCCGAAGCATATTCGACGAGGCGCTCGACCATCTCGGGCGTCATGTCCTCTTGCTGTCGTGGAGGACCGCCAATGGCGTGAGAGCACTGGAGGCAGGCGAGGTTGCAGCGTGCGGTGAGCTCGAGAAACACCGTGGGGGGTTGATCGGGGAGCCTCCAGCATCCGGACTCGACGACCTCGATCTCGTTCCGGGCGGGAAAAACGGTTGCCTCGTAGATCTTGAGGGCGAGCTCGCGGTCATCCCCCGGGTGGAGGTCCGGGGCTACGCACCGGGATGCGTGGAAGGCGAGCTCGAAGTCCGGGGAGGCGGGGAGGCCGACGACGTGGTACAGACAGCGGCCCGGCTCGAGGGCCAGACGATCCCGCTCTTGACCGTCGGGCCCGAGCACCCGGAGCCAGGCCTCTTCGCCAAGGAGGCTCTCCAGCTCGAGGCGGAGGACCTTGCGCCCCAGGGGAGCGCTTTCAACACCCAGGGTGAAGCGGCTCCGCGTCCAGACGAAGACTCCGCTCGCATCCGATTCCTCGGGGTGGAAGCCCGCGATCCGGACGATGTCGGGAACGGGAAGGCGGACGGTCTCGAGGGTGATGGTTCGCTCTCCTTCTATCCGAGGATCCTAGAAGGAAGACGCCTCTCCGGGGAGAGAGCTCTTTCCGGAATGGAGGAGATCCGGAAGATGATCGAGGACGAGAAGGAGTGAAGGAAGGGGCAGGCAGGGGGATCACAAGGTCGTGCGTCCGGCGAACTGGCGTCGCCCCTGATCCCTCTGCCAGAGAAAAATATCCTTCTTTCTCGAGCCTTCGCCGTCCGGCGCGGGAATTCATGTCCTTGCCAGAATGCTTGTCGCGGTGCCTTCTCCGGAAGATACTGTCAGCCAAGGCGTTGTGATCCAGGTCTTGTCTCCAGCGGAACTGCTGGGGTGGTCTCTTGCCATCTTCGCCATCGGGTCTCGAGGGAAGGCATCGTCGAGCTCTCTTCTTGACAGGACGATTGCGATGGCTATTATCGCCGAGACAGGGGCCGAATAGAGGAGGGTGCATCATCATGGAGCACTCCGGGAGAAGGCTCCGTCGTCGTCCGCCCTGTTTCCATTCCGGTAGCCGCCGTTCCCTCATTCTGCTCCGTCTCCACTCGTTCTTCCCCTTCCTCTTGGTCATCCTGGCCGTCACCTTCGTGATCACGCACCTCGGTTCTCCCGAGCGACCCTGTTCCTCGGCTTGGAGTGTGAGGGGAGGGCAGGACCCGGTGGAACTGACCTTCAAGTGCAAGAATCACTGCAAGGAGCAGGGCAAGGACTGCCCCGGAGCTTCGTCGTGCAAGCTCTCCGGTACCGGCATATGTCGCATGACGGTGCGGGTTCCCAGTCAGATCTGCGCCACGGGTCAGATCCTTCGCACCTGCATCAGCGTCGAGACCGAGAATCCGTGTGCCCTGACGCTGGAGAATCCCTGCGACGAGGAGTTCATCGTCTGTCACCAGCAGGTTGCCGTCTGCGGTCAGGTGTTCGAGTGTGAGGGCTGACACCGTCATGATTCGCGAAACGTTTTCCGCAATGAAGGGCTAGGGATGGGCATGGCCAGGGAGAAGCCGGCGCGATATGGGGGGACTCGATGGTGGGGCATGCTCCTCCTGCTGGGCGCGGCCAGCATCCCGCTGGTGCTCGTCTCCAGTGGCGACTGGAACGGGGGCGACCGCGAGGAGGCTGGACGGGACGACACGACCGGGGTCTCCGATCTGACCGTCCTCTCCTCCTATGGGGCGCGTACGGACTCGCCGGATGTCGTGGCAGTACGGGGGCATCAGGCGGGGTCGGATGCGCCGGGGCAGGTGTCCCGTGCATCGCTCCGCATCCGCCTCGTCGATGGAGAAGATAGCTCGCCACTTCCCGCGATCCCCCTGGCTCTGGTTCCTCTTGGGCTCCCCGGGGGAGAGGCGAGGGCGAAACGATCTCTCACCGACCACTCCGGAGAGTGGCTCCTGGAGGATCTTTTCGCTGGCTCCTACCGGGTCCTCGTTCATGGCAACGGACAGACGGAGACGGTGAAGTTACTGGATGGGGAGAGCCGGGTGACCGAGATCTCGCTGGCGCCATCCACGACCGTCACCGGGGTGGTGGTCGACGAGACTGGCCGCCCCGTCGCCGCGGCCGATGTATGGCTGTCGTGTTTCGCGTCCTGGCAGGAGGGGCTGATCGTGGCGCACACCGATGCCGCGGGAGGCTTCCGGGTCCCGGGGGTGGGATCGCGACGCTTCATCGCGGCCGTCGCCGATGGTCACGCGTCGTCGATGCTCCATCCGGTGGAGGGGAGCCCGGGCGCGATCTGGGACATCCGCCTGGAGGTCCTTTCCGATGCCGGGCGCGTTACCGGGACGGTTCGTGACGCCACCGGCCTGCCGGTGGCGGGCGTCGACATCGAGGCAGGTTGGACAAAGGAAGAGGAGCGACCGATCGGAGAGGACGGAAACCGGGTTGTGGCCCCCACCTTCTCCCGCACCGTGACCGATGAAAGGGGAGAGTACGTGCTCTCCTCCCTGCGCCCCGGCGCGCGCCGACTGGTCTATTCCGCTCCCGGCCACGTCACCGTGGACAGGCTCATCGATCTCGATCCCTCGTTCGATCCGGTGGTCGACGTGACGATGGAGAAGGCCTTCATCGTGGAGTGCCACCTGGTAAGCGGGTCCGGGGATCCGGTGGAAGGTGCGCGCATCGAGGCCCGGGGCGGGGGCGCGGCCCTGGATCGGGTCCGAACCGACGCTTCCGGCTTTGCGCGTCTCACGGGACTTCCACCCGGAGAGGTGGAGGTCAATCTCCAGCACGATGGCGAGGGGATGGCCCATGACGTCCTGCGGGGGCGGCCCGGCGAGATCCTGGTGTGGAGGCCGCGGCTCCGTCCCGGTGCCATCTTCTCCGGGGTCGTGACGTGTTCCCTCACCGACGAGCCCCTCGCGGAGTGCGTGGTCCAGGTCGTACGCCTCTCGCCCTACCGTGCCCGACAGACCGTGACGGACGGCAGGGGAGAGTTCCACATTCCGAACTGCCCCGACGTGCCCCACGCGCTCGAGGTGTCGCTGCCCGGGATGGACGTTCCGGCCCGGATCATCCCCGCTGCTCGTCCCGGTCATCACCGGATCTCCGTCTCGTGGAGGGATCGAGCCGACCTCCACGTGACGGGGCGCATCGTCCGGGGTGACGGAGGGTCCCTGGCAGGGATACGGGTCCAGGTCGGTCACCCCATGTCGTCATCGGTCCGAGAGGTCGGGGTGAATCCGGCGACGGGGGAGTTTCGTGTCGGGCCTCTGGCGCGGTCGGAGTTCCTGCATGCCGAGGTCGTGGGCCAGGACATCGTGCGAAGGTCGCTGGGCCTTCTCGAGTTCGGCGAGGGGTCGGAGCTGGACGTTGGAACAGTCGACGTCGCCGCGTCGGGTACGCTCCTGGTGAGGCTGTCGTCCCCGTGCCTGGGTGTGACCGCCGACACCTGGTGTCGACTCCTCGGGGAGAACGGGGTCCAGGAGAGCGTGCTCCAGATCGAACGGGCGCATTGCGGCGGCCTCCTGGCACGATCCGAGCGCGTGGCTACGGGAGACTACACCCTGGAGGTCGGTGGGGCCGGTACCGCGAGCCTGCGTCGCACGATACGAATCCTGCCGGACGTGGAGACCCGGGTGGATCTGGAGCTCGGCCCCGGGTGTCTGCAGCGGCTCGTCTTTGACCCGGGGCCCGGACGATCCCCGTCTCTGGTGCACCTCACCATCGTGGCTGCGGATGGCAGAGGCATCCGTGATTGCCCGGTGTTCCGGTTGCCGGGGGCGGCTGAACTCGACTACTCGCTGAGCCTCGGCGTCGGCCATTATCTCGTGACGGTGAGAGCTCCCGATGGAGCCGAGGCGGAGGAGACGATCACCGTCCGGGATCTCGAGGATGTCGGGCGTGAGCACCGCTTCGTTCTTCGATGAACGGGAGGAAGGTACGGGAGGAGAGTGAATATGAGAGCTTTTTTCGTGGGGGGAGGACTCCTGTCGATCCTGGTGCTGGCGCTGATCGTGGCCAGCCCGGAATGCGCGACGTACGCCGGATCGATCACCGGCGGTCAGGATCCGATCAGGGCGAGGTACAGGTGCATCAACTTCTGCAAGAGCGATGAAGGAGGAAACTGTCCACCGGCGGTGAGCTGCCAGCTCGATCTCGGCCAGACAGGCTATTGCAGAATGTTGAAGCGCATCGCTTCCCAGATCTGTGTCGACGGGTACATTCTGAACGAGTGCGAGACTCAGGTCGAAGGAACGGGGTGGTGCGCCGAGATCTACGAGAACCCCTGCGACGAGATGGACCCCCGGTGCTATACCCTCATCGACGGATGCGGTGTACTGTATGGGTGTACTGGCGAATGACCGTGCGAGCGGGAGATCTCGCACGGTCTTGCTGATCGCCGTCGCGCTGCTGATCGTACCGTGTCCCCTTGCCAGCCAGGAGGATACCCTGACGTCGGTGCTTCGGCGCTGGGAGCAGATCGAGCTTGTCGTGCGCGAACTCGGTGTTGTGGGTGAGGCGAGCTTCCGCGTCCGCTGGGGAGAGGTCCGGGATCCTCCCCTCGTGTCGCGCTTCGAGTACCGCTCCAGAGACGGACGCGTGCTCGAGGCCGTGCGAGGGTTCGAGCTCGAGGACAGAGAGCGAACCGAGCCACCCCTGCGTCTTTCCCTTTTTCTCTCCGGCGACACCGAGGTCCTGGATCTGTCCGCAGGACAGTGGAAGAAGGATCCGCTGCAGTATCCGGACCCCTACCGCCGGAGCTCTTCCTACGGACCGAACGACTTCCTGTGGGCATGCACGGGGAACACGTACCTTCGCATCGCCCGGTCGAGGCCGACGGATCTGTTGGATGTCCAGGGGACTTCGCCCCGCCGGGTCGTGCTCATCGGAGCGAACAATCCGAGCGGGCGACAGAGATTCCGGTTCCGCTGCCGCGAGGAGTGGGGGTGGGTGCCGGATCGGGTGACGATGTCCGTCCGGGAAGGAGATGCTTGGAAGGAGATCTATCGGGCCGAGGTGCTGGACGTGCACCCGACCCGACTCGTGTGTTTTCCGAAGAGAGCCAGGATGTGGTTCCTGGGCAGTGGTACGGATCGTCCCTACACGTCGGCCGAGTACGTATTCGAGGCCCCGACCTTTTCAGATATTCAGGTACCCGGGACCCTGGCGAGCGTCGTTCCGGCGGAGTTAGGGCTGGATGACGGGCTCGCTCCGGAACGGGCAGCCGGCTCCGATGTGCTCCTGCGCGGAGTAAGGGAGCGGGGCGAGTTCTTCCTGGACCTGGCGCGCCGGGTGGCTCCCGGACACGACCAGCCGGCCGACGGGCTCCTGAAGCCGTGGCTTTGTCGTCCGTACGTGGGACTGGTCTTGGTGATGGGGCTGCTGGCTCTCGCGATCGTTGTCGCGATGAGAAGCCCCCGATGGGGAGCTCTGGCGGGCTTGCTGCTGGTGCCGCTCGTTCTTCTCTCTCTGGCCGGAGTTCCTGCGGATCGATTCACGCGCGAGGCCTACTTCGAGCTGGTGTCCGCCGACCTGTGCGAGGAGGTTCCCGGGGCCCTGAGGTCGGACCGGCTGTGCGGGGTCGACGGCCTGTTCGTCCTCCTGAACAGCCTTGGGGGCTATGGGGAGGACGACCCCGACGCCTACCGGAGGCTTCTTGCTCTGGTGGGACCGGGGCGCCACGGAACGACTCTGGAGGCTCTCTCCATCGCCGCCGAGTGCCTGGATGTCTCCCTCCGGGTGGTGGACCCCCGGTACTACGAAAGTCCGCCGATCCCCATGATTGCACATCTTCCGGTGGGCCACTTCGTGGTGGTGACCGGCGCCGGCGATGCTGGCGATGTTCACCTTCTGGATCCGGCGCTGGGAGCATGCTCCGTATCCTGGGCCGAGCTCCGTAGAATGGTGAGCGGCCGGGCACTCGTATCCGGTGGACCCACCACGCAATGGAGTCAGCCATGAGTGTCCCGGTGAAGGAGTCCGACCTCGGTGGGAAGGAGAGACGCCGGAAAATCACCCGGAAGCTCCTGTCCCGGCGGTCCGGGGATCTCCTCGTGTGCGTCCTTGCGGTGGCGACTCTTGGCTACGCGAGCGTGAAGCAGCTGCGGGCCCGGTCTGGAATAGCCGTCTCCGTATTTCCGGCAGACCTCGATCTCGGCTCCATCCCGGAGGGCGATCGGCGCCGGGGGGAAATGCTCATCAGTAACCTCGGGGCGGAGCCCGTGCCGGTTCGCTTCGAGGCGTCCTGTACCTGCACCGTGGTGGCTGACGATGAGGTGATCCTTGATGCGGGGGCCACCAGGGCGGTGTCCATTCACGTGGACACGGAGGGAAAGCGCGGCTTCTATCGGGGCCAGGTCCAGGTGAACCATGCCGACGATGGGACCATGCTGGGAGTCCTTCTCCTGAGCTTCGTGGCGACCTCCCCGGCCCTCGTCACGCCACGTACTCTCGCCATCACCCCGTCCTCTCAACGAGCGGAATGTGTGGTCTACAGTCTGGCCCGGGTGACCCCCGATGAACTCCGGGTGATTCCGAGCCTTCCCGAGCTCGAGGTGAGCGTCGAGAGAATCGGAGTCAGGTCCTGGTCCCTTGTGGCCAGGCTGCGGGGGGCCGTCCGGAGTCCACGGGGAGAGCTGGACGTCCTGGAGAGGCGGGGAGGATCGGAGGTGTTCCTGTGCACCGTGCCCGTTTCCCTTTCGACTGCCCCCGGATTCACGGTCCGGGGGGCGGCCTGGGCCCGGGAGGAGGACGGGGAGCGAGAGAGCTGGCTCCTGGTCGAGGGCGAGCTGGGCAGCTTCACACCACGGCTCCGCGCTCCTGACCATTGCTCGTTGACCTGGTCGATCGTCGAAAGCGACGCACGGGGGATGGCGGGCGGACTGTGGATCCGCCTGCGGTATCCGGCCAGCGCCGCCGGGTGCGAGGTCGCGTTGCTCACCGGAATGGAGGGAGGCGAGCATGTCCCTGTTCTTCTTCCCTGAGCGAGGATGGCCCGGTCGTCGGATCCTGGCCCTCCGCCTCCTGACGGCCACTGTATTCCTCCTCTCGGGTGTCGGCAAAATGCTCGACGAGTCCAGGATCAGCCTGGTGCCCATGTTGCTCGGAGGCTCAACCACGACGGAGAACATCCTCCTCCTGGCCAGCACGGTGGAGCGTGCGGTGCCGGCCCTGGAGATCATCGTGGGGTTCGCACTCCTGACCCGGGTGGGGGTGCGATCCGCGGCCCTCCTCGGAGCCGGGCTCGGAGCCGTGTTCCTGCTCGTGGCCTGGACGATTCCGAGCGGAGCGAGCTGTCGCTGTTTCGGGTTGCTGGGGAGTCTTCCCGGTCGCTCCGCTCATCTGCTGGTTGCGGTGCTGGTACTCCTGTCCTCGGCCTTGGTGGCGTTCGAGGAGATCCGGCACCGCTGGCACCCGCCCGCTGGCGCGCGGAACGCCTCATGAAGCCGAGGCGTCTTCCCGGCCTACTCCTTCTTCTCCGCCGGCACCCTCCTGCTCCTGGTCTTCTTGTCCTCCGGGGCGTTCTTGGCCACGAAGCGGTGATCCTCGATCAGCCTCAGCAAATCGAACGTGCTGAGGATCCCCACCAGCTTCTTCTCGTGCGTCACCAGCAGGTGGTGGATCTTGCTGTTGCGCATGACCCGGGCTGCGAGGTGGGGGCCGGAATAGCGGGGGATGGTCTTGATGTCGGTGGACATGAGCTCCGAGATGGGAGTGCCCGGGTTCTTGTAGGTGAGGAGATCGGACGTGGTCACGATCCCCAGCGGGGTGCCCTCCTCGTCCACCACGGGGACGGAGTGGATCCGCTGCTTCGTCATCAGAGCCTTGACCTCGCCCACCGTGTGCCAGGGTGAGGCGGTGAACACGGCCTCCACCATGAGCTCGGATATCGTCACGTTCACGATCGGACCTCCTCGAGAGACGACCTGGGCCCCCGCGCAATCGGAGGATCGCGGTCAGAATAGGGAGCCGCGGACAGGAGCCCTTGATTCCGGTCAAGGACGGGGGTATGTCGTTGGCGCTATCTTGATCCGCACTGTATGCTTGCATGAAGCTTCCTTCCCGGCTCTGTCCGGGGCGGCCGATGCAAGGGGATTAGTTTTTCTCGGCCGTCCCCCGTGACGCGAGTCTCTCCCTCCGAGGTTCCGAATGCATTTGACGTGCGTCTCGTGGCGAGCCCTCGTGGCCGCCTTCTTCCTCGTCGCCGGAATGGCGACGCCCACGCTTGCCCAGGTTTTCCTCCCCGGTACCCAGCCTCTCGAGGCGGGCGAGCTCTACCCTGCCGATGGCTGCGGGGCCTGTCACGGGCATTTCGACCCCCTGACGGAGATCTCGTTCGCCTGGGAGGGCAGCATGATGGCCCAGGCGGCCCGCGATCCCCTCTTCCACGCCGCGCTGGCGGTGGCCAACCAGGACGTGCCGGGAATCGGCGAGACCTGCATCCGCTGCCACGCACCCCACGGCTGGATGCTGGGACGGTCGACGCCTCCCGATGGGTCCGCGCTCATTGCCGACGACCTGCACGGCGTCCAGTGCCATTCCTGCCACAAGATGGTCGACCCGTTCTCGGCCGAAGGCATGGATCTCGTGGAGCCGGATGTCCCGGGATTCGGCAACGGAATGATGGTCCTCGACGCCAACGACATCCGCCGTGGTCCCTACGACGACGCCATGGCCCCGCACCGGACCCAGTACTCGGCCTTTCACGAGCAGGGTGCGATGTGCGGCACCTGTCACGACGTGAGCAACCCGCTCCTGGCCGACGATCCCGTGACCCAGCCTCCCCACGCTTACGGAGTGCTGGAGAGGACCTTCAGCGAGTGGGAGCTGTCGGAGTTCTCGTCCATGGGGTACGCGGGGAGCTGCCAGGCCTGTCACATGCCCGCGGTGGAGGGGAGGGTTTGCTTCTTCGGCCCCGAGCGGAGCTTCGCCCCCCGGCATGATTTCATGGGGGCGAACGCGTGGATCCCCGACGTCCTTCCCATCTTCTATCCCGAGCTCAATGGCGCCGCCCTCGCCGCCGGAAAGTCCCGGGCCGAGCAGAGCCTGGCACGGGCCGCCGACCTTTCTCTCCTGGTCCGGGAGGAGGGCATGGATCTGGTGGCCGAGGTCCGCGTCACCAACCTCACCGGACACAAGCTTCCCACCGGCTACCCCGAGGGGAGGAGGATGTGGCTGCACGTGGTCGCCTTCGACACCCGCGGCGACAAGGTCTACGAGTCCGGGGCCTACGATGCGACCACGGGGATCCTGGACAAGGATCCCGACATCGAGGTGTTCGAGATCAAGATGGGGCTCTCTCCCTCGGCGGCGGCCGAGCACGGCCTCCCGGCCGGCGAGTCCTTTCACTTCATCCTCAACGACACCGTGGTCAAGGACAACCGGATTCCCCCCCGGGGCTTCGACAACGCCGCCTTCGCAAACCGGCTCATGGCGCCCGTCGGCGCCACGTATGCCGACGGCCAGTTCTGGTCGGACGTCGAGTACACGCTTCCTCCCTCGGCGGCGCTCGTCCGGGCCACTCTCAAGTACCAGACCTCCTCCCGGGAGTATGTGGAGTTCCTCCGCGACGAGAATTCGAGCAACTCCTGGGGCAGCGACCTCTTTGCCGCCTGGGAGGCCACGGGACGGAGTCATCCCGTCGACATGGCCCAGGTCTCGCTGGCGCTCCCGTCGATTCATCGCGCCGGGAACGTGAACGCCGCAGTCGGTGGCACCACGGACGTTCTCTTCGTCAACTCCGACTCCGGAGACGGCCAGCGCATGGTCTTCCTCGCGCCTGGCTCGCCGGTCACCGTGACCATGGATGCGCCGCCGGCGGGTCCGGCCAGCTCTTCGTTCGCGCTGTACGCCTGGCGGGGAGCTCCGACCGCAGCCACCTCGTCACCGCAGCCCCGGGGCATCGGGACCATGGTCTTTCCGACGTTCTGGAGTGGAGGCTCTCCCTTGCCGAAGTCCACGTGGAATAACCTCGGGCACGAGATCGTCCTCGGCACCCCGAGCTTCCCCTCGAGCCCGGCGCCCACCACCGTGGTGACCCATCCGGGTCTCTCGGCGGTCGGCACGGCCTTCACCCTCCAGGGTTTCATCCAGGACCTGGGGTCGATTCACGGGCAGGCCGCCGTCACCAACTCGGTGATCGTCCGGGTGCGGGAGTAGCGCCTTGGTCGGGGAGGGGTCCGCGGCCGGTTCGGGAAAGCTTCCGGGAACGGCTCTCCGCCGCCTTCCCCTGCTGATTCTTACCTTCGCCTCGCTGCTCCTGGGAATGGGGGCGGGGCTGGCACGACTGCGCTGGAACATCCCGCTGCCCGATCGAGGCATGCTGGTGAGCCACGGGCCCCTGATGGTGGGCGGTTTCCTCGGCACCGTGATCTCGCTGGAGCGCGTGGTGGGGCTCGGCGCGATCTGGGGATACGGCGCCCCGATCACCTTTCTCGCGGCCAGCCTTGCCCTGGTCCTGCGGCCGGGGGAGGCGCCGGGGCCGTGGCTCCTCGCCGCGGGGAGCGCCTGGATGTGCGTGATCTTCATCGTGTTGCTGGTGAAGCACCGGACCGTACCGCTTGCCCTCATGACGGTGGCGGCCTTCGCCTTTCTGGCGGGAAACGGTGTCCTGGCCGGAGGCCATGCCGTCTACGGCGCGGTTCCCCTCTGGATCGCCTTTCTCGTCCTGACCATTGCCGGCGAGAGGCTCGAGCTCAACCGTGTTCTTCCCATCAAGAGGAGGAAGATCCTCACCTTTCAGGGGATTCTCGGCGGGGCTCTGCTCGGTGCTCTGGTGGCCACCTCTGGATTCCTGTTCGATTCCTCCGGGGGCTACGAGGCGATTCCGGGAGTGGGCGACCGCTGGACATCTCCCCTGGCGGACGGGGGAATGCGTCTTCTCGGCCTGTGCCTGCTCCTCACCGGATGGTGGCTTCTCGCCAACGACATCGCCCGCAAGGGCTGGCGCATGCAGGGGCTTCCCCGCTTCATCGCGGCCTGCATGCTCCTGGGCTACATGTGGCTGGTGATCGCCGGGACTCTCTTCCTGTGGAGCGGCTCCATCGTGTCGGGTCCGCGCTACGACGCCATGCTGCACGGGATCTTCCTCGGTTTCGTCTTCTCGATGATCTTCGGCCACGCACCCGTGATCTTTCCCGGGGTCCTGGGGGTGAGGATGGTGTTCTCGTGGTGGTCCTATGTTCCCCTCCTCATGCTGCACCTGACCTTGCTGGGGCGGGTCGCCGCGGATCTCTTTGCCCGTGACCTCGGTCGCCGGCACGGCGGGATGGGGAACGCGGCCTCGATCCTGGTGTTCCTGATCCTCACCGCGTCGTCGGTGCGCAAGAGAGAGAGCTGAGCGAGCGGTCAGCGCACGCCTTGATACCAGCGCCAGAACTCGTCCACCTGGGCGCGCCTCTGCTCATGGCCGGGACGGCCCCGGGCCGCATACTCCTTACCGAGGCGACGGGCGGCGTCGGTCTGGCCCGCGCGGGCCAGGAGATAGAGCCGGTAGGTGAGGATGAGCCGGGTGTCGCTCGCCGAGCGGGCCGATCCTTCCTCTTCCATGGACACGCGGAGCCATGCTTCGGCGCCGAGGAGGTCTCCGCGCCGGGCGGCATCGGCGGCCAGGTGCATGGAGAGCCCGGGGGGAAGGGTCACTCCTTTTTCCGGCCGCGAGGGCACCTCTCCCAGGCGCGTGTGCAGGATCTTCGCGGCGTCGGCGTCGCTCCCGAACGCCCAGGGGATGAAGGCCTGGAGCCGCGGGTCGGTGAGTGTTTCGTGGAGGAGAAGGGCGGGGAAGACCGGTGCATCCGACGCAGCTCCGAGCAGGTGGTCGACGGTGCCCCGGGTGTCGAAGTAGGGGAGGATCTCCTCGCGCACCCGATCCGGCCAGATTCGTGGTAGGAGCTCGCTCTCGAGGAAGCTCTCCCGGCACCGTCCCGGATCCATCATGGCGAGGTAAGCCGGGAGGTGCTCCTGTGGGTCGTGCTTCCGGTGGCCGAGGAGACGCGGGCGATCGTCGCACAGCGGAGGGGCGTCGCCGATGAACGCGGCGAGGCGCTCCCCGTCGGCGATGAAGAGCGACCCGAGCTGGCCGGGAGAGGCGAGGCCCAGAGCCTGGAGCTCGGCGGCGACCGCGGGATTCTCCCACTGGGCGCGGAAGGTCTCCTCGCTGACCGCCTGCACCGGTTCCTCGATGCCCACCATCATCCACTCGAGGCCCGCGCCGGTCCACAGCGAGGCGTTCTCGAACACGTTGCAGAAGGCACGCAGGATCGATCGGGTCTCGTGCACCTCGAGCTGGTACACGGGGAGCCAGTAGGTGATGATGCCTCCCGGGGCGAGGCACTTCCGGACCAGCTCGAAATACTCCTGGGTGTAGAGGTTCACGATGCCGCTGTGCTTGGGCGGGGGGGGTTCGGCGGTGATGAGATCGTACTTGTCGCCCCTGGCGAGGAGAAAGAAGCGACCGTCCTCCACGTGGAGGTGGACGCGCCGGTCCGAGACGGGGTTGCTGTCCCGGTCGGGAAAGATCACCTCGCTCATCTCGACCACGTCCCGGGAGATGTCCACGATGTCGATGGTCTCGAGGCTCGGCGTGAGGGTGAGGGCCCGGGCGGTGGTCCCGCAGCCGAAGCAGATGAGGAGGGCGCGCGTGAGATCCGGATGGGCCGCCGCCGGCCAGTACACGAACAGGGACATGTAGCGTCGAGCCGAGCGCCATGTTCCCGACATGGAGTGGTTGTTGGTGATGAGGCGGTGATAGTAGGGCAGGCCGAGGAGGTCCTTCTCGAGGTACTGGATGGTCGAGGTGAGCCCTTCCCGGTAGGCCACCCGTCTCTCGCCGCTTCCCACGATGTGCTTGGCGGCGGAGAGGAGGAGATAGCGGTCGACCATGAGGCCGAAGGGGAAGAAGACGAGCAGAGCCGCGGCCGCTCCCAGCGCCGCGCCGCCAAGGAGCCGCCGGGGCTTCCGCAGCCACCGCGGGTCGAACAGCAGCAGGGCGAGCAGCGCATAGACGAGGGCCAGCACGAAGAAGGATTTCTCGAGCCCCAGCACGGGAATGAACACGAGCCCTCCCAGGAGGGCGCCCCCCACCCCGCCGGTGGTGTTGGCCAGAGTGAGGAGACCGGCGGTTCGGGTCTCCACCTCCAGCTCCTCGTGGAGCGCCTTGCCGGTGAAGGTGAAGATCAGCCCCGAGAGGAAGGACACCGGAAAGATGAGCACGGAACCGACGGCCCAGATGTGGGCTCCCGCGGGGAGCGAGGTGCTGAGGGGACCGAGGAGGTGGACGAGCCCCCCGTACGTGACGACGACGAGGATTCCGCTCAGGGCCTGAACGGACCCGAGGAGCTCGTGGGCCCGCGGATTCCGGGCAAACCACCAGGAGGCGGCGAGGCCTCCCAGGCTGATCCCGGCGAGGACGAGGGCCAGCATCACCGCGAAGTGCCAGGAGTGGGGCGTGAAGAAGAGGAGGAGGAATCGGAACCAGACCACCTCGAGGGCGAGGAGCACGAAACCGGAGAAGAAGGCCACCACCAGCAGCCTCGCCGCAGACGGCGTGATCACGAGACGGCGCCGGTCGACGGTCGTTTGCGTCGTCGGGGCCTGCCGCCGCGCGATGAGGAGAGCGAGGAGAGCGGCCACGAAGTTGGCGCTGGCGGCGGCCATTCCGGCGCCCCGGATGCCCAGCCAGCGGACGAGGAAGGCCTCACTCACGAGGACTCCCGCCATGGCGCCGAGGGTGTTCCATCCGTAGAGAATGCCGAGCACGCGCCCGAGGTCGGGTCGCCGCGCGTAGAGGGCCTTGACCAGGAGGGGCAGGGTGGCGCCCATTGCGGTGGCGGGGATCAGCATGAGGAGACAGGCCACCGCGGCCCGGAGGAGGTTGCAGACGACGGGCTGGTCGAGAAGCGGCCGGAAGACCGGGGCGAGAAGAGAGCTGACCGCCGGGAGCAGGAACACGAGCCCCAGCCCCACCGCGCCGATGATCGCCTCCAGCCCGGAGTACAGGAGGACCGGGTTCGTGACGCGGCCTCCCCGGAAAGCGGCCAGCCCGTTGCCCAGGGCGAGCCCACCCATGAACGCCGCCAGCACCACCGAGGTTGCGATGACGCTGTTGCCCAGGGCGAGGCCCGTGAGCTGGAACCACAGCGCCTCGAACACGAGGGCCGAGGCTCCCGACAGGAAGAACAGTGCGCAGAGAAGAAAGGTCATGATCGTGGTGGAGCCAGCTCGTGGTGCTTCGGGAGCCTCCCCGGGAGAAGGCTCCGCACGGATCTTGGAGCGGACGGTCCGGTCCGGGGTTCCCGGGGCCCCCGTTATACGATCGTCGCCGTCCGGGGTCGTCTTCGGGGTCACCACGGAGTGCCGGGAGGCCGCTTCGGGTGGGCCGGTCCCTGGTCAGGGCGATCTCGCTCATCTATCCTTGGCCCCTTGCTTCTCCCGCGGGGACTCTTGCCGGGAGAGGCTCGGAGACCGCGACGATGCCTGAGCCGACACCGTTCGATCCCCGGACCCGGGAGCTGTGCACGAGCCTTTTCTACAAGGAATGGGCGGGCTATCACGCCGTCCGCTCCTATGACACGGTGATCGATGCCGAGTACTTCGCCCTGCGCCACAGCGCCGGCCTCATCGACGTCTCGCCTCTCTTCAAGCTCGACGTGAGGGGGCCCGATGCGGCGGACTTTCTCTCCTTCGTGTCGGTGAGGGACGTCCGGAAGCTCAAGGAGGGCCGGGTCGCCTACACCTGCTTTTCCGATGAGGAGGGGAAAGCCGTGGACGACGGCACCATCTCGCGGTTGGGCGAGAAACGGTACCGGGTCACCTCGGCCGAGCCCTCCTATGGCTGGCTCTCGCGCTTCACCCGGGGATTCGACGTCACCATCGAGGAAGAGACCCGCAGGACCGCGGCTCTGTCCCTCCAGGGACCGAGGTCCCGCGAGGTGCTGGCCCGGGTGGCCCCCGAGGCGACCCGCCTCGGGTTCTTCGGGGTCAAGAGCACCACCCTGGCCGGTATCCCGGTCGAGGTGAGTCGCACCGGTTATACGGGTGACCTCGGCTACGAGATCTGGGTGGCGGCGGAGCGGGCGGTCGACGTCTGGGACGCCTTGATCCGGGCCGGCGAGGAGCACCTGCTCGCTCCGGCGGGCCTCGACGCCATGGACATCACCCGGATCGAGGCCGGTTTCATCCTGCTCGGCGTCGACTATCTGAGCGCGCCCCGGTGCCTCATCGAGAGCCAGAAGGCCTCGGTCTTCGAGATCGGCCTCGGATGGATGGTCGACACCGAGAGGAGCCCGTACCTGGGCCAGATGGCTCTTGCCGGGGAGAAGCGCCGGGGCTCGACGTGGGCGCTCGTCGGGCTCGACGTGAGCTGGGATGCCACCGAGAGGCTGTACGAGGAGTACGGCCTGCCGCCCCGGCTGCCCGCGCGCGCCTGGCGCGATCCCGTGCCCGTCTATCACGAGGGGCGCCAGGTCGGCCGCGCCACCAGCGGGAGCTGGTCGCCGCTGCTCAAGAAAAACCTGGCTCTGGCCACCGTCCTCGCGCCTCACTCCCACGAGGGAGACCACCTCGACATCGAGGTCACCGTGGAGTACGAGCGTCGAACCGTTCCCGCCACGGTGGTGGCGCGTCCCTTCTTCGATCCACCGAGAAAGCGGCTCTGATGGCCCGATCCTACGACACGATCGTGGTGGGGGGAGGCCACAACGGCCTCGTGTGCGCCGGCTACCTGGCCCGGGCGGGAAGGAGCGTGCTCGTCCTCGAGAAGAGACACGTCCTCGGGGGCGCGGCGGTGACCGAAGAGATCCATCCCGGCTTCAAGTATTCGGCCTGCTCCTATGTGGTGAGCCTTCTCCGGCCCCAGATCATCCGCGATCTGGATCTGCCCCGGTTCGGTCTGGAGCTGATCCCCCTCCGCGCCTCGTTCTTGCCCCTTCCCGATGGACGCTCCCTCTGCCGGTGGGACGATCCCGAGCTGACCCGGCGCGAGATCTCCCGCTTCTCGTCGCGTGATGCCGAGCGCTACCCCGAGTTCGGGAAGGCCATGGTGCACATGGGGAGGTACGTGCGGCCACTTCTGGAGATGACCCCTCCCGATCCCCTGTCCTTCGATCCCTCGCAGCTCCTCGAGCTCCTGCGTCTCGGCAAGAGAACGCGCGATCTGGGGAAGAACGACCTCGCGCTGCTCGTCAAGCTCATGACCATGAGCTCGTCGGATTTCCTCGACGAATGGTTCGAGTCTCCCGTGCTCAAGGCGCCCATGTCGGTGAGCGGCATCATCGGGACCTTTCTCGGGGTGCGCTCTCCGGGGACGGCCTACGTGATGCTGCACCACTACATGGGGGAGATCGACGGGGCCTTCCGCTCCTGGGGGTTCAGCAAGGGCGGCACGGGAATGGTGAGCCTGTCCATGGCCAATGCCGCCCGGCACCACGGAGCCGAGATGCGCACCGAGGCCGGGGTGTCGCGCATCCTCGTGGAGCGTGGTCGCACCACCGGCGTCGTCCTGGAGAGCGGTGAGGAGATCCGTGCACGATCGGTGGTCTCGGGGCTCGATCCCCATCGGACCTTCGTGCGCCTCATCGAACCGGGACACCTCGATCCGGAGTTCCTGGCGAGCATTCGTCGGTACCGTCTTCGGGGCAGCTCGGGCAAGGTCAATCTCGCCCTCGACTCCCTGCCCGAGTTCTCGTGCCGCAAGGGAGCGGGGCCTCACCTCACCGGCGACGTGGCCATCGCTCCCTCGGTCGAGTACCTGGAGACGGCCTACGAGGAGGCGAAGTACGGCGACTTCTCGAAGCGGCCGTACCTCAACGTGGTCATCCCGTCGACCGTCGATCCCACGGTGGCGCCGCCGGGAAAGCACGTGATGTCCATCTTCGTCCAGTACGCGCCCTACGCCCTGAAGGAGGGCCCCGAGAGCTGGCCCGCCAAACGCGAGGCCTTCGGCGATGCGGTGATCGACACGCTGGCCGAGTACATGCCGGGTCTGAAGGAGAAGATCCTCCACCGCCACGTGCTGACCCCGTGGGATCTCGAGAAGGAGTATGGCCTCACCGAGGGCAACATCTTCCACGGCGAGCTGAGCCTCGAGCAGCTCTTCTTCCTCCGGCCGGTGGCGGGCCATGCGCGCTACCGGACGCCGGTGAAGGGCCTCTGGCTCTGCGCCTCGGGGGTCCATCCCGGAGGCGGCATCATGGGTGCTCCCGGAGCCAACGCGGCTCGGGAGATGCTCGCGGCGGGGGTGCCGTGATGGTCATGAACCACGACATCATCGTCATCGGCGGAGGACACAACGGCCTCGTGGCGGCGGCGACGTTGCAGAAGGCGGGGCGCAGGGTCTTGCTGCTGGAGCGGAGAGAAAAGCTCGGGGGCATCGCGGCTGCCCTCGAGATCCACCCGGGATATCGGCTGCCTGGACTCCTGCACGAGACGTCGGCTTTTCGCCGCGCCGTCATCGACGAGCTGTCCCTGCACCGCTCGGGACTTGCCCTCCTCGAGAGGGAGCCGCCCGTCCTCGCCGCGGCGCGGGAGGGGAAGGGCACCCTGCTCCCCCGGGGGAAGGCCTTCGCGTCGGCCGCGGTGGACGGCGTTTCCGAGGACGATGCCCGGGGCTATGCCGACCTGATGTCCTTTCTCTCCCGGGCCGGCGAGGCGCTGCGACCCGTCTTCTCGGCGGCGCCTCCCGACTTCGACCGGCCTTCCGCGGGCGAGATCTTCTCGCTCCTCCGGACCGGGATCGGCATCCGCCGGCTGGGCAAGAAGGATCTCCCCGAGCTCCTGCGCGCGGCGCCCATGCCGGTGGCCGATCTGGTCCGCGAACGTGTCGAGGACGAGAGGCTGCAGGCGGCCATCGCCGTTCCCGCCCTGCGGGGGAGCTTCCTCGGGCCGTACTCTCCCTGGAGCGCGTTTCCTCTCTTCTACCAGGCAGCGGGTCATGAGCACGGTGGCGTGCAAGGGGGAGGCGCAGCCGTCGTCGATGCGCTGACCCGTGCCGCGCTCGCCCTCGGGGTGACGGTGCGCACCGGAGCCCGGGTCGAGCGCATCGAGATCCGCCGAGGAGAGGCGACGGGCGTGCGCCTCGACAGTGGCGAGTCGTTCGGCGCACGCCGGGTGGTCGCCACCTGCGATCCCCGCACGGTGTTCCTGGATCTCGTCGACCCCGTCGAGGTGCCGCCGTCTCTCACGGGCGAGGCCGAGCGGTATCGCGGTCGCGGCACCACGGCCATGGTGCACCTGGCGCTTTCGGGAGCGCTCGAGATCGCGGGCCGGCCGGGCACACCCTTCGAGCGGGCGAGGATCTGCGACAGCCTCGAGGAGGCGGAGCGGGCCTTCGATGCGTGCAAGGGAAGGAGGCTCCCCGCGGCTCCGCTGCTCGAGGTCTGGGTGCCCACCGTCTCCGATCCCACGCTGGCGCCCCCGGGGCACCACGTCGTCTCGATCATCGTCCACTTCGTGCCCCATGATCTCGAGGGAGGGTGGCGCGACGAGAAGCGGGACGAGCTGCGTAAGATCGTGCTCGACCGGCTCTCCCTCTATGCTCCGGGCGTCCTGGACCGGATCGTGGGGGCCTCGTGCCTGACCCCTCGCGACCTCGAGGATGTTTACGGCCTCCGGAACGGGCACCCCGACCACGGGGAGCATGCCGTGGATCAGCTCCTCCTCTTCCGTCCCTTCGCGAGCTGTGGCCACTACGCGACCCCGATCCGAGGTCTGTACCTGGGGGGCAGTGGAAGCCATCCTGGTGGTGGCATCACCGGAGCCCCCGGGCTCCTGGCCGCAAGAGCCGTGCTGGCGGGCTAGCGCGTCCCGAGCCCTGCCCCTCGCCCGCTGGTCTGGCCGTGGAGGGATCACATGCGTGTTGCCGATCGCTTGCTTGCAATCACTGGCTTCTTTCTCGCAGTTGCGACGGCTCCCGCGCTGGCCTCGGGTTACGGGCACGGGGTCTTCCTCACCCCCGTCTTCGGCCCCGCGCAGTTCGGCGTGGAGGTCTTCACCGAGAGTGTCGAGCTCGACGAGATCGAGACCGAGGCGATCTTCTCCGATGGCCGGCGGCGCGATGTGAATCTGGACGACGTCGACCGGGAGCGGGCGGGGGTGCGATTCCGCTTCGGATCACCCGAGCTGTCGGGGCTCTTCGTGATGTTCGGCGAGCGCATGGATTACCTCCGGGACGAGGAGACGAGCTCCATCGGCATCGGCCTCGGGGTGATCGGGAGACCCCGTCTGGCCGAGATCGATCGCGAGGTCTGGCTCGTGGCGTCGTACCGGGGGCAGCTCAACAGCGTCTTCGGCGAGGTCGACGTTCCGGTGTTCGATGCCCGGACGGGATCCTTCCTCGGAGACCAGGAGGAGGACTTCGGCTACGTCGAGCTGGAATCCGAGGTGGGCTTCGGTGTCGAGGTGAACGGGCTGAGCGGAGTCCTCGGCGTCTACGCCACCGGCATCGACGGTGAGGTGGAGATCGGCTCCCGGGAGCTCGACCTCTTCGGATCCAACGCGGGCGTCTTCTTCAACCTGGGCTTCGAGCACCCGGACTCCTGGTTCATTGCCGATATCCGGGGGATCGTCGGCGACGTGACGGGGGTCGCGGTCTCGGTAGGGGTGAAGTTCTAGGGGCGGCGCCGAACGTTTTCTGATAGCCTGGATATCGAGGTCGGGCGACCAGCCGAACGGGCACTGGCGACTCCCAGCGGGAGGTGCCCATGCGATCCGATCTTGTTCCTCTCCTCTCGACTCCACGTTGCTCCACGCATCTCGATCGGGTGCTTTCTCTGTGGCTCGTGGCCATGGTTCTGAACCTCACGGTCGCGATTCCCGGTGCGGCCCAGGTCCCCCTCCAGCAGGCCCAGAAACTCCGGGCGCCGGTTCCGGGCAATGGCGATGCCTATGGAGTTTGCGTCTCCATCAGCGGTGACCGTGCCGTCGTGGGGGCTCCGGGAGACGATGCCAATGGCACCGGGTCCGGGGCTGCCCACATCCTGCGCCGGAGCGGGGAGAGCTGGGTCCATGAACGGACGCTGCGTGCCTTCGACGGCGCTTTCGGAGACGGTTTCGGAGGATCCGTCGCCATCAGCGGCGACACGGTCGTCGTGGGCGCAATCTATGACGATGATCAGGGGCCGAACTCGGGCTCTGCCTACGTCTATCGGTGGGACGGGACGGGGTGGCGGCCGGAGCAGAAGCTCGTGGCCTCCGACGGAACCCTGGATCGCTTCTTCGGGAAATCCGTGTCGATCAGCGGGGAGGCCGCCATCGTGTCCGGCGGCGGAGCGGCGTACGTCTTCCGCCGGAGTGGTGTCGCGTGGGCCGAGGAGCAGAGACTCGAGCCACCCGATCCTGCGCGAAACGGCGTCTTCGGGGCCGTGTCGATCAGTGGAGATGTGGCCATCATCGGGACGCCTCGGGACGCTGAGAACGGTGGCTCTGCCGGAGCGGCCCATGTCTTCTCGAGGATCGGAACGGAGTGGCGACCGGACCAGAAGCTCCTGGCTTCGGATGGCGAGGCCGCGGATGCGTTCGGGATCTCCGTGTCGATCCATGGCAACCGGGCCATCGTGGGAGCATGGGAGGACGGAGACAATGGCCGTGACTCGGGATCGGCCTATGTCTACCGCCACGAAGGTGGCGTCTGGATGGAGGAGCAAAAACTCCTCCCCCTCGACGGGAAGCACGGGGACTTCTTCGGGGTATCGGTCTCGATCACCGGAGACGCCGCGGTCGTCGGTTCCCACATGGACGATGACGGTGGCACGGCTTCGGGCTCGGCCTACGCCTTCCGGCGGAATGGTCACTCCTGGTTGCAGGAGCAGAAGCTCCTCGCCTCCGATGGAGCCGCCGGCGATCTCTTCGGGTACTCGGTGTCGGCCAGCGGACACACGGTGATCGTCGGAGCCTCGGGAGACGACTGCACCGGCGTGGACGACTCCTGTGGTGCTGCCTACCTCTTCTCGTCGATCGGCGGCGGGGCCGTGGACCTCGGGTCGGGATCTCCCGCCGATGTGCTCTTCGTCAACTTCTCCTCCGGAGGACTCTTCGGCACGGTCTCGGTTCCGGTCGGTTCTCCCCTGACCTTCTCGCTCGTCGACGCTCCCGCGGGACCCACACGCACGAGCTATGTGCTCTGGGTCTGGCCCGGTTTCCCCGACCTTGGCTCGAACCTCGGCATCGAGGGTGAGCTCCTGGGCCGAACCGTCAACCCGACTCCTTTCCATGCCAGCCAGGGACGGCAACCCATCCTTTGTCTGGTGGGGGCCAACGTGCCCGGTGCAGCGTGCGCGGGAGTGATCTCCCGATCCGGTCCGGCCCGTGTGCCCTGGACGATACGTCGGCCCGGTCTTTCCCGGCCGGCGGTGTTCACGCTCCAGGGTGTGGTGCGGGACAACGGGGCGGCCAACGCCCTCGGTGCCAGCGTGACCAACGCGGTGGTGTTGCGGGTGGAGTGAGCGGTGTCGCGGTGACGGGGCCACCGTGACCGGGTCCGGTTCCGGGGGATCTTCGGCGCCGTGACAGGGGTCGCGGTCTCGGTAAGGGCCCGTGCCCCGTACACCTTCCAACCCACTTGCCAAGGTGCCGGTCAGAGCGTTGAATGATGCGAGGCACCCGACGGGTTGGGAGTCAAGGAGCCCAGGATGACCTCAGGAGAACCCTCGCAACCGGGCCCGGAGTCCAGGGCGAGCATGGAGGCGGCGGAGGCCGCCTTCCTGGAGTACCTCCTCCGCAAGGAGATGAACCCCGACCTCACCCTGGATGAATTCTGTGGCCAGGATTCGGAAGTTTCCGGGCTGGTCCGGAACATGGCCAGCCTCTGGAGACTCCTGGAAGCGGAGTCGACCGGCAGGGCCCGCTCCGGGTCGTCGGAGGTGCGACCAGGAAACGGGGGGGGACCGGTTCCCCTCCTCTCCGGAGCGTTCTGGAGGACCTTGCCCGACCTCGAGGATCCGAGTGCTATCGGGTTCTCGACCGCCTCGCCGAGGGCGGGATGAGCGAGATCCTGAGGGTATGGGACGATCGCCTGCGACGCATCGTTGCCATGAAGCTCCTGGCCGGGGAAGCCGAGGCCGGGCCCGAAGACAGATCGAGGAGTCGCCTGATCTCGCGGCTTCTCGACGAGGCCCAGGTGACGGCGCAGCTCCAGCATCCCGCGATCCTCTCCGTCCACGATCTCGGGGTCGACGCGACGGGCCGCATCTTCTTCACCATGCCGCTCGTCAAGGGCCGTCATTTCGGCGAGATCATCGACCTCCTGCATGAGGGGACGGAGGGCTGGACCCTTGCCCGGGCCCTCACCGTCGTGCAGCGGGTGTGCGAGGCCATGGCCTATGCCCACAGCAAGGGGGTCATCCACCGGGACCTCAAGCCCTCCAACATCATGGTGGGGCGCTTCGGTGAGACCTACGTCCTCGACTGGGGCCTTTCCCGGACGCTCGTGCCCGAGCCCGATGCCGAGGAACCCTCGTTCGCGACGGTGGAGACCTCTCTCGACATCGACTCGGTGAGGAGGAGGCTGCGCAACGACACCCCGACCTCCTCCATCCTGACCATCGACGGCGCCGTGGTCGGGACCCCCGCCTACATGGCTCCGGAGCAGGCCGGGGGCAAGACCGATGAGGTCGGGACCCGGTCGGACGTCTACTCGCTCGGCGCCATGCTTTACCAGCTCCTGACGGGGAGAAGGCCCTACCAGCGCCAGGGAACGACCCCCAGCGCCGAGGAGCTCATCCATTCCGTGAGGAACGGCCCACCCGACCCCATCTCCCGGGTGGCGCCCTCCGTCGCCCCCGAGCTCGCCGCCATCTGCGAGAAGGCCATGGCCCGCGAGCCGCGCCTTCGCTATGGCGACATGCTCGAGATGGCGGACGACCTCCAGGCCTATCTCGAGGGTCGGGTGGTGCGTGCCTACCGGGCGGGAGCGTTCGCCGAGCTCAAGAAGTGGGAGGGACGGAACCGCGCCCAGGCGGTGGGGCTTCTGCTCGGCGTCCTCGGCATCGTGGGGGGGCTCTCCGGCATCCTGGCGGTCGGGGCCTACAACCGGCGCCGTGGAATGGAACGGGAGGCCTTGCTTGCCGACACGGTCAAGGATCTCGAGACGTCAAGGACCGAGGGAGAACGGCGCCTCGAGGAGATGCGGCGCGCGGTCTACTTCCAGAACATCCACCGGGCTCGCCAGGCCCTCGAGAGTGGCGACTCTGCCGTCCTCACCCGAGCGCTCGAGGAGTGCGACGAGGATCTCAGGAACCTCGAGTGGCGTTACCTGGGAAAGCGAGCCCACCCCGGGCAGCGGGCCTACGAGGGGCCGGAATGGAACGTGTCGGCGATCGCGCTGTCTCCGGATCGTCGCCTGGTCGCCGCCGGAGGGTTTGACACGCGGCTGTACGTCTGGGATGTGGAGACCGCCCTTCCGGTTCGGGTCCTTCCGGGACGGCATGAAATCCGGAGTCTCGCGTTCAGCCCCGACGGGAGCCGGATCGCTTCGGGAAGCAATCACGACGTGCGTGTCCATGGCTGTCCCGGGGGCGAGAAGCTCTGGGAGATCGGCGAAGACGCGGGTGGCCTCACGGACCTGGTGTTCTCCCCGTCAGGGGATCTCCTCGCGGTAGCCACGACCGGGACGGGACGGGTCCTGGATGCCGCGTCCGGAAGGAGGGTTGCCGACCTCGGAAAGGCTAACCGTGTCGCCTTCGACTCCCGGGGAAAGCATCTTCTCGGCGCCGATGACCGGGGGAGGATCACCCTCTGGCAGTGCGACCCCTTCCAGAGGATCGGGTCGTACGATCTCGGTGCCGACCCCAAGGACATCCGCTTCTCGCCGGACGGATCGCGCGTCCTGGCTCTCGTCCACGACGAGGAGGCAATGGCCTACTGGCTCGCCACCGTCCACCTCGGCTCGGGCGAGGTCGTGGCCTCGACCCGTCATGCCGTCGACGGCTGGGTCATGGCTCGCTTCGACCCTTCCTGTCGCCGCGTGGCGGTCTGGAGACAGGACAACTTTCTCAGCGTCCACGAGATCGAATCCGGGGACGTCCGCCGGATCAAGCTCGGGAGCCTTCTGGTCGGACCTCTTGCCTGGCTCGATGAGGAACATGTGCTCGTCGGCGATCGAACGGCGGTCCGGCTCCTGCCCCTCACCGCCGACCCGGTCAGGAGCCTCTACCGGGGAGAAGGAAGAGAGACGCGCTCGGTTGCCCTTTCGCCCGGGGGAGACCTGCTGGCCGCGGTGGCCAGGGACGATGTGATTCGAGTCTGGGATCTCCCGTCGGGCAATCTGCGGAACGTCATCCGGAGCGGGCAGGATCGCACCTATGTCATGTTTTCGCCCGACGCGAAGCTCCTCGCCTCGGTGGGTTTCGACGGCACCCTTTGCCTACGGGACGCCTCGACCGGAGAAGAGATCGATCGCCGGGTCCTGGTTTCGGGACGTCTGGAGGACGTGGCCTTCGATCCCCGGGGGGGACGCGTGGCCACGGCCGGCGCGAGCGGCATCGGCGTCTGGGCCCTGGCGGACGGATCCGGTCGCATCTTGCCCGGGACGAGAGCGGCTCTTTCGGTGGGGTTCGATGGCACGGGGGACCGGATCATCGGATGCCAGCACGATGCGAGCGTCACGATCTGGGACGCCCGCACGTTCGAGGTCGTGGGTGCCCGGATCGTCGGAGCCCCGCACTTCGGCTGGGAAGCCTCGTTCTCTCCCGATGGGTCGAGGATCGTCTACTCCACTCTGGAGGGCCGGGTCGTGGTGGCGGATGCCACCACCCAGGAGCCGATCCTCGAGTGTGAGGCCTCGATCGACGGTGTCGGATGGACCTATCGCGTGTACCGCACGGTCTTCTCGCCGGACGGGGAGCGCATCCTGGTCTCGTCCCAGAACAGCACCGTCCGCATCTTCGATGCCCGGACGGGGCACCACGTGCTGACCTTCGTGGGCGAGGACACCTACCGGGCCAATACCTACGGTGCCCTGTGTCTCTCCCGGGACGGAAACGTCATCGCCCTCGCCGGCGACGGACCCACGGCGTGGGTGTGGGATCTGAGGTAGCTCCCGCTACCTTCCCGCCTGCGGAGATCCTTGCTCGTCGCGTGGCTCGGGCCAGCTCCCCTTCTGGTAGATGGCCTCGCAGCTCCCCACCGTGCCCGCGATCTCCACGAGGAGTCGCAGGTCGCCGAGCCGGTGCGTGCTCTGCTCGAGGCCCCAGGCGCCCAGAGACGGGAACACGAGCTCGAGGTCCCCCGTCCCCAGCTCGAGCCGGGCGTCCTGGAAGAGGAGCGGCACCTCTCTTCCTCCCTGGCGCACGATGAGGGTCGCGCTGAGGTCGGCCGTGCTCGCCAGGTTCGAGGCGCGCAGGATGCCGCGGGTCGCCACCCCGTCGTCGAGGAGCAGAACCGTCTGCCGGGGAAAGAAGCCCGCCTCTCCCGCCGACACTCCGCCCGGCGACGGCAGGTCGAACTCGGTCGCCGCGTACTGGCTTCCCACGAGAAGAAGGGCCAGATCGACCCAGAGGGAGCGCGCGTAGGCAAGACCCGGATTTTCCTTTCCGAGGGCGTGCTCGAGGCTGCGGAAGTAGCCGTACTGGTCGTTTCTCTGGGCAGCGGCGAGGAGATCGTCGACGTCGCCGCGCTCGAGGCCCTGGATGCCGTACTTGCCGATGACCTCGGCGATCTGGACGTCGAGCTCCAGCGGCGAGCGATCGGGAAGGGCCACGCCCGACTCGGAGTCGACCATGACCGTCCGCGCCACGACGTCGAGGCTTGGTGGCGATCCCCGGGGCACCATCACCAGAACGCTGATGCTGTGAGTCCTCGGGACCATGGCATAGGAGGTGCCGGTCTGCTGCATGGCGCCGAGGCGTACGCGAAGGGTATTGTCGGTGACCCTTCCCACGGTGAGCAGGCTGTTGAGGTCCTTGCCGAAGACCCGCTGGAAGTCGGTGTTGAGCCGCTCGAGGTCGGCGGAGGCACCGAGCTTCCCGGAGAGGAGGAAGAAGGAGCCGGCCATCTGGCGAATCCGGTCCTCGGTCTTCGAGTGCAGGGTCGCCTCGAGATTGTCGGTCACCATGAGCGGCACGATGTGCGGCGTCCGGGATCGCGACATCTCGGGGCCGCCGCGCAGGAGCGTGCGGGCCGACCCCGCGGGCCAGGACGCTCCCCCCGCGGGGGAGGGGGTCTCCTCGGGAACGTCCTTGGAGAAGAACGACACCGTGCAGTAGGCGTCATAGGGCTCGTTCCTGGCGGTCGGCATGAGGCTGACCTGCAGCCGCACCACGTAGGGAACGAAGCCATCCCTCAGCGCGGCATCGCGCACGTAGCGGTTGAGGAGCTGCACCTCCTGGTAGAGGGCGGTGGCCGACCAGTAGCGCAGGAGCGGGTCCATGTCCGGCAGCACCTCGAGCGACGGATCGCGGTAGAGGCCGGGCACCTCGCCCTGGCGCACCACGAGGGGACGTTCCCGGCCGGGAACGTCCGGGCCGAGGTCCTGCTCGGTCGTCTGCTGCTGGGTGGTGCGGGACCCTCCGGGGACCTGCTCGTCGGTGGCGGTGGTGGTGGTCGTGGATTTTCTCGAGGCATCGTCCACGACCGAACCCGAGAGGCGCGCCACCATGGCATCGACCGAAGATTGCTCCATGGCGCGGGTGGCGGGGACCACGAGAGCGAGGGCATCGCTCTCGGAGAGCTGGAACGCGGGCTGGAGCGCGTCGACGTAGTCCTCCCATCGCGCCACCGAGAGAACCGAAAGGTGCACCGATCCCGCCTGGTGTTGCTTTTCGAAGCGGCGCGCCGTCTCCTTCTTCGGCGCCATGAAGCCGCAGCCCGGAAGGGCGAGGAGGAGCATCAGCAGAGCTCCCGAGGGAGCCCGGTTTCTGGTCGTCGACATGTCTGGCCCCTGTTCCTTGGTCGTTCAGTCTTCGGGCGCGAGGGAACGCAGCTTGGCCACGGCGGCCACCACGTCCCGCGGCTCGAGAAAGCGCAGGTGTTCGGTGGTGAACCAGCTCATCTCCGCCACCTCGATCTCGGTCCAGGCCCCTTCGCCTGTCCGGGAATAGGCCATCTCGGCGAGGGCGTCGCCGTCGAGGTCCACCAGCGCGAGGTCGAAATCTCCGCTTCCGTCGGTGTCGTAGCGCGCGATGGTGCGGTCCGCGAGGAAGTCCAGCGCCATCTCGGCATCGAATCGATCCACGATTTCCGCGGTGGCTGCGATCGTGCCGGTGTCGCCATCGATGTCGAGGAGAGCCCGGGTCGGAGCCTCGTCACCGAGGAGGAGAAGGTCCGGTGCTCCCGTGGCAGAGGTTCGGATCAGGATGCCGCGCCGATTTCCGCTCGTGAGCGCGGGGAAGGGTCCGTCGGCCCGGGCCGGCCCGGGTTCCAGGCTCAGCGTTCCTTCAGGCCACACCGAAGGCAGGCGGGGTGACGCCCAGGCCGTTTCCCACGAGAAGAGACCGGCCGTGGCCTCGTCCTCGCTCTCGGTCTCGAGGGTGAGCCCGCGATGAGAAGCTCCGAAGGCGGCAGCCTCCAGCACGAGCCCGAGGGAGCCCTGCCGGTGAGGTGAGGGAGCCCCTCGTGTCCGGGCCAGGGAGCGTTGACCCAGCCAGGAGAGATCGGTGACGTCGCTCGCTTCGTCGCGCGGCAGGCTCATCACCAGCACGTGCTCGGAGCCTGTGGGACGATCGTTGACCTTGAACTCGGCCAGGGTGATCTCGCGCGTGTCTCCGGGGGTCAGGCGCGGAGTCTTTCCCCGGTTGGGATGGAGCACGGTGATGCCGTGATGGGCGTCGAGGTAAAGGACGGTCACGTCCTGGGTCCGCCCCGTGTGGTTGGCCAGAACGATGGTCCCCGTGTCCCCGGGGCGCAACGACTCGCCTTGCCGCAGGGGCCGTGTCGTTCCTCCCGGAGGAGTGCGTCGCACCTCGACCTCGAGCCCTTGCGGGAGGCGCGGCAGCAAGCCCGAGGTGGCCAGCGAGCGAAGGTTTCTGCTCCGGTAGATCTTCTGGAGCTCGCGACCGAGGGTGTCGTCGGTGACCTCGAAGAGCGACGCCCCACTCGCCTCGACGGTGGGTCGCAGCAAGAGCCGGCTCTCCTCGACCACCAGGAGCCAGCTGGCGCCGAGGGGATCCTCGATCCAGGGGAAAAGCGTCGATTCCTGCTCGAGGAAGGCTCGCGCCGCAGGCGGGAGCGCCCGGAAGGGAAGCGGCCGACCCGCGGAGTCGATGGCCGACACGTAGAGACACAGCTCCGGAACGGCGCGCAGGAGCACGCGCGCCGGGAAGATCCGGTTCCCTGCGGCGAGGAGGCTCTCGAGGACCTCGCCCTGGACCACGCGGCAACGTGCCGAGACCACGTCGGCTTCGACCACCTCGACCGTCCCCGCGGTCTCTCCCAGGGTGAGACCCGGGGGAAAGACGGCGAGGCGGGTGCCGGGTCGGAGCCCGGCCAGGGTACCCCGATTCGCCACCAGCCCATCGCCCTCTTGCCGGAGAAGGATGGCGGGGACGCCTCTCTGACTGCTTCCTTGCAGCGGAAGGTCGAGACGACCCTCGGCAAGGGGAAGCGTGCCCTCGTAGGGAAGGGACTGGTATCCCGCCACGACGCGGGCGTACAGCTCCTCGAAGGACGAGGCCCCGCGCTCGAGCTCCTGAGCCACGAAGTAGCTGAGGAGACCATGAACCCGCGCTCCGGCATCGCCCTGAGGAAGCGGAATCTCCGGCGCCTTGTGCTGGCTCTGGGCCGCGTAGAAGGCGACGACCCCGTCGAGATCGTCGAGCTCGGAGTGTCCTTCTCTCTCGCGGCGACGACGCGGATCCGTGGTCCTGGGGATGCCGAGGATCCGCGAGTCGAGAAAGCGGTAGCGAGCGCCCACCGCTCCGCCGCGGACCATGGTTCCCGAGTGGCAGGAGTCGAGGATCACCCACACCCGGGCTCCGCGATCCCGGATGGCACCGACCCATCGGCCCAGGTCGTCGTCGGAGAGGCTCCCGGGGAGGCCGCGTACGTTGGCCTCGAACTTCCGCACGTCTGCGGGCAAGAACACCTCGTCGAGGCCGTCGGTCTCGTCACCGTCGAGGTCGGGCACCTGCACTCCGTGACCGGCGAGCTGGATGACCACGAGGTCGTTCGGGGCCGCGGTCTTGGAGAGACGCTCGAGCTCGACCAGGATGTTGCGCAGGGTGGGGCGTTGCTCCGCCGCGTCGGGCCACCCCGCAAGAACCTCGATGTCGTGCGGATCGAATCCGAGGGACCTCTCGAGCTGCTCCGCAAGGAGGCGCACATCGTTCTCGGGGCCCTGGAGACGGACCTCCCGTTCGTACGTGTCGTCCCCGACCAGATCGCGGATCATCGGGTACTCCGTGCAGCCGACGAGGAGGGCCCGGCCCCGGGGACGCGGAGGATCGGCGTCGCCGGCGCCGGCCGGAAGGGCGAGCAAGGCCAGGGCGAGGAGCCCGACCCGGGATCCGCGGGCGATCGACCACCTTCTGACGCGCATGGGCCCTTCCTCCGAATTCATGGACTCCCAGGATGTTAGGGCATGGCACCCGAATTGCCAAGGCCCCGTCTCCTCGCGCTGACCACCGAGGGTCCCGGACGGGCTCGCGGCACCTTGCTCGTCTACAAGTGTTTTATTTAATGCTGCTTGTCTCTAATCTTTATTGGAATATCGCCTTGTTGATTAGTAGCTGCTTTGGATAAGCTTGTGCCCGTTCGGGTGGGGGAGGTCATCGAAAGGGAGATCATCGTGAAGCTCGTCACCTTCCTCTCGCTCCTCGCTCTTCCAGCGTTGATGGCCATCGAGGCGTCGGCCCAGCTCCGCTTCGCGGACCCGTGGCAGGGCGCCCCCCCTCTCTCCGTGGGGAGAGAGGCTCAGGACGAAGATTCCGGTTCGTCTTACTTCTCGATCACCAACGATTCCCTGGGGCCGGTCGCCCAGGGATTCTCGCTCTTCTACGAGAGCGTCGAGCTCGACGAGCTGGACTTCGACCAGATCCTCTCCGACGGTAGCGTCGCCAAGGTCCGTCTCCAGGACGAGGATCGCGACCGGTTCGGTATTCGCTACCAGGCGGGTACCGAGTGGGTGAGCGCCCACGTCCACGTCTTCATGGAGGACTTCCTCGGCGACGGCTACGACAGCATCGGCGTCGGGGGTGGTCTTTCGGCCGAGCCCCGGATCGGATCTGTCGATGGCATCGGCGTTCACGTGTCCATGAGGGCCTCGCTCAACTACGTGACCGGTGATGCCGACCTGCCGATCCTCGATCCCCTGGGCGGAGCCATGGCCACCGTCTCGCAGGAGGACATTCACTACCTGAACGGGCAGGGCGAGGCCGGATTCTTCCTCGACATCTGCGGCTTCCGTCCCGGCGCCGGCATCGCCATCGATCACCTGGATGGCGAGATCGACAACCCGCTCGGCGGCGAGGACCTGGACCTCGACGGCACCAACTTCGGTGTCTACGCCCGGCTCGCGTTCTTCCAGGCCGACTGCCCGTTCATCGCCGAGGTGACGGGTGGGTTCGGCGATCTCCGGGGCGTCTGGGCCTCCCTCGGTCTTCGCTTCTGACCCGCGAGCCATGGCCATCGCGCGCCTCGGTCCGTCCGTGGGCGCGACGGTCTCTCACTCGATCTCGACGAAGCGCAGATCGTCTGTCGCGAGGTCGAGGAGCGCCACCGTCTTCCGGTCGACGCGATGGAGGGCGCCCGGGTTGATCCTCCGCACGTCTCCCAGCCGCTCGTCGTGTCTCCTGTGGGTGTGACCGTAGAAGATCAGGTCGACCTCCAGCGTCTCGTGGGCCCTCGAGAACCCCGCCTCGTGGCCGTGAAAGACGGCGATCTTCTTTCCCCCGAGCTCGAGGAGGAGGGGGACGCGGTCGGCGAGGTGCAGCCCGAGGGCGCGGGCATACCGCAGGACCGTTGTCGACGGGAAGTCGGTGTTGCCCCAGACCAGCGACACCGGGTGGCCGGCGAGGGCGTCGAGGACGGGCTCGCCCCCCACATCGCCGCAGTGGATGACGTGGGCCACCTTCTCCGCCTGGAAGAGATCCAGCGCGCGCCGGACGGGGTCGACCCGGCCATGGCTGTCTGACAGAATTCCGATGAGCATGGGCCCAACCTGCCATCCCGACCCCCGCCTTGCCATGAGGGAGCATGCGGGCTAGACTCCCCGCGAGGGGCCGAGGTGAGGGTCGCCGTCGCCCTTACCTGCCCGACGTCCCGCACCCCCGCCCCCGAGCCTGATCCGAGTCCACCTACGAAAGGAGAAGATCCCATGGCATTCGAGCTTCCTCCTCTTCCCTACGCCCACAAGGCTCTCGAGCCTCATATCGACGAGCAGACCATGCAGATCCACCATGGCAAGCACCACGCGGCCTACGTGGCCAACCTGAACAAGGCTCTGGAGGGTCACCCCGGCCTGCAGGGCAAGACCATCGAGGCCCTGCTCGCGGATCTGAGCGCGATCCCCGAGGCCATCCGGGGGGCGGTGCGCAACAACGGCGGCGGACACGCCAACCACACTCTCTTCTGGTCGATCATGGGGCCCGGCAGCGGTGGCGCCCCCACGGGCGGAATTGCCGACGCCATCACCACCACGTTCGGGAGCTTCGACTCCTTCAAGGAGAAGATCAACACCGCGGGCGCCACGCGCTTCGGTAGCGGCTGGTCGTGGCTCGTGGTCAACAAGGGCAAGCTCGAGGTCATGAGCACGCCCAACCAGGACAGCCCGCTCTCCGAGGGCAAGACCCCGATCCTCGGAGTCGACGTGTGGGAGCACGCCTACTACCTCAAGTACCAGAACCGTCGTCCCGATTACCTCCAGGCATGGTGGAACACCGTGAGCTGGAAGGCCGTGGACGCGCGCTTCAAGACGGCCATGAAGGGCTGAGAGGTCGCGATGGCCAGGCCGCGCGTCTCCGCCGGGGGTGGTTTCTCCGCCATCGCCTACGTTCTGAAGAAGGGAGGCGAGGTAGGGCTTCTGAAGCTCTATCGTCGCCTCCGTTCGCGGAACGCCTGCAAGACCTGCGCCCTCGGCATGGGGGGCCAGAAGGGGGGGATGGTCAACGAGGCGGGCCACTTCCCCGAGATCTGCAAGAAGTCGGTGCAGGCCCAGGCGGGGGACATGGGCGGAGCCATCGGCGAGGATCTGTTTCGCCAGAATTCGATCCGCGGGCTGGGGCAGCTTTCTTCCCTCGAGCTCGAGCGACTGGGTCGCCTTGCCTTCCCCGTCCTTGCCGCGCCGGGCGAGAGCCACTTCCACAGGATTTCCTGGGACGAGGCGTACGACCGGCTGGCCGGAGCTCTGCGCGAGGCGCCGCCGCGCGAGACGTTCTTCTATGCCTCGGGGCGGTCGAGCAACGAGGCGGCGTTTCTCTTCCAGCTCGTGGCGCGCGCCTACGGCACCGCAAACGTGCACAACTGCTCGTACTACTGCCACTCCGCCTCGGGAGTCGCTCTGGGCAAGGTGTACGGCTCGGGCACCTCCTCCATCACCCTTGACGATCTCGACCAGGCCGACTTCGCCATGGTGGTGGGCGCCAACCCGGCCAGCAACCACCCCCGCCTCATCACCAAGCTCGTCAACCTCAGGAAGCGGGGCGGCAAGGTGGTCGTGATCAATCCTCTCAAGGAGCTGGGGCTCGTGCGCTTTCGCGTGCCCTCCGACTGGAAGAGCCTCCTCTTCGGATCCGACGTCTCCGACCTCTACCTCCAGCCCCACGTGGGGGCCGACATCGCGCTGCTGAAGGCGATCCTCAAGGGGGTTCAGGAACGCAACGCCGTCGATCGCAGCTATTGCAACTCCCACGCCGCCGGCTGGGCCGAGGTCGAGGTCGATCTGGCCTACACTCCCTGGGAGCCCCTGGTCGAGGCCTCGGGCGTGTCACGGGAAGAGATCGACAAGGCCGTCGACCTGATCGTCTCGGCGAAGAAGGGCGTTCTCCTCTGGGCCATGGGGCTCACCCACCACGTGTGTGGAGTCGACAACATCCTTGCGCTTGCCAACATCGCGGTGGCACGGGGGTGGTTGGGCAGGCCGGGAATGGGACTCCTTCCCATCCGCGGCCATTCCAACGTCCAGGGGGTGGGCTCGGTGGGCGTCGGTCCCGACCTGAAGAAGGCGTTCTCGGACCAGCTCGAGCGGCTCTACGGCATCAAGGCTCCCCGGGACGTGGGGCAGGACACGTATTCCTCGATGGTGGCGGCAGAGGAGGGGCGCATCCGGGCTGCGGTGCTTCTGGGCGGAAACCTCTACTCCAGCAATCCCGACAGCGGGTGGGCGGCGCGAGCGCTGCAGCGGATTCCGCTCACCTTCACCGTCTCCACCAAGCTCAACGAGGGCCACATCCACGGTCGTGGCCAGACCGCCATCATCGTTCCCGCCCTCGCTCGCGACGAGGAGTCCCAGAGCACGACCCAGGAGTCGATGTTCAACTTCGTGCGCCTCTCCTCCGGTGGCTTTCCTTCGGTCGAGGGTGAGCTGAGATCCGAGGTGGACATCGTGGCCTCCATCGCCGAGAAGATCCTCCCCGAGGGGCGCTTTGACTGGCCGGCCCTCCGTTCTCACGAGAGCCTGCGGCAGATGATCGCCCAGGTCGTGCCCGGCTACGGGAAGATCGGCGAGATCGGAAAGGCGGGAGGCGAATTCCACATCGAGGGCCGCACCTTTCACACCCCGAAGTTCAACACCCCGGACGGCCGGGCTCGCTTCCACGTGACGAAGGTCCCCAAGGCCTCGCTCGGACCCGACGAGTACCGCCTCATGACCCTCCGCTCGGAGGGGCAGTTCAACACCGTCGTCTACGAGGAGGAGGACCTCTACCGGGGGAACACGCGCCGCGATGTGGTGATGATGTCCGAGGAGGATGCTCGCAAGCGCGGGTTTGCCGAGGGCGACCTCGTGGAAGTGACGTCGAGCGCCGGATTCTTGCGGGGTCACGTGGCCATCGTCGATATCCGGACCGGCAACCTCGCCATGTACTACCCCGAGGCCAACGTGCTCGTGCCCCGGGCGCTGGATCCCCAGTCGAAGACTCCGGCGTTCAAGTCCGTGGCGGTGACCCTGGAGCGGGCCGACAAGCGCAAGCTGCGCGAGGCCGCGGTGGCCGCCGGCACATGAGCCAGTGGCACGGGGCAGCGTTGGTGTGACAGCAAGGTAAGGACCTACCAGGGATGAGGAGAACACCGATGCGATACTCGATTCTGGCCATGGTCGTGGCCCTGACTCTCATGAGCGGACAGCTCCGGTCAGATCCCCCCAAGTCGCCCCCGGCGGACGTCGGACCCGGCCGCATCGCCTGGTTCGACATCACGACGTCGAATCTGCAGCAATCCAGGGAGTTCTACGGCAGGCTCTTCGATTGGAAGTTCACCCCGCTGCAGGGAACCGATCTGGCGGTGGAGATCGTTGCGGGGGGCACGCCGATCGGGACCCTGCGCGTCGCCGAGGGCAAGATCGGCGTGTTCAACGGCGTGGTCTATGTGCAGGTCAGCGACCTCCCGGCAAGCTGCACGAAGTCGAAGGAGCTGGGGGGAACCGTGGTGGCCGGGTTCCCCTTCAACCTGCCCGACGGCATCGGAGCCATCGCCCTCGTCCTGGATCCAGCGGGCCATCCCGTGGGTCTGTACTCCAGAACGCCCCTCGCGTCGGTGGTGCCGCCGGGCAAGTGACGATCATGACGATCATCATCCCGGGAGGGTCGGGTCAGAGGCGCCTGGCTTGAGCTTCGGGCGCCCACCGGATAAGCTCCCTGCAAGCGAGAGGGCGGGCTCCCGGTGATTCTCGCCGTGTCCTGGCCGTACCATCGTATCGGGGAAATCCATGCATCCAGCCGCCGTCGTCTTCGATCTCGATGGGCTTCTCGTCGATACCGAGCCCCTCTACCGATCGGCCTACCGGTGGGCGGCCGCTCAGCTCGGGTTCGAGCTCGGTGAGGCCGTGTTCCCGATGCTGGTGGGCCGGTCCAACGCCGAGGCGGAGCAAGCGCTCGTGGCCCACTTCGGTGAGGCCTTCCGGTCCGAGAAGTTCGGTCCCCTCTGGCGCGAGGAGTGGGCGAGGGTCGCCAACGAGGAGGGCATTGCCCTCAAGCCCCATGCCGGCGAGCTCGTGCGGGCTCTCACGGCGAGCGGGGTGCCGTGCGCGGTGGCCACCTCCAGTGACCCACGCGAGGCCAGTCTCTGTCTCGAGGTGACGGGTCTGCGCCCGCAGTTTCCCGTGGTGGTCACGGGCGCAGATGTCGAGCACGCCAAGCCGTTGCCCGACCTCTTTCTCCTCGCGGCGGAGAGACTCGAGGTGCCTCCTGCCCGTTGCGTCGCGCTCGAGGACTCGCCGGCGGGAGTGCGCGCGGCCCACGCGGCGGGCATGAGCGTCCTGTGGATTCCCGACCTCGTGGCACCCGATGGAGAGGAGAAGGAGCTCGCCACACGGATCCTTCCGTCCCTGGCCGAGGCGACGGAGATCCTGCTCGACCGGCCTTCGACCCGGCTCGTGGTCTACGGCACCCTCGCTCCCGGTGAGAAGAACCACCATCTTCTCTCGACCCTTCCGGGAGAGTGGCGACGGGTTCAGGTGCGGGGCATCAAGGACGAGGAGGGATTCGGCCTCACCTCGGGCCACCCGGGTCTCGTCTGGCATCCGGGGACCACCACCGTCGACGTCTGGTTGCTGGAGTCCGAAGATCTTCCGGGACGATGGGCCGGGCTCGACGATTTCGAGGGTGCGGAGTACCGGAGGATTCTCGCCCCGGTCGAGGTCGACGGGAGGATCACCTGCGTGGCCAATCTCTACCAGGTGAATCGGGAGAGCCGAGGAGAGACCGAAGATGGGCTGGAATGACCAGCTGAACGGGAACCGGGACGGAGCCGTCGAGGATCTTCTGGCTCTTCTCCGCATCCCGAGCGTGTCCGCCCTGACGCGACACGAGGGAGATGTCCGTGCGGCCGCCGAGTGGGTGCGCGCGCGCATCGAGAAGGCAGGCATCGAGAAGGCCGAGATCCTCGAGACGGCGAGCCATCCCGTGGTCTACGGGGAGTGGCTCGGGGCCAAGGACAAGCCCACGGTCTTGATCTACGGCCACTTCGACGTCCAGCCCGCCGATCCCGAGAACCTCTGGACCCACCCGCCCTTCGATCCCGTGATCCGCGACGGCCGTGTCTATGCGCGGGGAGCGACCGACGACAAGGGCAACATGCTGGCCCCCATCCTCGCCATCGAGGCTCTTCTGCGCGCGGAGGGAAGGCTCCCTCTCAACGTCAAGCTCTTCTTCGAGGGGCAGGAGGAGATCGGGAGCCCCGACCTCGCGCCCCTCCTCGCCCGGGAAAAAAAGCGTCTTGCCTGCGATCTCGTGCTGAGCGCGGACGGAGGTCAGTGGAGCGAGACCGAGCCCTGCCTCCTGACCGGTCTCCGAGGGCTGGCCGCGTTGCAGATCGACGTCAAGGGCCCGGACCGGGATCTCCACTCCGGGATGTACGGAGGAGCGGTGCAGAACCCGATCCACGCCCTCGTGCACATCCTCGAGACCCTGCACGACAGGGACGGCAAGATCACCGTCGAAGAATTCCACGACGGGGTGATTCCCCTGACCGCCGAGGATCGCGCCGAGTCGGCTCGCATCCCCTTCGAGGAGAAAACGTATCGCGAAGAGATCGGGGTGGCCGCTCTCTTTGGAGAGAAGGGCTATACACCGGCCGAGCAGACCTCGGCACGCCCGACTCTCGAGATCAACGGCATCTGGGGAGGCTTCCAGGGCGACGGCACCAAGACGGTCTTGCCGTCTCTCGCCCACGCCAAGATCACCTGTCGGCTCGTTCCCGACCAGGAACCCGCGGCGGTGCTGGAGGCGATCGCCCGCCATGTCGCCCGGGTTACTCCTCCCGGCGTCACTGCCGAGGTGAAGAAGATGGAGGGCAACTCGCGGGCCTACCTCGTTCCCGGGGACCATCCCGGCAACCGGGCCGCCGCCGACGTCCTGCGGGAGATGTACGGCCGCGAGCCCTACGTGGCGCGGATGGGGGGGAGCATTCCCGTGTGCAACCTCTTCCGCGAGAACCTCGGCGTCTCCACCATCAGCTTTGGCTTCGGCCTCATGGACGAGAACCTCCACTCGCCCGATGAGTTCTTCCGGCTCGCGAGCTTCGAGAAGGCCCAGGTGGGGTGGTGCCGGTTCCTGGAAAGGGTGGCGAGGGAGGAGCCGGGGGCGCTGCGGGGGTGAGAGCCGTGTTGTGGGCGAGGGGGTCGTTGGACACAGAGGACACAGAGGGAAGAGGGAGTTCACAGAGAAAGAGGAGCGGCGCCGGCCGAAGCAGCCGCCACCGCAGAGGGGATGCTGAATTCTCTCACCGCCGCAGTGTTGCCACCGCCACCCCGATGACCACGAGCACCGAGCCCACGACGGTGCGCGCCGTCCACGCCTCATCGAGGAAGATCGCTCCCACGCTCACCGCGACCACCGGGGTGCCGAAGGCGACCAGCGCCAGCTTGGTGGAGGAGTAGAACGAGAGGAGCCAGTAGTAGAGGGTAAAGGTGAGCGCGGAGCCGAAGAGGCCGAGGTAGAGGATCGTGGTCACCGCGGTGGGCGTGAGGTCGACAGGCTGCCCGCGCTCGAGGAGGAGCGCCATGCCGGCCAGGATGAGGGCGGCCATCGCCATGGGTGTCGAGGTGAGCGCGAACGGATTGATGCCCTTTCCCCACCTCTTGACGAAGGTCTGGTTGATGGCCGCGCAGAGCGGTGCGAAGAGCATGATCGCCGCCGCCCGGGTGACCTCACTGCCTCCGAGGGCCGAGAGATCCTCGGAGTAGATCACCGCCACCCCGGAGAAGCCGAGGAGGATTCCCAGGAGACGTCCGCCCGTCAGCCTCTCCCCGGGAAGAAAGAGGTGGGCCAGGAGCGCGGTGGCGAGGGGAAACGTCGCAAACAGCACCGAGGCCAGGCCCGACGGGATGTACTGCTCGCAGTAGTAGACAATCGCGTAGGACCCGACGAACGAGAAGAGGGTCACCGAGACCCAGAGTTTCCTCTCGGTGGGCGTCGTCCCGTGGCGTACCCTCAGGAAGGCCGCCACCAGAAAGAGGGCCACCGCGGCCACGAGAAAACGAAGGGCCGCCCCCGTGAACGGAGGGACGCTCTCGAGGCCGATGCGGATCGCCGCCCAGGTGCATCCCCAGACCAGGGTGAGGACGACGACGACGAGCGCGGTGACAATCGGGCCGGGCTTGTTCATGGCGCGGCACAGGATAGCCTCGTGGACGGTCGCAAGGGGGGCGCCTCGTCCAGATGATGCGCGAGGGGGACCCGGCGGGCGATTCTGCGGGTCACGTGCCTCCTGGCCACCCGGACCCCGTTGCCGGTGTGGCCGGGCGATTCTGCCCGGGCCGGAAGCCGGCTAGACTGCGGAGACGGTCGGAACGAAGGGCTCGCGAAGGCGTCTGAATCCCTCCCATGGCAAGAAGCGGTGATCTCGGTGGAGGCCCTCTGCGGGCCACGGACGGAGGCTTCCTCGGGTGGTGGCTGCTGCTGCCCACGGTGCTGGCTCTTTATTTCACCCTCGACCGGCTCGGGTCCTCGTCCTACGTCGATGGTGACGAGTGCGTCTACGTCCTCGTCGCCCGCGACATTCTCCGGTGGGGGCACTGGCTCCTCCCGACCCTCGACGGGGATGCCTTCCTCGCCAAGCCGCCCCTCTTTCTCTGGTTGATCGCCCTGGGCAACCTGCTCGTGGGTCCGTCCACCCTCGGCTCGAGGCTCCTGTTCGCGCTGTGCGGGGTGGGGGTGGTGGTGCTCACGACTCTTCTCGCCGCCCGGGCCACCCGGAGCCGGGCGGTGGGGGTGGTGGCGGGAACGCTCCTCGCGGTGAACCCGCAGTTTCTCTTCCTTCACTGCGCGCGGCGAGCCGAGCCCGACGTGGTGTTCCTGTTCGCGTTCCTGGCGGCGGCGTTCCTCTTCCTCGAGGCACTCGAGGGAAAGAAGGGGCGTCTCGTGCTTTGCCTCGTCGCCATCGGTCTTGCCGGCCTCTTCAAGACGGCGGCAGTGATGGTGTTTCCCGTCCTCTTCTGCGGGGCCGCGCTGCTCGTCTCGGGAAGGGAGGGATGGCGGAGGCTGCGCAGGAGCGAGCTCGTTCCGGGGATCATGCTCTTCCTCGTCGTCCTTCTTCCCTGGCATCTTCTCGCCTGGATCCGGTACGGCGACGGATTCCTCCAGAGCTACCTCGGCGAGCAGACGACGGCGCGCCTCTCCACGGGCGAGCCTGCGGGATCGTCGGCGCTGCGCTATCTCTGGCTCGGTCTGGCGTCGTTTCATCCGGTGCAGATCTTTCTCCTTCCCGCGGTCCTTCTTGCCTTGCGCGGCGAGGGGCGATCCCGAACGGCGGCACGGGTCTCGCTCCTGTTCGTCCTTCTCTGCCTCGTGGTGGTCCTTCCCGTGAGGCCGACCCGGAACTGGTACCTCCTCCCCGCCTATCCCTTCCTCTGTCTTCTCCTGTCGATGGGGCTCGTCTCGGTGTTTCGCGCGGGGGTCCGTCACTCGAGCCTTGCCCTGCTGGCTCTTGGCGCCGTTTCTGCCCTCGTCCTGCGGTCCGACCCCGCCTTCGATCCCTTCGCGCGCCTCTCCGAGCTGGCGGCAGGGGATCTGCGGCTCGTCCTGGAGTCGCCCGGGACGGGGCTCCTTCTCGTCGCCGGAGTGGGACTCGTTGCGGGTGCGCTCGGGCTCTTCCTCGGGCGGCGGGGCTCGAAGCTGTCCGCGTTGCCACTTCTCCTCGTGGGGCTCGTCCTCGGACGGGCGCTGTTCACGCCCCTGGAGACTCTCACCCGGGCGACGAGCCAGAGCGAGATCGAGAGATCCATCGCCGCCGCCATCAGCGGGGCGCCGGAAGTCACCGTCAACCATGGCGGCCGGCTCCAGCCGAGGCTCGACGTCCGCATCTACCTCGATCCCTACGAGCGGAACGCCGAGAGGTGGCTCGAGAGGTCGTGCGATCCCGGTCCGGACTGGATGCCCGGCCCCTATGCGCCGGGCACCATCGCCGTGATGCCTGCCACCGATCTCGCTCCCGTCCGCCCGAAGCTCCTCGACGACCTCGCCTCCCAGATGACTTTGATGGCCGTCGAGTCCCTCCCCGTCGGCTACTCCCCGGGCGAGGTCGTGCCGCACCTCTTCATCCACCTGGGTCATGACTTGATTCCCAGGCCTCCTCCCCTCGAGGGCCATCCCTTCTGCCGGGTTCTCGATCCCGACGATGCAACGGCTGCGGAGGATCTCCTCGCCGCCGCCCGCGATCTTCTGTCGGAATACCGTGGCGCGACGGAGTCGGCCGAGCGCACCACTCTCGCCACCAGCCTCGAGGATCACCTCCTCGCCCTCTGGATGCTCGACGACGCCTCCATCCTCCCGCCTCTTCTCGACTGGATCGCCTCCGGTGACATGGGTCCGCAGCGGAGGACCTCGCTCGTGTCCCTCGCCGCCTTCCTGGGAGACGAGGGCTCGCGAGCACAGCTTCTTTCCGGCATCGCGGGGCTCGCCGGTTCGAAGGAGCGCGTCTCCCTCGAGATCCTGCGCGCGGTCGGGCGACGCGACCTTCCCGCGCTGCTGCCTCTCCTGGCCAGCATCGAGCGGCCCCAGGAGGAGACGGCGTCGCGCCTGTACGCCACGGTGGGGAAGAGGGATCTTCTCGCCCACGCCACCACCGTCTTTCCGGGAAGTGACACGGAGCTCTCCTCGCTCCTCCTCGCCATCCTTTCCCGGCCCGATGGACGGGAGGTCTACCTTCAGCCTTCCGAGAAGGAGTCCTGCATCGCGGCTCTCGACCGACTCTTGCTCGCCGCCACCGACGAAACCACCCGCGACGCAGTGCGGCGCGCCCTCGTCTCCCACCGCTATGCCATCTGGAGGACCTGGTGATGCGGTTCGATCCGCCGCTTCTTCCGGGGACTCTGCTGGAGAGGAGAAAGCGGTTTCTCGCCGACGTGCGGCTCAGGACCGGAGAGGTCGTCATCGCTCACTGCCCCGACCCCGGCCGCATGACCGGTCTTGCGGTACCGGGATACGAGGTGCTCGTCGCGCATACGCCTCATCCCCGCAGAAAGCTCGACTACACCTGGAGGCTCGTGCGCACGCCCGGAAGCTGGGTCTGCATCGATACGACTCTCGCCAACCGCGTGGTGGGCGAGGCGCTGGCCGGGGGAACCCTCTCCGGACTCTCTGCGGAAACGATCCGGCCCGAGGCGCGGGTGGCCGAGGGTACGCGCCTCGACTTTCTCCTCGACGAGGGGAGGGAGACCGAGTGCGCCCTCGAGGTGAAGAGCGTCACCCTCGAGAGAGGCGGGGTGGCGTTCTTTCCCGATGCGGTGACCGAGCGGGGGAGAAGGCACGTGGATCTCCTCCGGCAGAGCGCCGAGGCGGGCCGCCGCGCCGTGCTCCTCTTCCTCGTCCTGCGAAACGACTGCGGCGCCTTCGATCTGGCTTCCGACGTCGATCCGGCCTATGCCACCACGCTCCGCGAGGCGACCCGGTGCGGGGTCGAGGTTTTCGTGCGACGGGCGGAGGTCACGCCCACAAGGGTAATGCTGGGGCCCGGCCTCCGGTGGAAGGCTCTGGCGCGGGAGGTGGCCGGAGGTTGACGGCTCTGAACCGTAGAGAGCCCCTCCGGCCGCGGTTCCTCCGCGCTGCGCCACTTCTCTCCGCTCAGCGCCACCCTCCTCAGTACCGGGCCACTTTCGGATCCACCTCGGCATAGGCCTCGAGCCCACCCCGGAGGCTCCTCACGCGGTGGTAGCCGCAGTCGGCGAGGACCTCGGTGGCCTGGGTGCTGCGGAGACCGGTGTGGCAGAGGGCGATGATGTCCCGATCGCGCATCGGAGCCAGCTCGCCCGCCCTCTCCTCGAGCTCCCAGAGGGGGATGAAGGTCGAGCCCTCGATGCGGGAGAGGGCGATCTCCTCCTCCTCCCGCACGTCGAGGAGGACGAGGTCGTCGCCGCGTGCGATCCTCGCTGCGAGCTCGGTGGCCGTGATGTCGTGCAAGGTGTGACTCCGGGTGGGCCTCGTGCTAGCTTACGATCGGCGACCGACCAGGAAAGGAGCGAGCCGACGATGATCCCGGGAAACGAAGCCCTCGAACGACTGCGAGAAGGAAACCGTCGCTTCGTGGCGGGCGGAGGGAGCCGCGGGGCAAGCACGAGCGAGACCCGCAGGATCGAGCTGGTGGAGGCTCAGGAGCCGTTCGCCATCATCCTCGGGTGCTCCGATTCGAGAGTGCCCGCAGAGATCATCTTCGGCATGGGGCTCGGGGATCTCTTCGTCATCCGGGTGGCCGGCAACATCGTGGCCCCCTCTCTGGTGGGAAGTGTCGAGTTCGCCGCCGAGCGGTTCGGCACCCGCCTCGTCGTGGTCCTGGGTCACTCCCAGTGCGGGGCCATCCTGGCCACCCTGGAAGAGCTCGATCGTCCCAGCGAGAGGCGCTCCCGCAATCTGCGCGCCATCGTCGACCGCATCCGGCCCTCGGTGGAGGCTTTGCTGGAGACCGAGCGCGGGAAGGACCCGGAGGCTCTGGTACGGAAAGCGGTGCGGGCGAACATCCGGGCCTCGGCGGACCACCTGCGACACGGATCCCAGATCCTCGAGGAGCTGATCCAGCGCGACGGGCTCCTGGTGGTGGGGGCCGAGTACTCGCTGGAGACGGGAGTGGTCGAGTTCTTCGACGGCCTTCCGGAGGCGGGCTAGTGGTCTGATTCACTCTGTTGGGACATTATTCAGTGCGGCTCGGGCGCGGCCCACCTTCGCAAGGATCTCGTCGACCGTCTTGCGCCAAACGAAC
>Ga0214471_10000138_pt1 | contig 71007 bp, 73 predicted proteins | sample RVTome_5_FD_207665 | JGI IMG/M metagenome (GOLD analysis project Ga0214471, IMG submission 207665) | Soil microbial communities from uranium-contaminated site in the Upper Colorado River Basin, Wyoming, United States - RVT142D155 | ecosystem: Environmental > Terrestrial > Soil > Contaminated >... | reverse complement strand
CCTGATCGCGGGCATGACGCAGATCATAGCCGGATGGGGAAGAATCGCCTAGAGTGACGCATTCGGCATCTTGCCGGCGAAACGTTCCGGCCATCACCCATGGGAGGCGTCATGCGCAAGTACATCATCACGGGCGCGCAGGGATGCGGCAAAGGCACGCAGGCGGCGCTGCTGGCGTCGGCGCACGACCTGGTGCATATCAGCATCGGCGACATCTTCCGCCGGCATCTCGACCGACACACGAAGCTCGGCGCGCGCATCCGGCGGATCGTCACCGAAGGACAGCTCGTGCCGGATGAGCTGGTGACGGAACTCGTGCGGCAGCGGCTGGACGAGCACGACTGGAATCACGGCTTTATCCTCGACGGGTTTCCAAGAAACGTGCCCCAGGCGCGCTTTTTCCTCGAGCATTACGACCTCGACGCCGTCGTGCTCATTGACTTGCCGGACGCCGTGGCCGTCGAACGGATCCTCGCCAGGCGGATCTGCTCGGGCTGCTGCCGCGACTACAACGTGCTCTTCAAGCCCCCGGCAGCGGCGGAAACTTGCGACGCCTGCGGCAGGAAGCTCATGCGGCGGGCTGATGACAACGAGGATGCGATCCGGGCGAGATTGCGGGATTTCCACGAATTGACGGCGCCGGCGCTGGAGCGCTTCCGGGAGCGCACGGCGGTCGTGACGGTCGACGGCACCGGGGCGCCGCTGGAGATCCATCAGGAGATCTGCGCCACGCTGGGTCTGCGCGCGCCGTTAGACGTGGCGACGACGTGTTGAGGGCACACCCGTCACACCCGGGACAGTCCCTATCAGCGGGGCGCGCCGTACACGTCCAAGAGCTGCAGCCGGGCGGCCTGCAGGCGCTGGCCGAGGATTTCGATCGTCCGCTCCAGGAGCGCGTGGCTCAGCTTGAGATTCCCCGCGCACTTGCTCCGGAGGCATTCGACATCGAAGGCGATGGCGCGGGTCAGCTCAAGCACGCGCCCATCGAAGCGCTTCTGGTACGGCGCCACGAGCCAGGACCACCCGAGCACTTCCCCGGGCCCCACCGTCTGAACGGGGATCGCACCCGCGCCCTGCATCATGATCTCCACGGCGACCGAGCCCTGGCGGATCGCGTAGAACCGCTGCGCCGGGTCTCCCTCTTTGAAGATGTAGTCCCCCGCGTCGAACGTCACCTCGCTCGCGCAGGCGGAAATCGCCCGCACGTGGTCGGGTTCCATGCCGTGAAAGAAGGGATGCTCCGCGACCAACTGCGTCAGCGTGCTCATGCTCGACTCCTCGATTCGACGCGTCTCACGACCGGACCCGGGCGCCGCTGCCCATCCGGTATCAAGCTTACCGTACCGCTTCTGCCGACTCTATGACGCGCGTCATGTGCGCTCCGGTGCCGGACGGGGAGCCGAGAGCAGCCGTGTAAACTCGTGGACCACCATGAACGCGTCCGTGACCTGGCGCTGGTACGCCTCGGCGAACATCGGATTCAGCAGAAATGCCGCCACCCATGCCGGACCCGTCGCGTTCCGGCTGGCGAACGCCCGCGCGATCCGCCCCACGGCCTCCGCCACCAGCGCGCGGTCACGATGAGGGCGGACGGCCTCCGCCGCCGCGGCCGGCCCTGAGCCGTAATGGGCCGCCAGCGCGTAGATGTCGTAGGCGTCCTTCTCCCGGTACCGTTCGCCCAGCACGATGCCCTTCATCGTCAGGCAACCGACGACGTCCGCCATGCGCATCGGCACCGTGTGCTCCCCGCCGTCCGGCAGGACGCCCGTCAACTCGATCATCGTGTGATGATCGAACGCCGCCTCGCATCCGGCGAGCTTCCTGGCGAAGAGCGCGTCCTGCACCTCCAGGTGCGGACCGTCCGAGCCGTCCGGATCCAGCCGGGTCAGGAAATCCACCCGGATCGTATAGGGCTTCTCCGTCGCGGGCGAGAGCACGGTGCGCTCGAAGCTGAACGGAATCTCACGGCCGCGGCGGCCCAGCGCCGGACGATAGCCCCGCGCGCGCAGGAGCTCGACGATGGTCGCGTATTGGGGGTCGCCCACGCGCCGCGGGTCCACCACGAGGTCGATGTCGATGGAGCCGACGTGCGCGAACGGATCGTCGGGCCGCTGATGCCGCTCGAGCAGGAAGTACGGCGCCCACCCGCCGATCAGGATGAGCGCATCGCGGTAGGCCCCCAGCGCCGTCATGAGCTCCACCAACACCGAGCGCGACGCGCTCGTCACGCCGGGCCCGTAGCTGATCGCGGTGCGTTCGGCGCTCATCGCGATCAGTACCCCATCGAACGGCGGAGAAACTCCGCCTGCTCCCGGCCCCGGCCCGGCTCCCGGCACAGATCGAGATAGAGCTGCACGGCGCCGACGAGCGTGACGCCGTCCGCCTCCGCGGACCGATCGACGACGCCCTCGTCGTACGGCAGGAGCAACACGGCGTTCGGCCCCGCCTCGGCCGGGCGCAGCTCCAGCGCCTCCATCCACTGCGGCACATCCGCCGATCCGGGCACGTACCAGCTCACCGCGCCGATGCCGTGGACGAACGGAGCCATGAGCGACGCGGCGGCGAATCCGGTGACGGCGTAGCGCCATCCGCGCGCGGCGGCGGTGTCCGCCACCCGCCGCAGGAGCCGGTCCGGATCCCGCTCGAAGCTGTAGGCCGGGTACGCGGCCGCCGGCTGCGTGCGCCCCTGATCCCGCCACGCATCGAGCAGCGCGCCGGGCCGAAGAAGCCTGAGCCCATCGGGTCCCCGCCCCAGCGCCTCCTCATCCATGAGCGCCCGCGTCACATTGGAGGTCTGCCCGAGACTGACCCGGGAGGCGCGCGCCAGGTCTTGAAGTTTCCAGGTCCGCGCGGGGTCCTCGAGCAGCACCCGGATGACGCGGCTCGACACCGGGCTGAACACCGACGCGGGACGGCCCCGACCCGGGGCGGGGTTCCGCTCGACGGCCTTCTCGACGTACACGCCGCCGACGGCCAGGAAGACGTTCCCCGCCAGATCCAGGTAGCCCACCCCCTCCTCCCGGCAGATTTCCCTGACCCGAGGACTGAGATACGCCGACGCGAACATCGGGTAATCGGCTCCGCCGGCGCAGCCGGACTTGAGCTGCCGGACCGGCTCCCGCACCCGGCCGGGCACCGCCGCGTCCCGGACCGCGATGCAGAGCCTCAACCGCTCTCCGGAGGGCGCCAGCGCCGGCACGTGCAGCCGCCTGTCGCGGCCGCGCGCATCGCGGGTTTCCACCCGACCGAGCGACAGCGCCGGAAGCAGCCTGGGGAGCGCCTCCGCAAACCGCTCCAACGCCGAGCTTGATTTCATTATATAAGTAGTTTTCATTGTCCGATGAAACTATGCCATAACATGATAATAATGTCAAGCTGAATTCCGAATTCCGCACTTGGCAAGGATGCGTTCCTTACCAAGGGATGAGCTGCTTGTCGCGGAACAGCCCTCCGGTGGGCCCGTCGTCCGGCAGCGTTGAAAGCCAGATGGGAGTCTCCGCCCCCTCTTCGACCGAGCGATCGGCATCGGGGCCGCCCATGTCCGTCCGGACCCATCCCGGACAGACCGCGTTGACGAGGATCCCCGCCCCGGCCAGTTCCGCCGCCAGCATCCGCGTCAGCGCGTTGAGCGCGGCCTTGGACATCCGGTAGCCGGGATACCCGCCCTCCATGTCGGTGAGCTGGCCGAGCCCGCTCGAGAGGTTGACGATCCTTCCGTAGCCGTGCCGGCGCATCAGCGGAATCAGCTCTTGCGCCACGCGCCAGGCGCCGAGCGCGTTCGTCTCGAGCGTCGCGCGGACGACGCCGAGATCCGCCTCCAAGGCCGCGCGCTTGGCGTCGAGAAACACGCCCGCGTTGTTCACGAGGACGTCCGCCCGTCCGAGCGAGGAACGCGCGAATTCGCCGAAGCGACGGACGCTGGCCTCGTCCGTCACGTCGAGCTGATGCGCGTCAACCGGATGGCCGGCCGCGGCGAGCCCTGCGGCGGCCGCGCGGCCTTTCGCGTCATCCCGCGCCGTCAGCACCACGCGCAGGCCGCGCTCGGCCAGCCGGCGCGAAATCTCCAGACCCAGCCCCCGGTTCGCCCCGGTCACCACCGCCACGCGCCGCTCGCTCATCGCGCGTCCTCGGCTTCCCGCTCCGGGCGGCTCCTCCGCCAGGCCGCCAGCAATCCGTCGAGATACGCCGCGGCCTCCGCGGAGGACGTCGTCACCGTCAGCTGCGGATCTTGCGGCGCCGTCGCGTCGAACACGACCCGCGCCGGCGTCCAGGCCGCCGGCTCCACCGGGGACGCCGCGCCCGGCGGCGCGGACGCGAACGTGAACTCGAACTCCGCGTCGAGCACCATGCCGTACACGCTCGTGCGCAGCGCGAGCGCTCGTAAACGGGTGAACGCAAGCGGACGGTCGCGCGCCTCGGCGAACGCCTCGAGCTGCGCTGCGCTCGCCGGGAATCGCTCGTGCGACTTCCAGAAGGCGTAGATCAGACGGCCGAGCTGCTCGGCCTCCTCCGCCAGCGGGTCCGTGGGACGCGTCGGGACCGGCGGCGTCACGGCGACGGGAGCGATGGGCATGGCGGGCGCCGCGCCCGGCGAGCCCGCGGCCAGCCGCGACCCCGCGCATCCCGCCGCCGCCACGGCCAGCAGCACCGCGCCGACCGCCGCTGCGACGTCCATCGTCCATCGTTCACAGTCCACAGACCACCGTCCACAGACCACAGCCCAATACCCGACTCGTGCACGCATGGACACTCTCATGACCGTGCTGCACATGATGTCATGGCGGTGGACCGTCGTCTGTGGACTGTGGACTCGTTGCGATGGACGAATCAGGCGGCGAGCGCCGCCGCCTCCTCCGGCAGGGACGCGACGGGCAGCGGCCGCGCGCGTCCGCCCCGTCGGAAGTATGCCCGAAGCGCCCCGTACACGTCGTAGTCGAATGCTCCGGAGGCGTCCAGCGGCAGCGCCGACGCGGCGCCGTCATGGACGGCCGATGCCTCCATCAGGCGCCACCCACCGACGACGAACCGGTGGCCGCCGGCGCCGCGGACGTCGCGTTCCTCGATCACCACGGCCCCGGCGTACGGCCAAGAGGCGACGCGCCTGGCGGCAAAGGCTATCGTGAACCGCGCGTTGTAGAGCGCGGCCCGTTCCCGGCCGGCGCACGCGCCCCGGCACATCTTGAGCTGGACGCGGGCGCAGGCGCCTCGTCCTCGTTCCAGGCCGCAGAGTCTGAAACAGAGTCGGTGCTCGGCGGCGAGCTCCTCGAGGACCGCCTTGGCCTGCGCCCGGTTGCGGAACACGCCGAGAATCGATCCGGGATCGAGGTCCGCGAGCGTCTCGAGATCTTCGATGACGATCGCGGCATACCCGCGCGCCGCGGCGGCTTCCCGGGCGATGGTCCAGCGCCGCCTGGCCCGGCCGCGGCGGTTGTACAGCGGAGACAGCGTGCGGATGAGCGCCAGCTCCGCTAGCAGCGCCCCGAGCTCGCCGTAGGTCCGGTGCGCCGTCACGCTCGCCGTCCGCTCCCGGAGCGTCCGGGCCAGCGCCGCCCGGTGGTCGTCGCGGAAGTGCGCCAGCACCCGCGCGCGCACCCTGAGGCTCTTGCCGACGTAGAGCACGACGCCGGCTTCATCCGACAAGACATACGCGCCGGGCCCCTCCGGCAGCGCGTCCACGACGGCGGGGTCGAGCCGCGGCGGCAGCGTCGGCGTTTCCAGCAGCTGCGTCACCGCCCGACTGAAGCGCGCGGGCGCGATGCGCCGCTGGGACAGCTTGAGGAACCCCCAGACGACCCCGGCGTCGTCCAGCGCCCGGTGCCGGTTGGCGCACCGCAGCCCGAAGCGCGTGATCAGGCTGCTCAATCCGTGGCGCCGGTGCCTGGGGTACAGCGCCCGCGAGAGCCGCACTGTGCACAGGCACGGCGCCTCGAACGCGTCGTCCAGCCGGGCGAACTCCTGGCGGATGAACCCGTAATCGAACCGGGCGTTGTGCGCGACGAACACGCAGCCGTCCAGCAGCCGGCGCACGCGGGGAGCCACCGCATCGAACGACGGGGCGTCCTCCACCTCGTCGTTCGTGATGCCCGTGAGCTGCTGAATCCAGGGAGGAATCCGGCGGCCGGGATTGACGAGACTGCTGAACGAATCGACCAGGCGGCCTCGCTCGACGCGGTGGATGCCCACCTCGATGATGCGGTCATGCGAGGCGTGCGCGCCCGTGGTCTCGACGTCCACAATGGCCAGGTTGAGCGACTTCAACATCGCGCAAGCATTGTACGCCCCCGGAGGAGTCTTCTCCAGTCCCGGCGCCACGCGGTGGTGTCTCAGTGTGGGACCACCGATGCCACAGCACGTTCACCCTGCTTCGCGCCCTGCGCTTCGCAGGGGTGGAGCTTTCCTCTGTGTCTCTGTGGTAGCGTATACTGGCGGGCGTGATGGAGCGCTCCCCATGAGTCCAACCGGCCCGACCCCGCCCCGCGCGGAGCTGCCCCATCAGCACGGGGCGTGGTCCATTCTGGCCGCCGCGTTCCTGCTGGGTCTCGGGGCCGCTCCGGGACCGGTCCCCGGACGCGTGTGGGCCCTGCTGGCGGCGATCCTGGCCGGGTTCATCGGACGCGAACTCCTCAGCCGGCACCTGCGCCAGGCCGCGCGGACCGGTCCCGCAGCGGCGCGGCGCCTGACGCTCCTCGCCGTCTGCGGCGCGGTCATCCTGCTGGCATGCTCGTGGCTGATGCTGCGCCATCGCTTGATCTGGCTGGCCGCCTTCGGCGCGATCGAAGCGGCATGCGTCCTCATCCTGGGCGGGTTCGAGCGGCGGCGGCGCCATTTGTCGCTCGAGGCGGAGCTGGTCGGCACCGCCGGCTTGAGCCTCGTGACGCTGATCACCGCCTATGCGAAGACGGGCGCGCTGTCGGCGGACGCCGTCGGCCTGTGGGCCACGAGCGCGCTCTTCTTCTGCGCCAGCGTCTTCCACGTCCGCTATATCGTCCGCCGCCGCATCGAGCGCGCGGGCCCGCTGAGCGCCCGGCTGCGGGCCGGTGCCGTGTCCGTCCTGTACCACGCCGTCGCCGCCGGGGTTATCGCCGGGATGGGCCTCGCGGGTCTGCTGCCGCCTCTGGCGGGCGTCGCGTGGGTCCCCGTCCTGGGCAAGGCGCTCCTGACGGCGCTGCGGCGGGACACCGGCCGGCTCGTGATGCGGAGGATCGGACTCACCGAACTTGCCCACACGACCCTGTTCGTCCTGCTCACCATCGTCGCCTGGCGCGCCGCGTAGCAACCAGCGACCGGCAACCCCGTCCGGGACAGGGGACACGGGACAAGGGACGTGTCGTGCAATCGTTGAACAGGCTTCTACTTTCCAGCTTCCAGCCTCCAGCCTCAAGCCTCAGACCCGTGTTGACGCACATGCTCCCTGTCCCTTGTCCCACGTCCCAGCCAAGGAGGGGAGTGCGTTACAGCTCTCCCCACGACACGACGCGCGTCCCGTCGTACACGATCCTGGCGCGGAACGTGTCCGTGCTGGCGCCCGGCACCGCGGTCGAGAGCGCGCCCGGAGGCAGGAACAGCCAGCCCGGCGCGAGCACCGGAACCGGATGCCCCGTACCGAACACGTCGGCCGTCGTCATGCTCACGGGCCGGCGTCCGGCGTCGTCCGGCGCGAGCGTCCGTCCGGAGACGGGCGATGCCGGCGCGCCGGCGCCGCCCGGCTCGCGCGAAAGCTCATCGGACAGCACGAGATCGAGATCGCCGTCCCCGTCCACGTCGGTGAAGCTCGCCAGCATGTGGTAGCCGATCTCGATCGCCGCCTGGCTTCCCCCGGTCAGGGTCTCGGCGCCGCTCCAGAGGTCCGTGCGGCCGGAGAACGCCCCGGAGAACTGCAGGAGGTCCGGCACCCCATCCTGATCGGTGTAGAGCACCTGGAGATCCAGCGCGCCCGGCCAACCGTCGCGCTCGAACACGGGCCGAATGCGCCGCGCCACGATGACCGAGATCGTGCGGCGGACGCCGTCACCGCCTGGCGACGGCGCGCTCATGCCGCTCGCGACGAACTGGACCCGGTCCGTCTCGAGGGGGACCGCGCGCACCTCGTAGGCGCCCAGCGGCGCCGGGTCTCCCGCGGCGGACAGCGTCGCGCGCAGCGGAAAGCGCCCGCGGTCCCAGGCCGCGTCCCAGTCCTGCGTCAGGAGATCATTCGCGGCGTCGAGCCCCGCCTCGGCGAGGTAGAGCGCCTGCGCCCGATTCACCGTGCGCCCCACCATCCGCACCTGGACGGTCAGCAGCGTGAAAAACGTCGCCACCGCCGCGCCCAGGAACGCCAGGAACATGAGCGCCGTCGGCAGCAGGTAGCCGCCCTCCCGCCCGCGAGCGGCGTCAGCGGTTGCGCAGCCGGAACGTGGCGGCATACCGTCGCTCCTTCATGTGCGCCGTCTCCCCTTCGGCGCCGAGCTGCACGCGCAGCCGGAGGGTGATCGCGCGCGCCTGCGCAAGCACCGGCTGGTCGAACTCGAACAATCCCCCGCCGTCCGGGCGCGCGTCCAAACCCGCGAGCAGCTCGCGGGTGTCCGCACGGCGCAAGCCCGGCGCGAGGTCCCTGAGCGATCCCCCCTGCGCGTCCCGGTTCGTGAACACCCGGCGCGTCAGGCGGGAGCCGTCCGCTTCGGACTTACGCTCGTACACGATGAAATCGTAGACGCCGTTCCGCTCCCGGCCGGCCGGATCAAACGCGGGGAGCCTCAGGATCAGCGTGTCGCTGCCCGTCCGGGCCTGGCTGCGGTAGGTGCGGCCGTCCAACACCACGGACTCCAAGGCGCCCGACGCCGCCTGAACGTCCCGCTCGAGGTGCTCCCGGAGCACCAGGACGCCGGTGTGCACCTGCTCACCCCGGCGCGCCCAGGTCAGCGACCGCGCGGTGCTGAGCAGGAAGTACGACAGCGCGCCGAGCAGCACGGAGGCGATCGCGAGGGTGCAGAGCATCTCGACCAGGGTGATCCCGCGCCTACCGGATGCCATGGGGATACACCTCGGTGACCAGAGTGACGGGCGCGCCGGGATCGTCCGCGCGCGCGAACTTCACCGTCACTCTGGCGTGGCGGCCTTCCAGGCGCTCAATGGTCACCTCTCCCACGGCCTCGCCCGCGCGAATCCGAGCGCTCTCGAGCTCGCCGTAGGGGCGGCCGCGCACGCGCTCCATCTCCCCCTGCGCCAGATTGAGCAGTTCCGTCCTGATCTCGGTGGCGCGCATCATCCGCATGCCGTGCGTCCACGCCATCGAGAGCGACACAAGCAGGCTGATCGAAATGACCAGCCCGAAGAGGAGATCCACGTAACTGATGCCCAGCCTCCGTTCGCGTACCGCGTACCGCGTCACGCGTAACGTGGGCCCCCACGTTCCGGGCTGAAGACAAGAGAGCTGCGAGGAGCCGCGGCGCGGGAGATGCGACATGCCGGAACGCGGGGATGGCGGTCGGATCACTTCCCCACGGAGAAGGACGTCCAGTCCATGGTCCGGCCCACGCTTGGGCCGAACTCGGGCCGGGCGATGAGCACCCAGACATCGGCCGTGACCGCGTACGTCAGGCCGGAGCTGAGCGGAGCGCCGTCGTAGAGCGCGGTGGTCTGCGTCAGGTCGTAATTCCCCAACTGCCAAATGGGGTCGCGTACCGCCAGGTCCCACAGCTTGACCAGGGACACGCCGATGCTGGAGGCGTCTCTCGCCGGGAGCGTCACGTCGGTCCAGGAGAACGCCGGGGTCGGGCTGACGGGCTCTCCGCTCGCGGGGTGGAGCATCTGCACGTCCTCGAGCACGCTGCAGAGCAGCTCCGGAGAGCCGGCGCCCTCGTACCCATTGGCGTCGTAGGGCACGATGAAGTGCCGGTAGGTGCCCTTCTGCCATTCATGGCTCCCGCGCCGCTCGATCAGGGCGAGCTGCCCTCTCTCGCGGCTGATGTAGACGGTGACGCCCGGCTGTCCCAGGAAATCGGTATGCCATCCGTCCGGCAAATCTCCGCCGATGTCCTGATACAGTCTCAGGCCGGCATCACCCGGCTCCTGGAGATACACGTGGAAGCCCATCACGCGGGTATCGGTCGGCGGGTAGGACCACAAGAGCTGCTTGTCGGTGTGCAGCTCGAGATCCCAGCCCAACCCGAGCGGAACCATGGCGTGACCCAGCGCCCAGCTGACGCTGGTCCACTCGGGCGCCGGCAGGTCCACGACCGGCGGTGGCTCCGGATCCGGATCGGGCTCCGGGTCCGGCTCCGGGTCATCGGTCACGCGGATCACCCGGCCCTGGTTGCCGGTTTCGGACCGGTCACGGTCCTTGTCGTGCCCGTAGGGGTCCCGCATGTCGGGCTTGCCCATATTGCCCTGCCCGCGGGTGTCGTTCGGATTGTACCAGAAACCCTTCTTATTGGGATTGTCGCCGTTTCCGCCGGACTGCGCCAGCACGGGGCCGGCCCCAAGCGCCAGCACGAGCCAGCCCGCGAGCAGCAGCAAACACAACACCCTACCCCGTGATCCGGGATAGGGTTTGGCGAACCCGCTCACCAGAAACATGCGTGTCGCAGCCAGGCTGCCATGGCTCATGCCGTAGGCCCTGTAGCTTTGCGCCCCATCCTTTCGGATGGTTTGCCCACACCGCCCGGGTTCGATGAATCTTGAGGGCCCCTGGCGGCTCCACGCAAAGGATCAAATAACAGGGAGGGCCATGCGTACGCCCGTATCCTCCCTAGCCAAAGCGTACCATATAGCCCAACTAAACGACAAGCCCGCCACATCCGGGACAGTCACGGTTTTTCTTACTGGTTGATTCAGAAAGAGTTGGAACACCTGGCAAAAACCCGGGACTGTCCCGGGTTTTTGGCGGCACTTATTTCGAGCGGACGGCGAGGCCCTCCGCGGTGAGAACGTTATACGGAATCGCGATGATGAACGGGATCACGCTGAAGGCGTTTTCGAGCCCGTAGCGCACGTAAATGACCGAGTCGGCGCCCGCCTGCCTGGCCCGCTCGCGCAGTTTGTCGTTCAGCATGTGGTAGCCTTCGCGCGTCACGCCGCTCACGTGGATGACGCCGATTTCCTCATACGGCCGCGTTAGGTCGCCGGTCGTGAGGACGACCGGCGCGTTCGGCGTGAGAGCCTGATGCCGAGTGCCCGGATTGAGCAGTACGAAATCGTTCCGGCCGGCCGCGCAACCCGCCAGCGCCATCGACAGGAACGCAATCCCACATGCGGCATGCCGTATTCGGAATGCGGAATCGTCTCGCCGATCGCCGCTCCGCATGTGCGGATCAGCGGTTGTGGCCGGGCGCGGAGGCGCTCCGGCCGTGCTCACCGCCGTACCCGAGAACCCCGCCGGCCGCTCCGGATCCCATGGCGTGCGCCGGAGGACCGGACGACCCGCCGCCGCCGCGCGTCACGGACTGGCCCGGCGCCGACGTCAAGCCGGTCGCCCGAGCGGAGCCCTGACCGCGCGATGTGCCCTCCCGGCTCACCGACTGTGCGGCTGCTCCTTCATCCGGTGCGGGAAGCGCGGATGACCCATCGCTCCCTGGCCGGTTGACCGTCCCGAGCTTGGTTCCCAACTCCTGCGAGATCTGCCCCCAACCGAGCTTCTGCTCCGTCCGCATCGCCACCACCTGGTCGATGTTCTCCTGCGTGGCGCCGCCGGGGAGCTGCTCCGCGAGCGACAGCGCATGGTGAATTTCGCCGAAGCCGAACTGCTCCTGCCTGAGGTCGCCGATGACGCTCTCCTCGACTCCGAACTCGCCCGCCAGCTGCTGGGTGACCTTGGCGACGCCCTCCGGAGTACTCGCCTGCTCGTCCAAATCTGACGGCGGCTCTTCGACAGCAGGCGGTTCAGTGACGGGCGGCTCCGTGTCCTGCGCCAGCACGGGTGAAACGGCCAGCATGCCGACCGCCGCCACGAGTATGAGGTATCCTGCCCGAATCGGGATCATGCGTCCCTCCTCTGGTTCTGGATCAGCTCACGGACATGACAAGTCTACCCGGCAGGGCATGACAGCCCCATGACGCCAGGATGACAAACCCGTCACCCGGACTCCCGTTCGGCGTCACTGCCCCAGAGGCAGCATCTTCTTGAGGGAGTCCGTGGTCTGCTGGACCGTGTGGGATGCGCCCTCAAGGGCGTCCTTACCGGCTTCCTTCACGTCTTTGGTGGCGGACTCGAGCTGTTTGGCGGCCTGCGCCTGGGCGCCCTTCGTGGCGTCCACCGCTCCGCTCACCGCTCCGGTGGCCCGCTGCACCTGAGAGCCGAATTGGGCCTGCACGGCGGTGACGTCGATGCCCGTCAATCTTGCCACGCTGGTGTTCATCAGCGCCCGGCTGACGATCAGGCCCGCCAGCACCTGCGGGTTCGTGATGTCCCGGTAATGCTCATCCAGATTGAGCGCGAACTCCTGGACCTGGGGCGTCTCGCCCTTGGTGTAATCCTTGTAGATCACCCGCCCGACTTTGAGGTGCAGGTGGTCGATGGTGAGCGCCGAGCCCGGCCCTCCCGCTTCCTGGGCCGGCTCACCCTTCGCCGGCGTCTTGGACTGCTGCACGACCTCGAGCGAGTTCAGATTGACCGACCCGTCCTTGTTCTTCACGACCATGAACTCCTTCAGATTGAGGCGCACCTCTTCCAAATGCACTCGCCCTCCGAAGAAGCCAGGCAAATCGTAGTCGACGAAGATCTCGGGCAGGTCCACCATCACCGGATCAGTGAACCCGGGTGGATTCTTCACCTGGAGCCCGTAGATCCCCACCGCGGACCGGAGGAGCCCCACGTCCATCTTCGCGACGCGAAGGTCCAGCCCCGTCATGGCCTTGACCCCGCCTTGAATCGCCGCCTTGGCAATCAGATTCTTGCCCAGGACCAGCACGACCACCAGGATCACCACCACGAACAGCAATTTCTTGAGTACGCCCATCATTTGGATCCTCCGTTCATGCCGTGCCCCGTTCCCGGGGTCAGGGTGCCCGTACGGTGTGCAAGAGCGCGATGAAGTCGTCCTGGGCGGCGCTCAGCGTGGCGTCGGGACCCGTCGCCTTGATGAACCACGGGCCGCCGGGGCCCTCGATGACCGCGCCGAACAATCGCGATCCCGGCTGCGCCTTTGCCGGGCCCATGCCCATCATCCCCGCCTTGAGCGTGCCGGCTGTCTCCACCCAGGTCACCTGCAACCCGCCCACGTCGAACTGCGCCCGCGACGGCTTCGTTCCCGGCGCCGGCTCCACCTGCCCGAGCCAGCGTTCGAGGTTCGCCTCGACCCCGCCGCCGCCACCGGGCCCGAAATGGAACACCGCGAGCTCGCCGGCGCCCGCTTCGCCTGGAATCGCCGCCTGCGCCAGACGCATGCCGGAACTCGGCGCCTGCTGCACCCACCCGTCGGGAAGATCGAACGCCAGTCCCTGTGCCTTGACGGTATCCGTCCACCCGGACCGCGCCCATGCAGCCGACATCACCGCTACGGCCAGCGCCCATGCCCATCCGCCGCGCATTCGCATTCTGTCGAACCTCCCGTGGTGTGGAGCACGCTCGTGCTCGAACTCCGGAACACCCATTTTAGCACACGGGAGAATCGGCCGCGAATGCTCCCCGGCGACGGGGGTGTCTCGGTTTGACACCACAGATGCCACAGAGCGTTCACCCTGCTTCGCGCCCTGTGCTTCGCAGGGCAGGCAGAGGCACAGCGAGAGCCGATGCCAACCGTTCTCTGTGCCTCTGTGGAGCTGTTCCTCTGTGTCTCTGTGGTGTCGAAGATGACATTGAGACACTACTCGGGCGACCAGCACCCTCCTCCGGGACAGGGGCGGGACGTGTCGTGCAATCGTTGAACAGGCTTCTACTTTCCAGCTTCCAACCTCCAGCCTCCAGCCTCAGACCCGTGTTGACGCACATGCTCCCTGTCCCTCGTCCCATGTCCCATGTTCCTTGTCCCTTGTCTCATGTCCCAATGAATGCATCAGTTGTGTTACAATAATATTCCTGCCCGCGCATCTGCGGGGTTCCCCGGCGATCCGATTCGGCGACGGGGCCGCGCCACACGGCGGGCGGATCACAACGCGACGATCCAACGGGAGGCTGGCATGGCAGGCATCGATTCGATCCGGAAGGCGCTGGGCGGAGACGCGGACGCGCTGCTCAAGTTCTCGGACCCCAAGGTCAAGAAGGACCGGCTGCACCTGCCCGGCCCCGATTGGGTGGATCGGATCTTCGGGCCCAGCGACCGCTCGACGCCCGTGCTGCGCAGTCTGCAGGCCCTGTTCGGACACGGCCGGCTCGCGGGGACGGGGTACCTCTCCATTCTGCCGGTCGACCAGGGGATCGAGCATTCGGCGGCCGCCTCGTTCGCGCCGAACCCGGACTACTTCGACGCGGAGAACATCGTCAAGCTCGCCGTCGAGGGCGGCTGCAACGCCGTCGCCTCGACGCTGGGCGTGCTGGGCTCGGTCGCGCGCCGCTACGCCCCCAAGATCCCCTTCATCCTCAAAATCAACCACAACGAGCTGATGACCTACCCGAACAAGTACGACCAGATCCTGTTCGCCAACGTCCAGCAGGCGCAGGACATGGGTGCCGTTGCGGTGGGAGCGACGATCTACTTCGGCTCGGAGGGGAGCGCCCGCCAGATCGTCGAGATCAGCCAGGCATTCCATGCCGCGCACCAGCTCGGCATGGCGACGATTTTGTGGTGCTATCTGAGGAACAGCGCCTTCAAGCAGGACGTGGACTACCACCTCGCGGCGGACCTGACCGGCCAGGCCAACCACCTGGGCGTCACCATCGAGGCGGACATCATCAAGCAGAAGCTGCCGGAGAACACCGGCGGCTACCCCGCCCTGAATAAAGAGCAGAGCTACGGCAAGACCCACCAGAAGGTCTACACCGACCTCTCGAGCGACCACCCCATCGATTTGTGCCGCTACCAGGTGCTCAACTGCTACGCCGGCAGGATGGGGCTCATCAACTCGGGTGGGGCGTCGTCGGGCGAGAACGATCTCGGCGAGGCCGCCCGCACGGCGGTCATCAACAAGCGCGCCGGCGGCCTGGGGCTGATCAGCGGCCGCAAAGCCTTCCAGCGTCCGATGGCGGAGGGCGTCAAGCTCCTCAACGCCATCCAGGACGTCTATCTCTGCAAGGACGTCACCGTCGCCTGAGGCGCTCCCGGCACCATAGCGGGACAGTCACCAAGAAATCCGGGACTGTCCCGGGTTGTTTCACTCGGCGTATTGCTCCGGCCGGCCCATCTCGCGCAGCAGCGCGTTGATTTCCCGCTTCAGCTCCACGACCCGGTCTTCGCGCGAGAGCATCCCCCTGTTCTGGACTTCAAGTTCCCGGTGGCTCACCAGCAGGGCCTGTTCAGCCGTCTTGCGGTCGTGGATGTCGCTGATCATGCCCACCCATTCGCGCAGCGTCCCGTCCGGCTGCAGGAGCGGCACCCCGCGGACCAGGACGTGCCGGTAGGCGCCCGTCGGCTGGTGCCAGATGCGCATTTCAGTCTCCATGATCGCGCGCCGGCGGACCGCCTCGCGCCACGTCGCCATCATCGCGTCACGGTCATCTTCATGGTACATGGCCAGCCACCCGAACTCCCGCGCCGCCTCAGGCGCCTGGCCCGTGTAGGCCTGCCAGCCGGGCGCCTCGCCGGAAGCGCGTCCCTCGGCGTCCGTGCTCCACACGATGGCCGCGGAGGCACTGACGAGCGAGTGGTAGCGCTCTTCACTGCGATCCCGTTCCTGCTCCGCGCGGTGGCGGGCGGTCATGTCCCGCAGCACCACCTGAATACGGTCCAGCCGCCCCTCGCGCGTCAGCAGCCTCGGGTTGACTTCATACACCAGCGCGCGGCCGCCGACGACGAAGGTCAGTTCATACGGCGGACGGGTCACGCCCGCCAGCGCGAACGCGAATTCCTCACTCGCTGTGAGGAGCGAGTGGGGCGTCAAGACCCCCAGCGCCTGGAACGGCTGATTCAGGACCTCCGACGCCGGCCGCCCGAGGATGTGTTCGACGACCTTGTTGACCGAGCGGACCCGCCCATCCGGGCTGAGCGTGATGATCGGATCCGGCGCCTCGTCCACCAGCATCGCGTTCTGCTTCTGGCTCTCGATGAGCGCGCGCTCGATGGCCTTGCGCTCGGTGATGTCTGCCGCGATGCCGGCGGCCCTGGCGACGAGGCCGTCCGCGTCTCGCACCGGCACGGCCCGGTCGTGAATCCAGCGAACCTCCCCGTCGACGCGAACGATCCGGTATTCCACCGACAGCGGCAGCCCGTCCAGGATGTGCGCCCGCGCCTCGCGCACCCGCCCGCGGTCCTCAGGATGCACGAGCTCCAGCTGCGATTGCGGAGCGAGGATGAGACTCTCGCGGCTGCGTCCCCAGATCAGCTCATAGGCCCGATTCACGAAGAAAAACTTCCGGTAATCCGGCGTGCACGAATAACAGACCTCCGGAATGGCATTGGCAAGCTCCTCGAACCGGGTTTCGGCGGTCTCGAGGGCGGTGCGGGCCTGCGCGCGCCCGGATGCCAGGGCGGCCTCCCGCAGCAACCGCCGTACCGATGGCACGAGTTGCTCCAGCTGAGTATTGAGCACGTACTCGGTCAACGTCGTGCCGGGAGGCACCCGGACGGTGCCGGCGCCGCCCGGCACGCTGTGCACGCACACGAAGGGGACGTCCGGATGGTGCTCCCGGGTCAGGGCATGCGCCTCCAGGCCGTTGAGGCCTGACGTGGCGTCATCCGAGAGCACCAGCATGGGAGCCGACTGTGCGAGCGCGCGGCGGAACGCCTCCGCCGTCTCCACCCAGCGGACGTTCAGGGCGATGCCGACCTGCCGGAGCTGATGCTCGATCAGCTCGGCCGTCTGGGCATCGTTGGTCAGCACGAGCGCGAGGTGTTCCTGACGCAGCGCTCCCATGCTCGTCCGCGCTCCTCACTGTGTCCGTCACAGGCACGCGCACCGGACATGATCCGGCACGACACCGGTTCGATGCCGCATGCGGGGCGAGTGTCGAATGAACCGGCGGGCGCCAGCGATGTCGGCTGAGGTGCGCGAGGGCTGCGCAGCGCTCGTGCGGCGCGTCGATTGCGGCTCAAGCGTTCCACCGCCGATGACGGAGCTCACAGCTCCGTTCGCGTATTGCGGACATGGCATACCCTGCGCCGCTCAGCTCCCCGTCTCGCAATCATCCCGCCGCAACCATATGATGCGTATCATACGACATCGGCCGCGAGAGGGCTCAGCGGAAATCAACCCCGGGGAGTGTGCGCGGATACGGCCGCGACTGGATGGCGAGCGAGCAGGATCTCCAGCCGGCTGGCGTGCGAGCGCTCTTCCATGACCAGCTCCTGGAGATGCATGCGCTTCCACGCGTCTGGAAAGTCCTGCTCGAAATCCCGGTAGAAGTGCTCCATGACGCGCTCCTGCTCGATGGCGTAGCGGAGCATCGCGTCCACCGGAGCATTGGCCGGCGGGGCCGTCTGAAAGATGCCCCTGACGCGCATTTCCTGATCGAGCAGCGCCAGGGTGGACTTCCCCATCGGGACGGTCAGCCACCGCCCGAGCGTGCGCTCGATGAGGGCCTGATGCTGCGCCTCGCGCCGGGCCAGCTCCTCGCACAACGACCGGATATCCGGAGACGACGCGCGGGAGGCGAGCTGAGCGTAGAAGGCCCGCCCCCGATCCTCCATCAGCGCGCCCATCTGGAGCACGTCCCGCAGGCGGATCACCGGCTGGACATCGAAGTCCCGCACGAACCGGCCGTCCCTGGGGATCAGCATGAGCCAGTGCGCCCGGCTGAAGAAGAGGAACACGACGACGAGCACGCCGAGGAGCGCGCCGATCGCCGAGGAGGCGGCCGCGGGGAATGACCGCCATCCGACGGACGGCCCGGCGGCCACGAGGACCGCCAGCGCCGCGAGGCCCGCGGCGCACCCCAGCACGACCGCGCTTTTACGCGCCGCGCGGACGACCGGGTACATGACGAGCGCGAATCCGATCACCACGAGGAACGCCATGCCTGCCGTGCTCAACGGTCCCGTCGCCTGGCCCATGCCGCACCTCCCCGTTGACCGATGGAGTTCGAGCTTGCCGAGCGCTTAGGAGCGTTTCTTCTGGGACGCCGCGGAAGCGCCGTAGGCGTCGCGCAGCCTGAGGCGGGTCGCCTGGAGACGCTGCCCGATGACCTCGATGGTCCGTTTCAGGAGCTCATGGCTCAACTCGAGGTCCTCCCGGCAGCGCGCCCTGAGCGCGTCGGCGTCGATCCGGATCGCGTGCGTCGGCTCGAGCGTTTTGGCATCGAACCGCTTCTTTCTCGGCGGGGCCGCCCATGACCACCCCAGCACTTCTCCGGGACCGAGCTTCTGCAGGGGAATGCCGCTTTCTCCCGGCCAGAGGATCTCGACCGACACGAGTCCGGCGAGCAGCACATAGAATTCCTTCGCCTCCTGCCCTTCACGGTAGATATATTCCCCTTCCTCGAAGTGGATGTCCGAGGCGCAGTCGGCGACGCATTTGAGGTGTCTGGGCTGGAAACCGGAGAAAAACGGGTGCGCGCGCAATTGCTCAATGATGGCGTTCGTGTCCATGAGAGCCTCCCGTTCGGATTCGTGTGCGATGCTCGTGGAATGCACCATCAGCTTACCCGCCCGGAATACCAGCTTCTATGACCTGCATCATATCCTTTTTCGAGTCCGCCTGCCACAATGCCGCGCAATCCAAAAATCCGGGACAGTCCCGGGTTTTTTCAGAGGCCGTGGCGGAGGCGGACGGTGATGGAAGCGATCCTGGACAAAATCGAGCAGCTGGAGCGCGAGCACGACCAGCCGGACCCGGCGCTGCTGCGCCGCTTCAACATCAAGCTGGGCCTGCGCAACGCCGACGGCAGCGGAGTCGTGGTCGGCCTGACGGCGAAGGGGACCGTCATCGGGTATGTAAAGGTGCCCAAGGGCGGCGGGACCCCGGCCCCGGAGGTGCTCAACAACCTGCACATCCCGGGCCTGCCGTCCGGGACGCACGTCAGCCCCGCGCTCGCCATCTATTACCTGCTCCACGGGATCGTGCCTTCACCGGAGACGCTCAAGTCGTTCGAAAGCCGCCTGGCGGACCAGCGCGAGTACGAGATCCGACCGGTGGAGGGCGAGCTGTACTACTGCGGATATAACGTCGCGGAGCTGGTGCGCCACATCGAGTCGGAGCAGCGCTTTGGATTCGAAGAGGCGGCGTATCTCCTGCTCACCGGCGCGCTTCCCTCGCGGCGGGACCTGGGGGCCTTCACGGAGGAGCTCTCGTCGCGCCGCAGCCTCCCCAAAGCCGCCCAGCGGCTCATCATGTCGGACTCCGCTAACGAAGACCAGATGAACGCGCTCCACCGGTCGGTCTCGGCGATGAGCCTGTTCGATGAGGACCCGAACTCCCGGAGCCTCCGGGTCATCACGCGCCAGGGCATCGATCTGCTCGCGAAGATTCCGACGATCGTGGCGTACAACTACCAGGCGACGGCGTTTGCCCGCGGGCACGGCACGGGGCTGATTACCCCTCGGCCTGAGCTGAGCACGGCCGAGAACTTCCTCTACATGCTCAATGGGCGCGAGCCGGACCCGCAGCAGGCGCGCCTGCTGGATATGGCCCTCATCCTGCACGCGGAGCACGGCGGGGGGAACAACTCCACCTTCACGGTGCGGGTGGTCTCCTCGAGCCAGGCCAATACTTACATGGCGCTGACCTCCGGCATCGCGTCGCTAAGCGGGCATCTGCACGGCGGCGCCAACGAGGCCGTGATGCGCATGATGCGCGGTGTCAAGGACGCCGTCGGGGATTGGACCGACGAGGCGGAGCTTGAAGCGCACCTGCAGCGCCTGCTCGACCGGGAGGCCGGAGACAAGAGCGGCAAGCTCTACGGCATCGGCCACGCGGTGTACACGCGCTCTGATCCGCGGGCGGGCATTCTCGAGCGGCATGCCGGCGCGCTGGCGGATGCGCTTGGAAGAACGGACGAGTTCCGGCTGTATCAGCGGACCGCCGCCATCGGCTCGGCGCTGGTGGTCCGGCAGAAAGGCAAGCCGGTCGCCCCGAACGTCGATTTCTACTCGGGGCTGGTGTACGACATGCTCGGGATCCCCGTCGAGGTGTTCACGCCGCTCTTCGCGATGGCGCGCGTCGCCGGCTGGACCGCGCACCGGCTGGAGCAGCTCCTGCAGCAGCGGATTATCCGGCCGGCGTACGTGTCATCCTTTACGATGCCGCATCAGTACGTTCCGCTCTCAGCGCGAACGTAGGCGGCGCGTCAGACCGTCAGGGACGGCCCCCAGGTCCTCAGCCATCCGATCGCCTGCCGGTACTCAGGACACTGCGCCGCCACGAGCGACCAAAACCGGCGCGAGTGATTCAGCTCGATCAGGTGCATCAGCTCGTGCAGGATGACGTACTCGCGCACCGCGGACGGCGCCATCATGATCCGGTAGCTGAACCGCAGGACGCCGCCGGCCGAGCAGCTGCCCCAGCGCGACCACGCCGACCCCACCGAGATTCTGCGCCAACGGAGTCCGAGCGGCGTCCCCAACGCCGCGACGCGCTCAGGCAGGACCGCGCCCGCGAGGCGCAGATACCACCGCCTGAGCAACGCGCGCGCCCCTTCGATGTCCGGGCGGCGCATCTCGACCACCAGCAGGCCGTCGCGCCGGCGGACCGCGCCGCACCGTGCCGCGGCGATGCGTACGTCGTGCTCGATCCCGTCGACCAAGAGCGTCCGGCCGTACGGCCAGCGCACCAGGCGGGCAGATCCGGTATGGTCGAGTCTGCCAAGCTGACGGAGGATCCACGACCGGTAGCGGGCGAGCAACAGGCTGACGGGCTCGTGCGGACGCCCGGCGGGCACCGTCACGACCAGGCCGGTCGCCGGGCTCACGGAGAGGCTGGCGTGTTTCGCGCGGAGGCTCGCGCGGACGGCATAGCGGACCGGGCGGTCACCGCCGTCCCAGACCGCCTCAGGCCAGCGCAGTGCGCCCGCAGCGACCGGCTCCTGCTTTCTCATCCGCGCCATTCTACCCAACAACCCGGGACAGTCCCGGTTTTTAATCCGGGACTGTCCCGGGTTTTTCTTGGCGCTTGCGGGGACGGCCGGCTGGCCGCCGCTGCTCGTGTATCCCGTATTCGGAAGCCAGTTGCTTGAGAAATATGGGGGCGCCAATGGCTCGGCAGGCCTCGGTATTCTTCAGGAAGACTGCCTTGAGTGTTGCGGGGGTCCGAACTCGCAGGAAGGTTCGCCAATCCGGAACCATCGCGCGAAGCGATTCGTCACCTCGGACGACGATATCGCGGTCACGGTCTCTCGTATGATGGCGAGCGCTCGACCAGGGATACTCCCAGGCCTGCTGCACGAGCCGGGCCCTCACCGGATTCTGCTCCACGTATCGGACTGCAGCCACTGCATGGGAAGCATCCATCACACTGGACTTGAATCGTCCCTGCCACAGGTGTCCCGACCATCCCTTGCGGCGATTAATGCGGATCGCGTATTTCGTATTGACCACACCCAAGCAGCGCGCCAGTGAGTCCAACCGAGCGGGCACGGCAACCAAATGGACGTGATTGGTCATGAGACAGTACGCCCAGACATCCACTCCACACGCGCGTGTCGCTTCAGCAAGCCAGCGAAGATAGGCACGGCGATCCTGATCAGTGAAGAAGATCGTCTGACGGCGGTTCCCCCGCTGAACGATATGGTGTGGAAACCCAGGAACAACCTGGCGAGCCGATCGAGGCATAGCCCCCCCCCTTCTGGATGCGTCGGGTGGGGAGCCCGATGACGCTGCGTATCATATCAAAGAAATCCGGGACAGTCCCGGTTTTTAATCCGGGACTGTCCCGGGTTTTTGATGGGCCTAGGGAGGTGAGGAGGTGGCGGTGGAGCCGGCGGGTGAGCCAGCGATCGAGCGGAATCGGGCCGCCGCGCTCGGCGGGAAGGCGGTCATGCGCGTCGCCGAGGGCGAGGCGGATGCCGACTCCTCCTCCCGCGGCGGCTGCCGCCACTGGACGTCTTTGAGCGTGATGGTCCCGTCATCGCCCACCAGGAGCTCGTGCGCGATGATCACCCACTGATCCGTCGAGCCCATGACGAACGCCGTCGTCACGACGACTTCGAAGCCCGCGCCGGTCCTGGTGAAGGCCATGGTGGGATCCTGGACCTGGCTGAACCATTCCGCCCCGTACCGCCGGCCGGCGGGCGAGGCCGGCACGCCCAGGTCGGCCATCGACCCGTCAAGCGGCAGGACGAGATCGAGGAAGAACCACACGTAATCTTCCAGCTGCGGCGGCGCGAGCTCCATGTGCTCGGCGGCGGCGATCGCGTTGAAGTGGCCGATGGCGTCCGCCGCGGATAAGCCGTCGCTCCCGATGGTCAGCGCTTTCGTCTCCTTCGCCGGGGTCACGGCGATGACGGGGCTGGACGGGTCGCGGGCCTCATCCACCGCGAACACCTCATGCTGCATCCAATACGGCTGCGGGATGAGCTGCCAGGCGCCCTTGGCCGGAGGCAGCGGGGGCGCGTCCGGATCCTCTTCTCCGCGCAGGGGCGCGCCGCCGGCGCCGATCAGGATCGCCACGGCCATGAAGGCCGCGCGGCGCGGCGGGCCGGGTAAGCGTGGCGGGCGCATCGGATCAGAGATCGCGCAGCAGCGCGTTGTGCGGAGACTCGACTAACTGCTTGTCGAAGGTCTCCAACGTCTTCCGGAGCCCAGCCAGCGCCCGCGCATCGACCATGTCCGGGTGGTCCTCTCCGCGGGTTTCGAGGGCGTCCAGCACGGCCTTCACCGTCAGTTTGTCAGTGGCGCGCGCGGGCTGATAGGTCTCGCCGGCCGGGCCGTTCCTCTGCACTTCCGTCAGGACGCCGGCCTGCACCAGCTCATACAAGACGTCCCGGATCAGGCGGATGGGCGCCTCGAGTTCGCGCGCTAGCGCCCGCGCACTCGCCGGTCCGGCGCCGCGCTCGAACTGCTTGACGCACAGCACAGCCGCCCGCAACCCCACCAGCCGCTTGAAGCGCACACTGGCGCGCGCGCAGTCCGGCTCGAACTCATATGTTTCCTCGTTATCGACGGCGAACGACAGCTCCGCGCCGAAGAGCACGATCAGCCAGCTCAGCTGCAGCCACACCAGGAACAGCGGCAGGGCCGCGAAGCCTCCGTAGACCGCGTTGTACTTCGACATGCCGACTTGGAAATACACGTAGCCCCACTGCACCAGCTGGTAGATCGTGCCGGCCACGATGCCGCCCGTCAGGCCCGCCCTCCAGCTCACCTTGGTGTTCGGCATGAAGATGTAGAGGAAGGTCAGCAGCAGCCACAGCACGCTGTAGGGCAGCACAGCGAGGAGCGGCAGGACCAGATTTCGGACCGGCCCGAGCCACTCCAGCTGCGCCATGAGCCCGGTGACCTGACTGGCGAGAAACACCGTCACGCTGCCCGCCAGCGTCAGCAGCACCGGGCAGATCAGCATGATCGACAGATAATCCGTCATCTTCCTGACCATCGGCCGGCCGGACTTGACCCCCCAGATGTCGTTGAAGGAGCGCTCGATATTCCCCAGGACCTTGATGATGGTCCAGAACAAGAGCGCTACGCCGATGCCTGCAATCACGCCGCCTTTGGTGTTCGTGAGAAACGCGTCGGTGAATTGCAGCAGCCACTGGAGGACCTCCTGTTGATTCTGCAGGCGCTCCCGCAGCATCGCCTCCAGATGGGTCTGGATGCCGAAGCCCTTGGCAATGCCGAACGCCATCGCCAGCATGGGCACCGTCGAGAGGAGGGTGTAGTACGTCAGTGCGGAGGCCCGGAGCTTGCAGCCGTCCTCGCCGAACCCGCGCATCGCCAAGAGCATCACGCGCAGCGGGCGGAACGCCAACGCCTGCCGACGGGTCAGTGCACGGCTGCGCAGCCGCCAGAGATCCCGCTTGAGGAACGTCATGAGCCGTTGCATCAAGTTCGTATCATAGCAGATTCGCGCGCCCTCCGGCACGTCCTCCTGGCGTCTCCCGCTTCAAAAACCCGGGACTGTCCCGGAAAAACCCGGGACTGTCCCGGGTTTTAATGCGGGACTGTCCCGGGTTTCTGGAGGAGGTTACCAGCCGAGGGCGATGACGGCGAGGCCCGTGAGGACGATGACGAGTCCCGCGAAGGTGTGCGCGTAGCGCTCCATCCAGGCCGGATGGAAGAGGCGCATCCCCGCGTACGCCAGGCAGCTCTGGCCGACGACCATGGCGATGGTCACCAGGGAGAACACCGCCGCGACCAGCGTGACCGCCGCCATGCCGCGCTCATACGCCAGGAACATGAGAGGAATCAGCGGCTCGCAGGGGCCGAAGACGAGGATGGCGATCAGCAGCCAGACCCGGCGCGTCGCGTAGGCCTTGACCGCCTCCTGGATCGAGACGTGCGGATGCGGGTGCTGGGCGTGCTTCAAGCCCCACAGCGCGTATGCCATGCCGAAGCCGATCAGCAGCCAGATCGCGACGCTGCCCCGCCAGGTCTCGGCGCCCTCGAGCCGATGCACAGCCCAGCCGGCCCACAGCCCGATCATGCCGATGAGGAGCGAGGAGGCGACATGGCCGATGCCGGCCAGGGTCGAAATGAACGCGAGCCGCCGCATGGGCCAGCGGCTTCCGCGCGCCAGCGCGACGAACGGCAGCCAGTGATCCGGGGCCACGGCGTGAAAGAACGCCACCGACACCGCAGACAGAATCAACAGTTCCATCGGTGATTTCCGTTTGAGGAAATTTGCGAAGTAAATTTCCTCAGGAACAGCTGTACTCGGAATCGGACGCGCCCGAGCCGGCCCGGTACAGGTACGAGCCCGCCGCCACCGCGCCGATGAAGACGAACGCCGGCCAGATCCCGAGCGCTAGCAGCGAGACGCCGGGGCCGGGGCAGTATCCGCTGAGCCCCCACCCGATGCCGAACAACGCCGAGCCGAGGACGAGCGGCCGGTCGAAGCCCTTCCGGTCGGCCAGCGTGAACCGCACCTCGAGCACCGGCTTCGGCAGGCGAAGCACGAACCGGAACAGGACGAGCGCCGTCCCCGCCGCGCCGATCATCACGTACAGCAGCGTCGGATCCCACGCGCCCGCGACATCCAGGAATCCCAGAATCCGGGCGCGGTCCACCATCTGCGACATGGCCAGCCCTGCGCCGAAGAGCGTCCCCACGAGCAGCGTCGCCAGATGCCTCGCCATCACAGCGCCCTGCCCATGACGTGCCGGAGGAGGAACACGGTGAGGAAGCCCGCCGCCATGAACGTCAGCGTGGCGATCAGGGACCGGAGCGAGAGCCGTCCGATGCCGCAGACGCCGTGGCCGCTCGTGCAGCCGCCACCCATGCGCGTGCCGTACCCGACCAGCAGGCCACCGAACAAGATCAGAATCGGATCCGCGCTGACGGCCTCCTTCGCGTGGGAGACCGCCCCCGGAAACGCCGCCGCGTACGTCCAGCAGCCCAGCACCAACCCGGCGAGATAGAGCGCCCGCCACAACGATTGACCGCGCTGCGGCGGTATGAGCCCATGGATCATGCCGCTGTTGCCCGCGATGCGGCCGGTAAGCCAGAGGAACAACGTCACCGCAAGGCCGATGAGCGCGCCGCCGGCCAGGGCGGTTCCGGGATCCAATGACGCCATCGTCATCTCCGTCGATTGCCGTGCGCCACGCCGCCTGTCTGTATTATTGCAGAAGGCGCCCGCCGGAGCCAGCCCCGCGCAGGCCGGACGCCGGCTCACTGGAGAGCAAAGAACTCAAGCATCCGCTCGGCCGGGGACACCACATCCCCCGGCCACGCATGCCCCGCCCCGCGGATGCTCAGGAGCTCCACCGCGGCGCCGGCGGCGCAGCCGCGATACCGCTCATGCCGCAGCGATGCGTCTTCCCGCCGCTCGGGTTCCCCGCGGCAGCCGTTGTGCCGGGCCCAGAACGCCATGACCTCGCCGACCGGGCGGTCGAGCCGCTCGGAGTCCCCATCCGCCGGATACCCCCCGCCGTACGGCACGCGCCGGTCGGCCGTGCCGTGGATTTCCAGGATCGACACCGGCGCGGCGGGGCGGCACTCCTCGACGGCGAGCGTGCCGGCCACGGACGCGACCGCCGCCACGCGGCCGGCGAGCTCGCACGCGGCGCGGTGCGCCATCATGCCGCCGTTCGACACCCCGGCGACATACACGCGCCCGGGATCGCCGTCCTCGTCGCGGATCACGGCGTCGATCACGGCGTCCAGGAACGCCGTGTCGTCGACCCGATGGGCCGCCGCGTACCCGCAGCACGCGCCGGCGTTCCAGCTCCGCCACGGGATGCCGAGCATGCTGGTTCCCTCCGGATACACGGCGATGAACCCGCGCGCATGCGCATACCGGCCCAATCCGGAGCGCGCCGCCGCGCGCCGCGCCGTGCCGCCGTCGCCGTGGAGGAAGATCACGACGGCCCGCCGGCCCGTGCGCGCGGGAACCGCCGGCGCGTCCACCCAGTACGCGCGCATCCGGCCGCCGCTGGGGAGCCCGCGGCGGCTCTGGGCCCACCCCGATTCCGCCGGGCACGCCAGCATGGCGGCGCCGGCGAGCAGCGTGACACGCATCGCGCGCCTCATGGCGCCGACTATAACACGCGCGGGCCCTTTCTGCTATCCTACCGGCCTGATGCGATTCCTGCTTGAGATGCTGGCGGCCGCCGGATCCGGGCTGCTCCTGGCGTTCGTGTTCCCTCCGTGGAACCGGCCGTGGCTGGCCTGGGTCGGGCTGGCGCCGCTGGCGGCCGTCGTGTTCTCCTCGAGAAGCGGGCGGAGGGCGTTCCTGCTCGCGCTCGTGTCCGGCACCGTCTTCTTCCTCCTCACGCTGCATCCGCTGACCAGCGCCGCGGATTGGATCGGGTGGGCCGAACGCGTGTCCGAGGAGCGCGCCGCGCTGCTCACGCGACAGGCGGAGTTCCTGCGCCTGGTCTGGATGACCATGGCCGTGATCGGCGGGGTGTGCTGGGGCCTGTGGGCCCTGCTCGCGCGCGCGCCGGGCCGCTCGCATCCCTGGCGGACGCTCGCCGTGTCCGTCTGCGCCTGGGTCCTGATTCCGGAATGGCTCAGGATGCAACTCGGCTTCGAATCCACCTGGGGCGCGCTCGGCTACGCGCTCGCCGGTCATGACGCGCTGCGCCAGCTGGCGGCGCTGGGCGGCGTGTGGCTCGCCAGCGCGCTCGTCGTCGCGGTCAACGTCGCCCTGGCGTGGGTCGTGACGCGTCCTCCCGCGCGCGCGTGGCCGATGCCGTCGGCCGTGGCGGCGATGGCCGCGGCCGCGTGGCTGGGCGGCTGCTGGGCGCTCGCGCGGCCGAGCGCGCCTGGGCCGGCCGTGACCGTCGCCGCCTTGCAGTTCGACAAGCCCCTCTACACCGAGGCGGATTACTCGCCCTGGGGGTTCGATCTCTCCTACCTCCCGCTCATCCGGCAGGCGCTGGAGGCGGACGCCGACGTGATCGTGCTGCCTGAATCGGTCGCCGTGGGCACGATGCTCGAGGACGGCAGCGCGTCGCAGCAGAAGCCGCCCGCGTATCAGTTCCCCCTCGACTCGTGGGACCGCTCGATGCGCGCGCTGCTCCGCGGGCATGACGCGGTGCTGGCCGTGGGCCAGGACACCGTGGATGCCGGCGGTGAGCGCAATACGCTCTCGTTCTGGAGCGCGGAAGGCCTGCTGGGAACGTACCATAAGCGCCGGCTCGTGCCGTTCTCCGAATACACGCCGGCGTCGTGGCGCTGGGGGCCCCTGAAGGGCCGCAAACAGTACGTGCGCGGCCGCGGCAGCCGTCTCATCGACGCGCACGGCACGGCGCTGGGAGGCCTGCTGTGCCAGGAAATCGAATACCGCCGGCCGATGCGGGCGAGCGTCCGCGACGGCGCCGGCATCCTGATCAACGCCGGCAACGACGCTCCCTTCACCGACCCGGCCGTGCGGGAGCTCCATCACGTCATGCTGCGGCTCGCCGCGGCGGAGGCCGGCCGGCCCATCGTCCGCGCCATGAAGTCCGGCATCTCCGCCGTCTACGACGCGCGCGGCCGGGTGCTCGCCGAGGCCCCGCCGGATTCGCCGGCCGTACTGCTCGCCGACGTCGCGCCCGGCGCGGGCATGACGGGCGCCGTCCGGTTCCCGGACTGGGTGCTGTGGCTCTCGGGCGTCATCCTGCTCGCCGGGCTGCCGCGCCGACAGAACAGTTGAATTCCGGAGCGCGAGCCGCTATCGTACGGCATGGGTCCCCGGACGCCGCGGCCGCCGGGAGATGCGCTCATCGTCGTCACCCTGCATTGACGGAAGGATGTCTGCATGCTGAACCGGGTCCTGGCCTCCCTGTGCTTGGCGCTCCTCGTGTCGCTCTCCTTCCCGCCCCTGGCCTGGTGCCCCGAAGAGATCAAGCCGGAGCTCGACCTCAGCGTGACCGGGTATTTCCGGGTGCGCGGGTTCTGGGTGCACGACCGCGACCAGCTCGAGCGCCTGCCCACGGGGCGATCCATCTCCGACATCGCCGCGCTGACCCCGAGCGCGGCCCCGCAGGACGCGGACGAGGGGTTCTTGGACATGCGGCTCATGATCAATCCGGAGCCCCAGATCACCGACAACATCCACGTCAACGCGCAGTTCCGCATTCTGGATAACTTCCTCCTGGACGGCGCCGGCGGCGCCGGGGGCGTGCGTCACATCGGCCTCAATCCCATTCTCGGGCTCGACTGGGCCGGGCGGCGCGACCACCCCGCCGAGTCGCTGGGACTCAACGGCGTCATCGTCGCAACCGGCAACGCGGGGCGGGACAACGCCGCGGTTCTCTACGGCCCCAGCGGCGCCCCGTTCTCCTGGTTCACCGAGCGGCAGCTTAACGCCGACCCCGATCTCGGGACCACCCTCCTCAATCCTGGCTGCGACCTGTCCGGCCGTTACGTTATTCCCAAGAAGGACAAAGAGGGCGATAAGACCTCGGGGAAACAGTTCATGATGCGGGACCTCGAGCGGTGGCGCCATTCATCCGACGCGGCGCGCGCGGGGCTGAACGCGATTCCCGGCGGTTATCAGCGGGCCAACCTGCTCGGGACCGAACCCGAACTCGATGTGCTCATCCAGGAGTTCAGGTACGACCTGAATCAGTACCTGAACACCAGGACGGCCGTCCCGGTCAGCAACGACGCCGGCGCGGGGGGCGCCCAGCCGGCGGCCGGCAACCGGGACGTCGTCACGGATGACGACGTCAGACGCGGCGTGGAGAAGCTCGACGGCCCGGCACGTGATTTTGCGAATCAGTTCCTCGCGCCGGGGAAACCGCAGGCGGCTCCGCACACGCCGTCAGGATCGAGCCGGGCGCAGGCCGCCAGGGAGCACGATGCCGAGCCGGAATTTGCGGTCGACCCGCGCTTGCTGCGCCTGCGCCTCCGGTATGACGGCGGCATGACCTCGATCGACCCCCCCACGACCGTCCTCTCGGTGCCCGAGACCCATGAGTCCATCCTGGACGATCTGGAGGCGCCCAAGCCGCTGAACCCCCATCAGCCGTCCGGACCCCAGGCCACCTCGCAGATGCCCGATGGCACGACGGTCCGCACCTGGCAGGATGGCACTCGCGAAATCAGCCGGCCTGACGGCAGCCAGGACGTGATCTATCCCGACGGCGCCCGGTTTCACCGCAACCCTGACGGGTCCATGGTGGACACGCTGCGGGACGGCTCAACGGTCGCGCGCGACCGGACCGGAAAGGAAACCGGCCGGACCGCGGCCACCGGCGGACGGGACGACGCCGTGATCCGCGACCCCCACAGCACGAGCACCGAGCCGCCGAAGCGGGTCGATCTCGACACCGGCCGAACGACGCCGGGTGAGCCGGCGCCCCCCGTGCCGGGCGGGTCGGGCGGTCCCGTCCAGCCATCCCGCACTGTCGTCACGGATGAAGACGCCGCCGACGCCATCCGGGAGCTTCCGGAAGATGCGCGGGGATTCCTGAATCAGTTCCTCTCTCCACAGGGAAGGCAGGACGTGGAGCGGTCGCTGCAGTCAGATGAATCGCAGCAGCACAAGACCACCCCGCGGGACTCCGCAAACTGGATGGGCGCCTCGCAGCCGGGACACGCAGATGGGCATGACGGCGGCGACGTCCAGGTCGAGCGCGCCTGGGCCGAGGTCAAGACGCCCGTCGGCCGGCTCGATTTCGGCCGGATGGGCTCGCACTGGGGCATGGGGCTCTTCGCGAACGACGGGAACCGTCTGGACTTGGGCTTCCAGGGCATGCACGACGACGCGGGCGACACCATGGACCGCGTCAAGCTGATCATGAAGTTCGGCGATCTGTACGTCACGCCGCTCATCGACCGGGTCATCGAAGACGCGGTGGGCGACGGAGAAGACGACGTCCACCAATACCTGCTCGCCATCGTGTACCGGACGGACGAACTCCGGACCGGCACGTATGACGGGTTCCGGGAGCAGGACCCGCAGGCGCACCTCGACGGCGTCCCCGGTCAGCCGGTGTTCGGCATGGCCTGCATCGCGCGCGAATGCACGTTCATGTTCCCCCAGCCCGGCGCCGCGCGCGGCCAGGGTTTCACCGATGCGCTGCTGGGGACTATCAACACCGGGGCGCTGCATCCGGTCGTGCGCGCCGATGCACAGCAGACCGGCCAGGATCTGCGCAACATCGCGCGGGTCGACTGGGGCTGGACCCAGGGCTCCGAGCAGCAGACGTTCGCCCAGACCCGCAACCAGAGCGACGAGGTCGAGTTCGATTGGGAGACGATCGTCCCGCGCCTCGGGCTCGCCTATGCGTTGGGCAACGAACGCCGGACGCTCCTGCGCGCCTCGTACAGCCGCTTCGCCGACCAGCTCGGCACGAGCATCGGCGAGCCCTCGAGAGACATCATCACCGACCGCGACGTGCTCAGCGCGTTCAACGGGCTCGACCAGCAGACCCAGCAATTCCTCGGGGATTTCCTCGTCCCGGACGGCCGTATCGAGCAGCCGCTCGATCAGACGGACTCGTTCGGGTCAGCGCCCGGCGGCCCGCTCGTGAAGGACACGCTCTGGTTCTTCGACCGTCGAGCGCCGCACACGGGGACCGGGACCCAATCCGAACCGGCGGCCGCCCGAACCGGGCCCGGCACGGCCGACCTCTCCAGGCTGGACGACACGCAGATCTTCAGCTCCAACTTCTACCTGACCGGCCTGGACTCCTATGCCAACCGCGGATTCAATCCTCTCCCAGACCAATCCTACTCCGGGACCCGGCCGTTCATGCCGCAAGACTGGCAGCCGCGGCAGCTCGGGATCCTGCCCCTGGGCTGCTCCCACAATGAGAAAGCCACCAGCATCGGCGGCATCCGGCAGATGTGGGACGGACAGACACCCTCGCTCTTGGGGTTCTACTTCGGCGAGCCGATTTTCTGGTTCCTGCCTCAGGATGACGCCGTGCGGCCGAATGACCCGCTCTATCAGCGCCCGCCGGAGGAGTACAAAGCGCTCGAGCGCAAAGAGGCGCGGGAGGATTTCAAACGGCGCCGTCAGTCGTTCCATGAGATGGCCGCCGCGTCCATGGCCGCCGGCACGGGCATGCCATCCCCCACCGCCCTGCAGGGCCCGACGCACGCGGGCCAGGAGCCGCTCAAGGCGATCGACCAGTGGGGCCTGCGGGCCGTCGGCTTTACGCCGCTCTCCGAGCCCGGTTCGGCCTGGGCGATCATCGACGGCATGCGGCCGAACGTCACCGTCGCCGTCATCGATTCCGGCCTCGATCTCGCCCATCCGGACGGCCCCGCGCACGTGTGGACCAACCCGCGCGAAATCGACGGCAACGGGATCGATGACGATAAGAACGGGTACATCGACGACATCCACGGCTGGAACTTCGTCGAGGAAAACGCGGACCTGACGGACCGGCACGGGCATGGGACGCTCGTCGCCGGCATCATCGCCGCTCAGCGGGACAACGGGATCGGCATCGCGGGCATCAACCCCGGCGCCCGCATCATGCCGCTCAAGGTCCTCGATGAGCAGGGGAAAGCGAACAGCCTGAACCTGTACCGCGCCATCCACTATGCGGTGGACCACGGCGCGCGCGTCCTGAACATCAGCCTGGGGAATAAGGGGCTCTCGCACCTCGACCAGCTCGCGGTGAACTACGCGCACGCGCGCGGGGCGATCGTGATCGTCGCCGCCGGGAACCAGGGAGACGACATCGCGCTGTACGGTCCGGCGTCGCTCCGCCGGGTCCTGGCCGTCGCCGCCTCGAATGTGGACGGCGCGCGCAGCGGCCTGTCGAACCGCGGCCCCAATGTCGCGCTGACGGCCCCCGGACAGGAGATCTATTCCCTGCACTCGCAGGACGCTCCGTGGCCGGGCGATCCCGGCGAGCGCGACCGCCTCTACCGCAAGGCGACCGGCACGTCCTTCGCGGCGCCCATCGTGGCGGCCACCGCGTCGCTGCTCATCGCCCGCGATCCGCACCTGCCCAACTGGCTCATCGAAGACATCCTGATGGGCGCCGCCGGAGAATTCGGCGCGGCGGGCTGGGATCCGGAGACCGGGTGGGGAATGCTGGACGCCCGCCGGGCGCTCGGATACGACGTCGGAGAGGCGGTCACGGTGCTGCCGGCCGAAGTGGTGGTCGCGCGCGACAAGAAGCGGATCGATGCCGTCAGCATTTACGGGGTCGTGCGGGGCGTGTTCTCCACCTACACCGTCGAACTCGGCAAGGGCGCCCGGCCGGACGACTGGACGCGCGTCGCCGGCCCGTCGGACCGCCCGGTCGAATACGGCCTGCTCGCGGAAATCCCGGGAGACGCCCTCAAGAAAGGCAAGGCGTGGACCGTCCGCATCACGGCCACCCGTCCGGACGGACGCTCCCGCTCCGCCTCACTGCCCCTCTCCCTCTAAATCGGGGCACTGTCCCTTTTCTTATTCGACAGCGGACGGGGGACCGTCACCGGAACTGCGCGGCGAGCGCGCGCACAGCGCGGTACCGGAAACAGCCGACCACATGGTCGTTGACCATGCCGGTCGCCTGCATGTGGGCATAGCAGATGGTGGAGCCGACGAACCGGAAGCCCTCGCCCTTCAGCGTCCGGCTCAACAGATCGGACTCAGGCGTCCGCGCCGGCAGCTTCCGCGTGCTTTGATACGCGTGTTGGATGGGCCGCCCGCCGATCAAGCCCCACATGAACCGGGCGAAGGTGCCGTGCCGGCGGCGGATTCGCAGGAACGCCTGTGCATTGGCGATGGCGGACTCGATTTTGAGCCGGTTGCGGATAATGCCGGCGTCCGCCATGTGCGCCCGAACCTTGGCGCTCCGGTAGCGCGCCACCCGCTCCGGATCAAACCCGTCGAACGCCCGCCGGAACGCCGCGCGCTTCTTCAGCACCGTCAGCCAACTCAAGCCCGCCTGCATCCCTTCGAGCACGAGAAACTCGAACAGCCTCCGGTCCCCCCGCAGCGGCACGCCCCACTCGGTGTCGTGATAGGCCTGCATGAGCGGATGGATGAGCGCCCACTCGCATCTCCTGACGCGAGCGGGCGCGGACGCCTTCGCCGCAGCCTCGTTCGCGGCGGCCTCATCATCACTGACACGAGAACCTGACGTGACCATCACTCCATTATTGCGGCCTGATCGCCCGCGTCAATCACGAAGCTCGCCGCCGAAGCGGATCGCTTTGCAGCATTTCCATATGACGCGCATCATATGGTATGCTTAAATGTGAAGGCCCTCAGGGGCTTCATTGATCCCGTAGTCAAAGGCAAACCCGGAGAAATCCGGGGACGCAAAGCCACAGGCCTAACCCGAGAGGTATGGCGGCTGGGCTGCCAGCGGGAACGATCCAGGAGACCGTGCGCGTCTCTGTGATGCCCAGGCGGGGACGGGCTGATCGGGCGCGCAGGCAGCAGCGTGTTGCCGCCTCGCGGGTGGGCGAGGAACGTATCGGCCACCGGTGAGGAGCGGTCATGACGGAGCCAGTTCCCAGTCTCTCCGCGTACGCCTTCAACCCGTTTGCGATTCCTCCGTTCCTCACCGCGCTCGGACTGTGCGCGCTCACGATCGCCGTCGTTCGCCGGGAGCGCGCCTCGTACGTGAGCCGGCTCTTCGCCGTCATGGCCGCCGCCATCAGCGTGTGGCTTTTCGCGTTTACCGGGATGTACAGCGCCGCCTCCGACGACGCCGCCCGCTGGTGGGCCCAAGCGGCGTACCTCGGCGTGCCGTTCATCCCTTCCGCCGTCTACCATTTCAGCCTCGAGGTGCTCGGCAAGGCCCGGGAGCGGCGCCACATGCTGATCGCCTCGTGGATCCTCTCCGGCGTGTTCGCCGTCATCGCCATCGGCACCGATTGGCTCATCGCCGGCATGACGTCCTACTGGTGGGGCGCGTACCCGCGCTACGGCGCGATGAGCATTCCGTATCTGGTCTTTTTCTTTGCCATGATGCTGCTCACGCTCCATCACTACCGCAGCGCCGCTCGACTCGCGGAGCCCGGCAGCCTCCAGGCGCGGCGTACGCAAGCCCTCCTGACCGCGTTCATCATCGTGTATCTGGGCTCCGTCGACTACCTTGCCAAATTCGGTCTGCCGGTCTATCCGTGCGGGTTCGTGCCGGTGATGATCTTTCTCATCCTGACTGCCCGCGCCGTCAAGCGCTACCGGCTCATCGACATCACGCCCGCGTTCACCGCGGAACCGATTCTGGAGTCCATGCGCGAAGCGCTGATCGTGATCGACCTGGAGGGCGTGATCCGGCTCGTCAACCGCGCCGCCTGCGAGCTGCTCGGCGTCCCATCGGAATGGGTGCGCGGACGCACCCTGACGGGGCTGGCCGGGCATGCGCCGTTCCACGGCGATCTCGGGGCGCTGGTCCAGTCCGACACGCTGCCCCAGTACACCGAGATCCTCTACCAGCATCCGTCCGGGGCCGCCAGGACGCTCGCGCTGTCGACTTCGGTGATTCGCGATTCCGACGGCCAACCGGCCGCCGTCGCCTGCTTTCTCCGGAACGTCACCCCCGAGCAACACGATGCCGCCCTGCTGGCCCGCGTCGGCGAGATGAGCCGGGCGTGGCGGCGCGCAAGCACGAACGGGGGCGGGACCTCGGGCGCGGCCTCCGGGGACCCCTCCCGGCGCCGCGGACGCCGCGAGGGGATCCGGGTCTCCGCCGCAGAGACGGGCGTCGGCTTCCCGCTGCCGGTCCCGTGGTTCCTCTCGTCGCACTGGAAGCTCCTCGTGACCCTCGGCATGCTGCTGGGCGTGCCCCTGTTGGTCATGATGTGGCTGGAGGTCCACCACGCCGAGCGGTGGCTGTATTCGCAGGCACAAGCCCAGCACATCGTCTCGGCCAAGCTGGCCGCCAAAGCGGTCGAGGAGCACCTCCAGGGGCTGCGCCATTATGTGGAAAGCTTCGCGTCGCGTTCCCTGCTCGCGCATGCCGTGGAAACCGCCCGGTCAGGCACCGTCGAGGACAACCTCAAGGAGCTCGTGGAGCGCAATCCGCTCCTGGACCGCGCCTTCGTCGTGGACGCGTCCGGCACGCTCTGGGCCGACTATCCCGTCGTGCAGTCAGTCCGGGGAGAGAATTTCGCGCATCGCCGCTGGTTTCAGGAGGTCGCCGCCGCCAAGGCTCCGCACATCTCGGCGGTGTACGAGCGCAGCGCCGACCCGCAAGTCCCGCTGGTCGCCATCGCCGTGCCCATCCGGAACAGCCGGCAGGTGCTGCTGGGATACCTGGTCGCTCAGCACCCGCTCAGCGCCTTGAACGAGTGGTTCACCGGCAACCAGCCGGCCTCGCTCGGGCTGGTGGAGCTGTTGGACGGCGAGCACCGGCTGGCCGCGAGGAATGTGCCCTTCTCCGACCGCACCTGGCCCGTGCTCAGCCGGCTCCCCGCCATCCGCGACCTGGGCCGGGAGGGCGCCGGCGCGCTCGAAGTCCGCAGCGATGGCTTTTCGGAAGCGTTCATGACCAGCTATGCGCCGATCGCGTCGATGCGCTGGATCGTGCTGATCGCGCAGCCGCTCTCACGCGTGCTGGCGCCGGCGCGCGCGCTTCAATCCAGCGGACTCGTGATCGCGCTCCTGGGGTTCCTCACCGCCATCGCGATCGGGTACCTGGCGCTCGTCTCGCTGCGCCACTCCCACGAGATGCTCGCGACATCCGACGCGGCCAAGGCCCGGCACGTGGCTTCGCTGCGCCGCGCGCTCGCGGAACGCGCCAAAGCGGAGGAGGCGCTCAAGCAGCTTGCCTTCATCGTCGAATCCTCCCGTGACGCCATCATCGGCGAACGCCTGGACCGGACCATCGTGACCTGGAACGCGGCGGCCGAGCGCCTTTTCGGCTACGCCGAACAGGAGGTCGTCGGCCGCTCCATGACGATGCTCATCCCTCCCGGGTCTCCCGATGAGATTCCGCAGATGCTCGCGGAGCTGTCTTCCGGACAGCCCGTCGAGCCGCTCGAAACCGTCCGGATCCGCCGGGACGGCACCCCGATCGCCCTCCTGATGACGCTCTCACCCGTCAAGAACCCGGCGGGCGACATCATCGGCGCGTCGGTGATCGCCCACGACATCACCGAGCGGAAGCATCAGGAGGACGCGCTGCGCCAAATGAATTTTCAGCTCGCCGAGCGCCAGCGCGCCCTGATGGCCACCCTCGGCAAGCTCCATACCGCGCACCGCGAACTCAAATCCACGCAGCTGCAGCTCATTCAGGCGGCCAAGATGGAGTCGGTGGGCCGGCTGGCCGCCGGCGTCGCCCATGAGGTGAAGAATCCGCTCGCGACCCTCCTCATGGGTCTCGACGTCCTCACGGACCATTACCCGTCCCGCAAGCACGACGTCATCTCGCTGCTGACCGACATGCAGCATGCCGTCCGCCGCGCCGACACCGTCATTCGAGGCCTGGTCGACTTTTCGGCCCCGCACGAGCTGGCGCGCTCGCGCGAAGACCTGAACGCCCTCATCAGGCAGGCGCTGGTCCTGACGAAACACCAGCAGAACCGCCATCACGTCACGGTCCAAGCGCGCTTTGCGCCCCTGCCCGCGCTTTCGCTCGACCGGACCAAAATCGAGCAGGTCTTCCTGAACCTCATCCTGAACGCGGTCCAGGCGATGCCGGAGGGCGGCGTGCTCAGCCTCACCACCGCCGTGGTGCCGGCGGAGCGTGTCCGCCCGTCGAACGGCCAGGGCCGACACGGCTGGACGCCCGCCGGGCCGCTGGTCGTTGAGGCGACGGTGAGCGACACCGGCCCCGGCATCCCCCGGGAGAAGCTGCACAAGGTCTTCGACCCGTTTTTCACGACCAAGGCCACCGGGCAAGGCACCGGGCTCGGGCTGGCCGTCAGCAGGAAAATTGTCGAGCTGCATGGGGGGACGATGCTGCTCTCTAACCGCGCCGAAGGAGGCGTCGAGGTCAGCGTCTTCTTCAACGCCGAAAGGGGGAATGAACATGGAACGGCATCGCATTCTGCTCGTGGATGACGAGGTCGGCTTCGCGAATACGCTCAAGACATACCTGGAGCTCACCGGCCGCTATACCGTGAGAGCCGTGCACCGGGCGGAGGAAGCCCTGGCGGTCGCGGAGGCGTTCCGGCCGGACCTCATCCTGCTGGACGTGATCATGCCGGACACCGACGGCGGCCATCTGGCCGCCGACATGCGCGAACATGAGGAGCTCAAGCGCGTCCCGATCATCTTTCTGACCGCGGCTGTCTCGCGACAGGAGGCCGCGGCGAAAGAGGGCGTGATCGGGGGCCAGCTCTTCATGGCCAAACCGGTCACCGCGCGCGAAGTCATGGCGAAGATCGACCAGTACTTGAAGCAGCCTGCGGCGAAGTCCGGAGCCCCAGCCGGCGCGCCGCCTCGGAGGGGGTCGCAATGGCACCGCATGCACGCAAGCGGATCTTGATCGTCGAGGATGACGAGGCGCTGGCGCGGGTCGTCAAAATGCGGCTGCAGTCGGTCGGCTATGAGGCGCGCGCGGAATCGCTCGGGAAGAAGGCGCTCGGATATGCCGCCGCGTTCCGCCCGGACCTGGTCATTCTCGACATCAACCTGCCCGACTGCAGCGGTTACCAGGTGGCGCGCGAGCTCAGGCGGATCTTTCACCCCTGGCCCGTGCCGGTCCTGATGCTGACGGTCAAGAACCAGCCGGCCGATCAGCTGCGCGGATTCGCCTTCGGCGCGGACGCGTACCTGACGAAGCCCTTCGACTCAAGCGAGCTGTTCGAGACGGTGGCGCTGCTGACGCAAGAGCCCGCCGCGGCGTGACTCATTCGGGAACGACTTCAGGGACGGTCACCTTGTTGAGCGACGGTGACTGTTCCCGATTCGATTTCAAAGCGGAAAAGGCGCCTGTCCCCGATGTCCACTGGTATACTGCGATGTATGACGGCAGTGGGACGGCTCGAGCGCGCGGCTGACCGGCTGCTGGAGCGGCTGGCGCTGCGTCCGTGGCGGATGGCGCTCCCCGTCGTGTCCCTCGCCTTCCTGGGCATCCTCACACGCATCGTCATCGCCGACCCCGATCTGTTCGCCCGCATCGCGCTCGGCCGGCTCATCTGGGCCTCGGGCGCGATCCCGCATGCCGACCCGTTCTCCTACACCACCACCCGGGCCTGGATCGACCATGAATGGGGCGCCGGCGTCGTCTTCTACGCGATCAGCCGGCTCGGCGGGGACCTGCCCCTGTTTCTCTGGGCCTGCGCCACCGCCGCGGCGGCGATCGCGCTCGCGCATGCGGCGCAGCGCGCGCTGACCCGCCACGCCCGGGCGGCGCTCGCCTGGCTGTGCCTCGGGCTCGCGCCCTGCCTGATCGTGTGGATGCCCGTCGCGCGTTCGCGCATCTTCACGTTCCTGTGTTTTTCGGTCTTCCTCCTGGCCTGCGCGCGCCTGCGGGCGCGCGGCCGGACCCGGCTCCTTTGGATCCTGCCCGGCATCATGCTCTTCTGGGCCAACGCGCACGCCGGGTTCGTCGCGGGGCTGGGCACGCTCGCCATCCTGACGGTCGCGCTGCTGCTCGAGGGCCGGCGGAAGGCCGGACTGGCAGCCGGCGCGGCGCTGCTGGGCTGTCTCGTGGCGACCCTCGTCAACCCGTATGGCCCCGCCTTCTGGACCTACGTGCTGGAGGCGGTGACGATGAGCCGGATCCGCGTCACGGAATGGCACCCCACGAACCTGCTGAGCGCCGACGGCTTGTATCTGGTGTTCGTCGCCGGCGTCTTGCTCGCCGGCCTCGCCCGGGACCGCCGCTCGATCCCGCTCGAAGGGAAGCTCCTGCTGGCCATCGTGTTCATCCAGGCCGTCCGGCACTTCCGGCTCGTGCCGCTCTTCCATTGGCTCGCCATCGTGTACGGCACGAACGCGTTCGCGGCAGTCCTCGCGCCGCTGCAGCGCCGGTGGCCTCACCGATTCCGGATCTGGCGCCGCGCGCTGGCGATGGCGCTGGCCGGCGCCGCGCTGGCCGGCGCCGTGTCCGTGGGGGCGGCGCTGGCGCGGGGTGGGGGGTACCGGCTGCGGTATTCGCATCTGCCCGTTGGCGCGATGGCCTGGCTTGTCGCGCATCGGGACGGCGGACGGTTGCTGGTGCACTTCAATGAGGGGAGCTACGCGCTGTGGCGGGGGTACCCGGACTTCACGGTTTCGCTGGACGCGCGCTACGACGCGGTGTACCCCGAGGAGACCGTCGCACGGGTCGCCGAGGCGTTCTACCGCTCGACGCCAGATCTGCCGGCCGTCATCGAGGAGATCGGCGCCGACTACATCCTCATCTGTCCGGGACTCTCGGAACACGTGGCGACGGCCGCGCAATACGGGCCGCGCTGGCGGGTCATCTACGCGGATGCGCGGTGCCAGATCCTGTCGCAGACGCCGAATCCGGACGGACGCCTCGGCCGGCCTTCTGAGACGTGGCCCGACATCTGGACCCCGAACTTCTAGCGCAAGCGCGGTGCCACCACACATGCGGGCCAGCCCCCTGAGGGACACCCCGCCGTTTGAGAGCGGGATGTCCTGAAGGGGGCTGGGCCGCTCGTGGTGAGCAGGGCTGCGAAGTCCCGCAGCGAAACCGAGGAGGCCGCCTGCTTGTGGCCGTCAGGCCAGTGGCAGTTCCGACGCCCCGGTGAGATAGCGGTCGATGTGGTGCGCGGCATTGCGGCCGTCGCGGATGGCGTGCACGATCAGGGATTGCCCGCGCCGCATGTCGCCCGCGCAGAACACCCCCTTCGCGCCCGTGGCGTACTGCGCGTCGGTCTCGATGGCGCCGCGGGCGTCCGCCCGGATGCCGAGCCCGCGCATCCACTCCGGCAGCTCGGCCGCGGAGAACCCCATCGCGAGGAGCACCAGGTCCCCCTCCACCTCGAACGCGGTGCCGGGGAGCTCGCGCATGACCGGCCGCCCATCGGGATCGGCCTGCGTCCAGTCCACCCGCACGCAGGAGAGCCGATCCACGCGCCCCCGCTGGCCCAGCAACGCCTTGGTCAGCACGCTCCACTCCCGATCGCCGCCCTCGTCATGGCTGCTCGAGCTGCGCAGGATCTTCGGCCAGTCCGGCCAGAGATCGCCGGCACCCCGGCACTCGGGCGGCTTCGGCAGGAGCTCCAGTTGCACCACGCGCGCCGCGCCCTGCCGGTGGGCCGTGCCCACGCAGTCGGCTCCGGTATCGCCGCCGCCGATCACCACGACCCGTGTGCCCGCGGCGCTCAACTCAGCCCGGCCCTTCCCCCGCCGCCCCGCCACCCGAAGATTCGACTGCATGAGGTAGTCCATCGCGAAGTGGATCCCTGCCAGCTCACGCCCTGGCACCGGCAGATCCCTGGGGACCCGCGCGCCGCCCGTCAGGCAGACGGCATCGAAGTCCTTGAGCAGCCGTCCGGCCGGATAGTCCGTGCCGACGGCGACGCCGGCGCGGAACGCGATGCCTTCCTGCTCCCACAGCGCCAGGCGCCGGTCCAGCACCCATTTCTCCAGCTTGAAGTCCGGGATCCCGTAGCGCAGCAGTCCCCCGATGGCCGGATCGCGCTCGAACACCACGACGCGGTATCCGGCCTGGTTGAGCTGGTCGGCGCAGCTCAAGCCCGCCGGTCCTGAGCCCACGACCGCCACCGACTTCCCCGTCCGCCGCCGCGGGTGCCGCGGCGTGACGAGGCCCTGCTGGAACGCGTGCTCGATCACGGCCAGCTCGTTTTCGCGGATCGTGACGCCCTCCCACGAGATCTGGAGGACGCAGGCCGGCTCGCACGGCGCCGGACAGACCCGCGCGGTGATCTCGGGCAGATTGTTCGTCGCCGCCAGCGCCTGGTAGGCGGCGGCCCAGTCGCCCTCCGCCGCGCGCGTGTTCCAGTCCGGCACCCGGTTCCCGAGCGGGCAGGCCCAATGGCAGAACGCCACGGCGCAACTGATGCAGCGCGAGGCCTGCGCCTGCGAGTCCGGCGAGCCGCGCATCACGGTAACGTCGCGGTAGTCCCGCACGCGCTCCGCCACCGGGCGGTACGCCGCCGGGCGCTTCGGCACGTCGACAAAGCGCACGAAATCCTGCATCGACCTCACTCATGGGTTGCGCCGCCGATGCGGCGCTTGAGCCGCGCTAGGCCGGCTTACGGCCGACCACGAAGTACGCCACCACCCCAATCACAGGATGATGCGTTACGATAGCCGCTCCGGCTTATCGCATCTATGACGCCTGTCATGCGGGCGCAGCCATGCCAACGCCGCGGTCCGGGAGGGACCGCGGCGCTCATGCCGCACGACGCCGGGATCACCTGATCGCTACGGCGCGCCGGCGTCAAGACCGGCCAGCTGATACCCGGCCAGAATCATCCGCTTCTCATCATTCCGCTGGAGGACCAGCATCACGCCGATTTCCCGCCCGAGCGCCGGGTGATCCGGCGAAATCGCCGAACCCAGGCGCAGCGGCGGCTCCCCATCGAACGGCCGCCACCAGCGTCCCGGCATGCCCCTCGATAAGACCGGATCCCATCGGCTCGCCGTCAGTCCCGGCACCGGGCGCAGCCGCTCCTCCAACCCCGTCCCGGGCGCCAGGACGGCCCGGGACAACCGCCCCACGGATGCGACGGAGTCGGGAATCACAGGATGCGACTGCCGGTTGACGTCGATGTACGCGCTTTCCTCCCAGAGGACGTGGATCGGTTCGGAGCCGTGGTTTTCCATGCGCACGAGAATCCCCTCATCGAATTCGAGCGCCAACATCAGATCCCAGCTCGGCACCGCCGGCCGGACCAGCACCGGCTGGGCCCGGGCCGCCAGCACCTGCCGGCTGCCCCCGCACCCGGCCGCTCCCAAGGCCGCCGCCAGCCCGAGCGCCGCCGCCCGCCACACGGGCCTGCGGCCCGCGCGCCGCTCACAACCTGATGCGTCCATCCCGCGGCTCCACCAGTTTGGAGGCCGGAACGTCCGGCTGGAGCTCCTGCGTCTCTTCAGGCGCCTGCGCGGCATCGCCGGACTCCGTCACGTCGCCCGCAGGATCGTCGTCTGCGGCTTCCCCCGCTTCCTCCGGTTCTTCCTCGCGGGGAGCTGCCGGACGATCGGCATCCGCTTCCTCGGCCACAGTCTCCGCTCCGCTTCCGGACTCCAATTCATCATGCACGCCCTCCGCGTTGATGGTGCCCGATGCCTGCCTGACGCCGGACGCCTCCTCCGGGGAAGCGGTGTCAGGTTCATCCATATCCGTCGCCGCCGGCGCGGCCGGTTCAGGTCCGGGCCCCTCGGGCGCCGCCAGCGCCTGAAGCGCTCCAACCGTGCTCGCGTCGATACGCACGACCGGATTCGCAACGCGCGCCGCGTATGCGGCCGGTCCGCTCATGGCCCCAGCGGGCGCCGACGCCGAAGGGTCGAGCGCGCTGGCCGCTTCCGCATCGATGCCCGCGGCCGGATGCTCCCCCGACGGTCCGGGATCCTCCGCCGGCGCCACGATGATGCCCCGCATCCACTCCGGCCAAGAAATCCGGGCCGCGCGCGCCCCCTCCTGCCGGCCCCACGCCTCGAGAATCGACGGACCGAGGACCGCACCGAGCAGGAACATGCCGAGCAGGGTGAGCACGCGGAGCAGTCCGCCCCGGGACAAGACCGGCAGCGCCCGGTCGATCTGGTCGCCCACATGCTCCACGCGCCGTCCGAACCGGTCCAGCTGCGCGCTCACGCGAGCCAAGCGCTCATCCGTCCGCTCCAGCATCGTGAGGTGGAGCCGGGCTTCCTCATCGAGCTGCGTGTCCGCGGACGACCCGCCGTCCTGGCCCGCGGGCGCCCGGAGCGGCCGACCCGCGCGGAATTCACTGCTGAGTAATTTGCTCATGATGCCGCCTCCCCTTGCCGCGATGACGAACGTGCGGACCCACTCTACCGAATCCGCCTGAACGCACGATGACATTTCGATGACATGGTGTTCATCCATTCCGGCCGCGCATGAACACCCTGTCATGGAGTTGTCATCGGGATGACAGGACCGGCGGCGTAGTCTGCGGGCAAGACAGGAGCCGGGCGGACCGGTTGAACGTGGAACAAGGAGGAGGTGCGCGATGGCCCACCAGGGCCGGTTCACGTACTGGACGCTGGTCGGAGTCGTCATGGCGGGATTCCTTGGAATGCTGTCTCTGGCCGCGGCCGAGAAGCAGGAGATGCCCAGGGAGCTCAAGACGCTCACCGGGACCATCGAATCGGTGAACGACCAGCAGCACGCGCTGTCGGTCAATCCCGGCGATTGGTCGGCCTCCAAGCGGTTCAGGGTGTCCGACGACGCCACGATCCGCAAAGGCTCCGATGAGGTGGACCTCTCCGACCTGCGCACCGGAGAGGATGTGACCGTGCGCTACGTCGAGGAGGGCGGCGAATCCGTCGCGAAGGAAATCGTCGCCGGAGCCCTGCCCGAATCGGCGCACAGCAGCTAGCGCGGCCCCGGAAGGCTCGTCTCACGCCGCCCGCGCGCGGGCTGCTGGAGGAGGCGCTTGACCGTGCTGCCGCCGCTCCGGGAAGCGCGGAGCTTGCCGGGGCGGCGGTGTCGTTCGACACCCACGACAAGGAGGACCCGATGTGCCGTCATTGCATCGCGCTGACACGGGGATGGGGATGGCCTGCCGGGGCGCTCGCCGCGTCCGGCGGCATGGCCGGCTGCGCGGCGCTCTGGGCCGGCGCCGGGGCCGGAGGCGCCGCAACCGCGTACGAGGTCAATCACGCGCGCGAGCTCCGTCAGGCGGAAGAGGCGCACGAGGAAGGCCGGATGTCCAGGGAAGCATACGAGACCCGGAAAGACGCGATCGAAGACCAATCGATGGTGTCCTGATGCTGGAACCGCCGATCCAGCCATGGCTGGCTCTGCTGGCGGGGATCGTGATGTTCCTCGCGCCGCGCCTGCTGAACGACGCGGCGGACGCCTCTCCGCGCCTGAGCGGTTTCTGGGGGCTGCTCGCGCGGGGCGGAATCGGCTGATCCCGCCCCGCAAGCCCGGCCCGTCTCCCGCCGCTAAATCGCCGTGCCGCCCTGCTCGCCCGTGCGGATGCGGATGCACTCCTCCAAGGGCAGGATGAAGATCTTCCCGTCCCCGACCTTGCCGTCGTCATGCCGCGCGCTTTTCAGGATCGCGTCGCAGACGATCTTCACGAACTCGTCGTTGCAGGCGATGTCCAGGCGGGCTTTCGGGATGAGATTGGGCGCGAACGTCTCTCCGCGGAAGAGCTGTTCCGTCGCCTGCTGACCGTGCCCCGTGACCCGGGACACCGTGATGCGCGTAATCTTGGCGGCAATCAACGCTTCCCGCACGGCGTCCAGCCTGTCGGGCTGGATGATCGCAATGACCAGCTTCATCGGCGCTCTCCTCAGTTCAGGTTCAGCAGGCCGTACCCATGCTCGGCATGCAGGCTCATGTCCATTCCGCTCATTTCGGCGCGGGAGTCGAGCCGGAAGCCGACCGTACGCTGGGTGAGAACGGCCAGCAGGAACGTGACGACCGCGCAATAGGCGATCGTGATGCCCACCGCCGCCGCCTGGACCCCCAATTGCTGCCAGACGCTCCAGGCGCCTCCGGCGGCCGCGGCCGCGTCCTGCATCCAGCTCGCGCGGATGAAGAACGTGAGCAGGAGCGCGCCGAGAATCCCCGCGACGCCGTGTATGCCGAAGACGTCCAGGCTGTCATCATACCCCAGGCGCGTTTTCATCTGCACGGCGAAGAAGCACGCCAGCGACGCCGCGGCGCCCAGCACGATGGCGCCGAACGGCTGCACGACGCCCGCCGCCGGGGTGATCGCCACCAGACCCGCGAGGATCCCGCTGGCGATCCCGAGGCTCGTCGCCTTGCCGTGCCTGAACGCCTCGATGAGCATCCAGGTGAGCGCGCCGGAGGCCGCGGCGATCTGCGTGACGGTGAGCGCCTGCGCGGTCTGCAGGCCGCTGGAAATGGAGCTGCCGGCGTTGAACCCGAACCATCCGACCCATAAGAGCCCCGCTCCCGTCAGCGTCATCACCAGATTGTTCGGGTGCATGCCGACCTTCGGATACCCACGGCGCGCCCCCAGATAGAAGGCCAGCACGAGCGCGCTGACGCCGGCGGAGATGTGCACGACCGTGCCGCCGGCGAAGTCGATGGCGCCGTTGGCGCCCAGGTTGAACAGGAAGCCGTCCGAGGCCCAGACCCAGTGGCACAGCGGCGAGTAGACGAACAGGCTCCACAGCGCGATGAACACGCAGTACCCGCGGAACCGAACCCGTTCGGCGATCGCGCCGGCGATCAGGGCGGGCGTGATGATGGCGAACTTGCCCTGGAACATCGCGAAGACATACTCGGGGATCTTCCCGTCCATGATGGACTCGTCCAGCCCCCTCAGGAACAGGAAGTCCGGGTTCCAGCCGATCCAGCCGCCGAGCACGTTCGGGCCGAAGCTCAAGGCGTAGCCGCACACGGCCCACAGGACGCCGATCACGGCCATGGCGCCGAAGCTGTGCATCATCGTGCCCAGCACGTTCTTGGTCCGGACCAGCCCCCCGTAGAACATCGCCAGCCCGGGCACCATGAGCAGCACCAGCGCCGTGGACGTCAGCATCCAGGCGGTGATCCCGCTATCGACCGCCGCGCCTTCCGCGGCCCAGGCCGCCTGCGGCATCACCCCCGCGGCCAAGGCGGCCACTCCGATCCCCACGTTGCGTCGCATGGACCCTCCAGCGTTCAGGCCCCGTCCGGGGAGCCTTCCGTCCGCGGTCAGCACTGCCGCGGGAGTGTAGCGGGTCATTGTTACGGCCATGTTACAAGATGTAAGAAACAGCCGCGCGCGCCGGCCAGCGACATCGGGAGTGCCGGCGACGTCTCGCCAGCGGTTGCCGGCGGACGCGCCGGCTAGCGGCATCGGGAGTCCCGGCGCGCCAAGATGACGGTCTTGTCACCGAAGATTTAACCTTCCGTAAGGTGCGCCGCGTACACTGGGGCGGTAATCGACTTGGGAGCATTCCGTCCGCGCCGAGCGGCGCGGGAACGGCGGAATGAACACCAGGAGGTGGCGGATGGCACCCATGCAGCTCACCCGGCGCGTTCTTGGGGGGCTCCTGCTGGCCGCGATGTCGATGGGAGTCGCTGCGGCGCAGACAGTTCGGACGGAACAGGCAAACGATGACGCATACGCTCCGGCCGCCAGGGGCGCGACCCCTGAATGGACGGCCGGCCGGGTGTCGGCGGGAGGCGGCGTCGGCATCCTGGGCTCGACGCCGGATGACGCGGCGCTCGCGTTGACCGGGAACGCCGAGTATTTTCTCAGCCCCGAGGTCTCGGTCGGCCCGCTGATGCAGCTTGGACTGACCGGGGACATGACGCTGGTGGGCCTCAGCGGACAGGGCAAGTACTACATCCTCCTGCCGGATACCGGAGACCGGGGGCGGATCTCACTGCAGGGCGGCCTCGGGTTCGTCCACGCCGACTATTTGCGGGACGACACCTCCTGGCTGGTGCCGCTGGGCATGGGGTATGACTACACGCTGGACTCGGGCGCGGTCTTGAGCGCGAACGCGTTAGTGAACTTCACCGACCTGCACACCGGCTTCGGCAGCGGGGCCGACGTCATGCCGGGCTTCAACGTCGGGGTGCGGTTCTAGAGTTGGTTTCAAACCCTCACCCCGTGATGCATGCGGTCTCCCGCAGCTTCGCTGCGGGAGGCCGCTCGTGGTGAGCGTGGCGGCGAATCTTATGAGTGCAGTTCGTCCGGGTTCGTGAGCCGGTAGACGAGCGCAGCCAGCGCCCCGCCGGCGAAGTTCGCCAGCAGGAAAATCCAGAGCTGTTGCACCGTGCTCAATCCCAGGAGCGTGATCCCAACCGCCACCGCCGGATTGAACGCGCCCCCGGAAATCGCCCCCCCGGCAGAGACCCCGACCAGAAGCGTAAACCCGATGGCCAGTCCGAAATAGGAGTTCCCGGCCGATTTCTTCGACGTGGCCACCGAGAGCACGACGAACGCGAGGGCGAAGGTGAATACCAGCTCCACCAGCAGGGCCGGCAGCACGGCCACGGAGGCCGCGCGCGCGAGACCGTCCGGCTTGCACAACCCGACCATGAGCGCCGCCAGCACGGCCGCCAGCACCTGCGCGCCCATGTACGGCGCCACGTCCTTCGTCGGGTGCTTCCCCCGCATCCAGACGGCCAGCGTGACCGCGGGGTTATAGTGCCCGCCGGAAATCGGGCCCCCGGCATACACCATCACCATGAGGACGCCGCCGATCGCGAGAGGGGCCATGGCCCCCGCGCCGGGCGCGATCACGGTGAGTCCAACCACCAAGACCAGAAAAAACGTGCCGATGAGCTCCATCAGCACCTGTTTCATCCGCCCCTCCTCCCGATATGGACGCGGCGGCCGGCTCCCGCCGGCCGCCGCATGTCCGTCGCGATCCCGCATGACGCGCGCATGATGGCATTGTACCACCCGTGCTTCCGGGGAGCCGGGCTATCCCGCGGCCTCGACGGCGTGCTGGCGCGCCAGCCCCCACAAGACGACCGCGCAGCCGGCGGCGATGAAGCACAACACGCCCGCAAAGACGAACGCCATCACGTATTGCTTCGTGACGTCAAACAACACCCCGCCCACAACCGGACCCAGAATCCCCGCCACGCCGTAGGCCGTGAAGATCCAGCCGTAGTTCACGCCCAGATGCTTCGTGCCGAAATAGTCGGCGGTCGCAGACGGAAAGAGGGCGAAGTTGCCGCCGAAGTTGAGGCCGACCCAGGCGGAAGCGAGGAACACCGCCGCGGGCGAGGTGACGCTCACGAGCAGCATGAACGCCATTCCTTGCATGAGGAACATGAGCATCATCGCCCTCGGCCGGGCGATGGCATCGCTCACCTTGCCCCACGCGATGCGCCCCAGCGCATTGAAGATCGCCAGGATCCCCACCGGCTCCACGAACCGGCCGAACGCGCCCATCCACGCCGGCGCGAACGTCTGCCCCTTCAGCACCGCCCCCATCATCGGCGTCCACTGGCCGATCGCCATCAGCCCGGAGGTCGCGCCGAAGATGAACGTCAGCCAGAGCATGCATCCCAGCGGCGAGTTGAGCATCTGCCGCCATTCGACCTCACGGGCCGGAGCCCCGGCGCCGCCGGCAGGCTCCCACCCCGGCGGGCGCCAACCGGCCGGCGGATTGCGGAGCAGCGTTGCGCCGAGCACGACGCCCGCCATGCAGACCAGCCCGTGGAGCACGAAGAACATGCGCCAGCCGAGGCCGAACCCCTCGCCTTCCGCGATCCCGAGGCCGATGAGGAGGACCTGGGAGAGCCCCATCGCCTCGCGGCCTTCCGCCGGGGGCAGCAGGAGAATCGACGCCGGGCCGGCGAAGAACAACGCGCCCGCGCCGAACCCGGCCACGGCCAGTCCGGTGATGAAGCCCCGCTTCTCGGGAAACCATTTCACGGCCGCGGCGATCGGGCAGACGTACGCGAATCCGATGCCGGCCCCGCCGATGATCCCGTACGTGAGGTAGAGCGCCCAGGGACGGTCCGCCGCGACCAGCAGCGCGCCCAGCAGAAACGACAGCCCGAGCAGCACCCCCCCGACCGTCGCGACCTTCCGGGGACCGATCCGATCCTGCAGCCGTCCCGCGGGAATCATGACCAGGGCGAACGCCGCCAGCGCGAAGGAAAACGCCCATTGCGTGGTCGCGCGGCTCCAGCCGAACTCCGCCTCCAGCGGCTTCACGAACACGCTGAAGGCGTACACGGTCCCCAGGATGATCTGGACCAGAATGGCCCCCGCGATGACGCTCCAGCGCCGCGCGGGAGCGGCGGGCTCGCTCATGTGCAGCTCCCTGGTTGGCCTTGCATGCAGGAGCCGGCACCCTATCAGCCGCATCCCTTCGCGGCTATGACACCCATCATAAAAAAACCCGGGACAGTCCCGGGTTTTTTTGGGACTGTCCCGGCCGCACCGGCGGACGCCGGCACGCAAACCGGTTATTGTCCGAGGTTGCCGAGCCCCTTCTTCATGTCTTTCCCGGCCTGCTCCATCTGCTTCCCGGCCTTCTTGGCCTGCTTCTCGGCCGCCTTCGCGACCCGTGCGGCCGTGCGCTCCGCCTTGCGCTGCGCAAGCGCGGCGTCCTTCTCCGTCCCGGACTTGCCGATGGTGGCCATCCAGTCGCCGACCTTGTCGACCACCGTGTCCTGCGCGACCTGGCTCGCCGCCATGACCGCCGGAGCCCCGATCAGCATCATGGCGCATGCCAGCGCCACCGCAACCCTCATTCGCCTCATCCTGCCCTCCCGGTTACATCGCGTTCCCGCAACATCCTGCCTCCCCACACCCCCTCAAGCCATTCCCGTGGACGCCCCTGGATGAAAGACGCAGTCTAGCAAAATCCCTGGCACGGGAAATGACGAGCATCAGGGCGCTCACGACTCCCCCGCCTTGACGGCTAAGGTCCGCGCGATCCAGGGTTCGCTGATGGCGAGAAAGCCGCCCGGATCGTCCCGGAAGAGCGCTTCGGCGTGGTCGCCCCCTTCGATGACGGACAAGCCCTTCGGCTCCGGCGCCGCGGCGTACAGCCGCCGGGTGTGCTCCAGGCCGACAATGGCGTCGCGCGTGCCGTGCACGAAGAGCGCGGGACACTTCAGGCGCTTGACTTCATCGATCGGTCGCGCTTTGCGCATCCACGGGTTCCCCGGCCGGCATCCCGCCCCCGGTTCCGAACCCCGCAGACCCGTCCGCCAGGCGCGGGGCGTCCACCACTGGAACTCGATATCGTCGAACGACGCCGGCGCGCTGACCGCGATGAGGCTCCGGACACGGCCGGCGAGACGCGCGGCAGTCACAATCGCCGTGGCCGCGCCGAGAGAGAATCCCAGCAGCCCCAGCCGGGCATACCGCTCCTCTGCCCATGCCAGCACCGCCTCGAGGTCCCGTCCCTCCCTGGCCGAGAAGGTGCAGAGCCCGCCGGAGCGCCCGTGGCCGCGGAAATCCATCGCGACGATGTCCACGGTCCGGCTGAGCGCGAGGCACAGATCCCGGAACGTCCGCGTATCCTTGCTCTGGAAGAACCCGGGACAGACCAGACACGCCGCCTCGCGCCCCGCGCCCGCATAGTGGTCCACCGACACGCGCACGCCGTCCTCGGCGCGCACAGCCACGTCCCGCGTCACCGCGGGGCCTGTATCGCGGCGCGATGTCGTCGACTCCATCATGGCTCCGTGCGGCGGACGGTGCGCGAGGCCCCGTCAGAGATTGACCATCTCGCGGATGTTACCGCGCACGGGCGTTTTGGACCGATGGAACTCCCGGTCCTGCCGCGCCAGCGCCACCGGCAGGCCGCGCTTCGGGTAGAGCGTGATCCTGACCTGGCGGTCGATGCGGCTGTGCGGCACGACGGTCAGACGAAAGCGCTGCCAGACCATCGAGAGCGCGATCTTCATGGTCATCGTCGCCAGCGCCCCGCCGAGACACGCGTGCGCGCCCGAGCCGAACGGCAAATACCGGGACGGCGCCGGGGGCGTCGTGTGCCACCGCTCGGGCCGGAAGGACTCCGGGTCCGGATACAGCTCCGGCATGTGGTGCGTGATGTAATGGCTGAAGGCCACCGGGGCCCCCTTCGGGATCTCATAGCCGCCCAGCGCGGTGGGGGCGGCGGTCACCCGGACGCTGTAGACCGCGGGCCCGAGCAGCCGCAGACTTTCTTGAATGACCAGGTCGAGATACCGCAGCCGCTTGAGCGTCTCCGTCGTCGGGGGCGCGCCTCCCAGGACCTCCCGCCCCTCCTCCCAGAGCCGGGCCATCACCTCGGGGTGCTGCGAGATCAGGAAGCTGCTCCACGTCAGGGCGTTCGCGGTCGTCTCGTAGCTCGCGCCGTAGATGAAGACCGCCTGCCCGCACAGCAGGTCCTGTCCCATCAGCGCGGGGTCCTCATCGTGCAGGCGGATGAGCAGCGCCAGCACGTCCGGTGTCTCGGCCGTGATCGACGGCCGCCGGCGATCGATCAGCTCCAGCATCGTGCGCTCCAGCCGTTCCGCGCTGCGCAGCATCCGCGCGTGCGGCGCGCCGGGAAGCCGGCTCGGCACCGCCCGCGCGAACGGCGAGAAGTTCTTCGTCCGCCAGTCCTCGATCGCGTCATTCACGCGGTCCGCGTCCGCCGCGCGGTCGAGCCCCAGCACCAGCTCGGCCGAGAGCCTCTTCGTCAGCTCTCCCATGGCGCGCGCCAGATCAAGCGTGCGGCCGGGCGCCCAGGAGCCCAGCAGCTCTTCCGTCCGGCGCACGACCGTCGCGTGATGCCCGCCAAGGCGGCTCGGCTGGAAGAACGGGCTCACGAGCTTGCGGTGGAGCCGGTGCTCATCTCCGTTCATGTTCAGCAGCCCGTAGCTGACCCGGCGATTGGCCGTACCCCTGGGACCCAGATGGGTAATGCCGGCGTTCAGGAAGAGTTCCGGCTGCCCCATGATCCGCTGGTTGTGGTCCGGTCCGAACGCGAAGATCATGCCGCGCGGATCGCCCGCGGACATGGACGCGACCGGGCCGTACGTCGCGGAGAGGCGGCGGAGATAGGCGATGGGGTCCCGCATGAACGAGAAAAAGTTCCCGAAGGTGCCCGCGACGGGCATGGGGCGGGGACCTGGGATGCTGGTGAACGGCCGGCGCGGCTCCGCGTCGGCGGACGCTCCGGCCTGGAACGGAGCGCGCTCGGCGCCGCCGGTCACCGCGCGGGCCCGCTCATTGCGCGGTGAACCCGCCATCCACCGCCAGCGCCTGTCCGGTCACGAACGACGCCTCGGGCGAGCACAGCCACCGGACGGCTTCGACGACTTCGCCGGGCCGGCCGAACCGCCCCACGGGATGCAGCGCCGCCAGGGCCGCTTCGGCCTTGGCGTCGCCTCCGGTCTTGCGCGCGACCATCGGGGATTCGATCAGCGCGGGGCAGACCGCGTTCACCCGGATGCCGCGCTTGGCGTATTCCAGCGCCGCCGTCTTCGTCAGCCCCAGGACGCCGTGCTTCGACGCGCTGTAAGCCGGGAGTCCCCGGACGCCGATCAGCCCCGCGACCGAGGACACATTGACGATCGAGCCGGAGCCCTGGGCGAGCATCTGGCGCAGCTCGTATTTCATGCACAGCCAGACGCCGGTCAGGTTGACCGCCAGGACCCGCGTCCAGTTCTCGGCCGCGCAGTCGGCCGTGGGCGCGTCCTCGCCCTCGATGCCGGCGTTGTTGACCGCGCAGTCCACTCGGCCGAACGCCCGGACGGCCTCCCCGATCATGCGCCGAACGGCGCGCTCCTCGGTCACGTCGGCCTCCACGAACAGCGCCTCGGCGCCCTGATCCGCGGCGCGCGCCGCCACTCGAGCGCCTGGCTCGCTGGCGACGTCAGCCAGGACGAGGGCGGACCCCCGCCGGGCGAATCCGAGCGCGATCGCCTCCCCGATTCCGGACGCGCATCCGGTAATCAGCGTGACCGTGCGAGTCATGCGGGTCCGATCGTTCCTCCGGGCTGAGAACGCGGCAAGCGGATGAGGAGCGCCGTCGTCTTCGGCCGCATTGTAGCATAGGCGGGGATGGCCGCCCTCCCGCAAACAGTCAGGGACAGCCCGCGAAGGCTGTCCCGAACGCCCGTGCCGACGCGAGTGTCACGTCCTCAGCAGCAGAAGCAGCCCCGCATCGGCTTGCGCGTGCGGGACGGGGCGTTCTTCTTGGCGGACTTCTTGGCGGACTTCTTCGCCGCTTGCTTGCGCTTCGTCGCCATGCGCTCCTCCGATGTGGCGTCACGCGCCGCCGCGGCGCACACGCGTACGATAGCACACGATCGGCACGCTACTCAATCAGCTTCAGGTACTCGCCGTAGCCTTCGCGCTCGAGGTCCTCTTTGGGAATGAACCGCAGCGCGGCGGAATTGATGCAGTAGCGCATGCCGGTGGGCGCCGGGCCGTCATCGAAGAGGTGCCCCAGATGGGAATCCGCGCGGCGGCTGCGCACTTCGACGCGCGTCATGCCGTAGCTCGCATCCGTGCGCTCCACGATCCCGCCCGAATCGACGGGCCGCGTGAAGCTGGGCCAGCCCGTTCCGGACTCGAACTTGTCCATCGAGCTGAAGAGCGGCTCGCCGGACACCACATCGACGTACAGGCCGGGCCGCTTCTCCTTCCAATAGTCGTTCGCGAACGGAGGCTCCGTGCCGTTCTCCTGGGTGACTTCGTACTGCCGCGGCGTCAGCCGCGAGCGGAGCTCCTCCCGGGACGGGCGTGCCTCGCGCGGTGCGTCAGACATCGGTGCCTCCTTCCGTGCGGCGTCCCAGACGCGGTTCTTGAATCGCGCGCGCGGCGACGCGACGCGCGCGAGCGCGCACCAGACGGGGTGCGTCCGGTAATAATTCTGGTGGTCCTGCGCCGCGGGCTCGAACGTGTCGAGCGCCGCGAGCTCGGTGACGATCGGCGCCCCGAAGACGCCCGAGCCCGCCAGGCGCACCCGGGAGGCCTCGGCCGCCTCGCGCTGCGCCTCGTCGTGATAGAACACCGCCGTGCGGTAGCTCGGGCCGCGGTCGGCGAACTGGCCGCCGGGGTCCGTGGGATCGATCTGCCGCCAGAAGATCTCCAGCAGCCGCTCGTAGGTGACGCGCGACGGATCGTACCGGACGCGGACGGCCTCGAGCGGACCCAGCCGGTCACGGCCGACGTCGGCGCGCAATCCCGTCGCGTAGCCGGACACGGCTTCGGCCACCCCGGGCTCCCGCTCGAACGGCTCCTCCATTGACCAGAAGCACCCGCCCGCGAACGTGGCGATCGCGTCCTGCCCGTCCGCGCCTTCCGCCTCCGCGGCGGCCAGTCCGACCCCGGCGAGGCCTGCGAGCAGGCCGATCATGATTCGCTGTGCGCGCGTCGTCATCATGTTGCGCTCGGCCATCACACCCATGAGTCGCTACCGCCGTCCAAAGCTTACATCATTCGAAACCCACATGCCCGCCTATTTCGTCCCTGCCGTCCCTTCCGTTTCCCCCGTCCACCTTCCATCGTCTACCGTCCACCTTCCGCCTTCTACCAGTTCAGCGATCGCACGACGTGCCCCGTTCCCCATGCCCTGTTGGATCGACGCCTCTGTGCTCCCGGATGCGCTTGGAATGCGGCCCGACGGACCGTATACTGGTGCCGGAACGCCCGGGGACCTCGAAACACCGCTCATCACACGAACGGAACGCCATGAAGGTGTTGATCCTCACCAACGAGTACCCGCCGCACATCTACGGCGGCGCCGGCGTGCACGTCGATTATCTCAGCCGGGCGCTCGCCAAGCTGTGCCAGGTCGACGTGCGCTGTTTCGGAGACCAGCGGGAGCTGCTGGAGTCGCTGTCCGTCACCGGGTTCTCGGTCCATCCCCCGCGCTACACGGCGCCCGAGCCGCTCTGGGGCGTCTTCAGCGCGCTGCAGCGATGCCTCGATTTCACAACGACGGGCGACGGGGCGGACCTCGTGCACGCGCACACCTGGTACACCTGCCTCGGCGGGATTCTGAACAAGCTGTCCTACACGATCCCGTTCGTGCTGACGACGCATTCCCTCGAACCGCTGCGCCCCTGGAAGCGGGAGCAGCTTGGCGGTGGATACGACGTGAGCTGCTGGGTCGAGCGCGCGGCGGTGGAAGCCGCCAACGCGCTGGTCGCCGTGTCGGAGGACACGCGCCGGGACATCCTGCGGATTTACCGCCCGGCCCCGGAGAAGGTCCATGTGATTCACAACGGCATCGACCTGGACGAGTACCGCCCCACCGCGGATCCGGACCGGGTGCGCCCGCTGGGCATCGACCCCGCCAAGCCGTATGTCCTGTGCGTCGGGCGCCTGACCCGACAGAAAGGGCTCATCCACTTCGCCCGGGCCATCCGGAATCTTCCGGCGGACGTTCAGGCGGTGCTCTACGCCACCGCGCCCGACACCAAGGAGATCGAAGCGGAGATCGAAGCGGAGATCGCCGCGCGGCAGCAGGAGCGCCCCGGCGTCGTCTGGATCCGGACCGTGTTGGATCTGCCCACCAAGGTCGCGCTGTACTCCCACGCCGAGGTGTTCTGCTGCCCTTCCGTGTACGAGCCGTTCGGCATCACGAACCTCGAAGCGATGGCGTGCGAGGTCCCGGTCGTAGCCAGCGCTGTCGGAGGCATCCGGGAGGTCGTGGTGGACGGAGAGACGGGCGTCCTGGTGCCGCTCGAGACGAATCCCGAGAGCCCGTTCGAGCCGGTCGATCCCGACCGGTTCGAATCCGATATCGCGAACGGGATCAAGGACGCGATGCGCAGTCCTTCCCGCCGCACGAAGATGGGAAAAGCAGGCCGCCGCCGCGCCGTCGAGCACTTCAGTTGGGCCGCCACCGCCAAGAAGACCTACGCCCTCTACCAGTCCATCCTCTCCCGCTGATTTCTCATCACCCTGGATCGTTCCCAATAAAAACCCGGGACTGTCCCGGATAAAAACCCGGGACTGTCCCGGGTTTTTTGGGTGAAATGAGGGTAAGGAGAAGCTGGAGTGAGGGTGATGGCGAGGACAGGAGGCGGATGAACTGTCCAATTTGGGGGAAAGCGATGGAATTAACCCGGGACTGTCCCGGGTTTTTCGGGCTGCCGAACTGGCGTCCCTGTGAGCTGACGCCATGCGGTACCTCTGCGGAACGTTCAACGTCCGGCACCATGCCGGTCAGGCAGTGGATGCCCTCACAGCGGGGGGACTGCAAGACCCCCACCTGGGACACGTTCACGAGAACTTCGGCCAAGCGTTCCACCCCGTCCGGGTCATCCCCGTCCGGGATGGTGCTTACGACTTGAGGACGTTCGACGCCTGCGGGCCCTTGGGGCCGTTCGTGACCTCGAACTGCACCGTCTCACCTTCCCGGAGGGACTTGAAGCCCTCTCCCTGGATGGCCGTGTGGTGGACGAACACGTCCTTCGAGCCGTCCTCTGGGCTGATAAAGCCGTAGCCCTTCTGGTCGCTAAACCACTTCACGGTACCTTTTGCCATATGATCTCACCCCCTTCCTCGTATTGTCTTACCGCTTCAAGAGATACACGATCCGACCCTGCGTCAGATCGTACGGCGAGAGCAACATCCCCACCGTATCGCCTTCGATGATGCGCCTGGACTGGAACCGGATCTTTCCGGCGACATAGGCCAGAACTTGATGTCCGTTGGTCAGCTCCACCCGGAAACGGGAGTTCCGCATCCGCTCGATCACCTTGCCCTCCACGCCAACCCCGTCTTCTTTGGCCATGGCTGCTCCCGTTCGCGCTGGCGTGGCAGGTGCCGGATAGCAAAACACCGCAGAGCATGTTTACAGCTCCACGGCGCTTCGGCATTGACCCTAATGGTGAAAGCTGAAAAACACTACCGCAGGAGGATAGCCGATGTTCCCGGTAAAGTCAAGCGCTAAAACCTGCCCTCAGACGCTGGAAGCTAGATGCTGGAGGCTGGAATGATCGGTTGTTGTGCACGTCCACTCATTCCAGCTTCAAGCTTCCAGCCTCCAGCTTCTCGCCATTCGCCTGATGGACAGACGGACCAAACGGCCTGACGCCTCCGTGGTGTATACTGAGGGCCATGCGGGACCGCCTGATCTCCCTCGTCTTCTGGATCTGGATCACCCTGGCCACTGTCCTCTTCACCGTTCTGGTCGGGGTGGCGGCCCTGCTGAGCGCTCCGTTCGACCGGATCCGGCGCCTCCCGCGGGCGCTCACCGCCTGGTGGGGGCGAGCCGTCCTCAGGGCCAACCCGATCTGGACGCTCACCATCGATGGCCAGGAGCACCTGCCTCGCCGGGGCGCCTACGTCCTCGCCGCCAACCACGCCAGCCTCGCCGACATCATCGTGCTGTTCCACCTGCGCTCTCCGTTCAAGTGGATCGCGAAGGACAGCCTCTATCGCGTTCCCTTCCTGGGCTGGTCCATGCACTGGGCGGGCAACATCCACCTGGTACGCGGGGATCAGGGCAGCATCCGCGAAAGCTACACCGAGGCGCTGGCGTGCCTCAAGCGCGGCGTGCCGGTCATGGTGTTTCCGGAAGGGACCCGCACCCGCAGCGGGGAGCTGGGCCCGTTCAAGCGGGGCGCGTTCCAACTGGCCATCAAGGCGCAGGTGCCGGTCGTTCCGGTCGTGGTCCACGGTACCTACGCGCTGATCAAGCCTCACAGCTGGGTCTTCAGGCCGGCGCCAGGCATGCGCGCCCAGGTCCTGCCGCCGGTTCCGCCGCCGCCCCAGGACTCACCCGGGGCGGCCGACCGCCTGCGCGACCATGTCCGCGGCCTGGTGGCCGGGGAGCTCTCGCGCGGGCAGCGCGAACCGGCGCGTCAGGGGTGCACCATGCACCCGGGACAGACGACCGGATCCTGATCCGACGCAAAGAGATCGTCGCGCGGCTCGCCCTCGACCTGGAGGTAGCCGACCGCGCCCTTCTCCACCCGGAAGATGGCGTGGTCCACCAGGGTGTACGTGCCCGGGACCTCCACCGTGAACTCCACGACGGCGGCTCCTCCCGGCGGCACCAGCGTCGTCTGCACGCTGCGCGCGGGCGGGCTCACCAGATCCGCCTCGCGGTAGACATTGTCGAAGATCTCCCCGATCACGTGGAAGGAGGAGATCAGATTCGGCCCGGCGTTCCCGAAAAAGATCCGCACGCGGTCGCCCGTCTCGGCCGTGAGCGCCCCCTCGCCGATCAGCGCGCCCTTCTGCCCGTTGAACACCACGAACCGCGGGTGCTCCGCGAGCCCCTCCTCATGCGAAAACACCAGCCGTTCCGACCCATCGGGAGCCGGCACCGCGTAAAACTCGCTCTGCAGCACGTAGAACTCCCGGTCGGCCTGCGGCAGCCCCCGCTCCGGCTCCACCAGGATGAGCCCGTACATGCCGTTGGCGATGTGGTCCATGACCGGGGGAGCTGCGCAGTGATAGATGAACAGCCCGGGGTGCATGAGCTTGAAGTACCCGATCCGCTCTTCTCCCTCGACCACCGTCGTCACCGTGGCGCCGCCTCCGGGCCCCGTCACGGCGTGCAGATCGATGTTGTGCGGCATGCCCGACTTGTCGCTGTTCGTCACGTGGATTTCCAGCACATCGCCCCGGCGGGCGCGGATAAACGGGCCGGGCACCCGATCATTGAACGTCCAGAAGGCGTACGAGAGGCCGTCTCCGAGTTCCTCAGTCTTCATGCCGGAGTCCAGCGTCACCTTCACCACCGCCGGCGTCTTGCGGGTGATCGGCGGCGGCGCCTCCGGGGCGTACGTCAGCACCCCGTCGACGCTGTCATAGGCCGGCTGCTCGCCGTGCTCGTGCTGCGCCAGCACCCGGGGCAGCACAACCAGCAGTCCCGCCACGGCCAGCCCCACGGCCGTCAACCACGTCGCGCGTCCCCTCATCGCCCCCTCCTCTGTTCGGGCCCGGCAGCCCGGCTCTGTTCCGACGCGCCGATCAAATCGCGCAGCGTCGTCGAGCGCAGCCGATCCAGGAGCACGCGCCGCGCGCTCGTCCAGACGCCGTGCATCGGGCAGGATCGCTGATCCGTGCACGCCGGCAGACCCATCACACACTGCTCGAGCGCCCCTTCCCCCTCGATGGCCGTGATGATGTCCAACACGCTCACGGCGCGCGGCTCGACGGCGAGCGCGTACCCGCCCCCGGGCCCTCGGACCGCTTTCAGCAGTCCCCGCTGGCTCAGCCGCTGCACGGCCTTGCGCGCGAACGCCTCGGGAATGCCGGCGCGCCGGCACACGGCCCGCGCCGTGCGCCGCCCCTTCCGGGCCGGCGCGGCCAGCTCCACCAGCGCACGAATCGCGTACTCGCATTCCTTGTTGTAGAGCCGGACCATCGCGTTGTGCTCCTATTATGGATAACATTATCCATTATTCAACGATGTTGTCAAGCCCCGGGGCGCGGGCCGGATATGGTATCGTGGGCCGGCTGCCGCCTCGCCACCGGAGCGTGCCGATGCCTTGGTACCATCCGACGATCGAGAACCAGTGGACGCAGCCGGCCGGGACGCGCCGGGACGCCGACCGCCAGCACTGGCAAGTCGCCTTCGCCGACGCGGACGGGCTGCTGCTCCTGGGCTGCTTCGACCACGTGATCGAAAGCCACACCCATATCAGAAACCTCCACGCCGTGCCCATCGTCGAGCGGGTCTGGCCGCAGCTCGTGCTCGACCTGAGCGAGGCCCTGCCCGTCCTCGCCGGCCCGGACGGCCCCGTGGAGCGCTCCCCGGAGGGCGTGACCCGGGGGCTGGGCCGCTGGGGCCGCGCTCCTGACGATGCAGCCGACGTCCTGCTGCTCCTGCGCGGCGGCGATCCGCCTGAGGACTGGAGCCGCGGGCTGCGCAACCCCGCGGCGCGCCTCGGGGTGCATCTCTCGGCCGTGCGGGCGCTCCTGGTGAAACGCGAGCGGGCGCTCGTGTGGGCGCTCGACGGGCATCTCTACGGGGCGTTTCTTGGCGTCGGCGAGGCGGCGGTGCGGGCGAAGCTGGAGCGCGCGGAGGCGCTGGTGGGGTACCCCGCCGCGCGGCATCAGCGGCTGCGGCTGGCGTGAGCGGGCGTCAGGCCGGCGGCGGCCGGTCGAGGTCGTGCAGGTGCAGCTGGAGGGCGGCGACCGAAATCTGGATCTCCCGGAACGCCAGGGCCAGCGAGCCGAGCAGCAAGAGCAAGCTGAACGCGAAGAGCCCCTTCGCGATCCCCATCCGGCCTTCGAACAGGACGAACATGCACAGCACGCACATGAAAAGGCTGGCGATGGCGAGCGCCTGCATGTTCCGGATCAGCAGGACCCGGCGCCTGAGCGCCCGAATCTGCTCGGCGACGTTCCGCTCCGGGCGCGTCGCGTAGACGTCATGCAGCTCCCGGATCACCTTCGCGACCGCGAGAAACCGGTTGGCGTAGACGAGCAACAGCAGCGAGACCGCCGGCAGGAGCAGCGCCGGAGTGGCGAGGGTTATGTCCATCCTCAGCCTCCTGGGGCCGCATGCGCGGACGCGCTCATTCCCGCACGAGCGCGCGCACGGTCGCCTTGACCGCCTCGCTGCGCATGCCCCGCTCGAGCCCTCGGGCGAAGGCCTCTTCGGCCGTCCGGCCGCGGTGAAACCGCTCGTAGACCGCCCACAGCCCGCCCACGCGGTTGCCCGAGCTGCAGAAGACGAGCGCCGGCCTGTCCGCCGGATCGCCCACCGCGTCGGCCAGCGCATCCGCCTGCTGCCGGCTCAGCGTCTCGGGCGTGACCGGGATGTTCACGTAGGTCATGCCGAGCTCGCGCGCCGCGGCCTGCTCCGCCTTGAGCCCTTCCGCCGGTAGGCGCAGATCGACCACGGTTCGCACGCCCTGGGCGGAGGCCTCGTTGAGCGTTTCCGCAGACGGCACGCCGCCGCCCGCCACGTCCTCATCCAGCAGCACCGCGTTCGGCAGTCCGGACATCCGCGAGAGCTCAAGCCGCGCGGGCTCCGCCGACGCGTCCGCCAGCGCAAGCGTGATGCCGAGCGCGGCCCCCGCCGCGATCCGCAGACGCGTCATGCCGCCTTCCGCTCTCCTGAGCGTTGCTCAAGCTGATCCACACGCTCCTCCATCCGTCCCATGCGCGTGATCAGCTGCGCGAACCGCTTCAGGGTCTCCGGAAGCCGGGAAAGCGCTGCCAGCTGCCGCTTCGTGTTCGCGATCGCGCGGGCCGGGTTGCCCCAGACGATCTCGCCCGGCGCCACCGACTTCGTCACCACGCTGCAGAGCCCGATTTTGGCGCCCTCGCCGATGTCCACGTGGTCCGTGATGCCGACCCGGCCTCCGAACATGGCGTAGTTGCCCACCGTCACGCTGCCCGAGAATCCGGACTGGCCCGCGATGACCACGTGCTCGCCGATGCGGTCGTTGTGCCCGATCTGGACCAGGTTGTCGATCTTCGTCCCGCGCTTGATGAGCGTGGACCCCATCGTGGCGCGGTCGATGCACACGTTGCAGCCGATTTCCACGTCGTCCTCGATCACGACGTTGCCGACCTGCGGCACTTTCACGTGCCGGCCCTGGTGGAAAATGTAGCCGAACCCGTCGCCGCCGATGACCGAGCCGCCGTGGATGCGCACGCGATTGCCGATGGAGCACTGGCGGTAGACCACGGTGTTCGGGCCGATCAGGCAGTCGGAGCCGATCGTGACGCCGTCGCCGATGACGGCGCCGGCCTCGATCAGCGTGCCCCGCCCGATCGACACGTCATCGCCGATGACCGCGTTGGCCCGGACGGCCACGGGGTCCTCCACACGCGACCGGGAGCCCAGCACCGCCGTGGGATGAACGGCGCGCTCCGTCACGAGAGCCGGGTGGAACAGGTCCATGGCCAGCACGAAGGCCAGCTTCGGGTTGAGCACGCTGATGCCGGACTTGCCGGGCAGCTCCTGCACGTCGTCGCCGACGATGACCGCCGACACGGCGGCGGCGAGCGCCTGCGCCACGCGGCGCGGCGAGTCGGCGAAGCTCAGCTCGCCTTCCCGCGCGGCCTCCAGCGCATTCACGCCACGGATCAGCATCCCGCCGTCCCCGATGAGGCGTCCGTTCAGGTACTTGGCAAGGTCGGCCATGGTGCGTTCCATGTCGCGTCTCCTCCGGACGTGACAGCTCAACCCGCGAGGATGAGCCGATCGTCGTTGCCGGGGTTGCGTGCGGTCGCGCTGCGGAGGGCTTCTGAAGCGCCCTCCCCAGGGAATCCGATCCCTCGATGGTCAGGCAGCGCGTAAGTTTAACGCTATTATACTCGGCATGCGCTCAGGCCGCCATCATCGCCGTGATGACCAGAGAACGGCGTGAGAGGTGACACGTAACACGCCGCAGCGTAGCAACAAGCAACAAGCGACACGCCACAAGGGATCGGCTGTTCCGTCTGTTTGGATTCCTGCGTCATGAGCGCATCGAGAGGCTGGAACGCCGGCTCGTCCATTCCGTCAGTCCCGTCATTTCCGTCTGTCCGTCACCACGCCGAGGTGTGCCGACGGAATAGACGGACTGACGGAGAAGACGGAAGAGACGGCACGCTGGATTCGACGTTCCAGCTTCAAGCTTCCAGCCTCCGGCTTCAGACCAGATTGGAGGCCGACCATGACAGGATTGTCATGAAAAAGTCCCCCGCCTGTCAGCATCGGCTCGGTAGGATGCCATCCACAACAGGGAGGTGTGCCATGGAACGACCCTTGAGGAGCGTGGGGTGGAGCCTGGCCGCTGGCGCGGCTGCGGCGGCGCTGGCCGGAGCCGTTGCGGCGCAGTCGATGATCGCCACCGGCAAGATCGTGTCGGTCGACTCCCAGCAGCAGGTGCTGAAGCTCAAGACCGGATGGTTCTCCACGGAAGAATTCCGGGTCACGCCTGAGGCGGAAATCTTCGCGGGCGCGGAGTCATTCGAGCTCGAGCAGCTGCAGAACGGGATCGAAGCCACGGTGGAATACAGTGAGGAAAACGGCGAGCGGGTCGCGCAGTCGATCGCGCTCAACGAGGAAGACGTCCACGAGCTTGGGTTGACGCCGGCGGCCCCGGCTTCCGAGCTGGATGAGAACCGCGCGGGTTCGTTCCCAGAGGAGTTCGGAACTCAGGAGCAGCCGGCCGCGCCTGAGCCATCGCCGGAACCGCTGGAGCCCGTCGGCTCTGGATCCCCCTCGGAGCCGGCACCGATGCCGGAACCTTCGGCGGGCCCCGGCCAGGGCATGGAGGAGGACGAGCCCTCAGGCGCAGCGTCTCCGGGGGGTATGTACTAAATGCGCCCACGATTGCATCTAAACATTGGGCGCATGTACCCTGAGCGAAGTCGAAGGGTACCCCCTCGACTCGCTTTGCTCGCTCGGGGTAAATGGAACCCATTCGAATGTTAACATGCAATGTGGGTTCCATTTAGAACCCGTTTCACAAATCTCAGTCCCGTCCTCCAAGACTTCCACCGCCGGAAGCCGGCGCCTCCGGCGCCGGCTTCCGCACGATGAGGGCGGGCGTTAGTCCTGCTCCGACGCGCGCTTCGCGCGCATGCGCAGCTTGGCGTCCGCGATCCGCTTGCGGATCCTCAGCGATTTCGGCGTCACTTCCAAGAGCTCATCGGGCCCCAGATATTCCAGGGCGAGCTCGAGGGTGAACTCCCGAGGCGGCGCGAGCACGATGGTCGCGTCGCCCGTCTCCGAACGGACGTTGGTCTGCTTCTTCTGCTTGCAGATGTTGAGTTCGACATCCCGGTCCTGGTTGGCCTCGCCGACCACCATCCCCTCGTAGACCGGCACCCCCGGCCCGATGAAGAGATCGCCCCGATCCTGGGCGTTGGCGATGGCGTAGGACGTGCTCGCGCCGTCCACCGTCGAGACGAGAGAGCCGTGCGGCTCCGCCGGCGGCAGACTCTCGACCACGGGTTCGTACGCGTCGAACACGTGGTGGATGACCGCCATCCCCCGCGTGCGCTTCAACAACACGCTTTTGAGCCCCAGGAGCCCCCGGGTCGTGATGAGATACTCCGCGTGGATCTCCCCCGTCGGCCCGTGGGTCATCTCCTGCAGCTCGGCGCGGCGCCGGCCCAGCTCTTCGATCACCGGCCCCTGATACTCGGCGGGCACGTCGACCGAGAGCATCTCGTAGGGCTCGCACAGCTGGCCCTCGATCTCCTTGTAGACCACCTCCGGCTGCGACACTTCGAGCTCATAGCCTTCCCGCCGCATCGTCTCGATCAGGATCGCCAGGTGCAGCTCGCCGCGCCCGGACACGAGGAACGTGTCCGCGCTGTCCGTGTCCGCCACCCGGAGGGCGACGTTGGTCTCGAGCTCCTTGGCGAGGCGCTCGCGGATCATCCGCGAGGTCACGTACTTCCCCTCCCGGCCGGCGAACGGGCTCTTGTTGACCGCAAAGGTCATGCGCAGCGTCGGCTCCTCGATCACCACCACGGGCATCGGCCTGGGCCGGTCCGGATCGGTGATGGTGTCGCCGATGCCCACTTCGTCGAACCCCGCGACGGCGACGATGTCGCCGGAGGTGGCCGAGTCGGTTTCGATGCGCTCCAAGCCCTGGTAGGCCAGCACGGCACTGGCGTTCGCCCGCTCCTGGCGCCCGTCCACCGTCAGGCGAAGCAGCGGCTGCGCCTTGCGGATCGAACCGGCGTGGATCTTCCCGATGCCCATCTTCCCTTTGTACGTGTCGTAGGCGAGCGCCAGGACCAGCAGCTGCAGCGGCTCATCCGGGCGCACGGTGGGCGGGGGAATCCGCGACACGATGGTCTCAAAGAGCGGCGTGACGTCGGTCCCGGGCCGGGCGAGCTCGAGCGTCGCCGTCCCCTGGGTGGCGCACGTGTACACGATGGGGAAATCCAGCTGGGCGGAGGAGGCGTTGAGCTCGACGAACAGGTCGAACGTCCGGTTCACCACGTCGTCGACCTGGGCGTCCGGCCGGTCGATCTTGTTGACGACCACGATGACCGGCAGCCCGAAGCCGATCGCCTTGCGGAGCACGAACTTCGTCTGCGGCATCGGGCCGTCCTTGGCGTCCACGAGGAGCAGCGCGCCGTCGGCCATCCGGAGCGTGCGCTCGACCTCGCCGCCGAAGTCCGCGTGCCCGGGCGTGTCCACCAGGTTGATCTTGTAGTCGCCGTACCGCAGGCTGCAGTTCTTGGCCCGGATGGTGATCCCCTTCTCACGCTCCAGCTCCATGGAGTCCATGATGAGCCCGCCCTCGGGGACGTCATGGCCGAGCACGGTCTTCGTGTAATGGAGCATCGCGTCGACCAGGGTGGTCTTCCCGTGGTCGACGTGCGCGATGATGGCGATATTCCGCAGCTTGGCTGGGTCCATCATTCGTGTCGTCTGTTCCGTCTATTCCGTCAGTTCCGTCAGTCCGTCAACGCTGGGGCATGAGACACGGGACGAGGGGGACAGGGCACGTCACTCGTCGATCGCGAGCAAGCAGAAGGTGGAAAGTGGAGGGGAGAAGGTGGAATTGCGACTTTATACTTTCTATCTTCCATCTTCTGCCTTCTATCTTCTCCCTGCTCATGGTCATCCCCACGCCGTGCCCCGGAGCGAACGAAGTGAGCGGAGTCCTGAGCGAAGTCGAAAGACTCGCTCCCCGCCCCGTGCCTCCTGCCCCTTGCCCCATTCCAGCGTCCAGCTTCCACCTTCTAAATGGAACCCACATTGCATGTTAACATTCGAATGGGTTCCATTTACCCCGAGCGAGCAAAGCGAGTCGAGGGGGTACCCTTCGACTTCGCTCAGGGTAAATGCGCCCAATGTTTAGATGCAATCGTGGGCGCATTTAGCTTCCCGCCAATTGGAACTGCGCAGACAAAGCGGGCCGGCCGCCCATCGGGCAGCCGGCCCGCTTCGGATCCTGGCGCGGCTGGCTTAGCGCGCGCCGCCCTTGCGCTTCGAGAAACAGTCCTTGCAGTACACCGGCCTGTCCTCGCGCGGCTTGAAGGGCACTTCGCATTCCTTCTGGCAGTCCGCGCATGTCGCTTTGTGCATTTCACGGGGACGACTCGAGAACCCGCCACCGCCGAACCCGCCTCCACCACCTTGGCCAAACCCCATTCCTTGCTCCTGTGTTCGGGGTGACGTCTCCGTCCCCGCCTCTACTGTCGTACACCCGGTCGAACCCCGCTATCATCCCACGTTTTCAGTGAAAAGTCATATTTTTTGCAGTGTGAGCCCGGTCGATCCCGTCCGTCCGATTCGACTCCTGCGCCATGAGCGCATCGAGAGGCTGGAATGATCGGATAGGATGTACGTCCACTCATTCCAGCTTCAAGCTTCCAGCTTCTCGCCACTCGCCTGACGGACAGACGGTACAGACGACTACTACTGTGCCGCTGTGGAGTTCTTGCTCTGTGTCTCTGTGCGATCGAGCTCCGCCAGCGCCTCCCGGGCTCCGCCATGCTCCGGATAGGCCTCCAGTGCCTGCCGGTACCTGAGCCGGGCCTCCTGGACATCCAGGAACACGTACCGCGCCAGGTCCCCGAGGAGGTAGTGGCACTGGCTGCGCAGGACGCCCGTGTCGGCATCGTGGCCGAACAGCGCGATCGCCTCCGTCAGCTCCTTCCTGGACTCCTCCAGCATCGGCGCGGCCCCCGCCTGATCGCCGGACTGGAACCTCCCGGAACCGACCGAGAACAGCAGGCTGCCGAGGTTCATGTGCCAGTCGGGGGCTTCCGGCGACATCCGGACCGCCTCGCGCAGCTGCGCCAGCCCTTCCTCCGTGCGGCCGTCCTGGATCAGCGCCAGGGCTTCGTTGCCCGTCCGGTTGGCCTCGACACTTGCCTCCTCCGCGGCGCACGGCCCCGCCGCGCACAGCGCCGCCGCCCACACGCACCCGACCAGCCCCGCCAGCGTTCTTATCGGCATTCGAACTCCACTGTGGTTTTATAGTCGTCCGCCGAAGAGAGCGCGCGCCCTCCGCGGACGGCTTCCGGGCTGCCGATCATCTCGCCGACTTTGCCCGCGATGTTCGCGGCCTCCGCGATCTGCTCATCGATCCGGCCCTGGTAGATCGTCGTCTCCCGGATCACCAGGACCTGCTTCCCGCCTTCAAAGTTCCAGCAATACCGCCCCGCCTCCCGCTCGGCCTCGAGGATCGACCCGGTGCGGTCGCCGTCATACCCGACGGTCAGCAGGGTCCCCTGCGGGGTCATCTGGACGTCCGGCCGCCGGGGGGCCGTCGCGCAGCCCGCGAGGACCGCGGCAGCCGCTCCGCAGGCGAGCAGGCCACTGGGCCGGCGTCGCGCCGGAATCTCCGTCATGGATGGGACCGCGCGGGCGCGGCCTGAGCGCTCACGGGCGTCAGAGCGAGAACGTCTGGTCCGGCGGGCGAGCCCCGCGCACTTTCTGGAACTTCGCCTCGACCGCGCTGACGGCCTCGCGGAGACTGCTGATGATCTTCGCGGCCTGCTCGTCCGTGTAGCGATAGCTCGAGGAGGCCAGATTGCTGATCAGGCGGATCTTGGCGAGCGCGGCCTGCGTCCGCTTCGTGGCCAGTCTCGCGAACTTCTGCTCTTTCGTCTCGCCCGGCACGCTTGCTTCCTCGCTCATGGCTCCCCTCCTGGTGGGTGGCATCCTGCGGCTCCGAAGACCGCCGCTATCCTATCACAGAGGCACAGAGGCAAGCGACAACTACGCGGACCCCACAGCGACCCCGCCACGGTCATCGATTGCGTCTGTTTCGACTCCTGCGTCATGAGAGCATCGAGAAGCTGGAAGCTAGAGGCTGGAGGCTGGTATGATCGGATAGGAGGTACGTCCACTCATTCCAGCTTCAAGCTTCCAGCCTCCACCTTCTCGCCACCCGTCTGACGGACAGACGGAACCGACGACGATTATCGCTTGTCAGATGCAAGGGAATCAGCCACGCTGTTGTCAGCCATGCGCCGCTCGCGATGGTACGCCAGATTCCGCTGGCCCCTGCTCCTGGGGGCCGCGGCTATGCCGTTCGCCCTGATGGAGGGCGGGCCTCAGCTCCTCCACAACCAGACCGCCCCCGTCGTCGATGGAATCGCCCTTGCCTATGAGGGGCGCTACTCCCGGCATCCCGAATTCCCCCGCCTGGTGGCCGAGGCCGGAGTGCTCCGCCGGCGGGCGCTCGCGCAGGTCGAGGACCGGCTGGGGCTCGTGCCGCGGAACCCGGAGCGGATCATCGTGCGCTTCGCCGACGGGCTGATGCCGGATGAGCCGGTGGCGACCCGACGGACGCGCTACCTGAACGGCCGGACGGTCGAGATGCTGACGGTGTACCTTGAGCCGCTGCTTCTTGGGGTGGTGGATCTGGAGCGGGTCCTGACGCACGAGATGATCCACGCCGCCATGCGGGACCGCATGGGCGCGCCGTATGAGCGCCTGCCCCAGTGGCTCAGAGAAGGCGCCGCCACCTGGGGCGCGGGCCAGCTGGAGGAGAAAGCTGCCGTCCTCATCGCGGGCAAGGCGTTTGCGCGGCAGGATCCCGCCACCCTCATCGATGGACTGGACACGGAGCCCCACGCCATGGACGACTACTTCGAGGATGCCATGTTCTTCCGGTTCCTGGAGAAGACCGGCGGGACCGGCGCCGCGCGCCGCGCGATTCAAGGAGTGGTTGAGGGGCGGCCGTACCGCCGCGCGTTCGAGGACGCCGCGGGCGCGTCCTGGGAATCCCTGCAGGCGGACGCGGAGGCGTTCGCGCGCGCGTCGATCCAGGACGCGCTGGCGGCGTCGGGATTCGAGATGTACCGGCGGGCGTCCGAACGGTACTTCGCGGAGGACTACGAGGGGGCGCTCGCGGAGCTGGACGCGTTCACCCGGGCCCGACCGGATTCCTGGCTCGCGCCCAACGCGCTCTTCCTGGCAGCGTCGGCCCGGATGATGCTCGAGCGTCCGGCGGAGGCCGTGCCGGACCTCGCGCGCGTCGTCGAGTCGTTCCCCTCGTACTACTACCTGATCGACGATGCCCAGTACCGGCTCAGCATCGCCCTGATCCGCTCGGGCGACCTCGAGCGCGGCAACGCCGCGCTGACGCGCTTCCTGAACGACTTCACCTTCGCCAACGCGCCGCTGCGCAGCGATGCGGCGGGGCTCATCGCCGGCGCCGCGTGCGAGTAACGCGGACTTACGCGCTCGGCTCGAGCGTGACGTTCAGCGTGTTGGGTTTGCCCACGAATAGCTGGTCGGCCGTCACGTTGAACGTCTTCGTCTGATAGCCGTCCGCCGACACCCGGATCGTCACCGGATCGCTCTGCGCTCCCAAGAGTCCGCCTGAGGGGGAGAACCCCCGCACCGAGATGTTCGCGGTGTACGCGCCCTGCGCCGTCGTCACCTTGACCGCGGCCGCGTCGCCGGCCTGGCGCCCGACCGTCAGCGTGAAGGCGCTCACGCCCTGTCCCTGGGGAGTGCGGGCCTTGCCGTTGAACGACAGCTCCGTCTGTCCGGGCGCGGCGCAGCCCGATACGAGCAGCAATCCGGCCGCTCCGGCCACGAGCGCGCCGGCGGCCGTCCGGGGTCGGGCGATCGTTCGATACGGGACACGATGGCATCTCATGCGGGTCTCCTCTGATGGCTCGCCATCCGCCACACCAAGTCCAGCTGGCCGGCTTCCCTCCAGCCGCGTCAGGCCGGTCCGGGGATCGGCAGCAGCCGCTCCACTTCCCGCAACAGCTCCTCCGACAACGGCTCGGTCCTCGAATCGAACCGGGCGGCGACGGCGCCGTCAGGGCCGATCAGGAATTTGTGTTGACGATGAGGAGGACCATGCCGCGGTAGGCCGAGAGCGGTTGAGGATCGCCATCGATCGTCCGGACCGTCACGCCGTGCACGCCCTGCGCCTCCTCTGCGTCCTCGGCCGACGCGCTCCCGGCGATGCCGGATGCGGCAAGCAGAACCGCAAGCAGGCCCGTCAGCCCAAGGAGACGCATCCCCGCGGGCCGTCGCCTAGCGGTGCGGCTGCGACGGATGCCATCGCCAGTGAACGATCGAGCGGTAGTTGGCCGGGGTCTCGCAGTGGTACTTCACGAACGACCAGGAATCCGGTCCCACCACGTCCTGCAGATAGAAGGTGAGCTCGCGCCGGACGGCGTCCAGAATCCGGTTCCCCCGCTCGTCGTTCCGGCGTGGCTTGAGCTGGAAATCCACGACGAAGCCGTTGGTCCGGTGCGGCGCCACGAGCGCGACGGCCTTTCGTGCTTCTCCGTACGAGACGCTGACATGGTCTCGGCGTTTATCCACCGTGCCCCCGACCCAGGCGGGCCGGACTTTGCCGTTCAGGCGCGTGCGCGACATGCGCGCGACGGGTGGTCGGACGCGGGATTGCACGATGGCCATGGCGCCTCCTGCTGCTGCTGGGCTGATGCGCCGCCGCGGGATGGGTCGTTCTCCGCGGCGTCACGAGCGGTGAGACAGACGCTATTATAGCAAATTTTTCCCGCTCTGGACACCTCAACTTGGCCCTGGACGCAATTTGTTCAGAACTGCCCTGTGGCGCAGTTAGTTACGAGGTTCGGGCTCTGAGGAGCCCGGAGACGGATTCTGCTGGACCCGAACGCACTGCTCCGGGAGTGTCTGTGAGCGTCCGCCTGCGCTTTCGAAGCGCGCGTACGCGAATGACGCCAGGAGGAGCACCACCCCCGCGACCAGGAATGAGAGCATGCGGTACATGGTCTCCGCCCCGGCAAGATCGACGAAGAGGATCTTCAGCACCAGCAGCGCGAAAACCAAGAGGCCTAGGACGCGCAGCGGCCGGTCCTTGATCCGGAATCCGATCGCCAGGATCGCCATCCCGTCCATCGCCAGCGCCAGCGACAGCCAGCGGTCTTCCGTCTCGGCCATCACGAGAAACGTCAGAAACGCGCCGGCCAGCACGGCGTAGAAATGGAACGCCTCCGTTTCGGTGAGCGTCCAGCTGGCGCGGAATCGCGCGAGGCGGTACGCGGCGGCCGCCGCCGCGTAGCCGAGAATGCCCAGGCCCACGATGAGCAGCCGCTCATGCAGAGTCACGCCGAGCGCGGTCACGGTGGCGGTTGCCGACAGCTCCCACAAGAGTCTCGGCACCAGCATGCCGGCCAGCGCCGCCGCGAACACTCGGTACGACCC
>Ga0214471_10000137_pt1 | contig 71239 bp, 17 predicted proteins | sample RVTome_5_FD_207665 | JGI IMG/M metagenome (GOLD analysis project Ga0214471, IMG submission 207665) | Soil microbial communities from uranium-contaminated site in the Upper Colorado River Basin, Wyoming, United States - RVT142D155 | ecosystem: Environmental > Terrestrial > Soil > Contaminated >... | reverse complement strand
GGAACCAGCCGGCGTAGTCCTTCTTCGAGCCCTTGAAAACCGCCTTCTCCGCCACCACGCCGATCGAAGTGATGCGCTCGTCGATGGGGATCTGCCACACCCAACCGCGGCGGACGGGCAGGAAGTGGATGTGGATGTAGTCGGCGGTCTCCGCGTCGCCCCGGTCGACGGCCGAATACCAGGAGTGGACCGCGAACTGGTTGAAGAGCGGATCCGTCTGCTTCAGGCCGAGCTGGCGGCCCAGAAGAGTGGAGCGCCCGCTGGCGTCGATCACCATCGACGCGTGGCGCACCAGAGTCTGACCGGCGACGTCGAGCTTCACGCCCACGGCGCGATCGCCGTCGAAGAGCACCTCCTTGACCTGGACCCCCTGGCAGACCTTGGAGCCCAGGCTCTCGGCGTGGCGCAGCAAGAGATGGTCGAAGTTGCCGCGGTCCACGTGGTAGGTGTGGTCCTGCTCGACGCCGGGGATGACGAACTTCTTGAACTTGATGTAGACCGTTTCGGCTTTCCTGGGCGGGTGCCAGGCGGCGCCGAGCTTCTTGACGAAGGCGCCGTTCTCGAGGCAATCGAGGAAGCCGATCTCCTTGAACACCCGGGTCGTCGACGGTACCAGGGACTCGCCGACGTGGGGCCGGGGATGATTGGCTTTCTCGAAGATGGTGTTCTTGATGCCGGCGAGTGAAAGGTAGCAGCCCAGGCCCGAGCCCGCCGGTCCGCCACCGATGATGATGACCTCGTCCATCCGTCGCTCCCCTGGGTGATCGCGTTCCATCTCAAAGGCCGAGATGTCGGGCGATGATCATTTTCTGGATCTCCGACGTTCCGGACGCGATCGCGCCGGGCACGGCGTTGCGCAGCTCGCGCTCGATCTCGAGCTCGCTCGCGCAGCCGTAGCCGCCATGGATCTGGATCGCGTGGAGCGCCGAACGGATCCGGTTCTCCGTGGTGTACCACTTGGCGAGGCAGATGCTGAGCTGCGCCGCCCGTCCTTGCGTCTGTTTCTCCCAGGCGGCGCGGTAGAGGAGCAGCCGCGACGCCTCCAGGTGGGCCTTCATCTCGACGAGCTTGTCGGCGACCGCCTGGTGCTTGCCGATCGGACGGCCGAATTGGCGGCGGGCGCGGGCGTGTCGGAGCGAGCGCTCGAGGGTATCTTCCATGCGTCCGAGGTAGGTCATCGAGAGCAGCAAGCGCTCCCAATCCATCGAGCTCGCGAAGATCGACGCGCCGCTGCCCTCGTGGCCGAGCCGATGGCTTGCCGGCACCCGGCAGTCCCGGAAGGCCACCTCGCACCACGGCGAGGTCCGCAGACCGATCTTGTCCATGTGGCGGCCTGTCTCGAAGCCCGGCGTGTCCCTTTCGACGAGGAAGGCGGAGATACCGCCGAACTGGCGGAAGTCGGGCCGGGTGAGGGCATAGACCAGCACCAGGTCGGCGACCGGGCCGTTGGTCACGAAGCACTTGCTGCCGTTGAGCACGTAGCCCTCGCCGTCGGCGACGGCGGTCGTGCGCATGGCGAAAGCGTCGGAGCCGGCCTCGGGCTCGGTGGTCGCATTGCCGCCGATGAGCTGGCCGCTCGCGAGCCCGGGCAGGTAGCGCTCCTTCTGCTCGTCCGAGCCGTACTCCCAGACGGGGATGGCACAGCTCTGCATGTGGGCGCAGATCGAGAACGTCAGGCCTTCGTCGCGGCAGGCGGCGCCGAAGCTCTCGAGGGCCAGCGCGGTGGTCAGGACGTCGGCCCCGGCGCCGCCGTAGGCCTCCGGGATCGGCAGGCCCTGGACCCCGACCTCGCCGCAGCGCCGCCAGGCTTCGCGCGAGAAGCTGGCGGCGTGATCGCGCTCGACGAGGCCGCGGTTGAGATCGCGGCCGAGCTCGGTCAGCGTCTCGCGCAGCAATCGCTGCTCGTCGCTCGGCGTGAAGTCCAGTTTCATCGTCGTCCTCGGAGTGCTCGCCCCCTCACCCTGGGCGCTGCTCGGGGCCACGGGCATCGGCGGCCAGGGCCCGCCGATCCACCTTCCCGGTCGAAGTTTTCGGCAGCGCTTCGGTGCAGACGATCTCGGCCGGGATCATGTAGGGCGGCAGGCGCTCTCCCAGGTAGGCCTTGATCTGCAACGGCGAGTGTCGTGCGGGATCGCCGGGCACGACGTAAGCCCGCAACTGGACGCCGTGGTCGTTCGTCGGCACCGTCACCACGGCGAGCTCCCGGACGTTGGGGTGGGCGTAGAGCGCCGATTCGACCTCGCCGAGCTCGACGCGATAGCCGCGGATCTTCACCATGTGATCGCGGCGCCCGTGGAAGTGGTAGTCGCCGCTCGCGTCGCGATGCACGAAGTCGCCGGTGCGGAACCAGAGATCGTCTCCCGGCGTGACGTCGGGACGACGGCGCAGCACGGCGCCGCCCTTCTCCCGGTCGTCCCAATAGCCGCGCATGACCGTCGGTCCGCGCACCCACAGCTCGCCCTCCTCGCCGGCCGCCGCCTCGCGCCCTTCCGCGTCGAGCGCGGCGACCTCGGTGTTGGCGCAGGCCCGGCCGATGGCGAGGGTCTGGTGGTCGCCGGCCGGGAGCTCCTCGACGCGTTTCCAGACGCAGACGTTGGTCTCGGTGGGACCGTAGAGGTTGTAGAGCTCGGCGCGGGGGACCAGGCGGCGAAGGCGGCGCAGGTGCTTCGTCGGAAAGACCTCTCCGGCGAAGAGGATGAGCCGCAGATCGGGATAATCCCGGCAGCCCATCTCTCCCTGCTCGAGCAGGAGGATCAGCGTCGACGGCGTGGAGTACCAGACCGAGATCGCGTTCTCGGCGATCCACGCGGTGGCGCTCCGCGGCGTGAGCAGGATCCCCGGCGGCAGGGGCCACAACGTGGCTCCGGCGGCGACCGTGGCGAAGAGATCGAGGATCGAGAGGTCGAAGTGCAGGGCGGCGACGCCCGCCACGCGGTCGTCGGCCGTCAGCCCCAAGGTGTCGACGGCCCAGTCCACGAAGGCCAGGGCGCCACGGTGTGAGATCATGACGCCCTTGGGGCGCCCGGTGGATCCGGACGTGTAGAGGACATAGGCCAGGTCGTTCTCGATGGCCGAGTTCGCGGCCGGCGTCGAGCGGGGCTCGAGCGCTTCCTCCCAGGTCAGGATCTCGAGCCCGGCCGGCCAGGAGCCCCGGTCGCTGGCCGCTCCCGTCCCGGCGATCACGAGCACCGCCAGGCTCTCGAGCCCGGCCACGTCCGCGGCCAGGCCGCCGGCCAGCTCCGCGGTCGTGATCAATGCCTTGAGAGCGCAATCGCCGGCCGTCTCACGGATGCGCGTCGGCGGCGCCGAAGGATCGAGCGGCACGTAGGCCGCGCCCAGCTCGAGGGCCGCGAAGATGGAGACGTAGGCGGCGAGCCCCTTCGGCAGGTAGACGCCGATCCGGTCCCGATGTCCGAGGCCGCGCGCGGCGAGCGTCGCGGCGAGGCGGGCCGAAAGCTCCTTGAGGTCCCCGTAGCTCGTCGTCTCGCCTCCCATGGCCAGCGCGGCTCGGCGGCCGCACTGCAAAGCGCGGGCCTCCAGGAGGTGAGACAGCAGGTAGGTCCTCATGCCTCCGCGCGCCGCCTCCTCACGAATGCCGCCATAGCGGCGATGGAGCCGACGTTGTCGGGCGTGAGCTCGTGGCCCTCGATTTCCGATCCGACCAGATCCTCGAGGAAGGTGGCCGTCTGCACCAGCGCCAGCGAATCGAGAACGCCGCTCTTGATGAGGTCGAGCTCCTCCGGCAGGTTCTCGGGACGCTCGTCGGGCAGGAAGGATCGAATGAGGTAGTCGCGGATGACGTCGGTGAGGCCATCGTTTCCCATGAGCGCTCCGATGATCTTGAGACATTGAATTCGAGCCGTGCCGAAGGACAGCCGAAGGATGATGAACGAGATCGCGTGCCATGTCAATCCTGGCACCCTCCGGCTCATTTCTTGCGCGGGGGGTAGACTTGGGAAAGGGCGGTGTGCTAGCCTTTGCCGCGTTCGGTCCCGGCTCGATTGGCGTTTGGCTCGCTCTGCCAGTGACGACTCACGATCCGCTTGGGGGAAGCAGGGATCCGGATTCACGTTCGTAGGGCGTGAGTTTGTCGGCTCGATGAGGCGGCCGAGGGGATTTCTGTCTCCGCCGGCGGAAACCGAGTCGTCGTTGCAGTTCCGGAGTAGAAACGTGGCTGCCGAGTAACGCGGAGCCCGTGTTGCGACGGAATGACGGAGTGCGCTTTGAGCTCGCGATTCATCGAATTACCTCCCGCCGAGGACGACCGGATCCGGCTCCAGCCGACCACCATCGGGGAGCCCGGTAGCAGGCCCCAGGTCGGGAATAGCACTACAAAAACCCGTAAGCCGTGTGCCAGGCTGGTCCGAGCCCGGGTATGTCATAGATCCATAAGTGTCCGGTGGTCTACCGAGGCACGCAGTTAGGAGCACCAGGTTTGAGCGATCAGGGTGTGAACGAGCAGGGTGTGCCGCCGATCGCGATCGTGGGCATGGGCTGCCGTTTCCCTGGGGCCAGCAATCCTGACGCTTACTGGCGTCTGTTGCGGGAAGGCCGATGTTCCATCGGCGAGATCCCGCCCGATCGATTCGACGTCGAAGGGATCTTCGATCCGCGCCCTGGCCGGCCGGGCAAGATCTCCAATCGGTGGGGGGGATTCCTCGAGGACGTGGACCGGTTCGACGCCGATTTTTTCGGCATTCTTCCGCGTGAGGCGCTGCACATGGATCCGCAGCAACGCCTGCTCATGGAAGTGAGCTGGGAAGCTCTTGAAGACGGGGGGCAAACTCCGTCGTCGATCGCCGGGACCTCCGTCGGTGTCTTCGTGGGCATGCTCTACAACGACTACGAGGACTTCCTGTTCCGCGACTCTTCGAGCTTCGACATCTACGGACTTCTCGGCTGTGTTCGCAACGCGGCCGCCGGGCACCTCTCCTATGTCCTGGGTCTCCAGGGTCCCAGCATGGTGATCGACACGGGTTGCTCGGCCTCCCTGACCGCCACGCACCTGGCTTGCCAGAGCCTGTGGAGCGGCGATTGCTCGCTCGCTCTGGCCGGAGGCGTGACGCTGCTGCTCGAGCCGCACCCGACCATCGCCTTCTCGCACGCGAGGCTTCTCGCCGAAGACGGCCGGTGCAAGTTCGGTGACGCCGGAGCCGACGGTTTCGTGCGCAGCGAAGGCGTGGGCATGGTTCTGCTGAAGCCCCTGGCCGCGGCCCAGGCCGACGGTGACGCGATCTACGCGGTGATCCTGGGTTCCGCGGTCAACAATGACGGCCGCAGCGGAGGATCCATGGCCACTCCCGGGGAGGAAGGCCAGAAGGCTCTGCTGCGTCGCGCCTACCGCCGGGCCGGCGTGGCGCCTGCCGACGTCGATTACGTGGAGGCACACGGGACCGGCACTCCGGTGGGCGATCCGGTAGAGATCGAAACCCTGGGCCGGTTCTTCGGCGAGGGCCGCCCGCCGGAGCGCCGGCTGAGGGTCGGATCGGCCAAGTCGAATCTCGGTCACACCGAGGGCGCCGCCGGCGTCGCGGGTCTGATCAAGGCGGCGCTCAGCCTGTCGCACGGCGAGCTGCCGCCGAGCCTTCACGTGGCGCAGCCCAATCCCGCCATTGCCTGGTCCGAGCTGCCCGTGACGATCCAGCGCGAGCTGACGCCCTGGCCGGCGCGCGGCGGCCCGCGCCGCGCGGGCGTGAGCTCTTTTGGCATGACGGGGTGCAACGCCCACGTGGTCCTCGAGGAACCGCCCTCTCGGCAGCCGCGGGAAGAAGTCTCCGAGTCGGCGCCCCCGGAGGTCGGGATCCTGACGCTCTCGGCCAGGCATCCCGAGGCCCTGGCGGACCTGGCGGCTTCCTACCGGCAATTCCTGGCGGACGGGGCCGTCCGGGGCTGCGCGGGGTGGCCGGAGGTCTGCCGCGCGGCCAGCGTGCGGCGCACCCATCACGAGCATCGGATGGCCCTGACCGCCGGCACGGCCGAAGAGGCCGCCGAGGCCCTGGAGGCCTTTGCCCGCGGCGAGTCCCGGATGGGAATGTCGAGCGGCCGGGTTTCGGTTGAGAAGCCCAAGCTGGCGTTCGTTTTTCCCGGTCAGGGCTCGCAATGGTTGGGCATGGGCCGTGAGCTGATGGAGCGGGAGACGGTCTTTCGCCGCGCCCTGGAGGCCTGCGATCGGGAGATCCGGGAGCTTGCCGGCTGGTCGTTGCTGGAAGAGCTGGCGGCCTCTGAAGAGCGCTCTCGGCTCGACGAGGTCGACGTGGTCCAGCCGACGATTTTCTCGCTCCAGGTCGCGCTCGCGGCTCTCTGGCGGTCGTGGGGCGTCGAGCCCGCCGTCTGTATCGGACAGAGCCTCGGAGAGGTCGCGGCGGCGCACGTCGCCGGCGCTCTGAGCCTGCGGGACGCGGCTCGGATCATCTGCGGCCGCAGCCGGCTGGTCCGTTCGGCCACGAGCGGCCGGGGAGCCATGGCGGTCGTCGAGCTTTCCATGGAGGAGGCTCTGGCGGCGATCCAGCCCTTCGCTGGCCGTCTCTCGGTCGCGGTGACCAACGGCCCGAAATCCACCGTCGTCTCCGGAGACCTCGAGCCGCTCGAGGCCTTGCTCGAGGGTCTCGGCCGCGACGACGTGTTCGTCCGCCGGGTCAAGGTGGACTACGCTTCGCACAGCCCACACATGGATCCACTGCGGCCAAACCTGCTGCGCGTTCTCGACGGTCTGGCGCCGCGCGCCGGGACGGTGCCGATCTGCTCCACCGTGACCGGCCGTCTCACCGACGGGTCCGATCTCGGCGCCGAGTACTGGGCGCGCAACCTGCGGGAGCCGGTGCTCTTTGCCGAGGGCCTCGAGCGTCTGCTCGACTCGGAGCACGGCGTTTTCCTCGAGATCAGCGCGCATCCCATCGTGCTCGGCTCGATGCAGCAGGCGCTTCACCACTGGCGCCGCGAGGCCCTGGTGCTCGCGTCGATGCGCCGCGGCGAGGAACGCTCGTCGGTCTTGGGGACACTCGGCTCCCTCTATACGGCGGGTGTACCGATCGACTGGAAGAGGGTCCATCCCGGCGTCGTGCCGCACGTTCGATTGCCCGGGTACCCCTGGCGTCGGCAACGCTTCTGGATCGATCGTCCCGCAGCGGCGACGAGAGGCTCTGATTCGAGCCACCCTCTGCTCGGCCGTCACGTGCGCTGCGCTACGTCGGGCGCCGACGTCTGGGAGACGGAGCTCTCCTTCGAGGACCTGCCCTACCTGAGGGACCACGCGGTGAACGGCTCGACCGTATTCCCGGCGGCTGGTCTGTTGGAGATGGTTCTGGCTGCCGCCGGTGAGACCTTTCAGGCGACTCGGTGCTCGCTGGCCGAGGTGCGCTTCGCGAGGCCGCTGCCGTTGACCCACGCGGAGCGCCGACTCCTGCAGCTCGAGCTGGCCCCGGCCTGCGCCGGGACGGTGTCGTTTCAGCTCTCGAGCTCGCCGTCGGCGTCGTCCCGCGAGCCCCTGCTCCGACACGCCGCCGGCACGCTCGACCTCAGGGCCGAGCCCGCCGCGGCCGACGGCAACCGGCTCGAGGCGTTGCAGAGGTTTCGCGAAGCATGCACCGAGGAAACGGAACGCCGCGAGGTCTACCGAAAACTGAGCGCCCACGGGTGGTCGCTCGGTCCACGTTTCCGCAACGTCGGGCGTCTCTGGCGGCGTGACTCCGAGGCCGTGGCCCGACTCGCGGTCGCCAAGGCTCTCCAACCCGAGCTGTCGGCCTACGGGGTTCATCCCGCCGTCCTGGACACCTGTTTCCAGGTGATGCTGGCGGCGTACCTGGGCGCCTCCGGCACCGCGCGGCGCGAGCCCGACGCCCTGGTGCCCGTGGCGATCGACGGGCTGCAGGTCTACCAGGCGGCTGCGGGTGCGTGGTGCAGGACCACGCTGCGCGACGCTTCGGCCCCGAACGTCTTCGCGGGAGACATCGAGCTCTTCGACGACGACGGAACGCTTCTGCTGAAGGCGTGGGGCGTCCGTTGGCAGACCTACGAGAGCACGCGAGGCGTCACTGACGGCTTTCACCGCCTGGCCTGGCGCGAATCGCCATGGCCCGAGGAGGAGACCGAGCGGGGAGCGTGGATCGTCCTGGCCGACGAGGATGGAACGGGTGAGTCGCTCGCGGATCGCCTGGAATCAGCGGGCGATGTCTGTCTGGTCGTCCGCCGAGGCGCCGAGTGCGACGTCCGCGGTCTCCGGAACGCCCGCCTGCGGGTCGAGCGGCCGGCGGACTACGCTCATGTGTTGGCGGCCGCGGCGGGAATACTAGGCGCACCGTGCCGCGGGGTGGTCCATCTCTGGAGTCTCGACGGAGTCTCGGCCGGCGAGACCTCGCTCTCGACGTTGCGCCGGGAGGAGGCGTGGGGGTCGATGAGCGCGGTCTACCTGGCGCAGGCCCTGGCGGCCAGCGGTTGGGACAGGCGGGCGCGACTCTTCCTGGTGACTCGGGGCGCTCAGCAGGTGCCGCCGGCCAGCGCCGGGGATCCGGGTGGGCTTCAACTGTCGGTGGCCCAGGCTTGTCTGTGGGGGCTCGGCCGGGTGCTCGCCTCCGAGCATCCCGAGATGCGGTGCCGGCTGATCGACCTTCCTTCTGGGAAGGTCGAGGCACCGAGCGTCGATGCCCTCGTCCGGGAGGTCTGCTGCCGAGACCGTGAGAATCAAGTGGCTCTGCGAGACGGGGCGCGCCTTGCCGCTCGGCTGCTCGCAAGCCGGCCGCTCGAAGACGAGGCGGTCGGGGCTCCTGGACGCTCCGTGGTCCGATCCGACGGCACCTACCTCGTCACGGGCGGTCTGGGAGGGATCGGTCTCAGCGTCGCCGAGTGGCTGGTGAAACGCGGCGCGCGTCATTTGGCCCTGGTGTCCCGCCGACCTCTCTCGGTCTCGGCTCAGACGGCCATCGGCCGGTTGCGCGCGGCCGGCGCGAGCGTCGTGGCCCTGCGGGCCGACGTCGCCGACGAGGATCAACTGGCCGCGGCTTTAGCCCGCATCGAAGAGAGTCAGCCTCCCCTCGCCGGTATCTTCCACGCCGCCGGGATCACCGACGACCAGCTCCTCGAGGACATCGATGCCGAGCGTTTCCATGCCGTGACGGCCGCCAAGGTCGAAGGCACGTGGAAACTGCACGAGCTGACCGCGAGAAAGCCGCTCGACGTCTTCGTGACGTTCTCGTCGGCGGCGGTCGTGCTGGGTTCGCCGGGTCTGAGCAGCTACGCGGCGGCCAACGCCTTCATGGACACCCTGGCATACCATCGGCGGGCTCTGGGCTTGCCGGCTCTGAGCGTCAACTGGGGGCTCTGGACGGAGGTCGGCCTGATCAGGGGGCTCGCGGACGCGGGTCAACGCCTCGTCCAACGCGGGTTCCGCGGTTTCAGCCCCGAACAGGGTACCGAGGCCCTCGAGCGGCTGCTGCGAATCGGTTCCACGCAGGTCGGGGTGATGCCGATGGACTGGCAGCGCTGGCGGCGATTCTACCCGGCCGTGGCGGAGCTGCCGTTTTTCGCAGAGGTATTCCAGGAGCACGGCGAGGGAATCGATGAAGACGGCGCCAATCTGACGGCCTGCGACCGGCAGAGTCTGCTCTCCACGTCGCCGGAGGAGCGCCGCGAACACGTGGTCTCGTACCTGAGAGGTCTCCTGTCGCGCTTGCTCGGAGTCTCGGCGGACCGCATGCCACCGGAGGCGACCCTTCGCCAGCTCGGCGTCGACTCGCTCGTCTCCGTCGAGGTCAAGAACTCGCTCGAGACCGATCTCGGAGTGACCGTGTCGATGGTGTCGCTGCTCAAGGGACCCTCCGTCGCCCGGTTGGCGCGGGAGATAGCGGGAGCATTGGCCCCTGACGCCGCGGCCGGCCAGGAGCGGCGCGAAGCGGGTTTCGAGGACGACCGGAGCGGGCCGATCCGGCCCGTGGCGTGGCCTCACTCGGCGGCTCGGCCCCTGTCCTTCGTCCAGGAGCGCATCTGGTTCGTGTCGCAGCTCGAAGAGCCCGGCTACAACGACTTCCTCACCACCTTCTCCATCACCGGAGGGCTCGAGGTCAGGCACCTGAGGCAAGCCGCGGCCGAGATTTTTCGCCGCCACGAAGTGCTCCGGATCCGTTTCGAGGACACCCAAGGGCGTCCGGCCGCCCGGCCCGACGTGGCGGTGGAGCGAGCGATTCAGGTCGTCGACCTGGCCGGGCTGGCGGCCGGGCCGCGTGAGGCGGAGTCCCGCCGTCTGGCCACCGGAGGCTTGCGGTGCCCGCTCGACCTGGTCTCGGGGCCCGCGGTACGGATCCATCTCGTCTGCCTCGACCGACGCCGGCACCTCGTCCTCCTGAACTTCCATCACATCGTCATGGATCGCTGGTCGAGCGTGGTCCTCCTGGAAGAACTGGGACGTCTCTATCGTGACTTTGCGGCCGGCCGCTCTTCGTCCTTGCCGCGGCTCGCCGTCCAGTACGCCGATTTCGCCCAGTGGCAGCGCGGCTGGCTGCGGGGTGAGGTCCTCGCGGACCAGGTGGAGTACTGGCGGCGCGCCTTGGCCGGCGCGCGGCCCTCCATTGCTGTGCCGACCGATCGTCCGCCGCGCGGCCACGCCGGCATTCGGCGGGGAGGTCACCACCCGTTCGTATTGCCGGAGCCCCTTGGCCGCGGAGTCGGGGAGCTCAGCGTGGGTGAGAACGTCACGGCGTTCATGGTCGTCCTGGCGGTTTTCACCCTGCTGTTGTCCCGCTACTCCAAGCAGGAGGAGGACCTGGTGGTGGGCGTCAACGTCGCCGACCGGCCGCGGCGGGAAACCGAGGGACTGATCGGCTGTTTCCTCAACACCCTGGCATTGCGCACCGACCTGACGGGGGATCCGAGCTTCCGCCAGCTTCTCGGCCGCGTCCGCGCGACCGTCCTCGAAGGGATCCGGCACCAGGACGCGCCCTACGACCAGGTGGTGCGGGCGGTCCAGCCCGAGCGTCAGCTCGGACGGTCTCCCCTCTTCCAGGTCGTGCTGGATTTCGGCAACGCTCATCTGCCCGAGAGCGTCCTCGGGGCTTTCGCGGAGTCCGGTCTCGAGGTCTCGCAACTTTTGAACTACGAGACGGTCCGCTGGGACCTGCACCTTTTCATGGAAGAGCAGCGAGGGGAGTTTTCCGGTGCCTGGGTCTACGACGCCGACCTCTTCAACGCGTCGACGATCGTCCGCATGCACCGGCACTTCGAAACCCTCCTCGGCAACCTCCTCGAGCGACCCGACACGCCGCTGAGCCGTCTCGAGATGATCTCCGAAGAAGAGCAGGCAGCCAAGGCGCGGGCGGCCAGGGAGCGCCACGCGTCGAGACGCCGGCGGTTGATGGAGGTCAAGGTAAGGACCGCCGAGACGGAGCTCCGGCCCGAGACGGTCGGATGACGGGAGAGCAGCGCTATGGCAAAAAAGTTCACTACAAGCGCGTTCAAACCGGTGGTAATCTCCGGCCAGAAGGACTTGGTGAAGGCGGGTTTCCTGGAAGACCGGGAGCGTGCACCGCGGGTGTTGCGGCCGGCGGTTGGCGATGTCGACCTGGCGGGATGGATCCGCGACCACGGTCCGGTGATCGACCGCGAGCTCGCGCGCTGGGGCGCGGTGTTGTTCCGGGATTTTCAGGTCAGCGGGGCGGCTGGATTCGAGAAGCTCGCCGAGACCTATTGCCCTGACCTCTTCGCCGAGTACGGTGACCTTCCCAGCGAGGAGGAGGGCAACAAGATCTATCGCTCGACGCCCTATCCTCCGGACAAGGTCATCCTTTTCCACAACGAGAGCTCCCACATGCACCGGTGGCCGATGAAGCAGTGGTTCTACTGCGTCACGGCGGCCGCCGAGCGCGGCGAGACGCCGATCGTCGACTGCCGTGCGGTCTACCGCGAGCTCGCCTCCGAGATTCGCCGGCCGTTCGCAGAGAAGGGGCTTCTCTACGTGCGCAACTTCATCTCCGGGCTCGACGTCAGTTGGCGGGACTTCTTTCGCACCGGCGAACGGGCGGCGGTCGAGGACTACTGCCGGAGCTCGGGTTTCGAGAGGCAGTGGCTGCCCGACGAGGGCTTGCGCATCAGCCAGCGGGCGCCTGCCGTGGCGCGGCACCCGGTGACCGGGGAGCTGGTCTTCTTCAACCAGGTTCAGCTTCACCACGCGTCGTTCCTGGAGCCGGAAGTGCGCGAATCGCTGCTCGCGCTGGTAGGAGAGGACGGGCTACCGCGCAACGTCTACTACGGCGACGGCTCGCCTGTCCCGGACGACGTCATGAGGGAGATCGAGAAGCTCTACTGGCGGCTTGCGGTCCAGTTCCGCTGGCAGGAAGGCGACATCCTGCTGGTCGACAACATGATCATGGCCCATGCCCGTAATCCCTACTCGGGGGAGCGCAAGATCCTGGTCGCGATGGGAGACATGCTGGACAAGAAAGCGCTGGCCGCTTAGCACGCGGGGACGAGGTCGACGACGATGCAGGGCTCTCCGATACATGGGTTTCGCCTTTCTCACCAACAGCGAAGTTGGTGGTTGCTGCACCAGGGACGTCCGGCGGCGTGTGCCCGCTGCGCCGTCGAGGCGACGGGAAGGGTGGACGGCCTTCGGCTGCGCCAGGCCCTGGAGCGGGTGATGGACCGGCACCAGGTGCTGCGCACGACGTTCCACCGACCGAGCGGCATGGCGGTGCCGATCCAGGTCATCGGCGAGCCTGGCTTCGGGCCTGGTTGGCAAGAGCTCGATCTCTCGAGCCTCGCTCCGGAGGTCCAGGAGGAGCGCCTGGCAGAATTGTGGCGCCGCGCCGGCCAGGCGGAGCTCGACCTCTCGCAGGCGCCGCTGCTGAGGGCGTGGCATGCCAAGCTGGCGGCCACCCGCCACCGGTTGGTGCTCAGCTTGCCGGTCCTCTGCGCCGACGTCTACGCCATGAGCAACCTGGTCCGAGAGCTCGGCCGCGCCTACGGCGACGACGGTTACGAGGACGGCGAGGACGGCGCGGCTCAATACCTCCACGTTTCCGAGTGGCAGCACGAGAGCGTCGACGAAGAGGAGGAGGGGCGTGAGGGCCGCGCGTTCTGGGAAAAGCAGGATCTCTGCGCCGACCCCACCTCTCGATGGCCCTGGCAGCGGACGTCCACCGCCGGAGCCGAGCCTGGCGCCGCGGAGCCGCGGACCGCCGAGGTCTCCCTGGACGCGGCCGACGTCGCTCGGCTCGCCGAGCTCGCGGAGTTTGCCTCGAGCTCCCTCGATGTCGCCCTGATGACGGCGTGGGCCGTCCTCTTGTGGCGCATGACGGGCCGGGAGCGTAGCATCCTCGCCTTGGAGGCCGACGGACGCCATCTCGAGGAGCTGGCCGACGTCCTGGGGCTCGTGGCGCGCTCGCTGCCCGTGTCGACCGTCATCACGGGCTCGAGCAGGTTCGTCGCGGTCCTCGAGGACCTCCGAACGGCCGTGAGCGAAGCCACCGAGTGGCAGTCTCACTGGGTGCCGCGGCCGTCGAACGGCATCGGGCCGCTCATGGCCGGCTTTGCCTTCGAGCAGCGTCCTGTCGCTCGGACCTCCTCCGGCGTCGAGCTCACCCTCGTCGAGCAGGAAGCGCGTTTCGAGCCGCGCGCGCTGGCGCTGCGCTGCCTGGCCAGCCGCGGCTCGGTCAGCGCGGTGCTGGCGTTCGACCCGGACCTTTTCGCTGCGGCCGACGTCCAGCGGCTTGCAGCTAGTTTCCAGACCCTGGTCGCGAGTGCCGCGAGGCACCCGGAGGCGGCCGTCGAGACGCTCGAGATCCTGCCGGCCGCGGAGCGCCGCCTCCTCCTAGTCGACTTCAACCATACGCAATCGCCTCTCTCGGAGCCGCTTCTGGCCCACCGTCGGTTCGAGCGACAAGCCAAACGGTCGCCGCTGCGGCCGGCTGTGTGCCATGCAGGCGAAAAGCTGACGTACGGCGAGCTGAACGGCAGGGCTAATCGCCTGGCTCGTCATCTGCGCGAACGGGGTGCCGGACCGGAGACGGTGGTCGCGATCTCGCTGCCGCGTTCGGTGGAGACCATCGTCGGGATCCTCGCGATCCTCAAGTCCGGAGCCGCCTATTTGCCGGTCGACGCCGGGCAGGGCGCCGTGCGCCTCGCGCGGATGCTGGAAGACAGCCGGGCCGCGCTGCTGATCGGCCGCGCGGGCGCCGTCCCGCCCGGGCTCGAGGCGGTGGGTACCGGTTTCGTCGACCTCGAGCTCGAAGGAGGGCTCATCGCGGCGCTGAGCGCCGACGACCTCGCGGATGACGGCGACGCCGACAGCCTCGCCTACGTGCTCTTCACCTCCGGTTCCACCGGCCGTCCCAAGGGCGTCGGCGTGGCCCATCGCCAGTTGGCCAATTACGTGTCCGCCCTCGACCGGCAGCTCGCGTTGGCCGGCGACGTGTCCTTCGCGCTCGCTTCGACCTTCGCCGCCGATCTCGGCCACACCTGTGTCTTCGGGGCCCTGCTGAACGGTCACTGCCTCCACGTCCTGTCGGAGGAGACGGCCCTCGACGGCCAGTTGATGGCCTCCTACTTCGAGCGCCACGGGATCGACGTCCTGAAGATCGTGCCTTCGCACCTCCAGGCGCTCCACTCCGGCTCCGAGGACGCGGCGCGGCCGCTGCCGCGCCGGTGGCTCGTCCTGGGGGGCGAGGCCTTTCCGGCCGCCCTGGCACGCGAGCTGCGCCGTGCCCACCCGGAGGTCCGCCTGCTGAATCACTACGGCCCCTCGGAATCCACGGTCGGGGTCCTGACGCATCGCGTGGAGGACCTGGGCGAGGACGGGGAGGCGGGCTCGACGGTGCCCCTCGGGCGGCCGCTCGCGAACTGCCGCGTCTACCTGGTCGACGATCGACTGGAGCCCGTACCCGCCGGAGTGCCCGGACAGATCGCGATCGCCGGTATCTGCCTGGCACGAGGTTACGTCCATGGGCCGGCGTTGACGGCGGAGCGGTTCGTGCCGGATCCCCTGGCCGCGGAGCTGGACGGAGACGGTCGAGGCGAACGCCTCTACCTGACCGGCGATCGGGCGCGGCTCCGGTCCGACGGTACCCTCGAGTTCCTGGGGCGCATCGACCACCAGGTCAAGATCCGTGGCTTCCGGGTGGAGCCGCACGAGGTCGCCGCGGTGCTTCGGGAGCATCCCGGCGTCCGGGACGCGGTGGTGACGACGGCCCGAGAGAGCGCCGGAGCGGATCCGAGCGGATCAGGTCTCGGTCCGGTCCGGCTGGCTGCGTACGTGGTGGCGCGGCGTCGGGCCTCGGCTGAGATCGAGGGCCGCAAACGCTACGCCCTGGCCAATGGCATGGCCGTGGTGCAGCGCAACCGCAACGAGACCGAGTATCTCTACGAGGAGATCTTCGTTCGGCGTACCTACGCCCGGCACGGTATCAGGCTGCCGGAAGATGCGGTGGTCCTCGACCTGGGGGCCAACATCGGGATGTTCACGATGTTCATCGCTTTGTGCCGGCCCGGCGCGCGCATCCTCTCCTTCGAGCCTCTGGCGCCGACCTACGAGACGCTGCGTCTGAACGCCGAGCTCTACGCGCCTCGGGCCAGGGTCTTCCACGCCGGCGTCGCGGACGAGGAGGGGAGCGCGGAGTTCACCTTCTACCCCGAGCACACGATGATGTCCGGCCTGGCCTCGTACGCGGATCCGGAGCTCGAGCGGCAGGTGGTCAAGAGGTCGCTGGTCAATGCTCAGCGCCACGGCAGCCGCGACGCGGCGGCGCTTCTCGAATACGCCGACGAGCTGATCGCGGGCCGCTTTGAAGGGGAGCCCCACGAGTGCCGGTTGCGCCGGCTTTCCAACGTGATCCGCGAGGAGGGCATCGATCACGTCCATCTGCTCAAGATCGACGTCCAGCGCGCCGAGCTCGACGTGCTCCGGGGCATCGACGACGACCACTGGCCGCTCATCGACCAGGTGGTCATGGAGCCTCACCAGGAGGACGGCGGCGCGACGGCGGGCCGTATCGCCGAGATCGTCGCGCTTCTCGAAGGACGTGGTTTCGAGACCCTCGTCGAGCAGGACGAGCTGCTCGAAGGCACCGACCGTTATTCGCTTTTCGCGTGGCGTCGGGATCGGATCGTCGAGGGCGAGGAGCTGGCCAGTCTCGCCGCGGCGGCGCGTCCGGCACCGGAGGCCGAGGTCGTGGCCCGGACCGGCCTGCGGCAGTGGCTGGAGGCCAGACTGCCGGAGGCCATGTGCCCCGCCCACTTCGTATGGCTCGAAGCCCTGCCGCTCAACCGCAATGGAAAGGTCGACCGCGCGGCTCTGCCGGCACCGGAGCAAGCGCCCGAGAGCGTGGTGCCGCCGCGCACGCCGCTGGAAGCGGCCATTGCCGACATCTGGTCTCAGGTCTTGAAGGTGGAGCCTGTCGGAGTGGAGACGAATTTCTTCGGCCTGGGTGGACATTCGTTGCTGGCAACCCAGGTGATCTCCCGGGTTCGGCGGGACCTTGCCGTGGACGTCCCGGTGCGGAGCCTGTTCGAGGCCGGCACGGTCGCCGGTCTGGCCGAGCGCGTCGAGGCGGCACGGGCTGCTTCCCGGGCTGCGGCTCCGGTTTCGGCCGGAGGCGTCGAAATCCAGCCGCAAGACGATCTCGAAACACAGCTTTCGCAGCTCGAGCTCCTCTCCGACGAAGAGGCTGCGACCCTCTCTTGGCAACCGGACTAGCATGACGGATTTCCTCCAGCGAATCGCGGCGCTTTCGCCGCAAAAACGTCGGCTTCTGGCGCGGCGGAACCCCCTTTCCTTTTCCCAGGAAAGGCTGTGGTTTCTCGACGAGCTCTACCAGGGGAGCGCGTTCTACAACGCCTCGCTGACCATTCGCTTTCGGGGGCCGCTCGCCGGCCTGGCGCTGGAACAGGCCTTCGATCGGACGATCCGGCGCCACGACGTCCTGCGGACCTCCTTCCCAAAGGTCGACGGCCGTCCCATGCAACTCGTCGCGCCGCCGGAGGCATTCGAGCTACCGGTCGTCGACCTGGGTGATCTGCCGGTCACGCGGCGGGAGAAGGAGGTCGAGCGCCTGGCGTCCCGGGAGGCCGAACGACCGTTCCGCCTGGTCTCGAGGCCGCTTTTGCGGGCGTGGCTGCTGCGCCTCGAAGCGCGGCTCCATGTCCTGGTGCTGGCGGGGCACCACATCGTCATCGACCGCTGGTCTCTCGGGGTCCTGCTGCGCGAGTTGGCGGTTCACTACCAGGCCTCGGTCTCCGGCCGTGCCTGCGACCTGGGACCGCTGCCCGTCCAATTCCTCGACTTCGCGCGTTGGCAGCGCCAAGACGTGCAGGGCGAGCGGTTGGAAAAACAGATGGTTTACTGGCGTCGGCAGTTGTCCGGCCCGTCTCCGTCGCTGGATTTGCCCGCCGACCGGCCGCGCCCGCCGGTGGCCCGTCACCGAGGTGGTCAGAGCTCCTCGCCGTTCAGAGGGCAGCTCTACCAGAGGATCACGGAGGCAAGTCGCCGGACACGGGTCACGGAGTTCATGACCTTGTTGGCGGTCTACGCGGGCTGGCTGTACCGGGTCACGGGTCAGCGCGACCTGTGGCTGGGCACGCCGGTTGCCAACCGCGACCGGTTGGAGCTCGAAGGTCTGATTGGATTCCTCGTCAACACGCTCGTGCTACGCCTCGAGGTCGAGGGGCGTCTGAGCTTCGAGGTCCTCGTCGAGCGAGCTCGGCGCGTGGTCCTGGAAGCCCAGGAGCACCGCGACGTTCCCTTCGAGAAGCTGGTGGAGAACCTGCGGCCCGAGCGCGACCTGAGCCGCAATCCACTCTTCCAGGTGATGTTCATCTGCCATCACACCTCGGCGGAGCGCCTGGAGTTTGCCGGCCTCGAGGCCGAGATCGAAGACGTCCACCAACAGGGAGCGATGGTCGACCTGACCGTCTGCTTCGAGGCGGCCGCCGACGGATTGACGGTTCGGTTGACCTACGACTCCGATCTCTTCGAGAGATCGTCGTCGGTACGCGTGCTGCGGCAGTTGGAGCGCTTGGCGAGCTCGGCGCTCGACGACCCGCGCCGCCGTCTGATCGATCTCGAGTTGCTGTCGGCGCCGCAGCGCCATCAGCTTCTCGCGGAATGGAACGACGCCCTTGTCCGATGGCCCGAGGAGCGCTGCGTCCACGATCTCTTCGCGGCCACGGCAGCGCAGAGCGGCGACGCCGTGGCGCTGTTTTCCGGCGCCGTTTGGCTGACTTACGCCGAGCTCGACAAGCGAGCTGACCTCCTGGCGTGCCGTTTGCGGGCGCGGGGCGTAGGCCGCGGCAGCCTGGTGGGACTCTACTTGCGCCGTTCGCCGCGCATGATGGAGGCGCTGGTCGGCGTTTTGAAGGCCGGAGCGGCCTATCTTCCCCTCGATCCGGGCTTTCCCGCCGATCGGCTGGCGTACATGCTCGCGGACTCTGGGGCACCTCTGCTGCTCAGCGAATCGGACCTGGATCCGTTGCCGGCGCCGACCCGGCGGATCGACCTCGACCGCCCGTGGACGCACATCCCGGTCGGCCGTCGTTCGGCGTCCGGCGTCGAGCCCAGGGAGCAGGCCTATATCCTCTACACTTCGGGTTCGACCGGGCGGCCCAAGGGTGTCGAGGTGCCTCACCGTGCTCTCGCGAACTTCCTCCACGCGATGAGCGTCCGTCCCGGTCTCAAGGCTCGCGACCGCCTGCTGGCGGTGACCACGCTTTCCTTCGACATCGCGGCGCTGGAGCTCTTCGCGCCCCTCCTGGTGGGCGCCTGCGTCGTTTTAGCGAGTCCCGAGGAGGCCGCCGACGCCACTCTCCTCCGGAGGCGGTTGGAGCGGGAGCGGCTGACCCTCATGCAGGCCACTCCCGCCACTTGGTGGGCCCTCCTCGAATCGGGATGGCAACCGGGCGCGGGCTTCAGGGTGCTGTGCGGCGGCGAGGCCTTGCCGGCACCGTTGGCGCGTCGGCTCTCGGCGTCCGGCGCCGAGGTCTGGAATCTCTACGGTCCTACCGAGACCACGGTCTATTCGACCTGCCAGCGGGTCGTGTCCGACTCGGCGGCGGCCACTGTCGCCATCGGCCGGCCCATCGCCAACACCTGGGCCGGGGTGCTCGCCCCGACCCTCGATGCCGCGCCGGCCGGCGTGATCGGCGATCTCTACCTCGGCGGCGACGGTGTCGCGTGGGGATATCACGGCCGGCCGGCCCTGACGGCCGAGAAGTTCCTTCCCGACTCGTCGAGTGGCCGCCGCGGCGGGCGTCTCTACCGGACGGGAGATCGCGCGCGCCTTCTTGCCGACGGCCGTTTCGAGTTCCTCGGACGCGCGGACAGCCAAGTCAAGTTACGGGGATTCCGCATCGAGCTGGGCGAGATCGAGAGTCTGCTCAACCAGCATCCCGGCGTCGCCAGGGGAGTCGTCATGGTCCACGGGGCCGACGGGCTCCAAGCGGCGCGGCTGGTGGCCTACGTCGTGCTCAGGGCGCCTGAGCCGGAATCCGTCCAGCTCGCGGCCTTCCTGCGCCGTAAGCTTCCCGAGTACATGATCCCCGGAATCTTCGTGCCGCTCGATAGTTTGCCGCTGACGTCCAACAACAAGGTCGACCGGAAGGCTCTGCCCAAGCCCGCAACGGCCAGGCTCCGCCGGGCGGCTTTGGTGGCGCCGCGGACCCCGACGGAGGAGTTGCTCGCCGGGCTGTGGCGCGAGATTCTCCAGGTCGAAGCGGTGGGCGTCGTCGACCACTTCTTCGAGCTCGGGGGCCACTCGCTCCTGGGTGTCCAACTGGCGTCGCGGATCCGCGATGTCCTCGGGGTCGAGCTTTCGCTACGGACCCTCTTCGAGGCGCCGACCCTCGGCGCCCAGGCCGCCGCCGTCGACGCGGTGGTGGCGGCGGGCGAGCAGCTCGCGCCAACGCCCGTCGAGCGACTGGAAAGAGCAGGGCCCCTGCCGCTCTCGTATGGCCAGGAGCGCCTGTGGTTTCTCGACCATTTGGAACCAGGCAATCCTGTTTACAACTTGCCGTTCGCCGTTCGCCTCGGCCGCCGCGTCGATCCGACCCTTCTCGGGCGCTCCGTGTTCGAGGTGGTTCGGCGCCATGAGGTTCTGCGGACCAATTTTGTGAATTCCTCCCAGGGACCGCTCCAGGTGATCGCATCTCCTGAAGCGGTCGCTGGACACTATCGACGGCTTCCCGAGGCCGACCTCAGAGGCTTGCCGTCGGCGGTCCGGAGTCGGGAGGTCGAGCGCCTGGCGCGACGCGACGCGCTGCGTCCGTTCGACCTGTCCAGAGATGCGCTGCTTCGCGTCTGCCTCCTCGAGTGCGGCGCCGAGACTGAAAGCCCGCAAGTGCTGCTACTCAACGTCCACCACGCGGTCTTCGACGGTGAGTCGTTCGAGCTGATGATCCGAAAGGTGGCGGCGATCTACGGGACCCTGAGCGATGGAAAGCCGTTGCCGACCGTTGAGCCGTCACTCCAATACGTCGATTTCGCAGCTTGGCAGCGACGTTGGTTCGAGAGTGAGGCGCTCTCCGGTCAGCTCGGATATTGGAAGAAGAAGCTCGACGGCGCTGCGCCCGTGCTCGGGCTTGCGACCGATCGACCGCGCCCCGCCAGGCTCTCCTATCGGGGGTCGCGGATCCCCTTGGCGATTCCGGCCGATCTTCTCGCGGCGCTCGAATCCCGTGGCCGCAAGGACGGCGTCACCCTGTTCATGCAGCTTCTGGCCGCCTTCCATTTGGTGCTGGCGCGTTGCTCCGGGCGTTCGGAGATCAATGTCGGGACTCCCGTCACGCTGCGCGACCGGCGCGAGCTGGAAGGTGTGATCGGATTCTTCGTCAATACCCTGGTCCTGCGTACTACGACCCGACGTCCGGAGGGCGGGGAGCCGAGCCTCGGCGAGCTTCTCGGACAAGCTCGCGAGCTGACCCTCGAGGCTTTCGCCCATCGGCACACTCCCTTCGAGAAGCTCGTCGACGAGCTCCAACCCGAGCGCAGCCTGAGTCATTCGCCGCTGTTCCAAGTCATGCTGATGCTCGGTGAGACCTCATTCGAGACAGTGCGGTGGGGAAAAGCGGCTCTATCCCCGCTCGTCGTCGGCACGAAGACGGCGAAGTTCGACCTGCTCCTTTCCCTGGTGCGTGGCGACAAGCGGCTTTTCGGTTCTTTGCAATACAGCTCCGATCTCTTCGACGAGACGACGGCGGTGCGGCTGGCCAGGAGCATCTACGCTCTGCTGGAAGGCATGACCGCCGCTCCGGAGCGACGGATCGCCGAGTTGGTGCTCCTGCGCGGGGTCGAACGCGCGCAAGTGATCAGGGAGTGGAACGACACGGCCGCTCGCCTCGACGGCGAGACGGCGATCCACCGCCTGTTCGCGCGCCAGGTCGAACGGACTCCGCAAGCCGAAGCTCTCGTCTTCGGGTCCGACTCCCTGTCCTACCACGAGCTGGACCGCCAGGCCAATCGGATCGCTCATCACCTGATCGGCCTGGGGGTGGGTCCGGACGTGGTGGTCGGGGTCTTGCTCGACCGCCGTCCGGACATGGTCGCCGCGATGCTGGGGGTGCTCAAGGCGGGAGGGGCGTACCTTCCCCTCGACCCGGTCTACCCGGCGCAGCGTCTGGCCTGGATGGCAGAGGACGCCCGGATGGCGGTGCTGCTGACCCGAGGACCCTGGGTTGGCGACCGGAATCGGCCCTCGGAGCACGTGGTGGACCTCGACCGGGACCGCGAAGCGATCACGCGGCGGAGCGCCGCAGCTCCGGCGGTGCCGGCGGCGGGCGAGAACCTGGCCTACCTGATCTATACGTCGGGCTCGACCGGCAGGCCGAAGGGGGTGATGGTCCGGCACGACAACGTGGCCAACTTCTTCGCCGGCATGGATGAACGTCTCGGCGGGCGGCGGCCCGGGACCTGGTTGGCGGTGACCAGCATTTCTTTCGACATCTCGGTCCTGGAGCTGCTCTGGACCCTGGCGCGCGGCTTCCGCGTGGTCCTGGCACCCTCCGGAGCGCCCGCCGAGGGCGCCCTGGCGCGGCTCCTCGCCGAGACCGGCGTGACCCATCTCCAATGCACGCCCTCGATGGCCACAATGCTCCTGGCCGATCCCGAGACGGCGGCGGGTCTGAAGCACCTCGAGCAGTTGATGCTGGGCGGTGAGGCGGTGCCGGAAGCCCTCGTGGGCCAGCTCAGGGCTCACACCCGGGCGGTGATCCACAACCTCTACGGCCCCACCGAGACCACCATCTGGTCGGCCACCGAGCGGCTGCACGCCGAGCGGCCGGTCACCCTGGGGAGGCCGATCGTCAACACCGGGACCTATGCCCTCGATCGGCGTCTCACTCCGGTTCCCGCGGGCGTGCCCGGCCAGCTCTGGATCGGCGGCGGGGGGGTCGCGCGCGGTTACCTGAGACGGCGTGCGCTCACTGCAGAACGGTTCGTGCCGGATCCATTCGCCGGCCGTGCGGGAGAGCGTCTCTATGCCACCGGCGACCAGGTCCGCACCCTCGCCGACGGCCGGCTCATGTTCCTCGGCCGGGTCGACCACCAGGTCAAGATCCGCGGCCATCGTGTCGAGCCGGGCGAGATCGAGGAGGTGATCCGTCGGCACCCGGCGGTGCGGGAGGCCGCCGTAACGGCCCCCGAGGACGCCCATGGCGGGCGCCGTCTGGTGGCCTACGTCGTACCGGTGGCCGAGCCAACCTTGGCGACCGCCGAGCTGCGGAGCTTTCTCGGCCGGGCATTGCCGGATCCCCTGATTCCTTCCCTCTTCGTCGTCTTGAACGACCTGCCGCTGACACCGAACGGCAAGGTCGACCGGGTCACCCTGACGCGCCGCGACCTGCCGACGGCGAAGCGCTCGGAAAAGATCGTGTTGCCGCGCTCCGCCATCGAAGAGATGGTGGCCGACATCTTCGCGGGGAGTCTCGAGGTGGAGCGGGTCGGCGTCACCGACGACTTCTTCGAGCTCGGGGGGCACTCGCTGGCCGCCACCCGTGCCATGCTGCGGATCCGGCAGGCCCTGGGCATCGACGTGCCGCTGCGGCGGCTCTTCGAGAAACCGACCGCGGCGGGTCTGGCGTCGTGGATCGAGAAGGCCGCCCAGGCGGAAGACCGGATCGAGGTCCCGCCCCTGGAGCGGGTCTCGTCGAACGGCGAGAGCCTTGCCCTCTCCTTCGCCCAGCGCAGGCTCTGGATTCTTGACCAACTGGCGCCGGGCAGCTCGTCGTACAACATGTCCCTGCGATTGCGCCTTGGAGGCGACCTCGATCGTGGGGCCCTGGCCAGGGCTTTCAGCGAGATCGTTCGCCGTCACCAGATCCTGCGAACCGTTTTTCCGGAGCGGGAGACGGGGCCGGACCCGCAAGTCCTGCCGGAGGGAGTGGTGGGGCTCACGACAGTCGACTTGACTGCCGTCAGCTTCTTCGATCGGCAGCAGGAAGCCTGGCGCCAGACGGTCGCCGAACAACGGCGACCTTTCGACCTGTCAAGCCGTGTCGCGCGGTTCGTCCTCCTCAGGCTGACGGAATCGGACCACTGGCTCCTCATCACCCTTCACCACATCGTCACTGACGCCGAGTCCTTCCTGATCCTTCGCGAGGAGCTCACGTCGCTCTACCGCGCCTCTGTCGAGGGGAGCCGCTCAACGCTCGACGAGTTGCCGTTCCAGTACACCGACTTTGCCCACTGGCAGAACCGTTGGTTGCAGGGCGAGGCCCTGGAATCGCAGCTCTCCTATTGGCGAAGGCAGCTTCGGGGAGCGGCCAGGCACCTGCGGTTGCCTACGGACCACCCCCGACCGCCGGTCCAAAGTCCGTGGGGCCGGCGCTTGCCCTTCCGCTGGCCGGCACCCCTCTCGGCGGCCTTACGCAGGTTGAGCCGAAGCTCGGGGGTCACACTCTTCATGACGATGGTGGCGGGATTCGCGTGCCTGCTGCGCTTTCTAACTCGGCAGGACGATATCGTGATGGGGACCAACGTGTCCAACCGGGGATTCGCGGAAACCGAGAACCTGATCGGTCTGTTTCTCAACCAGTTGGTGCTGCGGGTGGAGCTGGCGAGAAGCCGCACTTTCCGGGAGCTTCAGGAGGGCGTCCGGGAGGTGGTGCTGGAAGCCCACCGCCACAAAGACCTGCCGTTTGAAAGGTTGGTCGAGGAGCTGCGCCCGCGGCGCGATGCGAGCCGGGCGCTGCTCTACCAGGCGAAGATCGACGTTCTCCCCGAAACGCCACCTGCCGCCTTCGACCTGCCCGGGCTCGACGTCGGCCCTCTCGAGCTCGAAGACCCGATCGTGCGCTACGACCTTCACCTGACGGTGATCGACGCCAGACCGGAGCTTCGGGGCTTTTTGCTCTACGATTCGGACCTTTTCGACCACGGGTCGGTGGCTCGATTCTCCGCTCGCCTCGAAACGCTCCTCGAGCGCGCGGCTTCCGACCCCGAGGTTCATCTGGAGGATCTCGACCGCCGTCTCTACGAGGACGAAAGAAAAGCCGCGGGTCACCAGGAGGAGAAGCTGCGCCTGGAGCTCGGGACTTTGGCGAAACAAAAACTCAGGCGTGCCAGGCGCGTTGCCGTCGAGGCTTGAGATGCAGGGATTCGCACTCTCACCCCAACAGCGGCGCCTCTGGCGGCTGCAGCAAGGCGTGGAGCCCTCGCCATATCAGGTTCGCTGCGCGGCTCGGATCCCCGGCGATTCCGATCGCCGGGATATCGTCGCCGCGATTGGCAAGGCGGTGGAGCGCTACGAGATCCTGCGCACGAGCTTCCCGGTCCCGACCGACATGAATCTGCCGCTGCAAGTGATCGCCGAGCGGGCCGCGCCGGAGGTCTCAGAGGAGGATCTCAAGGCGCTGGCGCCGGACGACCAGCGCTCGCGCCTCGAAGAGCTCTTCCGCCGTCCCGTCAGGCCGTGGGACTTCACCTCCGGCCCTCTCCTACGGGCCACGGTCTGTGCTCTGTCTTCTCGTGCCCATGTCCTGCTCCTCGAGACTCCAGCGCTGGTGGCTGACGAGTCGGCGATGGAAAGGCTGTTGGGCGAGATCAGCCACGGCGTCGACGGTGCCGAGGAACCCGTTCAGTACGCGGACCTTTCCCATTGGCTCAACGAGGTCCTCGAATCGGAGGAGACGCGGGCTGGCGGCGAGTACTGGCGGGGTCGGGACCTCTCGTCTCTCGCCGACGTGCGGTTACCGCTCGGCCGCTGGCCTCGGCACGCTCTCGACTTTCAGCCGGGGGCGGTGAGGTGGACGCTCCCGGCGGCGCGAGCCCGAGAGATCGAGGATGCCTGCCGCGACCTCGGCGTTTCTAGTGAAGTCTGGCTTCTGGCCCTCTGGCTGATCTTCCTGGCCCGATGGACGGGGGACCACCGACAGGTAGTCGGCGTCACGCTCTCCGGCCGCGACTATGACGAGCTGGAAGGTGCCGTGGGGGCCTTCGCCCGGTCCTTGCCTCTTTCCCTGTGGGTCTGTCCGAGCGAAGACCTGGCGCGACTTGCCCGGCGTACGGCCGACGAGCGCCGTAAGCTCGGCGAGTGGCAGCAGTACTTCTCCTGGGAAGCGCTCAGCACTGAGATGGCGAACCTGCCCGAAGCCGTTCCCGGCGTTGCGTATTGTCCGTTCGGGTTCGAGCTCCGGCCTCCTCCGGACTCCCGTCTGGGCCTGATCTACCGCGACGCCTGCTTCGAGCCTTTCCTGCTCAAGCTGCGCGGCGAGCAGCGGCAAGACGGCGGTCTCGACCTGGTTTTCCACTACACCGTGGGCTGTCTCACGGCGGCCGAGACCCGGCGCGTCGCGGAGTCCTTCGACGCTCTCGTGAGAAGCGCGGTCGAAAGCCGCGGCGCCGCGGCCTTCGACCTCGACCTGGTCGGCGAGGCAGAGCGTCGGTCGTTGTCGGTGGAAGTATTCTCCGCTCCGTCGCCGGCGGCACCGACCCTGCATCAGGCTTTTGAGCGCCAAGTGGCCGCGCGGCCCGGAGCCACGGCGGTCCGGGCCGAAGACGCACAACTGACCTACGGCGAGCTCAACGCTCGAGCCGATCGACTGGCGGGCCATCTGCGCGGCCTGGGCGCCGGCCCCGAGAGCCGGGTCGCTCTTTGCCTCGAACGCTCGGCGGAGATGGTCGTCGCCATTCTGGCGGTGCTGAAGGCGGGGGCGGCCTACGTCCCGCTCGAGCCGTCGCTTCCAGCGCGCCGTCTCCTCTACGTGCTCGAGGACAGCGCGGCGCGGCTCCTGGTGTCCCGGCGCCGGCTCCTGTGGAGGATGCCCGAGCTACCGGCACGTACGGTCCTGCTCGACGACGCCGGCGAGGTCTGCCGTTCGACCAGATTCGAGCGGGGCAGGACGGCGGGCCCGGGGAACCTGGCCTACGTGATCTACACCTCGGGCTCGACGGGGCGGCCCAAAGGAGTGGCGATCGAGCATCGGCAGGTCCTCGCCTATGTCGACGGAGTGAGCGATCGAATCCCGATCGAGCCTGGCCTCTCGTTCGCCACGGTCTCGACCTTCGCCGCGGACCTCGGTCTGACCTCAGTCTTCGGCTCCCTCCTGACCGGCGGCGTTCTGCAGGTCGTGTCCCAGGAGCGGGCTACCGACCCGCGTTCCCTGGCCGAGCTCTTCGAGCGCCATCCGGTCGATCTCCTCAAGATCGTCCCCAGTCATCTCCGCGCCTTGCTGGAAGGCGAGCGTCCCGAGCGTGTCCTGCCTCGGAGGTTCCTGGTGCTCGGCGGTGAGCGGCTGGAAGGGGACCTGGTGGGCACCGTGGCGCAACTGGCGCCGTCGTGCCAGGTCTTCAATCACTATGGACCGACCGAGTCCACGATAGGCGTGTCGGCATTCCCGGTCAACGACCCGGTGGATCCGCGGACGCCGATCGTGCTGGGGCGTGCCCTTCGGCACTGCGAGATCCACGTGCTCAGCGAGCGGCTACGGGAGGTGCCCGCGGGCGTCGTGGGGGAGCTCACCATCGGTGGCGCAGGACTGGGACGGGGCTACTTCGGTGCTGCTGCCCTGACCGCCGAGAAGTTCGTACCCCGACCTCGGGGCGAGCGGCCCGGGGAGCGTCTGTACAAGTCCGGCGATCTGGCGCGGCGCCGGACGGACGGGGTGATCGAGTACCTCGGCCGCGCCGATCAGCAAGTCAAGGTGGCAGGATTCCGGATCGAGCTCGGAGAGGTCGAAGCCACCTTGCGGGAACACTCCGAGGTGCGTCAGGCGTCGGCCACCGTGAAAACGAGTGCCGCAGGATCGGCCCGCTTGGTGGCCTACGTCGTGCCCGAGGACGGCGCGGGCGCTGAACCCGAGGACCTGCGCAGATTCCTCAAGGACCGGCTCCCGGAATTCATGGTGCCGACCTTGTTCGTTCGGCTCAGAGAGCTGCCGTTGTCGGCCAACGGCAAAGTGGACCGCCGGGCCCTTCCGGAGCCCGAGGCTTCGCCCGGCATCTCCCGCCGACCAGCGGCGGCTCTGCGTACGCCGGTTGAAGAGCAACTCGGGAGCATCTGGGCCGAGCTCCTGGGTCTCTCCCGCGTCGGACCGCAGGACAATTTCTTCGACCTGGGCGGCCATTCGCTCCTGGCCATGCAGATGAGCTCTCGCCTGCGCGAGGCCTTTGGGTTGGAGCTGCCCCTCGGGCGCGTCTTCGACGCCGCGACCCTCGAGGTCCTCGCCCGCGAGGTCGAAGACGCGCTCGGGTCGTCAACACGCCGGAGCCGGCCGCCGCTCGAAGCGGCTTCCGGCCAACGGGATGCTCCTCTTTCCTTCGCCCAGGAGAGGCATTGGGTCCTGCAGCGGATGAATCCCGCAAGTCCGCTCTACAACATGCCGAGTGCCCTACGCGTTTCAGGGCCTCTTCGGATCGAGTCGCTCCGTGCGAGCTTTCGCGAGATCCTCCGCCGCCACGAGGTACTGCGCTCGGCTTTTCTGGCGGTCTATGGAAGGCCCGTGCAGCGCGTCGAAGCTGTGCCCGGTTTCCTCGGTCCTCTGGTCGACTTGCAGGGCTTGCCCACGGCCGTCAGGCTGTCCGCCGCCCAGGAGTGCGTAACGCGGTTCGGCACCTGGCCTTTCGACCTCGAGCACGCTCCCATGTTTCGCCTCGGGCTTCTAAGGATCGCGGAGGACGATCACGTGATGGTCATCGTCCTGCACCACATCGTCGCGGATCGCTGGACGCTGGAGCTCATGATGCGAGAGCTGGCCGCTCTCTACCAAGCCTCGATCGTGGGCAGGCCTTCACCATTGCCGGAGCCCCCGCTGCAATACGCGGACTTCGCCCGCTGGCAACGCAGGTGGCTTCGTGGCGAGGTGCTGGACGAAGAGGTCGCGTTCTGGCGCGACGAGCTCGCCGGCGCGCCGCCGGTCCTTGAGCTCAGTATCGCCCGTCCACGACCGGAGAGGCTGACGGAGCGTAGCCGCCGCGTGCCGCTCGCCTTTTCCCGGCAGATCAGCGGCGACCTCCGAAGCCTCACGCGGCGGTGCGGCGCGACGCTTTTCCAGACGTTGCTCGCGGTCTATCAAACCCTGCTCTACGCCTATAGCGGGGAAACGGACATCGTGGTGGGATCGCCCATAGCCAGCCGCACCCGGACGGAGACCGAAGGGCTTATCGGGTGTTTCATCAACGCGCTGGCACTCCGCGGCCGTCTGGATGGCAACCCGACGTTCGAAGATCTCCTGAAGCGGCTCCGCCGGACGCTGCTCCAGGCCTACACCCATCAGGACTTGCCCTTCGAGAGGCTGGTGCGGGAGGTCAATCCCGATCGCGGCGGCGCGGCTTCGCCGATCTTCCAGGTGGTGTTCACGTTCGCCAACGAGCCCGTCGAGCCGGCGGTGATTCCGGGTCTCACGCTCTCGGTGTGGGAACGGAAGAGCACCCTCGAGGGCAAGTACGACCTGATCCTCACGCTGGTAGACTCCGAAGAAGGGATCCGCGGATTTTTCGCCTACAACCTCGACGTTTTTGACCCCACCTCGATTCGTCGCCTGGCGGAGACCTTCGAGCTCCTGCTCCACCGGGTGGTCGAAAACCCCGACCTCCGGCTGGACGACCTGGCCAGAACCGTTTCTGAAGAAGATCGTCGTCTGAGGATGAGCAGCGCGAAAAACCTGGTGGCTTCGCGCCGGGGAAAGCTGGCGCGCGCGAAGGCGCGCCGAAAAGCCGATCGCAAGGCGGTCATGGAGATCCCGACATGATGAAGACAAGTGACTCAGGACGTGAAAAACCCTTGCTCCGGAAGATGGGAGAGGTTCGTAGAAAAGCAGTTTCGGTATCCACCGAGAGTATGGTCCGGACCGGATATCTGAAGGCGGGGCAGACGCTTCCCCTGGTGATCGAGCCGGCGGTGGAAGGCCTCGATCCATACTCCTGGGCCGGCCGCAACCGCGACTTCATCGAGGAGCAGTTGGTAAAGCACGGCGCGATCCTCTTCCGGGGTTTCGCCATGGGCTCGACCGAGGATTTTGACGAGTTTTCGCGGACGATCCTCCCCCATCGTGTCAACTACGTCGAAGGGTCCTCGCCGAGGATCTCAATGGGTGAGAAGGTCTACACTTCCACTGAGTACCCGGCGGACCAGTTCGTTTCGATGCACAATGAGCTTTCCTATGCGCACAAATGGCCGGGCAAGTTGCTGTTCTTCTGCGAAACCGAACCGCGGGAGGGCGGTGAGACCCCCATCGCGGACAGCCGAAAAGTGCTCGAAGCCATCAGCCCGGACATTCGCGAGAGATTTATCGAGAAAGGGGTGAGATATACCCGCAACCTACACGGCGGCAGGGGAGCCGGACTCGCCTGGCAGACGGTATTCGAAACCGACGACAAAGCCGCTGTCGAAGCGTACTGCAGGGAAGGCGAGGTTGCTTTCGACTGGAAAGGGAGCGGCGGCCTTTCGACCGAGCAGCATCGGCCCGCCGTGCGCCACCATCCGGTGACTGGTGAAGCGCTCTGGTTCAATCAGGCTGACCAGTGGCACCCTTCCAACCTGCCGGAGGAGGCCCAAGCGCTGCTCGCGAGCAGGTCGACGGCCGAGCTTCCGATTTATGCCACCTACGGCGACGGGACACCTTTCGAAGGGCCTGAGCTCGACGAGATCCGAAGGGTCTTCGACAAGGTCATGGTCAGGTTTTCCTGGCGCAAAGGCGACGGACTCCTGGTCGACAACATGCTGGTGGCGCACGGACGAATGCCCTTCGCCGGTCCACGCAGGATCCTGGTCGCCATGGGAGAGACATCGCTTCCGTAGGACGAGAGACAACTGGAAATGGACCAGCAGACACTCGAAGGTTTTCGACTTTCACCGCAACAGAGACGGGTCTTCCGCCTCTTTCAACAGGAGGATCAGCCGCGTCCATGGCTGGCTCTCCGCTTCGAGGGAGACCTTGACAGGGACTTGCTCGAGGAAGCCTTGAGGAGCCTGGTGGAACGTCATGAGATCCTGCGGACGAGCTTTTCTCGTCTTCCTGGAATGATGATTCCCGTGCAGGTCGTCCGCCAGCCCGCACCCGGAGACGGCAACTTGGTCGAGCTGACCGAGAGGCTCGAGGCCGGGTGGGAGGCCGCCGCGCGGGAGAGCTCGCGGGCCAACGGCAGCGGGACCGAGACGGAAACCGAGGCGCTGCGGCAGCTACGTCTCGTCAGGCTCTCGCCCCGGGAGAGCCTTCTCGTCCTCGGTTTTTCGCCGCTGTGCTGTGACGGCTCGTCGCTGATTCGGCTGGGGCGGGAGATCGCTTGCCTCTACTCCGCGGCCGGGAAGTCGGGCGGGACCGAGGAGATCTTGCAGTACGCTGATTACTCGCAATGGCAGAACGACGGCCTCGAGGATCCCGACGGCGAGGAAGGGCGAGAGTACTGGCGCCAGCGGCGCCCGGAAGGGATCGAACCGGTCCTGCCCTTCGAGCTGCGCCCGGCCGCCAAGCCGTCTTTCGACCCCGATCGCTGCGAGATTCCTTTCAAAGCCGCCTGGTGGGAAGGCATTGTGGGATTGGCCCGCAGGCACGGTGTGTCGGAGGAGGCCGTCCTACTGGCCGCCTGGCAATCACTTCTCGGACGGTGGACCGGGAGCTCGGACATGCTGGTCGCCGTCGCCTTTGACGGCCGCGGCTACGAGGAGTTGGCAGGCGCCTTCGGGCTTTTCGTGAAATACCTGCCTCTGGCGGAGAGCGTCGAGGGCACACGGCGTTTTTCGGACCTCCTGCGGACTCTGCACGAGCGACTTGAAGAAGCGGCTCTGTGGCAGGACTTCTTCTCCTGGGAGGACCCGGCGCCTGAGGAGAGCGGCGCCGAGCCTCGCGTCATGTCGTATGGCTTCGAGTTGGAAGACGAGCCGTCCGACCTCGGTTCGGGCACGATGAAGGTCTCGATCGCGGCAGCGCTCAGTTACGCCGAGCCTTTCAAGCTCCGGTGGGTGGGCCGCCGCCGTGGCGACGGCGCCGAGCTTAGGGCCACCCTCCATTTCGACAGGAGCCGGATCGCCCGCGAGGACGCCGAGAGATTGGCCGAGTCTTTCGGCACGCTGGTCGAGTCTCTGTTGGCGGATCCGCGAAGCCGTATCGGAGAGCTCGAGATCCTGGGAGGCACCGAACGCCGCCGATGCCTCGAAGAATGGAACCGGACGGTGACTTTTTTTCCGCACGAAAGCGCGGTTCACCAACTCTTCGAACGGCAGGCGGCCGCAACGCCGAGCGCGGTGGCCTTGGTGGCCGGTGACCGCTCGATCCCCTACGACGAGCTCGATCGCTGGGCGGAGCGGATCGCGGCGGGTCTCGTTCGACATGGCGTTGGTCCGGAAGTGAAGGTCGCGCTTTATCTCCCACGCTCCCCGCGGTTGATCGCCAGCGTTCTGGGGACCTGGAAGGCAGGAGGCGTCTACCTGATCCTCAGCCCGAACCAGAGCGTCGGTCGTCTCGAGACGATCCTCGATGACGCTCGCCCGAGCGTGATTCTCAGCGAGCCGGCCTGGGTGTCTTCGTTGCCGGAATGCCCGGCCCGGGTCGTTGATGTCACGGCATGGGACGACTTCGGACCGTCGGCGCCGGCAAGGAGCGGCCGAGTCGCTGCCGAGCAGTTGGCCTACGTCGTCTACACGTCCGGCTCCACGGGCAGGCCGAAGGGAGTCGCGGTGCCTCATCGGGGTGTCGTGAGCTACCTGACCCACGTCAACCGCTGGGTCGGCCTCGGGGTGTCGGACGTCGTCCTCCAGCTCACGGATCCGGTCTACGACGCCTCCGTGCGCGATACGATCGGTCCACTCGCCGCCGGTGCTCGTCTTGTTCTGCTCACGGAAGCCCAAGCCCGTGACGTCGAGGCGATCCTCTCCCTGATTCGCTCCCACCGGGCGACGGCCGTGCTCAGCATCGTTCCCACGGTGCTGAGAGCTCTCCTGGCGGTGGCCGGGAAGACGACCGAGCGTTGGGACACGGTCCGCACTTTGTTGATCAGCGGCGAGGTTTTGCACCGCGACGATTGCGAGGCGGCCCGGCGTGTCTTTCGGCGCGATCTTCGGATCGTCAATCTCTACGGTCCCACTGAGTGCACGATGACCGCGAGCTCCTTCGAGGTGCCGGAGGACTACCGAGGTCCTTCGGAGCTGCCTATCGGCCGGCCGACCTCGAACAACGAGCACTACGTTCTGGACCCGTTTTCGCGCCCGCTGCCGGTCGGATGCGCCGGGCAGCTCCATATCGGAGGCGTCGGACTGACCCGCGGCTATCTCGGCCGGCCGGCCCGGACCGCGGAGAGCTTCATACCGCATCCGTTCTGTGATGAGCCCGGCCGTCGTCTCTACCGGACGGGCGATCTGACCGTCGCACGCGGCGGCGGCAACCTCGATTTCCTGGGCCGGATCGATCGTCAGTTGAAGCACCTGGGCGTGCGGTTGGAGCCCGGCGAGATCGAGACTCGGCTGCGCCGTCACCCCCAGGTGCGAGATGCGGTCGTGGTCGCGCGAGAAAAGGACGGAGTTCCCCGTTTGGTGGCTTACGTGGTCAGCGACGACCCGATCGCCGCTATCCCCGCGGCGCAACGCTACAAATTGCCGAACGGGCTGATCATCCGGCACCTCAACCGCTACGAAACCGACTTCTTCTACCAGCAAGTCTTCGTCGATCAGGTCGACGTCCGGCAGGGGCTCGATCTCGCGGACGGCGACGTGGTCTTCGACGTCGGCGCCAACATCGGTCTTTTTGGCCTCTTCGTCCACCTGGCCCGGAGAGTGCGCCTCTTCGCGTTCGAGCCGATCCCCGAGATCTTCGAGGTGATGCGGACCAACCTCGAGACTTACGGTGCCGACGCCGCGTTCCATAACTGCGGCTTGTCGGACCATAACGGCGAGGCCACCTTCGCCTACTACCCGCTGTCGTCCTGCCAGTCCGGTTACTACCCGGACGAGTCCCAAGAACGGCGGATGCTGGAAGCGATCATCGCCAAGCAAGGCGGCACGCCGGAAGCCCTTTCCGTGGCCGGGGACTATTTTGCCCGGAGAGTCGACGAGCGGATGCAGCGCCAATCCGTGCCGTGCCAACTTAAGACGGTCTCCGCTGTGATGGCGGACCATGGGCTCGATCGCGTCGATCTCCTCAAGATCGACGTGGAGAAAAGTGAGCTTGACGTACTCCAGGGAATACGCGACGAGGATTGGCCCAAAATACGCCAGATCTCGATCGAAGCTCACGATCTCGACGGCCGTATGGACGCCATCGCGACGCTTCTCAAAAAGCATGATTACCAATTGGAGGTGGGGCAGGAAGACGCCCTGCTCGAAGATACCTGCCTTTTCAACATCTACGCCACCCGGGATGCACGCGGCGGAGTATCGCGGTCACGGCGCTTCGAGCTGCGTTCCGGCGGGGAAGTCCTGGGCGGATTGCTGTCTTCGGAGGCGCTGCGCGAGTATCTTCGCGGCTCGCTGCCCGAAGCGATGATACCTTCCACCTACGTGACCCTCGAGCGCTTACCGCTGACGGCGAGCGGCAAGGTGGATCGCGCGGCCCTGCCCGAACCCCGAGATGTGGCGTCAGGTGAGCCGACGACCGAAAACACCCGGCTCACTCCCACCCAGGAAATGGTTGCGACGGTCATGGCGAGTGTCCTGTCTCGCGATGAAATCGATCTCGACGGCGATTTTTTCGCCCTGGGCGGCCATTCGCTCCTCGGAACACAGCTCATCCTGCGGCTGGCGCTCGCTTTCGAGGTCGAGATTCCGCTTCAGAAGCTGTTCGAGGCCCCGACGGTGCGCGAACTGGCCGCATTCGTCGACGAGACGGTTCAGTCTGCTGGTGCCGCGGGCGCCTTGCCGCCGATTCGGCCAGTGTCTCGACACGAGCGATTGCCCCTCTCCTTCGCTCAGCAACGCCTTTGGCTCATCCAGCAGCTTGACCCGGCCAACACTTCGTACCATATCCGTTCGGCGGTACACATGGAGGGGCGGCTCGACGTAGCGGTCATGGAACGGGCCATGACCGAGATTTTCCGCCGCCACGAGGGCCTGCGCACCACTTTCAGCGAAGACCCGGAAGGCCCCGTGCAGGTGATCGCGCCCGTGTTTCACGCCCACCTGCCGGTGGTGGACCTGAGCGGCCTCCAGGAAACGCCGAGGTCGGTGGAGAGTCAGCGCCTGGTAGAGCGCGAGTCCCTGCGTCCTTTCGACCTGAGGCGGGACCGCCTGCTTCGCTTCGTGATTCTCCGCTTGGCGCCGCGCCAGCACGCGGCCTACATGGCCGTGCATCACGTCGTCAGCGATCAATGGTCGATGGGTGTGCTGGTTCATGAAATGACGACGCTTTACAACGCCTTTATTCGCGAGCGGCCCTCCCCGCTGCCGGATCTCGCGATTCAGTACGCTGATTTTTCGTCTTGGCAGCGCAACTGGCTCAAGGGTGAGGAGCTCGAGCGTCACCTCACCTACTGGCGAAAACAGTTGCGAGGTGACTTGCCGAAGCTTGATCTGCCGGTCAGGACCCCGACTCCCGAGGTGATCAGCTCGCGGGGCCGGGATCTCGACCTTGAGCTTTCACCGGAGGTCCAGTCAGCCCTCAGGAAACTCAGTGCCCAGGAAGGTACGACGCTCTTCATGACGTTGCTGGCGGCACTCAAGGTACTGCTTCACCAGTATGCTTCTCAAGACGAAGTGGTGGTGGGGACCGACGTCGCCAACCGTACGCGGACCGAGATCGAGCCGCTCATCGGTTTCTTCGTCAACGTCCTGGTTTTGCGCACTAACCTCGGCCGTAACCCGACATTTCGCGAGCTCTTGGGACGGGTACGCCGGGTGACCCTTGAAGGGTATGCGCACCAAGCGCTCCCATTCGAGATGGTGGTCGAAGACATCCAGCCGGAGCGGGTCGGTGGCCGGATATCGCTTTTTGAGGTGCTCTTCGTCTTGCAGAACACTCGGCGATCGGTTTTTCAGACGCCAGACCTCACGCTCAAGCCGATCGAGCTCAGGCGGCAGACCGCGAACTTCGACCTACTCCTCGTACTTTCAGAAACCGAAGTGGGACTCTCCGGAATCTGGAATTTCCGCACAGACCTCCTCGAGGAGGTGACTGTCAAGGCTCTATCCGATCGTTTTGAAAGGCTACTCGAGCGCATCGCGGCGAATCCGGATGCCCGATTGAAAGAGCTCGAACAGTTTGACGAAGACAAGAGCGAGCAGAGAGAAATGAAGAAGAAGCGCAAGAACTCGAAGCTTGAGATGTTTGGGAAGATCCAGCCGCAGGCAGTGCGGATATCCCATGTAGACTTGGTCAAAGAACGCCTTTTCAATGAAGGAAGCGAAATGCCGCTTGTGATCGAGCCTGGCAGGAAGCTCGACTTGGTGGATTGGGCCACGAGCCACCGCGAAGAGCTCGAGGTGAGGCTTTTAAAGCACGGCGCGATCCTGTTCCGCGGCTTCGACGTCGGCTCTGTGGCCCGATTCGAGAAATTCGCGGAGATCCTTTGCGGCGAGCTCTTTGACGGCTACGGCGATCTGCCGCGGGGTGAGGTGGCCGGCAAAGTCTATACGACGACCCCCTATCCTCCCGAAGAGCGGATCCTCTACCACAACGAGAGCTCCCAGATGCACAAATGGCCGCTAAAGCAGTTCTTCTACTGTATCCAGCCTTCGAAGGAGGGCGGCGAGACGCCAATCGTCGACACGCGAAAGGTCTATGCGGCGCTCGAGCCCGAGATTCGCGATCTCTTCGCCGAAAAAGGGGTCATGTACACCCGCACTTTCATCGAAGGCCTGGACGTCAGTCTTAGTGAGTTTTTTGGGACGACGGATCGGAAAGAGATCGAGCAAGTCTGTAGGGAAGCCCAACTCGACATCGCCTGGCTCAACGCCTCGGAGCTCCAGACGCGGAAGATCGCTCCCGGTGTGGCGCGTCACCCGAAGACGCGCGAGGCTGTGTTCTTCAACCAGATTCAAGCGCACCACATCTCGCTCTTGAAACCGGAAGTACGGGAGTCGCTGCTCACGATGTTCGGTGAGGGCCGGCTGCCCCGAAACGTGTACTTCGGAGACGGCTCGACGATCGAAGGCGCGATGATGCAGCGGATCCTCGCGGTCTACGAAGAACACGCCGTGAGCTTCACGTGGCAGCCTGGTGACCTGCTCATGGTCGACAACATGTTGACAGCACACAGCCGCAATCCCTACAAGGGACCGCGCAAGATAGTCGTGGCCATGGGCGAGATGCAGATGGCCGAGAACTTCCTTGATTGAGGAGGAGAAAGCCATGGGTTCGCGAAACGGTCTGGATTGCGTCGTGGTCGGCTTCAACGATCCACCGATCGAGCGATTTGCTCAGTTCATTGGCAAGTACGGAGAGGAGTCCGAAGCGTTTCGAGATCTGCAACTGAGCTTCGTCGACATCGACGGTCAGAAGTTAAGCTACGTCGATCTCATGAATCACGTCTTGCGCCAAGCAGGTAAGAAGTTTTCTCTTGCGTCGGGCGATATCCCCAACCTGGCGGCGGCCTACCTGACGAATTACCTGCGCAGGAACCGCATCCGGACTGAGTACGTCAACCTCTATCAGAAAGAGAAAGTCCGGCTCCTTGAGCTCCTCGAGCAGCATCCGGCATGTGTCGCCCTGACCACGACATTCTATGTGATCAACTTTCCTGTTAACGAGATGGTCGACTTCATCAGGCAACACGACGACAAAGTCAAAATCGTGATCGGCGGGCCCTTGGTGGCGAATCATGTCAGGAACTATGAGGGAAAGGACCTCGAGATCGCTCTCACCGACCTGGGTGCCGACATCTACGTCCACGATTCACAAGGAGAGCACACGTTGGCCCAGCTCACGCGGTGCCTGCGAGACGGTGGCGAGCTGCGCAGCGTTCCAAATATCTATTACCATGAAAACGGCGGCTTCACCGCCACGCCGATCCTGCCTGAGTCCAACTCGCTCGACGAGAACTACGTCGACTGGGAAGCGCTTTCGAGCTCCGATCTGGGCGCCACCCTGCAGACACGCACGGCACGCAGCTGCGCGTTTAGCTGCGCGTTCTGCAACTATCCTACTCGTGCAGGGAAGTTGACGCTTTCCTCGCTCGAGACCATCGAGAAGGAGCTCGATTCCATGCACGCTCGCGGCAACGTGAAGAACGTCGTCTTTATCGACGATACGTTCAACGTCCCGCTGCCGCGATTCAAAGACATATGTCGGTTGATGATACGTAAGAACTACGGATTCAATTGGTTTTCCTACTTCCGATGCAGCAACTCCGACGAAGAAGCCATTGATCTCATGGCTCAAAGCGGATGTAAAGGCGTATTTCTGGGTATTGAGTCGGGTTCTCCGCGAATCCTTCTCAATATGGCGAAGAAGGCGACGATCGAGAAATACCGCGACGGCATCAAGATGCTCCACGACCGCGAAATCACCACCTTCGGCTCGTACATTATCGGCTTCCCGGGAGAGTCTGAAGAGACAGTCCGCGAGACTTATGATTTCATTCGCGAAACCGGCGCCGACTACTACCGGGCGCAGCTCTGGTACAACGAGGCGGGTACGCCTATTCAGAAGAGAACCGGCGAATTTGGTATCGATGGCGATGGATTCGTGTGGGAGCACGCCACGATGGACAGCCTCGAAGCCATGGAACATATAGAACGGGCATTCCTAACGATCGACGAGTCTGAGTGGCTCCCACAGTGGTCCTTCGATTTCTGGATTATTCCCTATCTGATGGGCAAGGGCGTGTCACGGGAAGAGTTGAAGGAGTTCATGCGCATCGCCAATCAGCTCTTGCGCCTTGAGGTTGCTACGGTGGACTCACGGGAAAGAGCTCACCTGCAACGCCGGAGTCTGCGCCAACTGGTGGACACGGTGGGAACTTGGAACCTCGTTGCATAGGGTGGAGCTGTTATGAACGCACAACAGATCGAGGGCTTCCGGCTCTCCCCGCAACAGCGACGGGTCTGGTATCTGTCGCAGGAAGGGGGTGGCGACTACGGCAGTTGGTTCGTACTACGCCTGGCCGACGAGCTTTCGAGCGAGCGCCTGTGCGAGGCGCTGAGAGGCGTCGTCGCGCGGCACGACGCACTGCGCACGATCTATTCGCGGCTGCCGGGAATGAAGGCGCCGGTGCAGGTCGTCCGCCAAGAGGCGGCCCTCACCTGGCACGAGGTCGAGCTCGATGGTGGGCTGGAGGATGCAAAGCTCGCGGGCTACTTCGAACAGGAGGGGCGACGGCCGTTCGAGCTGGCGGCAGGGCCGCCGCTGAGGGCCACCCTGGTCTCGACCCGGTCAGGTCCACGCTACCTCCATGTGGCTGTGCCAGCCCTTTGCGCCGACGATCGGGCCATTCACAATCTCGTTTCCGAGCTTGCCCGATCCTGCGGCAAAGGCGAGGGGCCGACTTCGGAATCGGTCAGCTATCCCCAGTACTCGGAGTTTCAGAACGCCCTGCTGGAAGGGGAGCAGGGAGAGGAATGGCGTGACTTCTGGAGGCGAAGGGACATCGCTGCGATTCCGCGGTTGAAATTGCCCTTCGCCCGACCAGGGAGGAAGGCCGCCGGCGGCTTTTGTCCGGCTTCGTGCACACGGCGTCTCGATCCTCAGGTGACGGCGAAGGTCTTGGGGGTGGCACGGGAGCGAGGGCTCTCGCCCGACGTCGTCCTGTTCGCCGCCTGGACGACCCTTCTTTGGAGGTTGACAGGTCAGGAAGAAATGGTCGTAGCTCATCTGGTTGACGGCCGCTCGTACGAGATCTTCGAAGATGCGGTCGGACTCTTCGCCCGCTGGGTGCCGGTCGATAGCCGCCTTACTCCGGGTCAGCCTTTCAGCGCTGCGGCGGAACGGCTCAGAGAGACCCTCGAGGAGGCGGAGGACGCGGCGGAAGCCTTCCTTTGGGGCGGTGACAGCGACGAGATGGACAGCGCGGAGGCGATTCCGGCCGTCGGCTTCATGTTCGCGGAGTCTCAGGTGGCCGACGCCGGCGGATTGTTTCAGCTCGCACGCATGGAGGTTCGATTCGAGCGCTGCGACATGACGTTGTCCTGTCATCTCCAGGCCGACGAGCTCATGACGGAGATGGTCGTCGATTCGAGCCGCTTCGACCGAGAGGACGCCGAACGCACTTTGAAGCAGTTTCATCTGCTGCTGGCGGACATGGCGAACGATCCGATGGCGTCGGTGGACGCGCTTGAGATCCTGTCGCCGGAAGAGCGCGGGAGCCTCCTCGGGAGGCAAGGGACTGCCCGCGATTCCAGGTGGCAGACGGCGTTTCATCGTTGGTTCGAGCAGCAGGCGCTGCGCACCCCGGAGGAGCCCGCCGTGGTCTGCGAGGGCCGCCGGCTGAGCTACGCCGAGCTCAATGAGCGGGCCAACCAACTGGGACGTTTCCTGCACTCTATGGAGCTTTCCCCGGAGTTCCCTGTCGTCGTGTGCCTGGACCGTTCGGTGGAGGTTCTGGTCGCCCTGCTGGGTATCATGAAGGCGGGCGGCGTCTACGTCTTTCTGGCACCGTCACAACCCAGGAAGCGCCTTGCCTACATGCTCGAGGACGTCGCGGCTCCGGTGGTGCTCACCCAGGTCCGTTGGCGCGGTGAGTTGCCAGGGACCGCGGCACGGGTGATCTCCGTCGATACCGGGTGGGGCGAGATCGCCCGCTATGGCGGTGGGAACCTTTCCGTGGACGTCGATCCCTCGCAGCTCGCCTACGTGGTCTTCACCTCAGGCTCGACGGGCCGGCCTAAGGGCGTCATGGTGGAGCACCGACAACTGCTCAACTACGTCAGCTCGATGCTCGAACGGCTCGATCTTCCGGCGGGCGCCCGATTCGCGACCGTCTCGACCTTCGCCGCCGATCTTGGTAACACCGTGATCTTTCCGGCCTTGGTCACCGGCGGCTGCCTGCACGTGGTTTCCGAACAGGTCGCGACGGATGTGGCGGCTCTCGGCCAGTATTTCGATCGGCATTCCATCGACTGCCTGAAGATCGTCCCAAGTCACCTGGAAGCATTGCTGCAGTCCGCGGAGACGCCTCGACTGGTACGCCGCCAGCGGCTTGTGTTGGGCGGCGAGGCCTTCCGTCCCTCCACGGCGCACGAGATTCGGGAGGCGGCTCCGGAATGCGTGATCTTCAATCACTACGGTCCATCGGAGACCACCGTCGGTGTCTTGACCTTTCGTCTCGGCGAGCAGCCGCTCGACGAGCGCTGCCACAATGTGCCGCTGGGGCACCCGATCCACAACGTTCGGGCGTACCTGGTCGACGGCAGGCTCGAGCCGGTCCCGGTCTTCGTGGGCGCCGAGCTCATGATCGGCGGTGCCAACGTGACGCGAGGCTATCTGAGACATCCGACGCTCACCGCCGAGCGCTTCCTACCGGATCCTTTCGCCGGGATTTCGGGAGCGCGGATGTACCGCAGTGGTGACCGGACCTGCCGCTTTCCTGGCGGCGAGATCGTATTCCTGGGGCGGGTGGACAACCAGGTGAAGTTCCATGGATTTCGGGTCGAGCTCGACGAGCTGCGCGGTGCGCTCAACCGTCATCCCAAAGTGCGCGACAGCGTGGTGAGCATCCGGCAGGACAAGCTCGGCCGCGATGTCCTCGTGGCATACTACGTGTCACGCCAGGAGGTGGACGCCGCTGAGCTTCGCCAGCTCTTGGACGAAGTCATTCTCGAAGAGACCCTGCCCAACCTCTTCGTCCACCTGCGGAAGCTCCCCTTGACGCTCAACGGCAAGGTCAATGCCGGGGCCTTGCCCGGCATCGAGGAAGCGCAGCTTTCGAAAAGCCGGCACGTGCCACCGCGGTCTCCGGCCGAGGAGCTGATGGTCGAGAGTTGGCGCGAGGTGCTGGGCGCCCCACGGATCGGCGTCAAAGACAATTTTTTCGATCTGGGAGGGCATTCCATTTTGGCCATGCAGGTGATCTCGCGGGTGCGACAAACCTTCGCCGTGGAGATTCCTCTGCTCCTGCTCTTCGAGAGCTCCGACCTGGCGGACTTCACTGCCAAGGTCGAAGAGAGGCTTGCGTCCGCCGCGCGGCCCGCCGCGATCGAGCCGGCGTCCCGCAATCGCGAGCTGCGCCTCTCATTCGCCCAGGAGCGCCTGTGGTTTGTAGACCAGATGGAACCGGGGAATTCCGCCTACAACATACACGGAGCCTTCCGCCTTCGCGGTCCGCTCGATCGCAATGCTCTGCGCCGGAGTCTCGAGGCTTGCCTGGACCACCACGAGTCCCTGCGGACGACGTTTGTCGCTGTCGAGGGTCGAGCTGTCCAGGTGATCGCCGAGAGCTCTCGGACGAGTTTCTCGCGAGTGGACCTGACGGCTCTTGCTGCGGAGCGGCGCGAGGTGGAAGTCGAGAGCCTACTCTCGCGCGAGGAGCGGCGTGCGTTCGACCTGGCTCGCGGTCCGCTGCTGCGGCTCCTGCTCCTGGAGCTCACGGACCGTGAGAGCATCCTGTCACTGACGATACACCACATCATCGCCGACGGCGCCTCGCTGGGCATCCTCATGCGAGAGATCGCCGACTCGTATGAATGTCTGATCACGACCGGTCAGGCGAAGCCTCGGCGGGGGCTTGGGATCCAGTACGCGGACTACGCCTCCTGGCAGCGCCAGTGGTTTCAGGGGGAGAACCTCGAGAAACAGCTATCCTACTGGAGGAAGAAGCTTCACGGCATGCCCGAGGAGATGCTCTTGGCGACCGACCGACCACGACCCGCGGTCTCGAGCTTTGCCGGGCGCAACCACACGTTCCAGCTTTCACCGGATATTTCCCGGGCGCTTACCGAGCTCAGCCGTGAACGACGGGTTACGCTTTTCATGACCATGCTGGCGGCATTTAAGGTGCTCCTCTCACGGGATGCCGGGGTAGAGGACGTCGTCGTTGGAATCGATCTTGCCAACCGTAGCCGTATCGAGACGGAGAGCTTGATCGGTTTCTTCGTCAACAATCTGGTATTGCGAACTGACCTGTCCGGCGATCCCACGTTCAGCGAGATCCTAGAGAGAGTCCGCGAAACCACGCTCGGAGCCTACGCCAATCAGGACATGCCGTTCGAGAGATTGGTCAAGGCCTTGCGACCGAAGCGGGAGCTCGGCCAGACGCCCTTGTTTCAAGTTCTGTTCGCGCAACAGAACACGCGTCCCGACACGATCTCTTTGCTTGGGCTCGAGCTCGAACCGCTGCCGGGCCGCAAGGTCACGGCCAAGTTCGACCTGGCGTTTTTCTTCTTCGAACGCGACGGGCAGATCCGCGGCCGTTGGAACTATCGGACAGATCTCTTTGAAGAGGCCACCATCGTCAAGCTTGCTGAGCACTTCGAGGAGTTAATTCGGAGCATCTGTGAACAGCCTGGAAGACGGCTGAGCAGTTTCGAGATGCTCAGCTCGCGGGAAAGGAGACAACAGACCGTGGTTCAGAAAGAGTGGCGTTCAAAGAAAATCAGCAGCCTGCGCCAGGCCCGGCGCCAGACCGTCGACTTGGGAGAAATCGATGTTGTGAAGACCAGTTTTCTCGATGGCGCCCCCGGCATGCCTCTCGTCGTCGAGCCCGGCATGGAGAGTGTAGACTTGACCGACTGGACGGCGTCGAACCGTGAGCTTGTCGAGAGCCGTCTGCTCGAACACGGTGCGATCCTGTTTCGGGGCTTCACCAACGGCTCGGTGGGCTCGTTCGAACGCTTCGCACGCGTGGTGACGAGTGAGCTCTACGGGGATTACGGTGACCTGCCGCGGGAAGATGGCTCTGAGAAAATCTATCATTCGACTCCCTATCCTCCCGAGAAGATGATCCTCTTCCACAACGAGAGTTCCCATATGAGCCGCTGGCCTACACGACAGATGTTCTACTGCGTCAAGGCGGCTGAGAGCGGCGGCGAGACGCCGATCGTCGATTGCCGAAAGGCCTACCAGGCCCTCGACGCGGACATCGTGCAGCGGCTGGTGGATAAGAAAGTGATGTACGTGCGCAACTTCACGGACGGCCTCGACGTCAGTTGGCAGCATTTCTTCCAGACCGAAGACCGCGCGGTCGTCGAGGAGAGGTGCAAGGAGTGGGGCATGGACTTCGAATGGAAAGAGGACGGTCTTCGAACCAGCCAGGTGACCGACGCGATAGTGCGGCATCCGGAGACGGGAGATGTGGTGTTTTTCAACCAGATTCAGCTCTTTCACACGGCCTGTCTCGACGCCCAAACACGACGAGACATGATGGACGTCTTCGGCGGCAGGGACTTGCCGCGCGACTTCCGCTACGGCGACGGATCGCCCGTCGAGGACTCGGTGGTCGAGGCCATCTCGCTGAACTATCGGAATCTGGCGGTCTCGTTTCCGTGGCGTGAGAACGACATCCTCCTCCTGGACAACATGTTGGTCGCTCATGCCCGCAACCCTTTTTCCGGACCCCGTAAGATCGTCGTCGCCATGGGGGACATGATCAGCCGGGACGCCCTCCGGGAATCGAAAGAGGTTTCTCGCTGATGCAGGCGGTTCAGGGCTCGCCGCTGTCGCCGCAACAGAGGCGGCTCTGGTGGCTGCAGGGGACGGGCCGTCCTCTGCGAACGCAGTGCGCCGTTCTCATCCTCGGTCCACTCGACAAGCAACGGCTGCGGAGGGCGGTAACGCAGGTTGTCGCCAGACACGAGATCCTGCGTACGACTTTTCGCAGACGCCCCGGAATGACCGTACCTTTGCAGGTTCCGGGCGGTATCGACCAGTTGTCTTGGGAGGTGCTCGAACCGGAGGGTCCTTCATCGAGCGGGGAAGCCGATCAGGTCGACCGGCTCTTTCAGCAAGATCGCGAGCGGCCGGCCGACCTCGGAAGTGACCCTCCGTCGCGCTGGGTGCTCCTCGCCTCTTCGCCTGATCGCCACGTGCTGTTTTTCAGTGTGTCTTCCCTCTGCGCTGACCGGGAAAGCTTGAAGACGATCGTGTCCGAGGTCGCGTCTTGTGTATCGCAGGGCTCGATTGCCGGTCTGTCGGAGGCTCCTCTCCAATACGCCGATTTTTCGGCGTGGTACAACCAGCTCGTCTTGGAGGACGACGAGGAGGCCACCGAGGGAAGAGCCTTCTGGGCGAACCTCGATCTCTCTGCCCTCTCGACGCTCGTCCTTCCGACGGAGATCGGCGGGGCGTCCTCCGAGCCCGATTTCGCCTCTCTGCCTCTCGAGCTCGCAGCGGCCCTCAGGGCCGCTTTGACGCAGTTGACAGGGACGAGGGGGGTGCCGCGGTCAGAACTCTTTTTCGCTGCCTGGCAGGTCTTGGTGTGGCGTTTGACCGGCCGATCGGACCTGATCGTTAGCCGGGTGTGCTCGGGGCGCTCGGTCGAGGATCTCGAGGGGGCCGTGGGACTGTACGCCCGGTGTTTGCCGGTCGCTCGACGATGGGAGGCCACCCTGTCTTTCGGCGAGCTCTTGGCACGCAACGCGAAGACCATGGAGGATGCCGCCGAGTGGGAGGAATACGGCATCTGGGACGCCGCCAAGACCGCCGGCGCCGCGACGGCCATGCCGGTGCTCTTCGACGACGGCGACTGGGGCCCCGAGCTTTCCACCGGCGGCGTCTCGTGGTCGATTCTGCGGCAGAGCGTCATCACCGAACCCTTCAAGTGGCGGCTCTCGATGGCGGGTACGGGCGATCGATGGAGTGTCTCTCTGGACTATGACAAGACCCGGTTCGAGGCCGCGGACGTTCAGCTCGTCGGGGATCGGTTGCTCGAGGTGCTGGCACAAGTGGCCTCCGATCCCGACATTCCGATCGGCCAACTCGAGGTCGTGAGCCCCGCCGAGCGTGAAGCGGTTGCCGCGTTCAACGATACCAGCCGTGGCGGACCCGTGGCCGGGACCATCGTCGATCGGTTCGAAGAGGCGGCCCGCCGTTTCGCCGGGCGCACCGCGGTGGTCTTCGAGGAGGCTTCGATCGCCTATGGCGAGCTCGAAGCACGTTCCGACAAACTGGCGCGGCACCTCGTCGCCTTGGGTGTCTCGACGGACGTGCGCGTGGCGCTTCTGACGGAGCGTTCGCTCGACATGATCGTCGGGATGCTGGGTATCCTGAAGGCCGGTGGCGCGTACGTCCCCTTGGATCCTGCCTTGCCCAGGCGGCGTCTTCAGTGGATGGTGGAGGACGCCAGGCCGGCGGCTCTCCTGACGCAGGAAGATTTTTCGCCGCTCGTCGAGGTCAATGGTATCCTCACGCTCCTGCTCGATGGCGACTGGAGCGAAGGCGACGACGGCGATACCCTGGCGCCGGTGAACCGTTCCGTACCGCAAGGTACGGCTTACGTGATTTTCACTTCCGGATCCACCGGCCGGCCCAAGGGCGTCGTCGTCGAGCACCGTCAGCTTCTCAACTACACGACGGGCATCCTCGAGGTCCTCGCGTCGAGAGCCGATTGGAGCTTCGCCACCGTGACCACCGTCGCGGCGGACCTCGGCAATACGGCGATCTTCCCGGCGCTCGCCAGCGGCGGCTGTCTGCACGTGCTCTCGCAGGATCGGGTCGGCGATCCGGAGGCCATGGCCGAGTACTTCGCTCGCCATCCAATCGACGTCCTGAAGATCGTGCCGTCGCACTTGGCGGCGCTGCTTCTGACCGCCGATCCCGCCCGTGTGCTGCCGCGGCGGACGCTGGTGCTGGGCGGCGAGGCTCTGAGCTGGCGATTGGCCCGTGAGGTTCGCTCGGCGAGCCAGGACCTGGCGGTCGTCAATCACTACGGTCCTACGGAGACCACGGTGGGGATCCTGGTCAACCGTCTCGAGCGGGACGGCCTCGAGACGGGGAAACCCGCGACCGTCCCCATCGGCAGGCCCTTGAGCCACTGCCGGGCGTACCTGGCCGATTCAGGGCTCAGGGCCGTCGCCTTCGACGTGGTCGGCGAGATCTTCCTCGCCGGCGACAACGTGACCCGTGGCTATCTCGGACTCCCTGCCAGGACAAGCGAGACATTTGTCCCCGACCCATTCAGCCAGCGTCCCGGGGGCCGTCTCTATCGGACCGGCGACCTCGGTCGACTGTCGCCGGAAGGCCAAGTGGAGTTCGTGGGCCGCCGGGATCATCAGGTGAAGATTCGGGGGTTCCGCATCGAGCTCGGAGAGATCGAGAGAAACCTATTGGAGCACCCGGCGGTCCGGGAAGCCGTGCTGCTGGCGCGGCAAGACGATGCGAACGAGAAACATCTCGTGGCCTATCTGGTCGCACGTCCGTCTCCCGAGGTCCAGGAGCTGCGGGCTTTTCTCAGGGAACGCGTTCCGGACTACATGGTTCCCGCCGCTTTCGTGGTGCTCGGGAGCCTGCCGCTCGGCGCCAACGGCAAGGTCGACCGGCAAGCGCTGCCGGCGCCCGAGAATGCCGGCCGGAGTTCGGGCGCTGCTTACGTTGCGCCGCGCACCGCGGCCGAAAAAGTCCTCGCCGAGGTCTGGAAGCAAGTTCTCGCCGTCGACACCCTGGGGATTCACGACAACTTCTTCGAGATGGGAGGCGATTCCATCCTGGTCATCCAGGTCGTGGCGCGGGCGAGCCGCCAGGGAGTTCGCCTCAGCCCACGGCAGTTCTTCGAGCATCAGACCATCGCCGAGCTGGCCCCGCACGCGGAGCACGAGGCCGCAAGCACGGCCGAGCAGGGCACGCTGGCTGGCGAATCGCCCCTGCTACCCATTCAGTCCTGGTTCTTCGAGCAGGATTTCCCGAGCGCCTGGCATTGGAACCAGGCCATGCTCCTCGAGGTCGGCGAACGCCTCGACGTGGAGCGCCTGCGAGCTGCCTTGCTGCGCGTGCTGGAGCATCATGACGCCTTGCGAATGAGCTTCGAGAGGACGGCTTCCGGCTGGCGGCAAGTCTACGGAGCCTCACCGGCCGCCGCCCCGCTGCGGGTGGTGGACTTGTCGGGCCTTGCCGGCGACGAAAGGCACCAGCGGATCGAGGCGGTCGCCGGCGAGGCCCAACGCAGCTTCGATCTGAGCGCCGGGCCTCTCTTCTCCGCCGTCTACTTCGACCTCGGCGATCACGGGCCGCCGGATCGGTTGTTCGTGGCGGCACATCACTTGGTGATGGACGGCGTGTCGTGGCGAATCTTGTTGGAAGACCTGTCGACCCTCTGCCGGCAGCTCGCGTCCGGCGAGAGTCCGGAGCTGCCGCCAAAGACCACGTCCCTGCGCCAATGGGCCGCACGGTTGCAGGAGCATGCGAATTCGGGAATGACGGAAGACGAGACGGCTTGGTGGCGACGGGCGCCGCCGGTGGCCGAGGTGCCGGCGGATGAGCCGGGTGGGGACAACACGCTGGCCTCCCGTGATTTCGTTTCCGTGGCCCTCGACGAGGAGGAGACGCGGACGTTGTTGCAGGTCGCTCCCGCCGCCTACCGGACGCAGGTCAACGACATCCTGCTCACCGCCCTGGTCAAGACTTTCGGCCGTTTGACGGGGCGGGCGGCGCTTTGGCTCGAGCTCGAGGGCCACGGCAGGGAGGATCTATTCGACGACGTCGATCTGTCTCGAACGGTGGGCTGGTTCACGACCCACTATCCCGTCTTTCTCGACGTGGAGGAGGCCGGCGCCGACCTTGGGGCGAGCCTGAAGGCCGTCAAGGAACAGCTCCGGCGGATCCCGGCGCGCGGCCTCGGCCACGGTCTCCTACGGTACATGGCGGACGACGAGGTCGCCGCGGTGCTTCGAGCCCAGCCGCATCCTCAGGTCGGATTCAACTACATGGGCCAGACCGGAAGTCTCTTTCCGGAAGATTCGCTTTTCTCTCCAGCCGCGGAGCCCTACGGCGCCACGATGAGCCCGGACTCGAAACGTCGAAGCCTCATCGACGTCGCCTCCGGCGTCACCCGGGATCGTTTCAGAGCCTCTTGGCGATATAGCCGCAATATCCACCGTCGTGAGACGATCGAGCGTTTGGCGGAGGGTTTTCTGGGCGCCCTGCGTGCACTCCTCGAGCACTGCTCGTCCACCGAGGCCGGGGGTGTGACGCCTTCCGATTTTTCCCTGGTAAGCCTGAGCCAGGACCAGTTGAACCGTCTCGTGGCCAAAGTGGGGTCGGCGACCGGAAAGCGATGGTGACGGGCCGTGCGCGATTTCGTCAAGATCTTCCGGTTCCTGGTGGAGGCCTCCCGGGACATCCGGTTCTACAAGACCCTGCTGGTCTTCACAATACTGACCGGTGTGGCCAACGGCGCGGCCAGCGCCGGGATCATCGCGGTGGTCAACACCGCGATCAACGCCGAAGCGGAGCGCCGAGGCGAGCTGATCTGGGCTTTTGCCGGCCTGGCTCTTCTCATCCCCTTTCTGCGCTTCGGCTCGAGTGCGTTTCTGGCCCACCTGCTCCAGCGTGTTCGTTTCCAGATCGAGATGAAGCTCTGCCGCCGGGTGCTCTCCGCTTCCGTTCGGCGAACGGAAGAAATAGGAGCTCACCGTGTGCTGGCCGTCATGGTCAACGACGTAGCGACCATCGTAGGCATCCAGGGCCAATTCCCGCAAATGCTGCGCCAGGCTTCGCTGGTGGCGGGATGCCTGGTCTACATGGCCTGGCTTTCCTGGCAGCTTTTCCTCGCGGTCGTGGTTCTCCTGGGCCTCGGCGTCGCGACTCTGCTGGTGACCATGAGGTTGGCCCGCCCGTCCTTGGGGCGGGGCCGAGAACTGGCCAACGACACCTTCCGGCACTTGCGCAGCCTGACCGAGGGGTTCAAGGAGCTCAAGATCCACCGCAAGCGCAGGCATGATTTCTTCACCCGCCAGCTCGAGCCCACCGTTCTCGACCGGGTCCGACAACACACCACGGCGTCGATCTTCTTTGCCGCCGGCGGTGGAATCGGGCAGATCTGGACCTATCTCATCCTCGGGTCGTTGAGCTTCGGATTCTTTTCTTGGCAGATTTCGAGCGATGTCGCCAGCGGCTATCTCCTGGCCTTTCTCTACCTGCTGAATCCGCTCAACACGCTCCTCAACGAGCTCTCGGGCTTCACTAACGTCGGGGTCGCCATCAGCCAGATCCGTAGGTTGGGTCTGTCACTTTCCAAGGCCACCGAGCTCCCGGACGTGAAGTCCGCCGACGGCGTCGAAGCCGCGGAAGCGAGGGAGTGGCACCGGTTGGAGCTGGCGGGCGTCACCCACAGCTACGTTACGGAGGCCGACGGCAGGACCTTTACTCTCGGACCTGTCAATCTGTCCGTCGAGCGTGGAGAATGTATCTTCATCGTTGGTGGGAACGGCAGCGGCAAAACGACTCTGGCGAAGCTCCTGGTGGGGCTGTACATTCCCGAGAGCGGCGAAATCCGCGTCGACGGGGAGGCGATCGACGACGCGAAGCGGGAAGACTACCGGCAACTTTTCTCGGTTGTCTTCAACGATTTTCACCTCTTCGACGTCCTGCTGGGTCTCGATCGTCCGAAGCTTGTCGAACAGGCCGAGGGCTACCTGCGGACGTTGCAGCTCGACCGAAAGCTCGACATCCGCGGTACGACCCTCTCCACCATCGACCTTTCTCAAGGGCAACGCAAACGCCTCGCGCTGCTCACGGCCTATCTGGAAGATCGTTCCATCTATCTCTTCGACGAGTGGGCGGCGGATCAGGACCCGCACTTCAAGGAGATCTTCTACCATGAGCTTCTTCCTGACCTCAAAGCTCGGGGAAAGACGATCCTGGTCATCAGCCACGACGATCACTACTACCACGTTCCTGATCGGATCGTGAAGCTGGACGCCGGCCAGGTCGAGCTCGACAAGAAGACGTCCGAGATCACGGGCGACCCCGCCGAGCTCACGTTGGGCCGTGGCCGAAGGAATCCGCGGCGGATATCCGAGGGAGTCGGCTGGGCGGGAGGTGACGCAGCGCGATGAACCCGCGCGATGTCGAGGACATCTATCCGCTGTCGCCGATCCAGCACGGGGTGCTGTTCCACTCGTTGATGGCCGGTGGCGAGGACGGGTTCTTCCGTCAGTTGACCTCCGTTTTGCGGGGGCCGCTCGAGGTGGAAGCGTTCCGGCAGGCGTGGCAGGAAACCCTGGAGCGCAATCCGATTCTGCGCACCGCCTTCATCTGGGACGAGACCGAAGAGCCGATCCAGGTGGTGTGCCGGCGAGTGGAGCTGCCGTTCGCCGCCCATGACTGGCGAGGGGAGCCGCCGGAGCGCCGTGAGCGCCTGGTCGGGGAGCTCTTGGAGAGGGACCGCCGCCGCGGCTTCTCCTTTGCCGAGCCGCCCCTCCTGCGCCTGACCGTGCTACGGCTGGACGACGACGTCCATCGTGTGGTGCTGAGCTTCCACCACCTGCTTCTCGACGGCTGGTCGTTGGCGCTGGTGATGCACGAGGTGATGACTTGCTATCGGTCTCGCCTGGCGGGACGGCCCGCGGCGCTCCCCCGCAGCCGCCCCTACCGCGACTACGTGGCCTGGCTCAAGGGCTGCGACATGGCCGCGTCAGAAGCCTTTTGGAGGCATGCCCTGGACGGCTTCTGCGCTCCGACCGCGGTCGGCTTCGCGCGGCCGGGCAGCGACCCCCTGGCCTTCGTCGGGCAAACGGCGAGCCGTCGCATTGAGTTGCCGGAGTCGCTCACGACCGCTCTCGTGGAGCTAGGTCGCCGTCACCAGCTTACGCTCAATACCCTCATCCAGGGCGCGTGGGCGATTCTCCTGAGCCGTACCAGCCATTCCCGGGACGTGGTCTTCGGCGCCACGGTTTCGGGCCGTCCGACCGATCTTCCGGGCTTCGAACGGATGGTGGGACTGTTCATCAACACCCTGCCGGTCCGCGCGCGGCTCGATCCGGCGGCGCCCCTCGTGCCCAGCCTGGAAAGACTCCAGCGAGAGCATGTCGAGGCGCGTCAATACGAGTTTACGCCGCTGCTCGAGATCCAGAAGTGGAGCCCGGTCGAGCGTGGCCGGCGGCTGTTCGACAGCATCCTGGTGTTCGAGAACTACCCAATGGAGCGCTCTGTCCCCAACGATGGGCTGCGGGTCGAAGAGACCTACATGCTGGACAGCGCCAACTATCCTCTCACCGTCATCGTCAAGCCCCGCGGCTCGCTGCGGCTGCGGATCCTCTACGACGTCGACCGCTATGACGGCACGGCCGTCGTCCGCGCCCTCGGACAGTTGGCGCAGCTCCTGGCCGGGATGGCGCGGAGGCCGGATCTTCCGCTCGAGGCGCTGCCGCTGCTGCCCCGGGCGCAGCGTCTGCAGTTGTCGATGGAGTGGAACGACACGGCAGCGACGTACCCCGGGCAAGGCTCGATTCCGGAGGCGTTCGCGCTCCGGGCGCAGCAAACGCCGGAGGCACTGGCGTTGGTTTTCGAGGAGCACCAGCTCAGCTATGGCGGGCTCGCCGGGCGGGTGAGCCGGCTGGCCTGTCGACTGCGTTCGTCGGGGGTGGGTCCCGAGACTCTGGTCGGGGTTTACCTCGATCGTTCGGTGGAGCTGGTGGTGACGCTGCTGGCGATCCTGGAGGCGGGGGGAGCGTACCTGCCGCTCGACCCGGAATCGCCGCCGGCTCGGCTGGGTTGGATGATGTATGACGCGGGGCTGCGCTGGGTGGTGAGCAGCAGGAAGCTGGCATCCAGATTGCCGGAATCAGTGGCGCGGATTTTCTTGGCGGAGGACCAGGAGGCCTCTCCGGAAGCCGTGCCGCCGTCGCCGCCGTCGCCGGAGCAGTTGGCGTACGTGATCTACACGTCGGGCTCGACCGGACGTCCGAAGGGAGTGATGAATCGCCACGGCTCGATCCGCAACGGGCTCTTCTGGATGCAGTCGGTCTACGGCCTGGGACCCGGCGACCGGGTGCTGCAGAAAACTCCCGCGACCTTCGACGTGTCGGTGTGGGAGTTCTTTCTGCCGCTGATGTTCGGCGCGACACTGGTGGTGGCGCGGCCCGGGGGTCACCGGGACGCGGCCTACTTGGTGGAGGTGACGTCGGAGCTCGGCATCACAATGGTCCACTTCGTGCCGTCCATGCTGCGGGCATTCTTGGAGCACCCGGAGGTCGAACGTTGCGCTGATCTGCGCCGGGTGATATCGAGCGGCGAGGCCCTGTTATCGGAGCTGGCTTCGCGATTCCACTCGCGGCTGGGAGCTGAGCTCGACAACCTCTACGGTCCGACCGAGGCGGCGGTGCACGTGACCTGGTCGCCTTGCCGGCGGTCGGCGGAGAATTCAGTGGAGCCGATCGGCCGTCCGATCGCCAACACGCGTCTGCGCTCGTCGGACCGGAGGCTGCGGGCGGTGCCCGCGGGGGTTGCGGGGGAGCTCTGCCTCGGAGGGGTGGGCCTGGCGCGGGGTTACCTTTCGCGGCCGAGTCTGACGGCGCAGAGCTTCGTACCGGATCCCAGCGGGGCGGTGGGATCGCGGTTGTACCGGACCGGCGACCTGGTGCGCCAGCGAACGGACGGAGCGATGGATTTCCTGGGTCGCCTAGATCACCAGGTCAAGGTGCGAGGCTACCGGATCGAGCTGGGGGAGATCGAGGCGGCGCTCGAGGGCCACCGGCGGATCGATCAGGCAGTGGTCGTGGTCTCGGAGGCCGGCGGATCGCCACGCCTGGTGGCGTACCTGGTCGTCGAGCGTCCGCCGGCGCCCAGCACCAGCGAGCTGCACGGCTTCTTGCGCGAGCGGCTGCCGGAGTACATGGTGCCGGCGGTTTTCGTCGTCCTCGACGAGATCCCCCTGACCCCCAGCGGCAAGGTGGACCGGCGGGGGTTGCCGGAGCCCGGTACCGTCCGTCCCGATCTCAGAAAGGAGCTGGTGCCGCCGCGGACACCGGTAGAGCGGACTCTGGCCGAGATCTGGGAGCGGGCGCTGCGGGTCGATCGGATCGGTATCCACGACAACTTCTTCGAGCTCGGCGGGGATTCGATCATAGCGATCCGGATCATCGCCCAAAGCCACCACGAGGGTCTGCGCTTCGATCCCCGCCAGATCTTCGACCACCCGACGGTGGCCGGGTTGGCGGCGCGGCTCGAGACGGCCCCGGCGGACACGGCGGCGGTTTCCGAGAAGCCCCCTGTGCCCTTTGAGCTGGCGGATCTGGCGCCGGAGATCCTCGCACGCTGGCGGGCGGAGGAGCCGGAGATCGAGGACGTCTACCCGCTGGCTCCGGCCCAGAAGGAGATGCTCTTTCTGTACCTCTACGCCGAGCGGGGGCACGAGCACTTCCAGCAGCAGGTTCATCCCATTCCCGCCGAGGCCGGCCTCGACGTCGAAGCCTACCGCCGCGCCTGGCGGGTGGCGGTGGACCGTCACACGATCCTGCGTACGGCCTTCCGCTGGCAGGATCTCGAGGAACCGCTGCAGGTGGTCTATCGGCGCGTCGAGCTGCCGTTCGAGGTCCTCGACTGGAGCCAGCTCGACGCCGGGGACGCGCGCGCGAAGCTGCGCCGGTACTTGCGGGAGGATCGGGCCCGAGGCTTCGATCTGACCCGAGCCCCGGCGATGCGCTTCGCCGTCGTCCGTCTCGGGGACGGCGGCCACCTTGTGATCTGGTGCCGTCATCACATCCTGTTCGACGGCTGGAGCGTACCTTTGCTGCGACGGGAGGTGCGGGCGAGCTACCGCGCTCTGAGGGCCGGCGAGACTCCCAGCCCGGAGCCCGGCTGGCCCTACCGTGACTACGTCGCCTGGCTGAGACGACAGGAATCGGCGCTCGCCGAAGCCTACTGGCGGGCCGAGCTGGCGGGCTTCACGGCGCCGACGCGGCTGGCGATCGATCGCGCTCCCGACAGCGTCTCGCAGGATCGGCCCGACCTCCGGGGGCTGCAGCGGTGTCTGCCACAAGCGGTCGCCGCACGACTGCAAGCTCGCGCCCGCGAGCATCGGTTGACGCTCAATACCCTGGTCCAAGGTGCCTGGGCCATGATCCTCAGCCTCTACAGCGGCGAGCGGGACGTGGTCTACGGCAGCACCAGCTCGGGCCGTCCCGCGACCCTGCCGGGGGTGGAGTCGATCGTCGGCTTGTTCATCAGTACCCTGCCGGTCCGGGTGCGGGTGCCCTCGAGGGGACCGGTGGTGCCGTGGCTGCACGAGCTCCAGGGCCGGCAGGCGGAGCTGCGCCGGTTCGAGCACTGTCCCTTGGCACAGGTCCAGGCCTGGAGCGAGGTGCCGGCGAAGACTCCCCTGTTCGAGACACTCCTGATCTTCCAGAACGCCGAGAGGGAGGGGGGAGAAGGGCGGAAGAACCAACGCCAGGTGGGCGCACGCACCCGCGGTTTCGCCCGGGTGATTCACCCGTTGATGGTCTTCGTCGTACCGGACGAAGAGCTCGTGGTGCGGGTCCGCTACCACGCCGAGCGGTTCGCCGAGCCGATGATCCGCCAACTGACGCGCCAGTTTCTGGGCATCCTGGAATCCTTCGCCGCCCTCGGTGATCAGGAGATGGGCGCGGTCCAGCCCCTGGCGCCGCCCGAGGCGCACCAATTGCTCCGGGAATGGAACGACACCGCCATCCACGTTCCCCTCGACCGCGACTGGCCGGCGCTCTTCACCGCCCAGGCGGAGGGGACGCCGGAGGCCGTGGCGGTGGCCTGCGGCGGCGAGGCGGTGAGCTACCGGCGGCTTCTCGAGGGCTCTCTGCGGCTGACGGCGGAGCTGCGCCGCCGGGGCGTCGGCCGCGGTTCAGTGGTGGCGCTCCTGGCCGACCGCGGCGTCGGTTTCCTGACCGCGGTCCTCGGCGTGATGCGCGCCGGGGGAGCCTATCTCCCCCTCGATCCGCTGCACCCCGCGCCGCGCCAGGCTCTGGTCCTGGGGCGCGGCGGCGCTCCATGGCTGATCTACGATGACGAGCTCCGGCCGCGGGTGAAGGAGGTGGCCGCGGAGCTCGAAGCCCGATTCTCCAGGCCGCTCCTCGGCGAGCTGCCCCTCGGCGAGCTGTTGGGACGCGGCTCTGCCGCACCGTTGGCCGGTACCGATGCCGGAACCGGTCCCGGCGACCTCGCCTACGTCATCTTCACCTCAGGATCCACCGGCGCTCCCAAAGGGGCGATGGTCGAGCGGCAGGGGATGATCAACCATCTCTTCGCCAAGATCGCCGACCTGGAGCTCGGGCCGGGCGACATCGTCGCCCAGACCGCCTCGCAGTGTTTCGACATCTCGGTGTGGCAGCTCCTCGCGGCGCTCTTGGTCGGGGGCCGGGTGGAAATCTTTCCCGACGCCGTCGCCCACGATCCCCGGCGGCTCGTCGAGGAGGTGGCGGCGCGTCAGGTGTCGATCCTGGAGACCGTGCCGTCGCTCCTGGGCTTGATCCTCGACGAGCTCGGCTCGGGAGAAGTGGGAGCGGCGCCGAGGGCGCTGCGCTGGTTGATCCCGACCGGCGAGGCACTGCCGCCGGCGCTCGCGCGCCGTTGGCTCGAGCGGTATCCGGATGTCCCCCTGCTCAACGCCTACGGTCCCACCGAGTGCTCGGACGACGTCTCCCACCATCCGATCCGTCGTCCGCCGCCACCGGCGGTGGTCCACGTGCCGATCGGCCGGCCGATCGCCAACCTGCGCCTCCACGTGGTGGACACCCGAATGCGTCCGGTGCGGGCGGGGATGCCCGGCGAGTTGGTGGTGGGGGGTGACGGCGTGGGGCGCGGCTACCTGGCGGACCCTGGCAGGACGGCGGAGGTCTTCCTCCCCGATTTGTGGGCCGCGGTGCCCGGGGCGCGGCTCTACCGGACCGGAGACCTGGCCCGCTTTCTTCCCGACGGCGTGCTCGAATTCCTCGGCCGTCTCGACCACCAAGTCAAGATCCGTGGGTTTCGCATCGAGCTGGGAGAGGTCGAGCATTGCCTGCGCCATCAGCCGGAGGTCAAGGAAGCGGTCGTGGTGGCGCGCCGGGAGCCCTCGGGGGATCAGCGGTTGGTCGCTTACGTGGTCCCTGGGCCGAATGGCCGGGCACCGGCTCTGCGAGCGGCGTTGCGCGAGGAGTTGCCGGAATACATGGTGCCGTCGGCGCTGGTCTTTCTCGATCGTCTGCCTTTGACCGCCAACGGCAAAGTCGACCGACGCGCGTTGCCCGACCCCGAGGAGGGCGAGGCCGGCGGAGCCGACGACGCGGCGTCCAACGAGGCTCCGCAGGGCTCGATCGAGGACCTGCTGGCCGAAATCTTCGCCGAGCAGTTGGGGCTCGAGACCGTCTCCCGCCACGACGATTTCTTTGAGCTCGGCGGTCATTCACTGCTGGCGATGCGGGTGATGTCGCGGCTGCGCTCCGTCTTCGAGATCGAGATGGAGCTCCGGCAGATCTTTGACAGACCGACCGTCGCCGGCCTCGCCCAAGCGGTGTCTCTGGCGATCCGGGAACCCTTCGAAGCGCCGAGCGACGAAGGTCTCGGCGAGCACGGCGAGCGAACGCTGGGCACCGGAGCGCCGATCGCCTCGCCACCCCTCGAGCCGGTGACCAGGCAAGGCGCTCTGCCTCTTTCGTTCTCGCAGCAGCGCCTGTGGTTCCTCGACCAGATGGATCCGGGCAATCCGGCTTACAACCTGCCGCTCGTCGTACGCTTCAAGCACAGGCCCGACGTCGCGGCCCTCGAGTACGCCTTGAACGAGGTGATGCGGCGCCAAGAGTGCCTGAGGACGGAGTTCCCGGCTCCTGTCGGGGAGCCCCGGCAGGCCGTGCTGCCGCCGGCCGCGATGGATCTGCCGATCGTCGACCTGGCGGGGCTTCCGGAGTCCCGGCGGCGTATCGAGAGCAGCCGATGGCTGCGGGTGGAGCACAAGCGCCGTTTCGACCTGTCGCACGGACCTCTGGTGCGAACCATCCTGCTGTGCGGTGGCGAGCTGGAATCGGTACTGCAGATCGTCGTCCACCACATCGTGACCGACGCCTGGGGCAACAATGTCCTGGACCGCGAGATGTTCGCTCTCTATCACGGCGCCACGCGCGGCGAGCCGGCGGTGCTCCCCGAGCTGCCGGTCCAATACGCTGACTTCTCCATCTGGCAGCAGCGCTGGCTTTCCGGTGAAACGCTGGAGAGGCTGGTCGGATACTGGCGAGAGAAGCTCGCCGGTGCCACGTTGCTCCGCTTGCCGACGGATCGTCCTCGGCCGCGTGTTCAGACCTTCCGCGGCGCGCGCCGCCGAATCAACCTTCCGGAAGGGCTTCTGGCCCGCCTCCAGACCCTCGGTCGACAGCACGGCGCGACGCTCTTCATGATCTTGCAGGCCGGTTTCGACACGCTGCTCTATCGCGTCACGGGTCAAGCCGACATCTGTGTCGGGACCTATATTGCCGGCCGCAACCGGGCCGAGCTCGAAAACCTGGTCGGTTTTTTCGTCAATACCCTGGTCCTGCGTACCTGGCTCGATGGTCAATCATCTTTCCGGGAGTTGCTCGGTCGGGTGCGGAAGACGACGCTGGAAGCCTACGCCCACCAGGACCTGCCGTTCGAGAAGTTGCTGGACGAGCTCAACGTTCCCCGCAACCTGAGCTACACGCCGCTCTTCCAGGTGATGGTGGAGTTCCTCCACGTTTCGGCGGCCGGCGGTGAGCGGCGAGCCGCCAGGGCCAGAGGTTCCGAGGAGCCGGCCCGCGCCCACTTCGACCTCACCCTGTTCGTGAGGCAGGGGGGAGAGAAGCTGATCGCCTCGATGGGCTTCAATCGGGCGCTCTTCGACTCCACCACCGCGGCGCGCCTCGGCCGGCAGTTGCGCGCATTGCTGCTCGCGATCGTCGCCGATCCCGGCCGGCGATTGAGCGAGATGCCCGTCCTGGAGCCGGCGGAACGCCACCAGCTCCTCCATGAATGGAGCTCGCGCATCGCCGCTCGCCAGTCCTCGGAGCCGGTTCACGAGCGCTTTGCCGCCCAAGCCGAGACGACTCCGGAGAGCCCGGCGATCCTCTGGAACGGCCAGGAGCTCTCCTATCGACAGCTCGACCGGCGGGCGGAGCTGTTGGCCCGCCGCCTGCGGGGCCTGGCGGTCGGCCCCGGGACTCGTGTCGGGCTGCTTCTGGACCGGTCCCCGGAATTGTTGGTCGCGATACTGGGCATCCTCAAGGCCGGCGGCGCCTACCTGCCTCTCGACCCGGTTTACCCGCACGAACGCCTGGACTTCATGGTGCGGGACAGCGGCATGCCGGTCCTGGTGACCCAAAGCCGTTGGCGCGACTCCTGGACGGGGTCGAATCTCGAGCTCGTCTGCCTGGACGAGGATGATTCCCGGACGGAGGCGGAGGCTCGCGTGGCGAAGGCCGAAGTAGGCCATCCAGCCCATCCGGCCTACGTGATCTACACCTCGGGCAGCACGGGACGTCCCAAGGGAGTCGAGGTCGTGCACGGCGCTCTGGCCCACTATACGTCGACCGCCGGTCAGATGCTCGGGATCCGGCCCGGCGACCGGGTGCTCCAGTTCGCTTCGATCAGCTTCGATACCGCGGCCGAAGAGATCTTTCCCTGCCTGACCCGCGGTGCCGCGCTGGTGCTGCGGACCGAGACGATGCTGGGCTCGCCGTCGGCCTTCCTCGGGGGCTGCCGCGAAGCGGGCGTCACCGTGCTCGACCTGCCGACCTCCTACTGGGCCGAGCTCGTGGCGGCGATCGACGCTGGGCAGGCGGCCTTGCCGGACTCGGTGCGGCTGGTCGTGATCGGAGGCGAAAAGGCTTTGCCGGAGACGGTGGCGACCTGGCACCGCCACGCGCCGGCCCGGCCGCGCCTGCTCAACACCTACGGGCCGACCGAGACCACGGTCGTCGCTACCGCCTGCGACCTCACGGCGACGATAAGTCGCCGGGAGTATGCAGGTGAGGTTTCGATCGGCGACCCGCTGCCCGGCGTTCGGATCCACGTGGTGGATCGGCGCCTCCATCCGGCGCCGATCGGAGTTCCCGGTGAGCTCCTGATCGGCGGCGCGGGGCTGGCGCGGGGTTACCTGGACCGTCCCGGTTTGACCGCGGAGCGCTTTGTCCCGGATCCTCTGACAACCTCCGAGAGCGGCGCGCGCCTCTATCGCAGCGGCGACCTCGTACGTTTCAGGCCGGAGGGACGTAGCGGCTTTCTCGGCCGCCTCGATCACCAAGTCAAGATCCGGGGATTCCGCGTCGAGGTGGGCGAGATCGAAGACGCTCTTCGACGGCATCCGGCGCTGGCCGAGGCAGCTGTCGCGGTCCGTACCGCGAGGGAGGGCCCGCCACGGCTCGTCGCTTACGTCGTGGCCGGCGGCGATTCGCCCAAGCCCAGCGACCTGCGCCGTCATCTCCGTTCGTGGCTACCGGAGCACATGCTCCCGGCGCAGTTCGAGCTGCTCGCGGATCTGCCCCGCATGCCCAATGGCAAGATCGACCGCCCCGCGCTGCCCGAGCCCGAGGCGCGTCGCGAGCTCGACGAAGGGCCGGTGCCCCCGGAAGGCGAGTTCGAGGTCCTGTTGGCGGATATCTGGAGCGCCGTCCTGGGAGTTGAGACGATCGGGAGACGGGACAACTTCTTCGAGCTCGGCGGCCATTCCCTGCTCGCGACTCAGGTGCTGGCGCGTCTGCGCGAGCATCTCGAGGTCGATCTCCCGCTTCTGGCCCTGTTCGAGATGCCGACGATCGAAGAGCTGGCGCTGGCCGTCGAAGAAACGGTTCTCGAACGCCTCGAGGCCTTGGAGGAGCCGTCTCAGGGTAGTGAGCAGGATCCGGTCTACGCCGTTTAGCCGTTTAGTTGTCGTCAAGAAAGACTCCGACTCCGAGGAAGTGAGCAACAGAAATGCTGTGGACTGATATGCGGACGACCTTGCGGAGCTTGGTGAAGCACCCGTTCTTCGCGCTGACCTCGATCACCACGCTGGGCCTCGGCATCGGTGCGAATACCACGATCTTCAGTCTCGTCAACGCCGTCATGCTGCGGCCGTTGCCGGGCATCGAAGCTCCAGCGAAGCTGGTCGAGCTGCTGCCCAGGGCGCAGGGCGAGACTTCGGCTTTCTCCTATCCCGACTTCCTGGACATCCGAGAGCGCAGCCGCAATCTCGACGACCTCGTCGCCTTTGAGTACGCGATGGTGACTCTCGGAGGATCCGGCAATGCGCGGCCGTTGTGGGCCATGACCGCCGCCGGGAACTACTTTTCCGTCCTCGGCACCCAGCCCGCCGCCGGCCGCTTCTTTTTGCCCGAGGAGTCGTTTCATCCCGGCGTGCCCCCGGTCGCGGTCATCAGTTACAGCCTCTGGCAGCGCAGCTTCGGCGGCGAACCGGACGTCATCGGCAAGGTCTTGATCCTCAACAGTCAGCCGACCACGGTGATCGGCGTAGCGCCGGGCGGATTCCAGGGGCACGCGGTGGCACCCAGCGTCGACCTCTGGTTGCCGCTGGGCATGATCGCTCCGGGTCTCTCCAGCGCGGCGACCCTGGAAGGGCGGGAACACGCCCAGTTCAGCGCCATCGGCCGCATCGCGACGGGCGCTGACGCCGAGACGGTCGCTCGCGAGCTGACCGGCTTTCAGGCCCAGCTACAAAGCGACGACGGGCGCGAAAGGCTGCCCGTGGAAGTGGAGGCCCTCGGCACCTTGCCGTCGGTTGCGCGTCTCCCCGTCGCCGGCTTTCTCGCTGTCCTCGTCCTCATCGTCAGCCTGGTCATGCTGATCGCCTGCGTCAATGTCGCGGGCCTCCTGCTGGCGCGTGGCCTCAGCCGCACGCAGGAGATCGCCGTTCGGCTGGCGTTGGGTGCCAGCCGGCGCCGTCTGATTCGGAGCCTCGTGGCCGAGTCCCTGGTGCTCTTCATTCTCGCCGGCCTGGCAGGAGCGCTCATCGCCGTGGTGGGGACGCGGTTGCTCATGACCTTCAAACCGCCGATGCCTCCGCCGGTCGAGATCGACCTGGACCTGTCCCTCGACTTGCGGGTGCTTGCATTCACCTTGCTGCTGTCGCTCCTCACAGGGCTCGTCTCCGGTCTGGTGCCCGCCCTGCGAACCACCCGGCCCGATCTCGTCTCGGCGCTCAAGAACGAGTCCCGCGCCGAAACTCCGGGCACCACTCGGCTGCGGTCCTTCCTGACCGGCGCGCAGGTCGCGGTAACCCTCGTCCTCTTGGTCGTGGCGGGCCTGTTCTTGCGCGCCCTGGTCCAGGCTCAGCACGTCGACCCCGGATTCACCGTCGAAAACATCCACGTTGCGAGCATCGACCTCGAGCCTCGCGGCTACAGCGAGCAGCAGGGATGGAACTACCTCCAATCGCTGCTCGAGCGGCTTCGGGCGCTACCTGGCGTGGAGTCGGCGAGCCTGGCGAAGAAGCCGCCGCTGGCCAGCGCGACCTTCTTCGGCGGCATCAACGTCGAGGGCTTCGATCCACCTCCGAACGGCTGGTTCCAGGCCTACTACAACGTGGTCACGCCGGGGTACTTCCAGACGCTCGACATACCGCTGATCGCGGGCCGTGAGCTCACCGAGGCCGACACCGAAACCGCGCCGTACGTCGCCGTCGTCAACCGAACCATGGCCGAGAGGTTCTGGCCGGGCGAAAACGCCGTGGGCCGGCGATTTTTTCTCGGCGGCCTCGGCAGCGGTATCCCTTTCGAGATCGTCGGCGTGGCGCGCGACGCCAACTATCACTCGCTGCGCGAGGAGGCGCCGGCCTTCATTTACCTGTCCTTTCCCCAGTGGTACCAGAGCGGAGTGACGGTTCACGTGCGGGCCCGGCCGGGCTGGGACGCGGCGAATGCCCTGCGCGCTATAATGCAGGAGCTCGATCCCACCGTTCCTCTGCTCAGTGTTTCCTCGCTCCGGGAGAACATGGGACGCGTTTACGTGCCCCATCGGGTCGTCGGGTCGGCGGCCGGTCTGTTGGGAATCGTCGGCCTGATCCTGGCGGCGGTCGGGGTCTACAGCATCGCCACTTTCACCGTGACGCAGAGATTGCACCAGATCGGTGTCCGCATGGCGCTCGGCGCCGGCAGGAGAGAGATCTTTCGCTGGGTGGTCAGGAAGGCGATGAGGGCGCCGGCGATAGGGATGGCCGGCGGAATGGTGATCGCGATGGGCTTGTCCTTCGTCATTTCGATGGGGCCGTTCGGGATCCGGTCGGCGGATCCGCTGATCTTCGTGGGCGTCGGGACGATGCTCGCGACGGTGGCACTGGTCGCCGCATTGCTGCCGGCCCGCCGAGCCGCCACCATCGAACCGATGTCCGTCCTGCGCGGGGAATAGCGCCGCCCTCCCGAGTGTCCGAGATGAGCATCCGGCATCTACTGCACGCCCCCTTCGAAGCGCGGGCGGCCTGTATGCCCGATGCCGTGGCGCTCATCCGTTGGGCCGCCGGCCGGAAGCAGTGCTTGAGCTACGGCGACCTCGGCCGCCGTGCCGATCGGCTGGCCCGTGAGCTCGCCCGTGCCGGGGCAGGACCGGAAAAATGTGTGGGGATCTGCCTGGAACGTCGCCCGGAGATCGTGGTCTCGATGCTGGCGACTCTCAAGGCGGGCGCCGCCTACGTGCCCCTGGACCCCGGCTATCCGGCGCAACGGTTACGTTTCATGTTGGAAGATGCCGGCGTCGCGGTCATCGTCACTGAGTCGAAGCTCCGTGGTGAGCTTCCCGAGACCTCGGCGCAGGTCTTGTACGCAGAAGGTACGCCGGCGGGCCAGGGAGTGGAGGTGCCGGCGTGCGGCGCCACGCTGGGGCCGAGAGCTCACGCCGACCACCTGGCGTACGTGATCTACACCTCCGGTTCGACCGGGCGGCCCAAGGGCGTTGCCATCGCCCACCGTTCCGCGGCGGCCTTCCTGGCCTGGGCGGCACAGGTGTTTGCGCCGTCCGATCTGACGGGCGTCCTCGCCTCGACCTCGATCTCCTTCGACCTTTCGGTCTTCGAGATCTTTCTGCCGCTGAGCTGCGGCGGCACCGTGATCCTGGCGCAGAACGCTCTCGACCTCATCGCCGTGCCGGAGCTCGCTTCGTCGGGCGAGGTGAGACTGATCAACACCGTGCCCTCGGCGATGGCCGAGCTGATCCGCGCACAGGCCGTTCCTCCCGGAGTGTCGACGGTCAACCTCGCCGGCGAGCCGCTGGCCGGGGCCCTGGTCCGGCGGATCTACGCGACGGGACGGGTGGAGAGCGTCTACAACCTCTATGGACCCTCCGAGGACACGACCTATTCGACCTTCGCCCGCGTGGCGCCGAGCGAGGCCTCACGTCCCGCGATCGGCCGGCCGATCACGGGGACCCGGGTCTATCTCGTGGACAGGTGGATGCAGCGGGTGCCGACCGGAGAAGCGGGGGAGCTGCTCTTGGGGGGCCACGGCCTGGCCCGGGGATATCTCAGGCGGCCGTCGACGACCGCCGGGAGATTCTTGCCCGATCCCTGGAGCGGAGGTGCGGGAGAGCGGCTCTATCGCACCGGTGACCTGGCCCGCTACCGCCGGGATGGCGAGATCGATTTTCTCGGCCGCATCGATCACCAGGTCAAGATTCGTGGATTTCGCATCGAGCTGGGAGAGATCGAAGCTGCCTTGGGGGAGCATCCCGGAGTCGAGGAAGCCGTGGTCGTGGCGACGCCGCACGGTGCTCTCGTGGCCTACGTCGCCGGCGCCGAGCCCGATTCGCTCTCGCCCGACGCCCTGCGGCGCCATCTCCAGGCCGTGCTCCCCGAGTACATGGTGCCGGCGAGCTTCGTCGCTTCGAGGACCCTGCCGCGGCTGCCCAACGGCAAGCTCGACCGCGCCTCGTTGCCACCGCCCCAGGGCCGTTCGGCCGCTCCTGGGAGGAAGCCCCGGACCCACGTCGAGGAAGTGCTCGCGAGAGTGTGGGAAGAGGTCCTGGACGTTGAGCAGGTCGGTGCGGACGACCATTTTTTCGAGCTCGGCGGACATTCCATCCTGGCGACCCGGGTGATCGCTCGGGTGCGGGAACTCCTGAAAGTGGAGCTGCCGATGCGAGCGCTCTTCCATTCGCCTCGGCTGGCGAGCCTGGCCGAAGTCGTCGAGCAGAGGCGGCGCGGCGTATTCATGGCGGACCTGGCGCCGATCCCGGTGCGGGTCAGCGACCGGGCACCTCGCCTCTCGTTTTCCCAGGAGCGATTGTGGTTCATCGAGGGGCTCGATCCCGGCAATCCCACCTACAACGTCCCTTTTGCCCTGCGCCTGACCGGCATCCTCGACACGGCCGCGCTGAGCGGCGCTTGGTGCGGCGTGGTCGGCCGACACCAGGCCCTGCGGACCGTTATCGTGACGTCGCCGGACGCGTCCGGGCCCGTTCAGCAGGTCCGTACCACTCCCCAGTCTTGCGACCTGCCCCTGGTCGACCTGTCGGCTCTGCCGCTGCGGGGCCGGCCGCCGGAGGCCGAAAGGCTCGGCCGTCACGAGGCAGGACGTCCCTTCGATCTGACGCGAGGGCCCCTGGTTCGCGCGTTCCTGGTCCGCCTGGAGGCTGAGCAGCACGAGCTGCAACTGAACATTCACCACATCGTTTGTGACGGTCGGTCCTTCGAGGTGCTCGAACGCGAGCTGGCGTTCCTCTACAAGGCGGCGCGTCAGCCGGAGTCTCTGAGCGGCGGCCTGGCGCGGCTGCCTGTCCAATACGGGGACTTCTCGGAATGGCAACGCGAATGGCTGTCGGGCAGCGGTCTCGAAGCTCAGATCCTCTACTGGCGAAAGAGGCTCAGCGGCGCACCCGCCCTGCTCGACCTGCCCACGGACCGCCCGCGCCCGTCGATTCGGACGTACCACGGTGCTACCCGGTCCATCGACTTCGATGCGCCCCTCATGACCTCGCTGCGGCAGGTCAACCGGCGGCTGGGAGCGACCGACTTCATGACCTTGGGAGCCGTCTTTCAGCTTCTGATGTCACGCTACAGTGGTCAGAGCCGGGTGCGTTTCGGATTCCCGGTCGGAGGACGCAATCAGCTCGAGACCGAAGGCTTGATCGGGCTTTTCGTCAACACGCTGGTGCTCGACACCGAGTTGGCCGGCGTGGCGGATTTCCCGGCGCTCGTGGCGTGTTTGTGTGAGGACCTCCTCGCGGCGCACGAGCACCAGGACGTACCGTTCGAGAAGCTCGTCCATGAGCTGCGCCCGGACCGGAGCCGGTCTTACATGCCGCTTTTCCAGGTGACGTTCCAGGTCGTGCACGAGCCGGCGCCGCCGTGGTTCGATGACGTGAAGGCGGAAAGAATCAGGCTGGACGCCGGCGTCGCGAAGGTCGACCTCTCCGTGGCCCTGAACGCCGCCGCGAAAGGCTGTTCCGGCGAAGTCGAATACAGCGTCGTCCTCTTCGACCCCACGACGATCGCGCGATGGATCCGGCACTTCACGGCGCTCCTCAGGAGCGTCGTGGCCGACCCCGAGGCGCGGCTGGAAAACCTGTCGTTCCTCGCGGTCTCGGAACGAGCGCAGATACTTTTCGAGTGGAACGACACGGACGCCGCCTTCCCGCGAGACCGCTGCCTTCAGGTGCTCTTCGCCGAAGTCGCGCGGCGTACGCCGGAGCGCGTCGCGCTGGTGTCCGGGGACGAGGCCCGTAGCTACCGCGAGCTGGATCGCCAGGCCAACCGGCTGGGCGGTCACCTGAGGTCCCTCGGGGTCGGACCGGAGACGCGGGTCGGGGTCCTCCTGGAGCGCTGCGCCGACCTGGTCATGAGCCTGCTGGCGGTGCTCAAGGCGGACGGCGCCTATGTCCCGCTCGATCCCGCCAGTCCACCCGAACGGCTGGGCTTCGTCATCGCCGACGCGGGCATCGCGGTGCTGGTGAGCACGGGCGAGCTCGCGTCGCGGCTCCCGGAGCACCGGGCCGCCGTGGTGCCACTCGGGAGCGATCGCATCGGCCGCGGCTCGGCGGTGCCCGTGACCACCGCCACGGCGCAGAGCCTCGCCTACGTCATGTACACGTCGGGCTCGACGGGAGTGCCCAAGGGCGTCGCCGTCACGCACCGCAACGTGGTGAGCCTGGTTCGGGAGACGGACTACGCGACCTTCGCAGACGAGGTCTTCCTGCAATTCGCTGCGCCGTCCTTCGACGCCGCGACGATGGAGATCTGGGGGCCGCTGGTGAACGGTGGACGCCTGGTGGTCTTTCCGGGGTCGCGGGCTTCTCTCGATGAGCTCAGCCGGGCTCTGGAGCGCTACCGGGTGACGTGTCTGTTCCTGACCTCGGGCCTGTTCCACCAAGTGGTCGAGGAACGGCTGGACGCGCTGCGCCCGGTGCGCCGACTGCTGACCGGCGGCGACGTGCTCTCGCCCACGCACATGTCGCGGGTGCTGAAGGAGCGTCCCGAGGTCGAGCTGGTCGCCGCTTACGGCCCCACCGAGAATACGACATTCACCTCCTGCCACCCGATGACGGGCGTCTCGTCCTCGGGCGGCAAGGTGCCGATCGGACGGCCCATCGCAAGCCGCCGGGCCGTCCTCCTGGACAGGCGTCTCGACCCGGTGCCGATCGGCGTCGCGGGCGAGCTCCACGCGTGCGGAGACGGCCTGGCCCGCTGTTACCTCGACCGCCCGGCTCTGACCGCTGCGCGCTTCGTCCCGGACCCGTGGGGTCGGCGCTGCGGGGCTCGTCTGTACAAGGTCGGGGACCGGGCGCGTCATCTGCCGGACGGCACGCTCGATTTCCTCGGCCGCGTCGATCAACAGGTCAAGGTTCGTGGTTTCCGCATCGAGATGGGAGAGATCGAGGCGGCGCTCGACGCTCACCCGCTGGTGGCGAAAGCGCTGGTCATGGCGCGCGAGGCACGGGACGGCCGCCGTCTGGTCGCCTATTGGATCCCGGCGGAGTCGGAAGCCGCGCTGACGGCTTCCGACCTTCGCGACTTCCTGCGCCGAGAGCTGCCCGAGTACATGGTGCCGGCGGCGTTCATGGCGGTGGAAGGGTTTCCGCTCAATGCCAACGGCAAGGTCGAGCGATCCTTGTTGCCGGAGCCCGGAGACGTGGGATCCGCCAGCGGTCGTCCGTTTCGCGGACCGCGTGGCTCGGTCGACGAATTGCTGGTCGCGATCTGGCGCGAGGCCCTGGGCTGCGAGGCGGCGGTCGGGATCGACGACGATTTTTTCGAGCTCGGCGGACACTCCCTGCTGGCGACACGGGTCATCGCGCGGATCGAGGTCGGGCTGGGCGCGCGAATTCCGCTGTCGGATTTCTTTGCCGGTCCGACGATCGCCGAGCTGGCCCGCAAGGTGGAGGAGGCGCGGCAGCGTGCCGGAGGGATCGAGTCGCCGCAGATCGTCCGTGTCGACCGCGGCGGGGAGCTGCCGGCTTCCTTCGCTCAGGAGCGCCTGTGGCTGGACGCTCAGTTGCACCCGCGGGAGGCGGGCTACATGGCTCTGTTCTTCCTGCCCCTCGAGGGCGACCTCGACGTGGCCGCGATGCGATACGCCGTGGCCGCCCTCCGAGAGCGCCACGAGCCGTTGCGGACGACCTTTCACGCGACGCGGCGGGGGATCTTCCAGACCATCGCGCCGGCCGCCGGCTGGCACCTGCCGTACCTCGACTTGGAGCCCTTGCCGAAAGTGGCCCGAGAGGCCGAGACCGCGCGCCTGCAACGAATCTGGGCGGAGCCCTTCGATCTCGTCCGGGGACCCGTGTTTCGCGCCGCCCTGGTACGGCTGGCGAGGGCCGAGCACGGGCTGCTGATCAGCCTCCACCACGTGGCCTACGACGGCTGGTCGATGGCGGTCCTGAGGCGCGATCTGAGCACGCTTTACGGGAACGCGCGCGCCGGTGCCGTGGTCTCGCCGCTGCCGCGAATTACGATTCAATATGCCGATTTCGCCCACTGGCAACGCCACCGGATGCGCGGCGAGGTCTACGACGCTTTTCTGGGCTATTGGCGGCGGCGGCTCGGCGAGACGCCACCGGTGCTCGAGCTGCCCACCGACCGGCCCCGCGTCGAGCTCTCGCGGCGTACCGGAGGGTTCCTCCGGCTCTCCCTGTCCGCGCGGCTGAGCGAGCGGCTGCGGTCGTTTTCCCGCCGCCGATCCGTGACGCTCTTCATGGCCCTGGCGGCGGCGCTCCAGGCCCTGCTGGCGCGCCGCGCCGGGCAGGATCGGATCTCCATCGGCACGCCGGTCGGCAGCCGGCCTCGCGTCGAGCTCGAAGACCTGATCGGCTGCTTCCTCAACAACCTAGTGCTGTCGACGGACCTGGCGGACGATCCCACCGGCGAAGAGTTGTTGACGCGGGTGCGCGAGGTCATCCTGGGGGCCTACGACCGCCAGGATTTTCCGTTCGAGGCCCTTGTGGCGTGGTTCGGAAAGAAGCGGGACTTGAAACGTCATCCCCTTTTCGACGTCATGCTCGTGCTGCAAAACCAGGAGGCAGGGCAACCGTTCGCCTTTCCCGGCATCGAAATCAAAGAGTCCGGCGGCGGCGGCCAGCGTAGGACGCCGGTGGCGAAGTACGAGCTGCTGCTGGTGCTGGTGGAAGGGCTTTCCGGGGAAATCGTCGCCGGCCTGACTTACGCCGCCAATCTCTTCGACCGAACGACTGCTCAACGCCTGCTGAGAAGCTATCGCCGCTTGTTGGAAGGCCTGATCGACGGTCCTGATCGGCGGCTTTCGGAGCTGCCGGTCCTCAGCCCCGCCGAGCGTCACCAAAGTCTCTTCGAATCGCCGCCGAAGCCGGTGCGTGAAGCCGAGCCTTCCGACCAGGCGCCGCCGGCGATCCGCGGAGCGGAGCCGGATGCCCGCCAGGCCAAGCTCGCCGCCCGTCGCGCCGAGTTGGCGGCCCGTCGAGCCCGGCTCTCTTCGGGACAGCAGGCGGCGCTTTCCAGGATCGTCGGTGGCCACGAGCAGGCGATGCCGCCCATTCCCAGGCGCGCGGTTTCCGCGCCGGCTCGGCTCTCCTTTGCCCAGGAGCGGCTGTGGGTCCTGGCTCAGCTCGGACCGGGCTCGTCGGTCTACAACATACCCCTCGCCCAGCGACTTGCGGGAGATCTCGACGTGGCCGTCCTGCGGCGCGCCCTGAGCGAGATCGTGCGCCGGCACGAGGTGCTGCGGACCCGTTTCGAGGGCGGCGATCCGTTCCCGGTGCAGGTGATCGACCCTCCGGGACCGGTCCTGCTGCCGGTGATCGACCTGACCGCCCTGCCGGAAGGGCGGCGGCGGCTTGAGACCCGGCACCAGGCGCGCCGGGAAGCGGCGTCGCCCTTCGACCTTGCCGCCGATCATTTCCTGCGGACGCGGTTGCTGCGTCAGGACGCCGCCGAATCCGTTCTCCTGCTCACCTTCCACCACGCGGTGGCTGACGGCTGGTCGATCGGGCTGTTCTTCCGGGAGCTTGGGACGCTCTACAGGGCCTGGCGAGCGGGTGGGGACTCCCCCTTGGCGGAGCTGCCGATCCAATACGCCGATTTCGCCAACTGGCAGCGCGGCGCCTTGGGAGACGAGGTCCTGGAGAAGCAGCTCGGCTTCTGGAAGCAGCAGTTGAGCGGCGCCCCGGAGCTGATCGAGCTGCCGACGGATCGTCCTCGCTCGGCGGCGGCATCCCATCGCGGCGGCAGTCAGACGATCTCCTGTCCGAGGCATCTCCTGGACGCCCTGCGCCAGGTCTGTCGCGAAACCGGGAGCACCCTCTTCATGGGCGGAGTCGCCGTTGACTTGGCGCTGCTCAGCCGTTACTCGGGACGGCGTGACGTCTCGATCGGCTTTGCCAGCTCGGGTCGCCACCGGGTCGAGACCGAGGCGCTGATCGGCTTCTTCGTCAACACCTTGGTCTTGCGCACCCGCTGGCCCGACAAGGCCGGCTTCGGCGATCTGTTGAGCCGCGTCCGCAAGACGGTGCTCGAAGCGCAGGCACATCAGGACGTGCCTTTCGAAAAGCTCGTCGAAGAGCTGGTGCCGAGCCGCAACCTGTCGCACGATCCCCTGTTTCAGGTGACCTTCGAGCTCCATGATCGCGCTCCGAAAGGCGAGAGGAGAGCGCCCCAGGAAAGCGCGGCGGGCGGCTTGAGGATGAGTCAGCTAGACGTCGACGTCGGGACTTCGCATTTCGACCTGGCCTTGGGGGTCACGGCGGGCTCGGAGAGCTGTCACGTGGCGGCGACGTTTCGCGCCGCGCTGTTCGACGACACGACCGTGCTTCGTATGCTGCGGCACTTCGTGACGTTGCTGGCAGCCGGCCTCCAGGACCGTGACCGACCCGTCGCGGCCCTGCCGATGCTGACCGGCGCCGAGCTTCACCAGATCCTGACGGAATGGGACAGGGAGTCCGGATGGCCGCGGCATCGTACGATCCATGAGCTGTTCGCCGATCAGACGGCGAAGGCGCCGGAGAGGATCGCTCTGGTCGACGGCGGCGGCGCTCTGAGCTACCTGGAGCTCGATCGGCGTGCCGGTGCCCTGGCGCGCGACCTGGCCTCTCTCGGTATCGGGCCCGAGTCGCGGGTGGGGCTGTTCCTGGAGCGTTCCTTCGACCTCATCGCCGCGACTCTCGCGGCGCTCAAGGCGGGCGGCGCCTACGTGCCCCTGGACGTCGAGGCTCCGCGGGAGCGGCTGGCGTTCCTGATTGAGGACTCGGCGGTCTCGGTCTTGGTGACCGTCGAGGCGCTCGCGGCTCGGCTGCCCCCCCACGGCGCCGAGGTGCTCGTTCTCGGAAGGAACCGAGCCGCGGGAACCGCGCTTTCGGCCGTGCCGGCGCGCGTCGCGCCGGCCGCCCTGGCATACGTGATCTACACCTCGGGCTCGACGGGTCGGCCCAAGGGTGTGGCCGTGACCCACGAGAACGTGGTGAGCCTGGTGATCGAGGCCGATTACGCGCGGATGGGCGCCGGCGAGGTCTTCTTGCAGCTCGCCCCGCCCACCTTCGACGCCGCGACGTTCGAGATCTGGGGCCCGCTCCTGAGCGGCGGTCGGCTGGTGCTGGCGGGCGAGAAGCGGCTGTCCCTGGAGGAGCTCGGGCAAGTCGTCGAGCGTCACGGCATCACCGCCCTGTGGATCACCACCGGCCTGTTCCACCAACTGGTGGAGGACCAGATGGCGAG
>Ga0214471_10000136_pt1 | contig 72616 bp, 101 predicted proteins | sample RVTome_5_FD_207665 | JGI IMG/M metagenome (GOLD analysis project Ga0214471, IMG submission 207665) | Soil microbial communities from uranium-contaminated site in the Upper Colorado River Basin, Wyoming, United States - RVT142D155 | ecosystem: Environmental > Terrestrial > Soil > Contaminated >... | reverse complement strand
CTAGCAATCCGTCGACGCTAGTGCCTCGTACCCGGTCCCACGTGGTCCCGTCAAACATGTAGCCGAAACTGGTCGTCTGCAAACCGTCGGACGTGTTCGCCACGTCGTCGGCCTGCGTAGCCAGCACTAGGGAGGACGTGCCTAGCACACTGCTGAAATCAGTCCCGAGCATCAGGTCCGGCGTCACGGCCACGATATCTACTTGCAGTTCCGTGCCCCCGACCGTACCGGCCAGCGTAGCGAGATTGCCTCCGGTTTCAAGAGCCAAGAGGCTCGTATTCAGATTAGTCCCCGCATTGGCCGTCACGGTCCCCGTCACCGTCACGTCATTGTTCGTTCCGAGATTCACCAGCATCCCATCCGCCGCCGTTCCGGGCGCGGCCACAAGCGTATCGGCAGCCCCCTCCAGCATTATCGCCGTGCCGGTGATGCTCGCGTCCACTGCTCCTTCAGTGTATTGCACTCCGCCGCCAAACGTGTCGATAAAAGCTCCTGCTGAATCGATGATCTGGCAAAACATCGCACCGAAATTGGTTCCGCGGGCGGTTACAATATCACCGTCGGCAGTCGTAAGGCCAGCAGGTGTATCTTGCCGAACCAACGACAATGCCGCTGCCACCGGATTAGCCGGAGCCGCATCGTCTTCTGTGTATTCGGTTCCACCGCCACCGCCTGTCACATGGAGAGCGCCCGTGCTATTGACGCGGAGTTGAGTGTAGTCGCCGTCAATCGGTGTGAGCGTGGTTAGCGCGTCGTCTCGGACAACGAGCAAAGCAACGCCTGTGTCAGTTGCGCCTGACGCATCATCGACGGCCTTGCCAAGATTTGTGGCCCCGACGCCAGGAATAACTGACAGTACATCCACGTCTCCGATATTGTTAGCGCCAGCCGGAAGCGCAGCGACAACGTCAACCTGCATTTCCGCGCCCGCAACCGCTCCGGCTATGGTTGCAAGGTTGCCGCCTGCTTCCAAAGCCAATGCTGACGTGTTTAGATTCGTGCCAGCATTGGCGGTTATGCTGCCACTGGTTACCGTAACGTCGTTATTCGCGCCGAGATTGACCAATAAACCATCAACAGACGTGCCTCGCATCCGGTCCCATGCGGTACCGTCAAACATATAGCCAAACGCAGTAGCCTGTAGCCCGTCTGACGTATTGGCGACGTCATCGGCCTGCGTAGCGAGCACCAGCGAAACAGTCCCGAACACGCTGCTGAAATCGGTGCCAAGCATTAGATCGGGCGTTACGGCTACAATATCTACTTGTACTTCCGCACCCGACACCGTACTCGCCAAAACTGCGAGGTTGCCACCCGTTTCTAAAGCTAATAGACTTGTGTTCAGGTTTGTGCCTGCGTTGGCAGTAACCGTCCCACTCACAGGCTGAGTAACGCCCGAACCGTCTACAGTAACTGTCCCGCTTATCTTCGTCCACAGCGCGCCCTCATTATTCACGCGGAGAAACGTATAATCCCCGTCTGCACTAACCCCCGCCCCTGCAATTAGGGCGTCGTCGCGCACTACGAGAACAACGTTACCATTATGTCCGCCTGCGCTTGCATCGTCTTCCGCCCGTACTACGTTATCGATTAGCTGGAGGGCGGTAAGGACGCCCCCGCTTTCCTGTACTGCAAACGTTCCTGCGTTGCTCACAGTCCAGCTAGACCCAGTTTGCTGCTCTACAGGCAGGCCGGCGCTAGCAGTAACTATCGTAAAAGAGTCGAGCGCGCCGAACCCAATCTTGCTCAGCGGGTAGTGGGTACTGCCGATCTGGTCTGTGGCAAATATCGGGCCTAAGCTAAGAGCGGTATCTTCACGAGTTGTTACGTTGTCAGCCATGTATTTGTAATCCCCTCGCCAGTCTAGCTAATGGGGTCGTAAATCCGGAATGAGTATTCGCTGCCGTGGCCACTGAATCCGCTCACTCCCTCTAAGTACGGCTGAGCCTGGGATGGGCCGCTTATATCTAAGTCGGCGGCTGTCGTAGCTACTTCCATCTTCCCGTCAGTCCCGTCCGTAGTAAATGAGGCGGTTTGAGTCTCAGTGGAACCGTCACTCTTTCTAAATTTGACCTGCTTGAGAGTTGCTGACGATATATCGACCACAGCGTCGTCCTGGTCTTTAATGGTAAACCGGAATATGGTCCCTAAATCACCGACGAAGTGTTTGCAAAATACCGTCATACGAACACTGCCATCCTGTTACGTTCTAACGTTCTTAGCGCAGACCGCCCAGCTTACGCTCGCTACGTTCGTGTTGTCTAGCGCCTTTACGTCGACTGTCTTCAGGTTGTCGGCGTCGCTATACGAGCTAGCGCGGAGAACAACAGCCGCGCCTGCCTCTAGTTTGGCGTAAGGACCGGTCGCTCCGTGAAGCTCGTGGCAGCGGAAGAGCAGGCTATTCGCGCTAGCAGTATCGCACCGCAGCCAGATACTCATTACCTCCTCAGCCGGAGAACCTAGTACGTCGGCGTCACCCGTATCGTTAGTAGTGCCAAAACCAGCTAGTCCTTGAGTTAAAGCCATGCTAGGTTATTCCTTACTAAGTATGGGGGACGGTGGTTTGCTTACGCCGTAAGCGTATCTCGTAAGAGTGGACAGTCAAGATAAAATCAGCCTGAGGGTTTGTAGCCATAACCTCTTGACCCACTGCATAGATGATTAGAACAGGCGAAGGAAAAGACGTATCACCAGATTCTATGGTGTATTCACTGCTGAATTTACGCCTTTCGGTATCCCAGAGGTTTACCGTGGACTGACCTTTGCCGGTATCTTCAGCTCCGGCAGCCGCAAACTTGATAATCAACTGGCGAGGACGACCGTCGATAGTCCCTCCTGCGTTCTGGCTGTCGGCGTGCGGTGCGTCGTTACGGGTGGCGTGGTCTACGCCCGCTTGGTCTACCGATACTTCTGCTTCCCAATGGATTACGTCTCCGGCCTCAAAGTCTGGCGTAGTACCAGCACCTGAAGGCTGAGAAAAAGAACCGAAGGGGGTTAGCGAAGACTGCGCGCTAGCATTGTTATAGCAGCTGGCAGGAATTTCAATCGTTATCGAATTCGGCGAGCCTGATACAAGAGTGAGCGCCGGCCGGAAAGCCGCATTCGTCCAAACCGTTGCATGGTTGTTGTTATCATCTAAGTCAGCCTGTACTAAACTATCCGTATTCCACGCAAAATCAGTGGTTATCACGGCGTCGCTTGCAGTGCGCGGAGTCTCATGCTGGCTAAAACGGTTCGCGTTACGGCTTCCCCAGTCGACGTCGAACTGGTTGTCAGACCATCCCGAGTGCCCTAGTATCCGGTTGAAAAAGGAGCGGCGCAGTTTGATCTGGCGGTACCGTGAGCCGACGCTGACTGTACGGCCTAGATTGGTGTTTGTTGTGTAGTGGTACTGGAGATTGTTTTCGCACCACAACTGCCCAAGCGTCGATAGTTCGCTGCGCACTAAGTAGAGCCCATACTGCCCGCAAGACTCGGCAGTAATGTCACCGTTGAAACCGTTGAACTCCCGTCCTTTCATTCCCGCCCCACGCGCTCCGCTCACACGGATAGACCCTGAACCAGCGTGCCACCGCTTCACGATCATTCCGTGGTATCCAGAACCTGATAGTTCCACGTCAATGTAGCCGTTGTCGGCGTTCTCGATCAGCAGGGCGCACGGATTATCCAAATCCGCGGGGTCGCTCGTAAACGGCTCATCGAGGTCGTAGAGCGCTGCTTTCGTCGGGTTGGGCGAAGTGTCGCTGTTGAAAAACTGGCAGCCCGCTATCCTGAGGCCGCGCCCGGTGCTCTTGAGGTACACTGCACGACTGAAGCTACGAATCTTCAAGTCAGTGATCCTCTGGGACAATTTCACCGAGCCCCATGAACCTTGCGGTTCGCTGACGCGCTCTACCTTAACTCCAGCTTGGTCGGCGTTGGTGGCAGACCCGACGCACTGAAGCTGGCTGCCTCCCACTCCCCGTAGTTCAAAAGGAGTCCCCGTAGGAAACAGAAACGCTTCCGCAGAAGTATCGATCTGGAACAGCGCCCCGGTATGCTCATCGGTATAATCGCCGCTGCCAATCTGGGGGCCAGTCAGGATAATTCCTCCCCCGTAAATAGGAGAAGCGGCTACTATCGCGTCTCGGATATCATCGAGCAGCGTTTTGTTTGCCGTCCGCTGAGCGCCGCTTACGCTCCCATATACTCCGCCGTAATCACCGGGATCAATTAGCCATCGCATTTCAGATTCAACTCCTGGAACAGGCATCGCGGCTGCGGAGTCCCACAGCAAGTTAGCTTCAATTCCTAACTCCAGCCCATCGGACGGTTCTTGCATGGTAAGTCACCGGCGGCCTAAACGTTCCTTAGAAATTCTCCTCTTTCTTAGTCTCTGTCCACGTAGGCAATCTGGCTGCTAGGGGGTTTGCCTAGCCAGTCGACAGTGATCACAGCCCCTTCGCTGAGCTGAGCCAAACACCCACTTGAATCAAGGGCCTTGGCCATCCCCCAGTAGGTCTCCGTGTCCTTGTCGTCAAAGAAGGAGGCTGCGGCGTCTCCCGTCTTTTTGCTCTTGTACCGCTGATCTCTCAGGTGGTAAAAGTGGGCGGCGATCAGCGCTTCCATCATTTGCAGCAAAGCGGCTGGAAGTGTTACTCCTCGATCCGTGGCACAATCCACAACCTGATCTACCAGCAGCGACGCGACGTCGATAAACACGTCCAAGGCAATGTTTGCATCGGTGCTGGCTATAAGCCTGACTTCGGCTTCAGTGATTCTTGCCATTCTACCGCTCCACAGGATGTTTATCTCCGCTCGTGCCGACTACCCTACCAGCGTTGCCTCCAGAATGATCTCAATTATCTTGTCCTTACGACGAGCCTCTCCTAGATCGATTTCCTCCTGTTCCGCCAAGTGACGCAGCTCTTCCACCGACATCCCTTGCAGCGTATCTTCCTCCATGGGAAGTTTAGGTGAGGATTGAACTGAGGCAGAAGCTTGAGTCTTCTTTTTCTGGCCCGCTTTGGGAATAGGAGTGTTGTCCGGCAGGCGATCGAACTTCTTTGGACCGGAACCGGCGTTAAACCGATTCAAATCTATATCCGTTACCACCAAATCCCCCGGACCATACTTATGACCCTTAGCGCCACGATCTGGATTTGTTGCGTTGACCCGATCATATTCGCATCGATCACACGTACATCCTTCCGGTCCCTTGGCGTAGTGCTTGCCGATGTTCAGTCTGAAAATCATTTTGGCTCCTAACCATTGCCCCGACAATCGATGACTAGTAACGTGGGAGCCAGACCGCTCTCCAGTATTGGGGCGTTCTGAAGAACGGTCTAGCTGCACCACTCCCCCACAACCGTCGGGCAGACGCCGACGGAGATGTTTACGTTACGAGGTGGTTCCGTGAACGATACCGCATCGGCCGTCAAAGTCACTTCGTAGCTGGGGCACGTGAATTGCCATCACTTTGAAGTTCTTTCGAAGACCGCCGCTGCTTTCCCACTGGACCGTGGTGATATCCATCCCGACAACCGCCCGTGCAACCTCCGGCGTCATTTGCACTAGAACCACGACGTTGTCCGTGGTCAGGAAATCCAACCGGCGAATTGCCGTGATGCCGTCGATTTCCAACAGCCGATTTCGCAGTGACTTGTCGCTGTTCGTCTTGAACTCGTTGTCCAAGTATTGATCGTAGTTTGACGACGTGTAGGCAATAAACGGACCGAAAAAGTTGTCGTTAAAAGCGGCTTCTCGCAGCGTAAGCCAGTCGCTGAGTACAGTAGTGCCATTCGTACCATCTGGAGCGGTCATCGTGGTAACCGTATTGCGCTGCGGAAAGTTCGTATATCCGTAGATTTGCGGAGCCGTACCGGAGCTGAGATTCGTACGACCATAGACTCCTGATCCATCTCCATAGATCATGCCGGTTGCCGTGCCGATAACCAGTTGCTCGATCTTTTCACCAACTCTACGGCCAGCGGCCTCAGCCATTACGCTGTCTAAAGGCATTCCGGTATTACGGCTGGTTGCCAGACGCCGTTCGCTGAACCAGAAGTCACTATGGATGATAGGAAGAGGCAGCCCTTCTAGCTGATAGCGAGGAGCGTCGGTGCGACCGTCGGTCAAACCATCCATATCCACCACGGCCTCACCCGGATCGGACATGGTTTCGTATTCCAGAACGGTCTTTCCCATCCCGTTAAAGCCGCCAAACGTGTTCGAGGCGGCGAGGTCTGCCCATGCGCGCAGGCGTCTTCGTGCGGCAAGAATCACCACTTGGTCCAGCATAAGCCACTCGTCCTTGCGCAGGGACGTGGCATTAAGAACCGGATTGTTAATACCGAGCACGGACTGCGCTTGGTGAATTGTCATCTTTTCAAGGATGGGGACGTATCCGCCCTTTTCCTTGTTGAATTCCGCACGGCCCGTATTGACCATGACGCATGGAATTCCTCTCTTGTCTTTGAAGGGGCGCAATAGGCCAGCGTCAAATCGGCATTCAGCCATTGCCTCGCCTACTGCCCCATGACCTTCTCCGTTGAGGATGTAGTCGACGTACATTTGTGTTTTCCTCCTTACTGGAAATGAAATGCTAAGTTACGTCCTGCAGGCCATTGGCGACAGCGACGGTAGTTTCGGACCTTGTTGGTTTGAATAGTTTCAGTCTGAACGTTACAACTCGAAAACCCGTGGATTAGTATCCGTTGTAGATCACGTGCAGCAAGGTATCCGCTATTGGATCGGTAACTGCCTCCAAGAGCATAAACGGTTCCGTTTCCGGGGTGCCTGTAGTAGCAACCAACTTACCCGTACCGTCGTCCACTATGAGGATCTCACCAAAAGCGTGATCGTCACCCGTGCCGGAGACGTCCAGCAGCAGACAGTTGAATTCTTCCCCGGCGATTGGAGTGTAAAGGAACCCGTGGTCCCCAGCGGCGTAGGCGTCCGTGTGCAGCTTGCCCTGAAGACGGTCGGGAAGAAGGATCGCGAGCGGTCCGGCTGGTCTGTTGCCATCAGCGTCCCGGTTGTAGGCTTCCCACGTAAAACGACCGTCGCCATTGATCCCTTCGCTGACGTCGATTTGCATAATCGTTCCGGGCTTGGGAGTGCCGGTAATCGGTCCTTCGTGCATTACTCCACGGGGATTAGCACTAACAATGATTTCAGTGCCTCGTGCCATCGTGTTCTCTCCTATTGAATTGAAGTGGATTGATAGGTGCTTGCGCTAGAACGTTACATAACTTCGCTAGCGGCCTCTTTCCAATTGACCGTAGGCAGTGGAAGTACATCGTCCGGATCGTCGTCTGGAACAGTGTGTCCTCTTGAAGGGACCGACGCTCCAAGATAATTAACCGTTCGAGGCTTCTCTTCCTCCTTGGGCGCAACCGCGCTCAGGTCACGCAGCGTTTCCAGATCCATCCGGTTTAGTCGGTTGAGCACCGCTTCTTTCTTAGCGGCTGGAGTATTCACCGTTAGCTGATTGATAAGCTGCTCCTTTTCCCCCGCCTCGATCGCCATCGCGTTGCGCACCGCACTTTGAATTTTCGGTGGAGCGCTGGCCAGCCAATCCTCGTCGGTTTGAGGCTTCTTTTCTTCATTGACGACTGAATCTTTCTTCTTCTCTTCCTTCTTTCCTTCCTTCTTCTCCCACTCACCCTTGTCGTTCAAAACGTACTGGTCGTTACCCGCCTTGAATCCCTGTTTGGCGGCGTTGAGGATCCTGTCCTTGCTCGCCTCGTCCTCAACGTGTTTCTTAATCGCCGTCAGCTTGGCGTCGTCGAACTTGTTGAGCACGTCCCGATCGGCCTCCGCCCAGCAGGGGCAGTTTGCGATAAGTCCGTCCACCAGTGTCTTCTTCTCATTATCAGTCATCTTAGCCATTTCTTCCTCCTTTTCTAAATCGTCTTCACCCGTGAGGGCGACAAAACTGGTCTTACGCACGACAGGAACTGGATCTTCGTCGGATAGAGAAACCTCATCCCCGTCACGATTGAACTTCATCTTCATCAGCTTGTCGAACTGGCTGAAGATCACAAAGTCGTCAAACACGTTTTCCACGTACGCCGTGGGTTCGTCTTGCGTGAACCTTTTCCGCAGCAGGGTTTCCAGAGCATTCCGCATCTGCTCGTGGCTCAGGTCGTTTTGGTTTTCTACTAGGCCGTCACGAATAAGAGTATGAGTATGGCCATCCGCCTCTTGCACCACAAAGTTCACAATCTGGTGATTATGGCCGTCTTCTGTCGTAGTGTTACCATCTCCAGCCGTGTTCAATACGACGCTGTGAACGTGTCCGTCTCTTGGACCAGGACCCGTGGCACCGTAAAGGCTGGCGTTCTTTATCACGCTCTTACCCTTTTCGTTGACCAAGACCCCGCAGCCGTCGCGCAGCCCGCAAGCTCCCACTCCGTCGACCAGTACCGCCAAATGGTCGGGCTCAAACTCTTTGGCGATTCCTTTGTAGGGGACGCCGTTGTGGAGAGCCCCTTTAGAAGCCGGAATGGTGCTGCTCCCCAGCCCCGTACTAAGCTCAATCGGATCGCCTTTGATCAGACGGTCAATAATTCTTGGATCGATACTCCTCGTTATCTCCACGTCAAACCAGGTCTCCGCTCTTAGCTTGCCGTTCGTGTGAGAGTTGAGCACCACTCCCAGTCCTATCTTGTCGAGAACTCCAGGGCTGCGGGCGCTGATCGCCTGCCCTTGCTCGTCAAACGGGTGGTTATACGTGATAGGAATGTAGTTCCACCGAGGAGTGCTGTTCCTAATCTCTTCGAGCTCGTAGAGGAGGGGACCCTTGCTGCCGTCGAGCACTCCCGGCACAATCATGACTGCGGGAGCTACGAGGTATTCCCTTCCGTGCAAGGTGGCGCGGCGCGCTTTGCCGACGAGGTTTACCGTTAGATTGAGCATGCCCCTCAATCTAGTCATTGAAGATTCTATCTGCAAGGGAATACTAGAGAGTTTAACCGAATGCGTTTAATTCTTCCCGTCATACGGATTGTGCAGAAGCCTCACGTGCTGATACCCATACGTGCCTCCCCGAGCTGTGCAGATAATGGCTTCCCCCGGAGGCAGTTTTCTGCGCAGATTGTAGATATGCACTTGCAGCGAACAACGACCGGCGAGTTCATCCCACAAACAGGTCATCAACTCTTTACGACTATGCGACAGACCGTCGCTTAGCATGTTGAAAATCGCAGCTTCGGTTTTTGTATGGCCGTTTTTAGTCATGGGGTGTGAAGATGCAGCGACAAAGAGGATGGAGTGGAAGAACGTCTTGAGCTTGTTTGAGGGTAAACACCGATTTGGATGCTTTGGCGCACTCTCTGCATCCTTGTTCCGGACGGATCCTGACCTTTTGTACTTGGAGAGGTACAAAGCCATCAAGCTGCCCTCGTACAAAGGCGCGCACGATTTCCGTATCCACAACTGTCATAGCTCGGGTTTGCAGTTTTCTGATCCTTCGGCGCAGAATCGCTCGCTGCTTAGATTCTGATTGATCTTTCTCTTCGGCCTCAATTTCCGTACGCACTTGGATGTGCTGCAAGGATTGAAAGATTCCTCGAAGCTCGTTGGAAACGCGAGCGTGAAGTCTTTGAATGGCTGAATTGTACGGCACAAACCGCATGAACTCTTCACGTTCAATTTCGTGATGGATACTTTGGAATAACCGTACTTGATCGAACGAACGGGTAACTCCTTTCGTGTACGCTTTGGTAATGGGGTCGTTTAATAGATAGACAGAGGAATGACCGAGTAAATTTGAAAATTCTAGATCGGCCATTGCCTTCTTTATCTTACTACGAGCCCTACGGCGCAGACCAGCGCTACGAGTAGGGTCGGCGCGTAGCAGGTTTGTATTGCTGCTTCGTTTCGCGTTATCGACAAATCCGCTCGCTTGTATCGCTCGGCCTTGCTGCTTTGCTTTCGCCTTGGCACCGGCTCCGGTGTAGCATTTGCCGCCGCTGCCGAACTTCCAGCCGAGCGTACCTTCTTTCTTACAACGCATGATTGGCATGATTGCTGCTTTCGCCTAGTTGTATTTGTAGGCCGTATACATCTCGATCAGCTTTGGGTTGTCTCTACAGTTTCGTACTAGCTTTGCCCCAAGTCGCCACTGTTCCTCGTCGGCAAATCCCGCATAAGCTGTGGCAAACGCCGCGTTGATCTCTTCGTCCGTTGGACTAAAGCCGCATCTCCTCAACTCTTCAAACAGCGTTCTTCCAAAAGGGGTCAGCTCCACCCCTTCCAAAACTACCATGCGCGCCTCGCTTAATTCTTCGAGGGTGCCTTGCACGTAAGCGAAAACGGCGGCTTGCCGAAGTCTTAGACTCTTATTCTTCATCTTCTTCATCTTCATCTTCTTCACCTGTTTCATCACCTTCTTCATCTTCCGGATTGAAGCCTCTAACACGAACTTCATCTTCTTGCAAAGCATTGTCACGTCCCTCTTCAATCGCTTTTTCTTCGGCCGCTTCCTCCGCCGCTTCCACGATGGCATGAGCTTCTTCCGGACTGAAGCCTATGATACGAACTAGATAATCGACGGGAGTGATGATGGTTTCCACGTCGCCCGCCACGTACTTGGCCAAGCTCTCGGTTCGTTTACCGGCCACTTCAGCTTTCTCTTGATCGGTGAGATTGTTGAGATCGGGCCATACCACGCTATATCCCTCCGGTTCCCGCAGCACCCCATAAGCGATAAGACGATCTATGAAAGGTACAGTGAGCTTGGGCGTAAGATAGGACTTGTGCCTTTTCATCAGTCGGTCATTCCAGGTCTTGTCGTCTTGGCCGGATGCCAGCTGCCCACGTTCAGTCCCCATGAACACACGCTTGGGAACCCCGAGAAGGATGCAGATCGCCGTGATGTATTGGTCGATATGCTTACTCGGCTCCACAACTTGAGGAGCGATGGACTTGACGCTTGCCCCCACCACCGCCAGATATCTTTGAAGTCCATTAAAGTATTGTTCCATTTGGCTGCGAATCGCATCTTTGTTCAGAGAAACTGAGGCTCCCAATTGAGGATGGGATTCGATAGAGAGGCCGGGAAATGCTCCTCGCCAATACATTTCGGCGCTGCCGCCGTAGGTTTTCCGTAAATCGTACAGCCGATTGAATACTTGCTGCTGACGCGGGACGCCAAAGACTTCGCTGCTTCCGAGGTTGTCGGCGACGTGCAACACCCGGGTCCAATGCACGTCAACGGTAGCCGTGTCGATACCGATCGCTCCTTGTACGTTGTTCCTAGGATCGTTGAGCGTTACGGCATAAATCTCAGGCAATCCGTGCCGAGGGTGCGACCGATCGGTGTTAAAGCGACTTATTCGTACGAGGGACTGATCGAATGCTCTTACAAACAGAAGCCTATGCCGCGAAGGAGATATTTTGCTTTCAGGATCAACCATCATCTCTTCCACACCGGCAACGGGGGTCGTCAGAGGCTGATTGACGTCGAGGTCGTCGAGACCAAACAGCAGGATGCCGTAAGAACCGATACCACTCAGGATGTCTACTCGTTTGAGCAGTTCCCATACCGGGTTTCCTTCTTCATCCTGATACCAGCTTCTCCCTCGCAGCGACTTGGGAAGCTCCGCCCAGTCTTCCTCAAATGGAGTTATGTTATCCACGTCTTCGGTTTCAAACACTCGGGGCTGTACTTGCCAGCTCTCCTCGGGAAGCACGTTCACCGTTCGCGCAGCCACGCTTTCCTTGTCGTACATTTCCCGGTAGTCTTCGACCTCCAAGGTTTCCGTACGAGGATACCCGCATTCGTCGTCGATATCCCTTCTCGGATCAGTGAACGACTTGAAGAACTCTTGACGGCTTACCAGAGCATTTGCTACAATCTCCTCGAATTGTTGCAGTTCCTTTGCCGAGTCGAACTTGATCCCATAATGCCCGTTCCCGTCATCAGTAAAACGACCTGTTTTCTTATCTCGTATTTGAGTTTTCACGATTTGCTTCCTTCTTCTTTCGTTTTTTGAAAGTTTGTTTGTTGAGAGATTGTAGATCTTCCACCCACTGCCTCTTCAACGCCATGTCGGGACCGTGGTAGCCGCCGAGCAGCCGGATCAGCTCGTTGAGTTCACTCTCCGTAAGAAGGATCGCCGCCTTTCCCTGGTGAGTAATACTAGTGAGCATAACCCGTTCGATCACCTCCCGTGGGGCGCGGACAACCCCGATCTCTTCACCGATTCGTGTCGAACATTCGTTTTTTGTTGAGCGAGCCATATTACATCATCGTAACTTCAAAGGCATTCTCTTCATACACGAGGGAGTAGAGAGCGAGCACGAGGCTGTCGGCATGATCGGGGCTTCCCCCGCATATCTTGGTCATACTCGGGCGGGTGCTGTTTTGTTGCACAATTCGTTTCGGCGGCAAAGCCAGACGACCCTCTCCGTCGTAGAGCAGAGGCAGCGGACTCAATTGCTTGCGAAGCTCGCCGTACCTAGCCGGGATGCTAAAATTATACCCGGAATTGGGATTGAGGAACAGGCGTAAAAGGCCGTACATTTCCGATCTTCTGTTTTTGTACACATAGAAGTGCTCGGCTTCCTTAACCTTCTGTTCTGGAGCTCGCAGGTATCTACTGAACCGGTCGGGGGCGCTGGCGCTCTCACCGAATGCCACGGTGCGTACGGCCAGATCCCTTGCGCGGAGTACGTCCGCATGTTCCTTGCCTCCTCCACCACGGTCGAATACCACGTCTTCCGGCTCTATCCGGTACTTGACAATCAGGGCTTGGGTAACATTCGGAACTTGCGTGGTGTCGCTTGTCCGTTGGGCCTGGATTTCTAGTATTCCCGTTTCATCGATTACTGTCCATACCGTCTCGTCTCCTCCTTCGGCAGGGTCTACCCCCATGGTCTTACGAGTGTCGGGCCTTAGGGTTCTATTCGTGGCATTGATCTCGGCTTGGTTGAGCCATTCCGGTGGAAACATCAGGTTCTCCGCCCCTTCATAGAACTCAGCGTCAAGACCGATACACTGCATGATCTTGTCCCAGGTAGCCCGATGCTTTACGTAGTCGGCGTACGACTTGACTCCTGGGATGAGTATGGTGTGGGAAGGCTTCTTTCCTTCGTTGATCTCCTTTTGGGCGAGCAGCACGTTGGGACTGTGTTCGGCCTTCACCTTGATCACCCTGCGCCAGAGCTTTTCGTGAGTGGTGCTCTTTTGATCTCCCTCCTTGATTCCCTTGTAGAAGAAGTTGGTGCAGGGCCACGGATTGCCGATTACGAGGCGCGTGTGAGCCCAAGTAAGGCATGAGTTGTACGTCACGTCGTCAATGCCGCTGGCTTCATCGAATATGGCGAGGGTTCTTGGAACGTTTTGGACCATCGGGAGGTGACGACCGAGGAGACCTTCGCCCTTCGCCGCCACTTGAGCCACGAGTTCGCTTTTAGGAAGACGTTTTCCGTTGCCGTCGACTTGATAAATGCAATTGTGCGTGTACTCGATTGGGAGCGGGTACTTGGCCGTACGAAGGAACCATCGGATTTCACCCCACAGCACGTCATTCAGTTGTTCGTACTTGACGCTTGTGGTCACCGCCCGTGCGGGACGACGTGAGCACATCCACCAAAGGGCGATAAAGGCCGCCACGAAGTCCTTACCCAGGGCGTTGCCAGCTACGCAGAATGTTTCGTCATTCCTAGCTACGCTGTAGATGATCTCCCGCTGTTCCCTGTAAAAGGTCACGTGAGGCCACAGCAGCTTGGCGAAGCGAATGGGATCGACGATTTTACACTGATCGCTCATTTTTTGGCGCGAGGCGATTTTTTACCCTAAAAACCTGCGCCTATTGTTACGTCCTCCCACCACCTAACAGCGACACGATAAAATTCAACACCGCCTGCGCGACAAGGAATCCCATCCCAAAACACAGTCCAAACAGAAAATTTTCTAATGCTTTTTGCATGACGGTCTCCTGCTTTTGTTGTTGTTGTTATTCACACTTGTCAATTACGAGTTCCTAACGAAGTTATGTCACGTCCTTCGGAATAAGCTCGAAGACTCGCGCTATTTGTCCTCCAAGAGCGATTTGTTGACGTCGCCGTGGGGGTCGTCCGCCGTTAGGGTTTCGTAGGCCAATACCCGACCTTCCACCGTGTTTTCCATTTCCCTAAGCTGTTCCGTGGGCGCAAGGAGCTGCTCCCAGTCGATGGTGACTCTTTGATCTACTTCGTGTCTTTCAACCAGCATGCCCAAGTATTTCATTTCGAGTTCGAGCATTTTCTCCTTGGACATCAGTTTAATGCGCACGATTGAAGTTTCAACGTCTCCGTTTTGTTTTGTGACTGTTTCTACTTCCGTTACGCAATCCCCGATTTCCTCAGCTATTGTATCATAAGCTTCCGGAGTAATTTCTATGAATCCACGTTTGCGTTTGGAAGCAGATATCGCCGACATGAGGTTGAAGTCTACGACCCGGCGCAGTTTGGCGATGATTTGACGTCTACGGAGGATGTTGTGTTCGCTGCGGTTTTGCAACTGCTCCTCGATGTACTCGACTACGGAAGAACTGTTGATAGGACCGAGACCTTTGTACCGACAGGATTTGGCGGCTTTGAGAGCGTTCATCCCGTTGGCGAGGTACTCGTCGGCGTATTGCTTGTGCCGAAGCTCTTGTTTGTGAGCTTTAGATAGAAACTTCAATTTCTTCGCCATACCTTGCTCCAGAGCGTAAATACCCCCATTTTACACAGAATCTTCGGTTCAACAACAGTATACATTCGTACACTATAAAAAGCCCTCGGGTACGAGAGAAAATTTTCGAGATCGCGATTTTTTAGTGAAAAACAACTCACAACCGGTCCCTCATTTCGCTCGAGCTAGCTTCGCTAGATTTTCAAGGACTCGCGAAATAGGAGCAAATTTTTCCCTCAGTGAACGAAAGAGTGAGTGAAATGGGCTGATCTTGATCCAAGGACGTAACATAGCTTCGCTAGGACGTTACAATTCGAAGACTCATGAATACACGACGTGGCTAAGGGGCAGATTTTGATCCAAAAATGCACGACGTAGGGTAGGGGCAAGACCACGATTCTCCGCACCAGCCGCGAACCGCCAAATCCAATCCAAGTACATCCGTACAGTAGTGCACAGCTGTATACCTAGATGTAATTGTGTACACTGTATAGCCGTACACTATGGTACGCATTCCTTATGCCAAACTTCCAAAATCTTTTTTGTAAAATTTTGTGCGTACCCCTTGCACTAGCCGCGGGGTAGGCTATACTTTATGTGTGTGGGTTGGCTGTGTTGGCCAACCGTGTGTGGGGCTGGCCACGGCGGGCTGGCCGTGGTTGTTGTGGGCTGGCTATGGTTGGCCATGCACCACACGTTGCTATAGGGGTTAGCAAAATGGCTAACGCAAAGCAAAGTAAGGGTACGGGTACGGCGGTTGTAGGCAAGGCGGCGGCTACGGTGGCGGGTAATGGCATTACGGCCAAGCAGCTGGATTTGGTAGGCACGCTAACGGCCAAGCCTAGTGCCAAGCTACTGGCGGCACAAACCGCCGTGTTGGCGTACTTAAAGGCGCAGGGGGCAGTTAACGCGGCCAAGGCGGTTACACGCACCCAAGTATGGCTGGCACCGGGCACCAGCCAAGTAGCTTGCCTAACGCTGCGGGCCATGGGCGTGGTTGGCCGTACGCCGCAAATGGGGTTGTACCTAACAGGCAAAGCCCCCAAAGCCAAGGCCGCGCGTAAGGCTAAAGCACCTAAGGCAACGGCTGGTGCTGGTGCTGGTGCTGGTGCTGGTGCTGCCACCAAAAGCGCGGCGCCTAATTGGGGGCCAACAATCAGCTAACCCCTAGTGTACGTTGGTACACTACCCGGCCAAGGCGGGCCGGGTTTTTTATGCACCTGCTTTGTACAAACGTACACTACCCTAGTGGGGGTGGCATACCCCCTAGTAGTGGCCCCCCTGAGGTGGGGGTACCTAACCCCCTAGAAGTGGTATAAAGAGTGTAGCTGAAAAATGGAAGTATGTGCAGGGGCGTGGATGAGAAAGCCAAGTATGAAGAATTGGACCGAAAAGAATTGGACCGAAAAGAATTGGACCGAAACGAGCCGACATACGGGGCAATGGGGCTATGTCGCTACGAGGCGAAGGGTACGCTGTACAGAGCGTTTTGAAAATTCAGGTTTGGCAATTGGCAATGCGGTTTGCTTTTTAATTTGTCCTCAGGGACCCAAATTTAGGATCTGACGTCCTAAAATGGCAAGTGGCTAGTTTTATGCCAAAACCCGGCAAAGTGCGTGAGGTCGCAAATTTGGGCCCCTCAGCCTAGGTTTGCCTAGCTTAACAAACTGGTAGATTATTTGCCACTTTTGAGGTATTTAGAAGTACCCCGTTTCTTGGACGTTACAGCGCTGCGCTTGCATTCACAAATCGTTTTCCGGCCAAGGGTTTTCATTCATCTTCCATTTCCAATCCAATCCAATCCAATCCAATCCAATCCAATCCAATCCAATCCAAATCGTTGCGGGCACGTTTCGCAAAAGTGGAAGTTCAAATTCTTTCCACATCTTGGAACGCGAACGAATGGAAATCAAAACTCAAGAACCGAAAAGATGGATGATCCAAATTCCAAGGCTAAGAACGAAACGAAATCAAAAACTTTGGACCGAAACTTTGGAACGAATGGAAATCAAAACATAAGAACCGAAAAGATGGATCCAGATAAACTGAATCGAAGATAAGAATCTAGGATCCAGGTAAACTGAATCGAAGATAAGAATCTAGGAACGAACGGAAATCAAAGTTCATGGACCGAAACGAAATCAAAAGCGGATTCCTCGCGCGTACGCGCACACCCAAGACGGAAACTTTTTTCTTTTCAAAAGAAGAACTCAAATTTCTTTTCTTTCTAAAAGAAGAAGTCTTACTTTTTACAAAGATTCTTTGATCTTTCTAAGAGAAGAAGTCTTCTTTTTACTGAATAAAATCGTATCTCTTCTTTTCTTTCTCTTTCTAGAGAGAATAAGAACTTATGCTTAAGATTAGATTCTCTATACTTTACAAAGAATATTCTTTTCTTTATCCTAAGAAGGGTGGTGTGCGGGTGGGGCACCACGATTTTTTAAAATCCGTCTTCCACGTGGAGCGTTGTCACGACGAAGCATTTCTCGCGAAGTAAGTTTTGGTTTTTCCATGAGTCAATGAGTCACATATTCAACTTTTTGCGCCAAAAAATCTCGTCGCGCCACCCGTAAGATCGTGATCATCCCTTGACAGATTCCTCGTCGTGAATATATTCCACCAACGTTGGATCGTGCCCCGTTGTGCTCAGCCATCGCGCCAAAATGCCCCTTTGCTCGTTGTCCAGAGCAACCGTCCAAAAATCGATCCCTTGTTCACCGTCTCGGTGTTCGTTCCGAATATACATCGTAAATTGCGCGCTGCCATCTTTCGTGACTATGCACCGCAGTACAGAACCGAATCCGTCGGGCTGGCCGAATGCTCCGGTCATACGGATTCCGCTGACAAATTCATTCGATCTAGGAGTCAGCTTTCCGGTTGGGAGTTTGTTCATTTTCCTGACTCCTTTTTAAAAGATGTCGCAAACTTTGTGGCACGTGTCGGTCCCTCCGTGGTCGTTGACCTCGATTTTAAAGTTGTGCGTCAGTCCTGAAAAACAGTCCTTGCGGATAAAGCAGGCAAACAATTCGCCCGCAGGTATTTTCGTGAGCCGAAACGGTTCAGCCACGCCGTGCCAATCAGGTTCGTAGTTAGATCCTTGCCAAAGCACGCACTTATCATCGTGCCGCAAAGAAATTTTGTCGCCGGGCTGCAATTCGCTGTCGCAAGAAACGATTATGAACGGAACGTGAATCGCGTCGCGAAAACCTCGTTGCAAATCAGTCATTTTAAAACTCCTTAAGTTTTCTGAGTCTGTCATTATTGCACCTTTTTACGACAAAAAATCGCGTCGCGCAGCATTATTTAGATCACTCGTCCCACCCTTGATCTCTCGCAACGCGATACCTCATCCACAATCCCATCTCCCTCGCGAGTAGATTTCTAGCAATGCACGACGCTAATGCATCCGATTTAGTTTTGTATCGCTGAATTGTGTTACCGAACGTATCGGTCACCTTCCATGGTTTTTGTTGTTCGCGAAGCGTTGTAACGTCCTCGGGCGGCATCTCCGCCACCACGCTGGCAATTATTTTGTTGATATCAATTTCATTCAAGGCTTGACGGTCTTCGGCTGTCAATTTCGGCAGTGGATATTCTGGTTCCCACACCATAGTTTCGCGGACCATTATCAGCCTCCGGGGTAATTAGCCATTATCGTCCGTGAATCCACGAAACCAATAAGTTACCGGAACGTCAAACGTTCTCGACAGCTTCCAAAGAATCTCGGCGCCTGGGACGCTTTGGCCATTTTCGATTTGGCAGACAAATGCGTTGGATATGCCCACTCTCTTCGCAGTTTCCCGAATTGTCAATTGATGTTTTTCTCGAGCCCTAAGCAGCTGCGATCCAATGTGTTTAGCAAGGGGACTTTGACGCTTGGCATCACACGAACCGTGCCATTTAATACGACCCATGACTTCCTCCGTAGATCATGAAAAACAATTAGAAGACTCGCTCTTATCCTCCCGGATGCACCACGGCCCGGACAGCCGCGTCTTTCGACTCCAACAGTTTCCGCAGCATGACGGTACGTTCCGGGCCAGGATCGATCCTCCTGCAAAGATCATGAGCTAGATCGTGGAACGGGCTGCTAATGATCCGGAGATTATCCGGCAGATGCACGTACGCAAACCATTTCATCATTCGGTCTTCTTCCACGTTACGCAACCGCTCCAAAATTTGGTCTTCTTCCACATTAGGCTGGATGTCTCGCATTCTACAATTCTCCAATCTTGTTTCAGGGTTTTATCACTATTTACCTTACGTCCGCATCCAATTTTGTTTTACACCCAATACCATTATATACCGCCATTTTACCCCTTGTATCCCTTTAGCCGGTATGCTAGGCTATAGGTTGGCCCCGTGCCTTGGCCGCCACACAATGTGGCACCCACGGGGACGGAGTACACAACACCTCGCGAAGCGTTGTAACACCCACAAGGAGAAATGAAATGAGTACAAACCCTGGTAAATTCGCACAAACCGCCCCCATGGCCGTGGCGATCGACGACCTATTAACAGCCATGATCAAGCAGCAGCTTCCATCGGAACGCTGGCCTATCGCAGGCACGCGCGCCAAGGACCTGCTCGTACGAATGGATACTACGGAGGTCGAAGAGCTGTTTGTAAGACTGGAGGACACCCTAGCGGAATACGAAAATGCCTGGGGCCGCCACGAAGACTGATTTAACACAAAGGAGAAATGAAATCATGTACGTGACCTTAATACCCGCCTACAACCGTGATTACACGAACGCCGCCGCCGTAAAGAAGGATTGGCAAGAAAACAAGGACTTCATAATTGCTTGCGCCTTCCACCCGGACGACGGCCGGTACACCTCTATCGAAGATGCCCGGAAGTCCAACAAAGGCGAACGGTACAGCATTCGCTATGCCAAGCTCACGAAAACCGTGAACGTCAACTATTAAGGAACCCCCCATGGAAGTGAAAGTTAATTATATCGATCCAGATTCGTGGCCCGAGGACATATTTGTCGAAGGACCGCGTCAGCTTGACTATGTCGCCACCGCCTCCACCTCCGAGGGTGTTTTAATTCACCGAGGAAACTTTATCGCTTGGGGGCACGAAGGCGTGGAAAGGTCGGCTTGGAGACTCGTGCCGCCGTTGATACGAAGGTGGGGGTTACAACTCGAAAACTCGTGGAAAGCAGGGCAATCGCAGCGCTGGCCCGTATGTATCGATCGAATAGTTATTGAGGTCTCTCTTGAAAGGAAAGAACAATGAGCTGGAACACAAGACTGCGGCCAACGGTTTACGAAACCAGAAATCTTGCGAAAAAGTTTGCAGGACAAGAATGCTGGCTTACTATCGGTGGAATTGAATATCCCGCAAGAGTCACCGGAAGAAAAAACACATTCGCGACGATTGCACCTATTGACGTCACCATTCCCTCCATTGAATACAACTGGCACGTTGTTGCACGAATTATGAATGGAAACAAACTCTTTTACGCTTCCCCCAAGAAGACAGGCCCCCTGTACCAAGCACTGGCCATCCTTTGCCAGGCGCGCCTTACCTGTGTCGAGTCCAACAACCTTGAATGGAAGGAGAAGCATGAACAAGAAATCAAAGAGCTAGTTGCTGAGTGGCTGCCTCATGGCAGTGGTGTCGACGACGAGGTTGTTTTCGACCTGGAACGCAGCAACGCCAACAAACTCGTACTGCGCTTCGGCTATCATCATACGAATGAAGTGGGCATGTACGACGGATGGACTTTCCATGTCTGCACGGTGCGCCCCAGCCTGACCAATGACTTTGAGTTAAAGATCAGCGGGCCAAACCGCAACGACGTCAAAGAATATCTCTATCAAGTATTTGAGGCTGCTTTACGAAACGTACCAAGCGCAGCGCTGTAACATCCAACTTAAAGAAAGGACAGCCTAATGATCAGGCTTGAAGGCGAAACCGTGGAACCCACAAAACGCTTTGCAGTCCTCGGCTACATCGACACTGATTGCGAGGTACTCGCCATGTACGAAACTCTAAGTGAGTGTGACGCCTATATAGAGGGCATGTGTGAGGACGGTGAAATCCAGGAATACGACAATGTAAACCTATACGACTGCCTTACCGAACATCTATGCCTCTATGATAAGGGGGGAGGAGGGTGGTGCTACGAAGACACCAACGAACCCGTTATCGAATAATTACCCCCATTTATCGCATGCAAAAAACTGCATTTCACCCCTTGCATTCCTTTAGCCGCTGTGCTAGGCTATATGTAGGGCCAAAAGCGCCCCCACGGGGACGGAGTGTAGGCCGCCCCAAAACACCCCCACGCACAAAGGAGAAATGAAATGTCGAAGAAAATGATTAGGTTTAACACCAGCCCCGCCAATGTTGACAAAGCAAAACGCTTTGCGGTAATCGGGCACCTCGGCCCTAATCGCGAGGTACTCGCCATGTACGATACGCTGAGTGAGTGTGACGCCCACATAAACCGTATGATGGACGACAAAACATGGTACGACTACGACAACGTACACGTCTACGACACCGTTGCCGAACGCCTATATCTTTACACCATGGGCGACGACGACAAAGGATATTGGTGCTACGAAGGAACTGACGACCCCGTTACCTAGCCCCCTCCACAACACCCTTTACAGGAGACACAATTATGAGCTGGAATTACACCGACGTTTATGTGGCCGCCTGTGGCGAGCCCTTTAGCACCTACGCGGAAGGCAAACGGCACGAACAGGATTGCCACGCTTGTTACTTGGAGCGCCATCCTGACGAAGTCATGTCACGTCCCGAAGAACGCACCTTAGAAAGAGAGAGAGTAAAGATGAACAGGAAAATTAGAAAAGCAGTCAAGAAAGAGTTCAAACTTGCCGGGTTAGACCACCGGTACCCCAACCCAATAGAAGAAGTGGCACAGTTAATTGAAGACCATTTATCGGCCTGCGACGTGGGGTGCTTTATTCAAAAGTGGAGCGGCATAATCGGCCAGCCGCTAGAAATAACTTGCACGGAATTGGCTGAACGCATTTACCACCGACTGGAGACCTCAAATGGATATTAGAACGTATACAGTGATACGAGAAGAACTACAGCGAGCTGGTGTGACAATACCTTGCAAGCCCATAGCAAACGGCATCGAGGACGGGCTGAGTGTACACAGTATAGCCAAGGTGATGCAAGAGTATACTGACGACGAGACACTAGAACGGCTAGCGTCTATAGTAGAGCACATTTGCCACAGACTGGAAACCCAATCATGATTAGTAAAAACCTGCAACTGATAATAGAAGAGTTATACAAAGAACAATGGGGCGACCTCTCGCCTCACGTAAATCCTTACTTTTTCGTCATGTACGCCTTGCCTGATCCACTTACCACGCATCTCAGTACGTTGGCGGACCGGATGCCAGACACGGCCACGGTATTAACCCTCGCCTGGGGAGAGTATAGCGAACAGGAAGAGGTGATTAAGCAGGATCCGCCATTGCGGCAACTCAATGACTTTCTAAATGATCTATTCGATGGAGAGGAAGGCTGGCTTAGCAAGTGGATAACCCCGGAGATTCTCAATGAAGAAGAAAAGTAAAACCTCGCGCAGCGTTGTAACGTCCTCACGCAGTCGCGTAAGGCGCACGGTGCTGCAACAAATGAGCAAAGCTGGTATGCGTACCCCCAAAGAAGAGATTTTAGAACGCATCGTAACCGCTGTTGTAGACGACCACCTAAGCACGAAGGCGGTTGCCCAAACAATGCGCACCCTATGGATCTGGATCGGCGTACCAAGGAACCAAACCTACGACCAATGGGCGGAGGACCTATACCGCGTTTTAGAAAAAGGAGAGAAATAATGATTAGTGAAAATCTGCTGCTGCTGCTAGAAGAGCTATGCGAGGACAACTACGGCGACCTCGTGCGTGGCGTAAACCCTTACCATTCCATCGTGCATGCCTTGCCTGAGCTACTTACCACTCGCCTCAGTAAGTTGGCGGACCGGCTGCCCGACAAGGAGGCAATCTGTACTCTTGCCGCGGGAGAGCATAGTGAACTCGAAGCGCTGGTGAAACAGGATCCGCCGTTACAGGAACTCAGTGAATTTCTAGGTGACCTATTCGATGGTCGAAAAGGCTGGCTTGGCAGGTGGATAACTAGGGAGATGATCAATGAAGAAGAAAAGTAAAACCTCCAAAGCCAAACGGCTGATTGTCAACAAAGCAGGAGCCACGATATTCAGCTGCCTGTTTATCAAGCGGACTGACGGGCAGCCTCGGCGCATGGTATGCCGTTTGGGGGTGGCCAAGGACCTCAAAGGACGTGACAATGCTGCGCAAGGAAAAGGGCTGGCCTACAACCCTGAAGAGCACAACCTGCTTACCGTGTGGGACGTACAAAAACAGGCGTACCGCAGCATTCCACTCGACGCCGTGCTCGAACTGAAAATACGAGGCGTCGTATATCCCATTCAAGAAAAGCTAAAGATTGCTTCGCAGAAAGGAGAAGTCACGTGAAAACGATTACCGCAGTCATGGCCGCCCGCTTACTCAACAGCCACCCCCGTCACGTACGGTGGCTCATTAAGCAGGGCCACATTCAAGCGGAGCTCGTCTGGGTGGACGAACTAGGTATGGAGTGCTGGCAAATCGAGCGGCGGAGCGTCCTCGCTTATGCCAAGCGCAAACTCACAGGATGGCCTCGTGGAACTCCACGCCTCCCCATCAGCACCCGCGCTCCGGCGGTAACGGTGGAATACAGCCAAAACGGAAAAAGAGTAACGAAGCACTTCGCAAGAGCCAGGCAAGCCCGCAGGTTCTATGCGTTTCAAGACAGGTCGGGCAATCACCCTAAAGTAGTATCGGAGAAGAAAGATGGAAAGTAAACACGAGGAACCCAACCTTCTTGAGGTCATGCTCCAGTTAATCGGCGCAGGTGCAAATCTTACCCTAGCCGTCCTCATGCTATGGTTAGGATACCATTTGTTCTTGTTCTTCCTTGCCTGTTCCAAAGCCCTTAACGAAGGAGTAACGCCATGAGTCCTCGAATTGTAACGTCCACGACCGTAACACCTCCCCCCGTGCAAGGCCCTCGGATAACCAGCGCCGAGTTCGAGAAGTACGTTGCCGAGCAGAAGGCCATTGTTGGCGAGATAACCGAAGAGTATCGCCAGCTGGTGCGGAAGCGAGCCTCACGACGTGCCGATATTGCGTGCCTGATCGTGGGTTTTGTATTCTGGGCGGCCCTCATACTCTTGGTGCCCACAATCACCATTTATCTCATCACTAGGTACTAAGGTACAATAACGCAGTACACCCCTAACCTCCCTTTAGAAGGAGCCATAACATGGCAAAGAAAAGTGAAGTGAAGAAGGAGAACAAATGCCCCCTTACCCATGCGGAGTTTGCCGAACAGGCCAAGCCGCTGCTGCTCTCAATCAGTGGTAAAGAGGCCATTGCCAGCCCCAAGGAATTCAGCTCTGGTTCTTTCGGCTGGTTCACCAACGACAAGTTCGTCGTCATGGTAGGTGACGTCCCCGTAAAGGCGCAGGCCAACGTCATCCTAACCGTGGTCGGCAGCAAGGACGCCCCCTAAGGGGTCATCAAGCCAAGGCAGGACGCCTCGTAGGGCTGTCAGCTTGGGGTTCGGCCGGTCCCATTAAAACCGGCCATTTCCTAACGAAGCATGAGTCTTCGAATTGTAACGTCATAGTGCACACGTCCTGCTTTAGCTTGTCACGTCCTAATCACCACCCTAAGAGTATTTAGCTATGAACAATGTACTCCAACCACTCATTATCGTGCAGATCAGTGAAAAGCAATACGCTGTAGCTCGACGAGAATCGATGAACGGACTTAGTTACCGCCTCATCACCAAACCCATCTCCCATCCTTGGCAAGCTATGGAGGTAATCAGCGATCTGATTTCCGAAACGAGGGAACCCAGGAATTATTGCGCCATTACAAAACGTGTACTGTTCTCCTTCCAAGAAGAATCCGCTTAAAGACAAGGAGTTTCAAACCATGACATGGATCACAATTATTACCCGTCACCCGGAAGCATGCCAAGACTACTATGGCTTTGGATGGAAGGAAGTGGAACGAGGAAAGACAAAATTCGACGACCACGTGATTATTATATTCGGTCCCGCGAAACACGCTGATTGGCAAGCGGGACGACTTAACAGCGGACTGCATGGGGCAAGAGTAATGAATTCCGAAGAAGAGCTCATAGCCTGGAAAGAAGAGTGGGGTTTTACGCCAACGGCATCAGTATCCTTCTTTCCCATGCCACTACGCGAGGACTCGACCAATGAAACTGACTGACGAACTGAAGATGTATATTGACGCAATGTCGTACGAGCAACTACTCTACAAGTGGAGATTCGCCCCTGTCGGCGACCCGATCTTCCAAGATGAATCGGGAGAGTATTTTTCCCAACGCATTCGGCACCTGCGATCATTGGATCCAGAAGAACACGTACGCGCCAGCAAGGCTATTGGATGAAACAGAAATCTATGAAAGTTCAAGCTAAACAGTGCGCCACCTGCATCTACCGTGCAGATTCCCCTCTAGACCTACAAGCCTTGGAGAAACAGATCGCTAATCCACTCATGAAAGGACACTTCAACGGCTGGCGTATTTGCCATCACTCCAAGGCTCTTTGTTGCCGTGGGTTTTGGGACCGGCACAAGGATCACTTCGACCTGGGAAAGATCGCCCAACGGCTAGGCTTTGTTGAGTTTGTAGAAGAGAACATTATCTGACACCGTTAATATACCCCCTTATGTAGTAGTGCCCGTGGGGGTGTTTTTATGCGCCAAAGGGCGTAACAATTGCTGCGCAAGGTGCTTGCCCCTCACGGCCCCTCATTTGCGCCCTAACGCACGTTTGCTAAGGGGCAGTAATACCACGCCTGCCCCTAGGCGCGTACGGCTGAGGGCCACTGAGGCGGCCCCATTTACGCCCTGCCCTACGCTAGGGGCGTTACAGCGCTGCGCTTGCTTGTGGGGGCAGGTAACACTGCCCTAGCCCGGTGTGTACGGCTAAGGGCCACTGAGGCCCCCTAGCGCTAGCACGCACCTACGGCCCTTAAACCTGATTGCAAAGATCACTGACGTTCATTGTTCCAACGAATCCGCCACAAGACGGAGCTGCTGCGCGATAATTTGATGCGTCCTATCGATATCGGTTATCCGGCCCATCGAAAGCACAACTTGTGACGTAACGTCAACCATTTCTGCTTTGAGTATTCCAATTGCCCACTCCGATGCGGCCAAGCGGTTTTCAATCGACGGAAAAACCTTCACTATGCCGTCAAGAATCGCCATCGCGTCTTCGATAGTCGCCATCGCGTCTTCGATAGTCGCCATCGCATCTTCGGTATTTTTAATGCGGTCTTCTGCCACGTTACGCTCCTTTTAATTTGTCAATCGGCGTCAACCACGTTCGCATACTCCACGAGTTCGGGCCACTCGTCACACCAATACCGACCGAAACCGACCGAAATGGACCGAAATGGACCGAAACAATCAATAATCCACTCTTGAGGTTTTTCTGCATTTAATAGTCGCCCGCAGCGTAAAGCTCGCCAAACAAGCGGGACATTGTCCTAACAAATCAGTGCCGCTCAATTCAGCAGCCGCTAGATTCTTCACAATTTGATCATTTACGACCGTCTTGCACTCCGGGCACAGGCAGCGAATTTCCCTCGCCATCTTTCTTGATTTCAATTCAATCTCCTGATAAACTGGATCAAACAGCTTTTTCTTTTCAATGTTCATCTTCCTCTCCGGTTAGACTAAAAGTCTCTCACTTCCCACCACACCGTGTTGAATCCGGGCAGAGTACCCCAGTCGCAAGAGAACGTAGTGAATTCGATCACGTGACCTGGATAGCGGTCGAGCAGTGTCATTGTCCAGTCATAGGAGTTCGGACAGAGCATTGTCCTTAGCAAAGCATTCACAAAAACACCCCGCACCTGCGTAGCCTTCTCCGCTAGAGCAATTCGCATTGGCTTGGCAACCGTGGTAACCAGTCCTGTTAAACCTTCGGAATCCGAGATAGTCAACTCTCCCTGAAGAATTGTCTTTTTCGTGGGGGCCATCAAAGAAATATAAAATTCTTTCGGCTCAAGAATACTCCACCGCCGTATGGCTTCCTCTCTAGTTAAGTCGTAAAAAGTAATCCCGCCCGCATTACGGTTTCGGATATGCACCAGTCCCTTGCAATCGCTTTTCTTAAACTCTTCTATCGTATCCCAAGTAGGGGCGCGGTTGCCGAATTCGTGATTTTGATAGCGCCTTACGAAGTCACGCTTTGTCTTTACCGGCGCATATTGCTTATTTGACATGACCCCATGCTGCCTTTCTTATAATCTGATAAATCGCGTTTTTACAAACACCAAATTCCCTAGCCAACTGCTTAGCATTACTCCTTCTATAAGCGTACTGCCTAAATCTCTTTCTAATTTCTCTAACGTCGTCTTCCGTCAGCTTATGCCTTCCATTTCTCTCTCCTTGTACCAATTCTGGATTCTTTTGGACCATCTTACTCATCCCCCACACTGTCCCCTTCGGATGACAATGCCCACGTCCCTTCGCCCGCATATCGGACATGTTGTCTTGCTGAGTCCCGACAAACAGATGTTTAGGATTAACACATTCCCGGTTGTCGCAGGTATGGCAGACAAACAATCCCTCAGGGATGGCTCCTACGAGCAGTTCGTAAGAAAATCGGTGCGCGCACCTGCCCCTAAATATTCCGTAGCCTACTCCGTTCTTCCCACCTGTCCACTTCCAACACCCCTTCTTTCGTTTGGCCGCTCTACTCCAAAACTTCTCTTCTATCTCTTGTGTAGTCGGCGGTCTTCTAGTCTTACCGCGAGCGTTCACCCTACCAGCACACTCATGAGAACAAAATCTTCGATCGCTGTTTAGAGTTTTGTATTTTTCTCCACAGAACTCGCAAATTTTGCCTAGTCTAGGCTTCTTAGGTCTAGCACGCCTGCTAGAGCACTCTCGGGAACAAAATCTTCTAGTTCTTCTTACAGCCTTAAACTCCCCTCCACATAGCTCACAAGTTTTGACTAGTCTAGGCATTATTACCTTTGCTCTCATACTTCGAGCGCCGTTTCCGGATCCAATCCGTAGCAACGATCCGCCAATCGTCCGCTAGGATTTCCTGAACTACACTCATGGCATCCGCATACTGACGACGCTTGTGGTAATGGAACGCGGTACACAGAGGCTGTGCCACGTTTTGCAAGAACGGTTCACTGTTGAGTTTGTAAGCAACACCGGTCGCGTCCTTACTATGCCTTTCCACAAACTCAGGCAGTTCACGATCAAACCGTTCCGGGTCTACAACGAGGGGCACGAGCGAAGCAAGGTCTTCGTACCGCGTATTGGGCGGACTGTACATCGTGCGATACTGACCGTACACGCTCAGCCACTTACGAGGCAGCCAGTTACTCGTATAGACGTGAAGGTTGTTGGTGAACTGGTGATACCGGCCAACGCTCGCCCCCAGCCGCGCCGCTATGTATTCAAGAAGGAAACTAAAGTGTACCACGTTAGCACCTAGCATTCCCCAAATCATGTCGTTGCTGCGGTTCGTAACCGTCATGTCCAAGAACGTGGGGGACTCGCTGTTGCATGCGGGACAGTCCTGATCCGGGCCTCGGTAATCGTCACAGACTTCACACCTTCCTTGCCTCAGGCTGAACATGACTGAGAGATTACAACTCACGTCCTTCGATTCATCTATTTTCAAAAGGTCGTCCTCCACGTCCCACATTTGGAGAACCGCACGTCGGCTGTTGGGAGTTTTCTTCAGGTGGTCGACTAAGATATCTAGCTGGTCAACTCGCCGAACCGGACCGCAATGAACTTCCGCGAATTTTGCAGGACTAGCACCGTACAGGTCGGTCCAAGGCATTCTCGGCTTAGTTCTCCATCGATATCCATACGCACCGTTGAGGGTTTTGCCGTCGTCACTAAACTCAGTCATTCTCCGGTTGTAGTACGCCAGAGGTGATACGTCGTTACGACCGGCCAGCATCCAAAGGGCTTCGTACAACTGGAAGAAACAGTTACAGTCGCGCAAGGGGTTGAACAGCACCCGATGGCAAGGATTTTCATACGTGATCAGCATCGGCTCGTTGATGGCAATAACGTCGCCCGCTCGGCTCGTGGTTTTCGTGGTTCCTATCTGGTTTTTCAACACCATTTCAACCAGCACGGCAAACGCATCGTTTACGTCTTTAAAAACGAGTTCCATTTTAATTTACTCCTGTTGCATTATCCGCGTTAAGATTTCCTCAACGTGGTCCATCGGACTGTGCGCCTGTTCATGCAGACTGTTGCCGACGTTTGGAAACAAAATTCCAATTCCTCCGGCATTATTAAATTCCAGAATGTTATCCGGGCTGTCGTCGATTAGCACTCTGTCATAATCCGCCAGCAGGTGTTTATGCGTCATTGGAATCATCCTGTCAAACTGTGCGCCAAACCACGCCTTGACCCATTTTAGCTTGCCAACGTAAGAGCTAACGTGCCTGCTCGGCGAGGTGACTATGTACCACTCCTCACCCACGTGCCTTTCCACCAGTTCTATGACTTCGTGTATCCAAGGATGGGGTTGCAGCAAGTACCAAAAGTCTTCTCCGGCTTCATCAATAGGTTTCCAAAAATCTTCTTGTGTTACTCCTCTCGACTCACACATATCCCACATTTCGGGTCGGCAATCCGCCGGATCCCACCCATGCAGCCGAATTGCGCCTCCCCGAAAGTCCACCAGTACGTCGTCCAGGTCCACAAAGATCCTTGAAATCACGGGAAATCTCCTTCGCTAAAAAGTTTTTCTTTTTTGGCATTTTACCCCTTGCAAAGTGACAACTTCCTTGGTAGGCTGGCCATTAGTAAGGCTTGCTAAAGCCTAAACACCCCACTATTCTTTTTTGAGGAGCCACATCATGGCGACTGGATCTGAAACAGGTACGGACAAAAAGCGCGTACGGAGAAAGCGCGAGTCTTCGAGCAGTAACGCCCCCGTAAGTGAAAGTGTACCGGAGAAAAAGGGAAAGAAGAAGAAGCCCCAGCCGGTGAAAGAGCCTCTCCCCCGTGTAGATCGGGTGGCCGCTTTAGCCGACGAGCTCGAAGATGCTGAGCTGACAAGTGGTGAGCTGGAAGTGCTCGCCTACCTCAAGGAACAGAAAGCCTTCAGCGCGGCGCGAGGCGTCCCCCGTGAGGACGTATGGGCCAACGCCTCAAAAGCACCCTGTCTTTCCCTACGAGCCCGAGGCTTGATAGCTCGGGAAAGCATGGAAGAGGGAGGCATGGTGTTGTTTCTGACTAAGGAAGGAAGGAGCGTTAAGACCAAGTAGTAAGGAACGTCACAAGGTTTTACAGCCCGGTGGAGTTGCCGGGCTATTTTTATGCGCTCTCCCACTCTCGTAGTACGGGCAGCGTGTAGGAAGCTCCAAACAGCGCCTTGGCAATGGTCTCTTCGTCGGCCCTGCTAGGCTCAGGCAGATGCACCTTTCCCCTCTGATCCGGCAGCAGCCCCGGTCGGTAGCTCAGGGCGTCGCAGCCTTCGCAAGGCCCGAAGTCCCTCTTCCCAAGTATCAGTCTTCTCCGGGCGGCCATGAACTCCGCGCTTTGCCATATCTGTTCCAAGGTCTTGTCTTCTACGTGACCGCACTTGTAGTACCCCCTCCAGTCGTTGCAGCACAGAGCCACGAAGCCGTCCCACCGTATCGACATCTCCCGGAACGGTTTAGCGCACCGCTTGCCCATGGCACTGTCGTTCTTCGGTGAGCCACAGCCACAATGATTGTTCAAGCTGCTATGAGTGCCTTGCGTAGCCTGTTCTATGTCTTGCACTACCACGAGGTCATGCTCGCTCAGTTTCCTCCTACGATGCGGGTTGCCATGCTTGCTGGAAGGATAGTACACTGGCTTATGCTTGCCGTTGTAGCTGCGCATCACCTTGGTCACAATACTCACTCCCTCGTAATCGTCCAAGGCAAGCACGTTCAAATAGCGTAGGCATTCATCGACCGTCTTCGTGGTCTCTCTTAGAAACCCCGCCCCGTTGCTGGTCATCATCAGATGATGGTTGGGAAGTCTACGGCGAAAGACCCTAAGAATCTCCACCAAGTCTGGATTTACACTTGGCTCTCCGTGCATGGCAAACTCGATCCGGGAGGTCCACCGATCTTTACGGATCAGCTTGGCAATTCTTGAAGCCAGACTGACCGAAAGGAACTTGAAGTTGTTTTCCTTGCCACGGATTCCGTTGAGGCCGCAGAAAGTACACCGTAAATTGCATCCTTCAGTCAGCTCAATTTGAATACAAAACGGAGGATGCTGAACGTAGTCAGATTTTGGTTTTTTGTGCAGCGGAGGCATTATGTTCCCTCACCTTTTTCCAGTTTCCTTTGACTCTAGTAATTCCGTCTTTTCCCGGATAGAGAGTAATAATACTCGGCCACAGAGATTGGAGCTTGCGGGCTTGCTCGTGGTCATTCTCTTTGTTTCTCCACGTACTGCATCCTCCCGGCCGATAAAAGTTCCCGGCGTCGCTATGGGTATATTTGGAGATCATGATCACGGGGCACTTATTCATCGCCACTTGCAAAAAGAAGTCAATGTCTTCATGGCCGGGTACGCGGCTGTACCGCTCGTTGCCTTTTAAGAACTTCTTATTTACGCCTACTGCGTGGATCATCTTCCCCCACTTGCTGTTGAACGGCTGCTCCTTGTTCTGGATCATGAAACGGTTTTCCAGGCCGACTAGAGCATGAGTATTTAAGCACTGATCCATGAGAGCGAATAAAGCCTCCAGCTCATCGGGGGCCGCCTTTACCGCCTTGCCTTCAACTACCCTTTGGAACGACAGGTCGTCGTCGAGCATGATGAACCGTTTGTAGAGTTGCAGCACCTTCTGTCGTTTCACCGCGATGTTCGAAGCGTCGACCCAGATGGCGGACGTCTTACGCCTTGCGCAGAACAAGGATACTTCGTCTCCCAAAGTGCGGATAAAGGTGAAAGGGATGTCAGCCTCCATGAGCGCCTGAGCTGTAGATTGCTTATGCCACGGCCTGCCTCGGGTCACGATTAGAATCTTAGATTTCATGTCAGTTTTCCGGATTCTTAGGGTCGTTTTCAACGTGTTTAAGCAGCACAACCAAACACTGGAACGCAAAGCGCACGGTGTTTACGGGCAGCCCATCCGTTCCCCTTTCACAGCCCGCTACTTGTCGGGCAAGTTCATACATAGAGTCCCGGTGCGGCACGTCCCGGCGTAGGCGTAATATCAATTCATCAAGGCTTGGAATCATCTTTTAGACCCTTTCATTTGTGTCCTAAGAGGCTGCCCAGGGCCACTCCTCACTCTCAATGTCTCCATCGCGGTTTCGTCGAAGGGACCAGCCGAAAACTTGCTTATTTATCTCTCTGATTTCTTTATTCAGCACGACCTCTAAAAGCCTCGGGTCCTTGGCGTATCCCAGCCATCTATTTTTGAGCTCCCAATGCTCGGGCATTTTAGTCGTACCCGTAAAGCTGCTTCCTCCTCCTTCCCTCGTAACCCGCTCCTTTCCTTTCTCACATTTTAGATGTTTCAGCCCAAAGCATTTGCATAAATTGTAACGATACTCGTCGCTTCTAGCCCATTTGTTGAAGTTTACCATCAAGGCATGACTAGACAGTTCCTCCATGCTCTGCTCCACTATAGACCGCCACAGAGCGGGAAGCCGCGAGTTGTAGCCATGGACGGGATAGTAGCTGTCGGGAGCGTCGGGCAACCCCCGGCTTCTTCTCCGCCATAGCCAATTGTCGCTAATGCGCATTCTGCTTGCGCAGGCGTTGTACGCATCCCGAACGATGGACACGTGAAACACTCTTGTTGGGTTCTTTATCGGGTAAGTGTCCAAAAGACTAGTCAACTCCTTGCTTCTAGGAGCGATAAACTTATCCTCCACGGCAAAGAACACTGCGTCGACATTCCATTCTACATTGCTGAATCTCTTCAATGGACGATAAGTTACTGGAATCTCGCTTACCAGCGTGTAGTTGCTGTAGCCCGCCCCGAGCCAATGAAGCACGGCGTGTCCACCCGATCTACGAAAAAACGGGGCGATGTAGACGTCAGTCATGTAACTCCTCCTTCCAAGAAACGGCTACTTTCCGGGCAAGGTGCTTGTCCAGCAATCGGCGGGCCTTGATCCTTCTTCTTTCAACCCTACGGCGCATTATCTTCGAGCCTCGTGTGTACTCTTTGATGAGCCCGGCAAGCTGTTCCCCATCGGACACCGCAAAACAGTTGCTGTCGGGGTTCATTACGTGATTGTCGATAATCCACCCGCGATTCAGAACGAGGGCGCACCCGGCGTCTATCGCCTCCAAAAACGTATATTGCGTGCCTCCACCGTCGCCTTTGATAATGGACATGTCGCAACTGAACGCAGCCTTGTGACAGAGCTGCCTCACGGCGTAACGCAGTTTTCTCGGATACTTGCATACGGACTGCCGCCATTCCGGGTACTTAGGTACGACGTTAAACCGTGTATAGATTCTATTTTCAAACCCATAAATTTGTATCCTGTCTTTCTTATCAAGCAGTCTATTCGCGTCAAGCAAGATTTCCGTGTGCTTGTCAAAATCTATTCTACTCGTGCTTACCGCCGCCCATTCCTCCGTTGGAGCTACGAATATCTTACCGAACAACGGATCGTAAGGGTGGAGCAGGAACACGGCGTCCTCAAACCAGGAGAGCATACTCTCACGGATTACAATAGGCCGCTGCACCTTCTGCCAATTCCATCCTCGCTTAAACTCACCAGGATCATGGATCACCGCTCTAGCCCCCGCATCTATCATGGCGTTGATCGCCTGCGCGCACGGCTTGTTGGTTGCCACAACCAAAGTGACGCTGCGCTTGCTTTTGCACAGCCTGCAAGCATCCACTAGCGAAATGTTTTGATACAATCTACCGTAACCGAAGTCACGCCATTTGTCTTCCGTGTTCTTACCTACCTTGTAGAGCGACGCCGAGGCACCGACAGCCCGCAGTCCGAGCATTAGATGCACGGTAAAGGTGACGTGACCCCCGTAGCGTGCGTCGCTTAAATAGAACAGGTTGATATTCATTCTACCCCCGCATATTTCTGTTTCGGCTTGCCTTGTCCCGTCAGGGCTCTCATATACTTGTCGAATTCGCACAAGCAGTTTTGCCAGTCGATCGCCTCCATCCGTTCCATAGTTTCAGCCAGCACCCACCCGTCCCTGTCTTTTCCTTCCTCGATCAGCGACCCAAAGTATCCATCAAACTCTTCTTGTCCCATCCCCCGACTTTTCGGTCTTTCGAGCAGCCTGTTCATTCCTCTACGGCTTCCCGGTCCTAGAGGAGCCCACGTGTATTGGTCCTTCCACTCGTGGTTGATCGCCCATCTCAGGTCAGCCACAATCTGCCCGGCTAGAAATGACTTGATGCCGGGGTACGCCAGCAGATTTTGCCAAGTAGCTCGCATGCTCGTACGATCCACAATTTTGTGGCGATCTTTGTGAATAGGCTGCGTAATCCACCAGACTACTTGATGGATCTTACTTCCCCCGAAGCAGCCGGTGATTATGTAGGCGGAGTTGAAGGTTTTGCAGCCCTGCTTTTTCCTCTCTTCCAGTATCTTTTCTACTCGGTGCGGTTTCCACTGTCTTGGAAAACCAATAGCCTCCAACGACTCCGGCAGATTGAGCAGCCGAGCGATCGTACACGCCGTAAGCATATTCGAGCAATCAAATTCCGGCTCGTACCAGCGGTCGAAGAGCCACCTGCTTACTCGGTCGTCCATTCTCCGGACGTTGCAGAATCTGTACTTTTGCAGTATCGGATCCTCGGTCCAAGGCTTAGGCTCTCCCGCTTCCTTGGCCCGGCGTATCTTTTCTCTTTCACCAATCCAATAGAAGAAGACATCCAAATTCTTCAGCCCGTACATACTTTTTAGATCCTGGACGTTACAGCGCTTCGCTAGCATGTTTCACCTTCACTCCAGTTATGGGGATGATATTCCACTCCCACCGTCGTGGGCACACCAATGTCCTCTCCTCCCTTTTCCATCGCTCTCTTGATCCGTTGTATTCTTTTCAGGCTTTCGGCCATGGTGCTTTTCGGAAAGTCGAATACAAGCTCGTCATGCACTTGCATTATCATGAAGTATTGCACCGCTGAATCTTCACGGTTCCACCTGTTTAGGATGTCGTAGCATCGGATCATACCATTCTGCATCCATTGCATGGCCGTTCCTTGGACGTGGTAATTAAGCGGCAACGTAGGGCTTACATCGTTCGTATACCCCGTGCGACCACCCCGAACGCAGTATAACGGGTAGCCCCGTTGCTGCCCTAAACTTCGGTCAGGAATGGTTTCCACGTAGCCGCGCTCTCTTGCATAACGAATTTGATAGTCGGCCAGCGCGGCGATCTTTGGAAACCTTCTCCGAATCTTTTCGTACGCTCCAACTACGTGGTACGTGATATCCGCCTTCCGTTGCTGACACCCGTAGATAACCGCAAAGTTTCCATTTTTCAGCCATTGATACCACGTACTGGAGAACTTCTTTTTGAACGCTGCGCCGTACTCTTTGAACAGTTTTGGATGCAGCAGATCAGCCACGACCAGATGATAGCTGCCAAAGTAAGGAGCCTCCTCCGGATGATCGAATACGTATACCAGATCGGTTTCATTTGCTTCGTACGCGGGAATCCTGAGCTCTATGTTCTGCGCATCGAGGGACCACCACTCTCTTCCTTGGGCGGGACCGAAGCAATAGCGGAGGTTGAAGCCCTCCTTTTTGCTGATGTTCTGTTCGTTCGGCCGGCTGCTCGACCACCGCAACGTGTGAGTACCCGTGGGGTTCAGACTAGGATGCAGTAGGTAACTTCCACTTTCCTTAAGCCAAAATCGCTTATAAGCCTCCATATACACCATCGCCGTATCGCGCTTGCGTTTGGCTTGAAGAGCTTGGATGAACTTTAGCCGAGGATCGTCCTCCTTTAGGAGTTCCCCATATTCTTCCAGCACCGTTTGGTTCAGGCTCGGCTCCCCCGTACGTCTGCTAAGATTCAGGGGGCTCAGTTTCAGGTGATCAAAGATTGTGGCTCGCAGGCTGTTGTTCACCCCGCTCTTAGGCAATGTCAGATCAGCTCCATACTTCTTAGCAATCCGTACGCACGTTTTTCCGGCTCTCTCACTTTCCCGCGTATATTCCTCGTACAGCTTTTGCAGTCTATGCTTGCTCAGATGCACTCCGCACTGTTCCATGTGAACTACGATAGGAAGCACCTTGAGTCTATGCTTGTAGATTTTCCAAAGTCCTTTCTCTCGTAACAATGCGCGCTGTCTTTTATACAAGGCTAGAGTGCAGGTGCTGTCGATATTTCCGTATTTTCGGAGCGCCGTGTGATATGGATGGGTTGTAAGCATCCCCTCAGATTTCGCCAGCGTCTTAGGCAGCCAGGTGTCGAACTTCCACACCTTGCCTCCGGCGCTTGGCATTTCGGCGAGGCCAGCTTTCGCGATTCTCCATTCGGGGTAATGACTGCGTGCATATCTTCTCGCTTCTTCAGAAGCAGCTTGGAGATCCTTTTCGTAGGGTTGAATATCTAGGCCCAGGTATTTGGAAACCATGTCGGTCAGGTTGTGGGGTTCCAGACTGTTGATAAGATGACCGGCCAGCAGCGTATCGCGTACTTTGCTCCATTCCCATCGCAGCCGACCTTCAAACACCGTTTGCAGAGCCTGATAGTCGAACTTGGGGTTTTGGAGTACGAGCGTTTCCGAGTCGTCGATCAGCTCTTGGATTGCCGTCAAGTCCTTACGCTTCACCCGCGGCTCTCGGGTATGTGGATCAACTTCCCACTCAAAATACGTAATGTGATCCTTCTCATCACAAAAGGTCACGAAGAACGGCTTGGCCCCATGCCACAGGTCTACGCCCGTAGTCTCGGTGTCTAGCGACCGCATCATTCCCGCTCTCTCCTTATTGCTTCACCGTCGCGCGTCCATCGAACAACAATCCTCACACCTTTTCCTTGACAGGGCCTGCACTCCTGACCCTTACTGCTTTTTCCTGTACCGCTGCAAGCGACGCATCGCTTAGAGCGCTTGTTTCTATCTGGCGGCAACTTGGGCATGGTGGACCTGCGCAATGTGTGGGATACTGGCTATGCCCCCTATTTTACCCTAACTGCCCACTCTTACAAGCCCCTGAGAGCCTCTCAGCCGCCATGTGGCGCTAGTTGGCGGTTTATGGCAGCTGGGGGCAGCCAAAGCCGGTTTAGGCCCTGTACGGTGCGGCTGAGGGGCTTAGAAGCAGGCTTGCACCTTGGCGCAGCAATGTAACGTCCTTGGCGCAGCAAAAAACCGTACGGCGCGGTGGGGCAATCACCCTAATCCCCCGTCCCATCTCATCCGGAAGACTGGGAGTGCGCCGTACGGCGTAGAAATCGCGTTACCTGCCACTCATGAGGGCAGCCCACGTTACGTCCTTGTATATCTTTCCATCCTTTCCCTTGAGGGTACAAGTTTTACGCCGTGCGGCAACGGCGGTGACAACGCAGGGGATCTTCTTACGAGCTCCCGGCGGCTTGTATTGCCACCCTTGGCCCTTCTCCGGCACTAATTCACGGCCCTCTTCTTCATCTTCGTCTTCATCTTCATCTTCATCTTCGTCTTCATCTTCGTCTTCATCGTCCCCATCCTCATCCTCATTCTCATCTTCTTCACCCGCTTCATCAATCGCCGCGGCCACGTCGTACCAACTGTCGAGGGCTTCGAGTTTCTTCTTACTCAGCCCCGCTTCCACGCCCAGCTCGACCAGCCTCTCCCTCGCCGCTATGTCGTCTTGATCTTCAGCGAGTTCCGACAGCAAGTCAAGGTCGGTTACATCGGAATAGTCAGCCTCTTCGTCTTCTTCTTCATCTTCATCTTCAGGAGGCGGTTTCTTTTTCCCCTTTGCTTGCGCAGCATTGTCACGTCCTTTGACGGGCTTCTTCGTAGGAGTACCCTTGGACGTACCAGCACTTCGCTTGCCTTTTCGGTCGTTCTTTTCCCAATCCGGTTCCTCGTCCTCGTCTTCCTCGGGGGTGTCGTCCTCCACTTCTTCCGCGACTATGTCGTCTTCTCCCTCCTCGTACTCACAGGCTCCTAAGAATTCAATATTAACCCGAGGGTTGGGAAACTGATCGGAGGGCCTGCCTTTCCAGGTGCGGAAGCGGAAGTAGACGCCGTCGGCAATCAGCTCCGCAAAAAAGTCTTCCTCCTCCAGCTCTTCCGCATCAATCTCGCCGGTGTCCACCCCGAACTGCTGCAACACGGCAAGCATGTAGTCGATATGCTCCTCCTCCGTCTCACGTTTACGTCCCGAAGTGTCGCACAATGGTTCCAGCACGAAACTCTCTTGGATACCCCGCACCTTGAGTCCCTCATGTGTGGCAGGGGCAACGGTTACTCCCCGTAGCATGAAGAATGGCTTGCCCGCCAAAGTTGTGCTCTCTCCATAAGCCCCAATCTTAATGGACACCAGCTTGGCCACCCCATTTTCAATCCCATCCGGGAGATTCCCACCGCCTCCGAAGTCTTCCAGGCTGATCTCCTCCACGCGCTTCTTCGCAAACAGCTTTTTGAACTTAGGACCTAACAGCTTTTTCGCACTTGTCTTTGCCATGTACAAGTTTCCTTTGTAAAATTAGTTAGACTGGCTTGTCACTCTTCGAACGCTGCACACGGACTTCCTCTCTGTCTATCCGCAATTCCTTCGGGGCTTCAATCCCCAGCCGCACAACAGGGCCACGGATGTCAACCACCGTGATTACGACGTCCTTACCCATCATAATCCTTTCCCCTTTTCTCCGGTTTAGCACCAGCATGTCTTTATCCTCCATAGGTCATGGAACTCGTTTCCTTGCTCCGTAGGTGAAGTCGCTTGTCTACTTCCTCCGTAGGTGATGAGATTTATTCTTATCCTTTCACGACTTGCATGATCTTGTCATAATCAGGGTCTACAATAACATCCGGATACGTTCCTCCTTTCGGTCTGCGAAATTTGGTGGTATACACGGCGTGAGGTGCAGCCCGTAAACAGAATTGTACGCTGCCCGTGCGCACCTTGCGAATACGTGTCTTCTTTCCCATCTTGATCTTCTTTTCCAGCGTTTCTTCCCTAATGTAGGTCTGTGCAATGTAGTCGCACGAGGAGTTGAGCCATGCGCACGTGCTCGGGCTCAAGGCGCTCGCTACGTACGGAGCTAAAATCTCACTTGCCCCCTCATCCCCTTCCGTAAGAAATTCTCTTTGCTGTGCCACGATCACCACGTTGATTTCTACGTCTAGCAGAGCGCGCAAATAAGTCTTCATGCGTACCCCCACCTGACCGTATTGCGACTGAGTGGCGAGCCCCCAAGTAAGCTGTTCCGGCACTTTATCAATTCCTAGAACTTCAGCCAAAACCTTGTGCTGCAATCCGGTGGCGTGGTCCAATACCAAAGTAGCATAGTTTGCTTCTTTCACGTGGGCGCAGATTTCCTCGATTTCGTCACAGTCTTCCAGCACCACTTGCTTGATCGTCTTACGGTACTCGGAAGTATTGATGCTCCGAAGTTCCCCCGACGTCTTAGATTCGGAAGCCAGCACCGCCAGTATCGGTTTAGGAAAGGTGGCCCACAATGTGGTCTTCCCGGTGCCGCTCCGTCCATAGAGGTTGAGCTTGATTCCATCGTTTTCACCAAAGTTGATCGGAGCAATACGGTCTATCACGCTTTGTGATTTCGTGGAGCTTTGTAACTTCCTTTTCCTTCCGCTCACGGACCCTTTGCGAAGCTGCTTGCTTGTAACGTCCATTGTCACGTCCTTGGTTATCTTCACCATTCTGCCTATTTTCCTTTTCTCAGTCTTCGCGTCAATAAAGGAGGAACTCGGCAGAGTACGGAAACCGAGTCCCTCCCGGTGAAACCCAGCACGGGCGAGCGAGAGAGCTTGGAAACGCCGCCCCACCCGCGCTGGGATCGTTTTAACCGACTTTCAAACTTTCCCACTGCCTGTAGTTTGTTTCAATCCGCCGCCCGCTGATTGGCGAGCGGAAACTAGCCGACTTTCAAACTTCCCGCCGTCCGTAGTTTAACAACTTGCTTGGTTACGAGTTCCAAGTCCATGTCAACCGCACTTGCCAGTTTGTAGAACGTCTGAAGCCGAGGAAGTTTAGTAATGTAGTTGCCAAGCCGAGCTACGGCACTCCGGCTAACGTTGGCGTGGTCGGCCAGCTCGTTCCACGTCCAGCTCATTTCGTCGCAAGCCCGTTCGAAGATCTCATCCGTAAGCCGAATTAGATACTGCTCGTAGTCCTTAGGCAGTTCCGTTCTTCTTCTGGATTTTTTCATTGAATATCCTCCATACTCAAACGGTCCAGGATCTTAACAGCCCTCCGTACTCTGTCGACACCCATCTTGTTAAGTGCAACCAGGTCGCCAATCAGTTCCCCGTCGTCACCGGCTCCATTGAAAGCTGGAGATTGCTGCGCGAGTGTTGCCGAAGGTTCCTGCGCTGACAACCTCAGGAGAAGTGGCTTGACTGGTTCCTCCCTAAGCAGCTTCCTTGCTCTATACACTTCCGTAATATGCACCCCGAAGTTCACCGCGATTTCCCTAGCTTTGATGTTCGCCAGGTCAGGCTGGTTTCTCAAGTATTCCAGTACTCTTCCTCTCTTACCCGTCGGCTCCTTGCGACAAGACAACTCTTTGGGCGTCTCTTTCAACATCTCGTCGCGACCTGCATTGGTGTACTCGAACGCCCTAGACTTATAGATCCCCCTCCGCACCTTATAAATCTCGGAAGAATTCGCTCCGAAGATACGCCCAATTTCCTTCGCGTTGATACTTCTCAGATCAGGACAGCCTTGCAGATACTCCCTTATCCGGTCTCTCTTGCTCAAAGGTCCCTCTTTCTTCTTACGCTGCTTCACTGCCATCATAGCCTTCCCCTTTTAGAATGGTAACGTCCATGGGTGATTATCCACGCTCCTCCATCTGCGTGGCGTTACTCAAGTTCCCCAAACAAGGTTTTCACCTTGTGAAGTCCCGCACGATTCCCCGTGGTAAGGTACGCATCCAAGTCTGTTGTGCCTCCCTTCTCCAAAACATTCCACACTTCAAAGGGAGTTTGCCAGTGCGTGTAATTACTGCGATTATACCAAGCAAGCGGAGGCGTCAGCGTTGCCTGAATATGCCACCAATCGCACAACTGCTCAAGGATCGGCCTCAAAAACTTCCTTTTAAAAGCTGCCACGTCTCCCTTCGTAAGCACCACTTTCCACCGGAAAAAGTAGTTCTCCGAGTCTTCTTGAATGATCTTCGCCACCCGATCGTAGAAGTGTTCCTTCGTCTCCCCCGGCTTGTTCTTGGTTGCTTTATGTTGCCTGATAGATCCTTTACCCCCGCTTAGCGGCCTGCGCACTACGTTGTAGAGCACCCCGGCTACTTTCTTCCCTTTCATCTCCTTTCGTGTGTTGGTTCGTATATGCTCTTTGAGGGCTACGACGTAGAACATGGTTTGCAGATCAAAAGTCAACTGACGTCGTATGGTCTGCTCGTCCACGGTCCCTTTGGTTTTGTGTTCCAGCAGCCAGATACCGTCGTCCTCTCCAAACACGGAGTCCCACTTCCCGCGTAGAATCACGGTACGACCTGAAGGCAGTTTATAGGGAACCGAAAACACGAACTCTTGCATCAGGCTGTTGCATCGTACAGGTCCCTTTAGGTCCTCATAGATCTCGAACTGGCGCAGACAAACTCGCCACCAATGTTCAATCTGTTCCCTGCTTTCGGGAAACCTGAGGGCGAGCTGTTTTGCATAAGCCGTTACAGGAGCGGTCCAGTTTCCTCCACCTGACGAATGCTCTTCACAGATATGCCAAAAGTTCCCATACTCAAGGCGGTGATTGAATTGTTCCATAGGAGCCAGACCCTCTATCACCAATACCCGAAACCGTTCACGGCACATAAGAAACCGCGAGAGCAGGGACTGAGTAATACCGTCTTCATGAGGACCGCGCCATACGGTTTGCAGATTCTCTTTCATAGATCTTCACTCATTTCCGTTAGAGTAATGATACACTGTCTTATCGCCGCTTCCTTTTGTACGGGATTGCTCCGTAGAATCGCGGCGGGATGGACAATCGATACCATGGCGGGCAGTTCCAGGTTTCTGCTCGGCAAATACTTCTTCGCCAGCGTACCCACGGTAACAATCCGTGCTGGATTCGCAATCTTAATAATCTCGCGCAGCCGATCAGCACACGCTTTAATAGCCCAAGGCGGAGGTTCTCCCACCTTGCTTCCACCCGGTACGGCTCTCGGAATACAGGCTATAAGATTTGTAAATCCCACCGACAAGGTATTGGGTATCGACCGCTCTACAATCTGATCCAGCAGCCGCCCCGCTGGACCCGTGAAAGGCAGCCCTTCAATGTCCTCAGTCAGCCCGGGCGCTTCACCTGTAAAGAGTACGTCGCAAGGAATCTTGGATCCTCTCCACAACACCACCTTCGTACGAACCTTGTGAAGCTCACACTGCTCGCAGTTTCCCCACCGTTCTAGATGTTTCGTAAACTGAGACATACCGCCGCCCGACTCCCTGAACACAAGCAAGTTGTGGTAGCTAAAGTAGGTGATTAGTTACCCTCTTCGAGCTCGCGCTTTTGCCTGATCGCACAAGCCTCGACATTGCTCCTCAACGTACTCCGTGGTCCGGACTATTCCAAACTCTGGCCCAAGCCCGAGGTCTGTGTACCCCGGCAAGGACGGGTCAGGTACGTCGCCCCCATGAGCGCAGTCAAACCCGATCCACCACGCATTGTCCGGTCGGTCTCCATCACACGGTTTATCCGGCTCGGAGAACGTCAATCCACCATGAACATTCGCGTTGAGATCCCAATCAGACTTACCGTGCCACGGATGCCCGACTGGGAGACGCACGTAGCCGCAACGGTATCCGTGGCCGTTGTGTACCACCATCCACTCAAATCCTTTGTGCTCTCCCTTGCTCAAAACACAATCCGGATAATTAACAGCTACCGACAGGCACATTTTTCACTCCTTCAGTTCTGGCAACTCGTGGCCCCAAATACCCTCCAAACTCTTCCGCAGACGGTAGAGAGAGCTTGCGGTGTCGCGCCCAGCGTACGTATGTTTCTCCAGCACCAATGCCCTTCGGACCACTTTTTCCAAGTCCGCGATGGAAGCCTTTCTAAAGCCTCTCAAAAACCTACTCTCGTCCGACTCGTCCTCTGTCACTTGATTTTCATTGCTCATCGAAATTTCTCCAATAGCCTAACGACATTGTACAAACTAATACCCACTAGAGAAACAAACGTTAACAGCAGCAAAAGCACATCTATTATCATTCTAGGTTTCATCGCGACTTTCCTGGTGATTAGTAAGAACCACACGGGGCCGCAAAATCAGATCGCACGGCAAAGCAGAGGGCGCACGATCCAAACCATTGACCCCGTGTGGTCAAAGCGCAGCAATTCTTTCCGCAAATAAGCGTGTTTCAATCCGCCGCTCACCTTTTCGTAAGCGGAAAACATAAACGCATTTTACCGCGCTACTTGCCGATTTTTTGGCAGTACCGGGCGATTAAAAGTGCATCCGCCGTTTTTAGCGTCACACCTACTTGCGGAAAGAATTGCTGCGCTTTGCCCTTGAGACGATTTTTCCACTGAGTCCCAGATTCAGTTTTCTTCTTACCGGGAATCCCGAGTCCCTTGATCCAAGTTTGGGGCGTTACTTCTTGAAATGGGATCTTAGAAGCAATCAGAGCCATGCGCAGTCCTCCGTAGCTGCAACCGAACTTGAAGGTACTCGCCACTCCTTGTCGGGGCATGGAATGCACCTTTTCTATCACGGCCAGACGTACGGGCGGAAGAGCCTCGAACCAATCCCAGATATCTCTTTCGGTAGGAGGCATGGGGGTAACGATTAGTTGAGGGCCGATACAGACGAGCCCACCGCTCATACCGGGGTCTATCCCTGCGTATACAGATCTCTTTGAGTGAATGATGGGCATAGAGTGACTCGTATGGAGTGTATGAGTGATTACCTCTTCGCGCACGCGCGCCTAGTAAGTACCTTAGAGTAGAGTACCTGAGTACTCGTACCGTATAGAGAGTAGTATATACCTCTTAGGGCCGATAAAAATCGGCTCATAGTACCCATACTACGAAGAGTAGAGTAGATGAGTAGAGGGACCGAGGAGAGTAGAGTAGTGACCGTTCGGAGTACCGATGAGTAGAGAGACTGACCGAAGAGAGTAGGGTCCCTCATCGGGACTCTATACGGTTAGTAGTAGTTAATATATAAGATTGATATGATTATTTTTTCGGACAGGAACCCCTTCAGGATAACATTTTTGAAGCCGTCTGTAAACACCCCATAAGTTACTTTTTATTTTGGCCTAAAAGTGGGGTATAGGGTTTGAAAGGCTCTTTTGGTAAAATGCCCGTGCGGTAACTTACTGCCGTGAAACGCTTTCGGTGCTTCGCCATAATCACCCCATGAAAGGAGCCCAAGATGGTGAAAGTATTGCGCCTGCCGTTGGACTGTGGAATTCCTAACTCGGAGCTTGCCGACGGGATTGTCTACAGCGAAGACGAAGCAGTCTATGAACCCCTGCTGCTAGAGGCCACTGCTTCCAAACCCGCGAAGGCAGTAAAAGCCGTCGTATGCGGTGTGATGCTAGACCTCGCCAAGAACAGGAGGAAACCTCATGCCGATCGTTAATGACCGAAAAAAGTCCTCGCGAAGCGTTGGCAAGTCCACGGGGCGAAAGGCGGTCTATCCCAAGCTGCAAGTCGTTGCTTGCACAGGCCGGGACAGTCTTACCGCCGAGGATGCCAAGCGGCTGTTGGGGTGGGAGATTGAAGGTGATCAACCCTTTGGTGAGGACTTTTTGCTTAAGGACCGGGAAGGGCATAAGGTGCGCTGTACCTATAATACCGCGAACCGTCCTTATAGTCACACTCGTACTCTTACCTACATGCACGACATACTCCGCGGTGCTTGGCAGTTTAACGGCCATACTCGCATCATCGGCAAGAACGGAGTAATTCTTAGTGGACAGCACGTATTGCCCGCCCTGGTTCTCGCCGAGCAAACATGGAGGCTTGAGAGGGAGAAGTACGCCCACTTGACCAAACCGCCTACGATTGAAACCTTGATCGTGAAAGGCATTGAAGAGACGGACGCCATCAAAAACACGATCGACACCGCTCGTGAAAGCACCTTCGCCGACGCCCTGTTTCGTACCTCACACTTTGCCGACCTGAATAAGGGCCATCGTAAGCGCGTGGCGAAGCTGGGGCAATTCGCCGTGCAGATCTTGTGGCACCGCAGTGGGGCGCAGGCAGTCCACGAGACTCCCGTTCGTACCCATAGCGACAGCCAGGAATTCTTGAACAATCACCCCACTCTTGTTGACTGTGTACGTCACGTATACGTGGAAAACGGCAAGACCAATGCGATTGCCAAGCTGCTGAGCTGCGGCTATACCGCGGGACTGATGTACCTGATGGCGGCAAGCAAAAGCGACTACGCCAAGTACCGTTTTGACCGGCGTGAAGAGAACCTGAATTTGGAACAATACGAGCAGGCGAAAAAGTTCGTGACAGCCTTGGCGCAGAACGCTGGGGTCGTTCGCGCCGTGAGAACCAAAATCGCGGAACTAATCGATGAAGGAGGAGTAGTTCCGGCTTCTCTGAGGATGGCCGTCGTGTGCAATGGCTGGAACGCCTGGATTGAATCCGGCAAATGCACCCTTCAAAACGTGGAAATTCACTATACCACAAGCGACGAGGGAGCACGCATCCTTGATGAACTTCCCACCTTAGGGGGCGTCGACATGGTGGAAGATGAGCTCGTGGCTAATGAGAATGAGACTGCGCCGCAAGCAGCCGTTAAAGGACGCCACACCGCTGCGCAGGCAAAAAAGGCGAAGAGAGTGTTCAAGGCGCGTAAGCACCACGAAAACCGATGGAGCTTGGGTGATAGAGCGTGGGTACGCGACGACGATGGAGACGATCACTACTTAGCACAGCTTGTCAGCGAACCGTTTGAGGATGAATATGATACCACGTGGGTAGACGTCCTGGAACTTGGATCCGGAAATCCTAATAGGTACGAAGTTAACGTCAAACACTTACAATTGCAGCACCCGTAGTAATCTGGTTTTAGCGGGCCGAGTTCAAAATTTTGGGAAAAATACGAAGATGAGAAAAAGGGTGAAGGAGCGCCGCGACAAGACCGCTGCGCCGCCAGGGCTCGCCGTATACTCCGCTTACGGGGTGCAGTTTATCAATCAAACAGGTGATGAGATGCGCGCTGAATGTCCCGTATGCCAGCGTGAGAAATTCTACATCCACGTCGAAAACGGACTGTGCAATTGCAAGCACGGGTGCGACCTGCGCAATCCAATCGACTTTATTCGGTGGCTGTGGGATGCGAGCTGTTTGGCCACCGGCATGAAAGATTACTTGCCGTTGTGTAACCACCGTAGTATCGAAAATCCTGAAACTCTAGAACAGTGGGGTCTTTGCAAAAGCGTACTCACCGGGGAGTGGCTGGTCCCTGCTTATACCCTAGAGTGGAAGCTGCAACAGTTGTATCGCTACGTTCAAAATCGCAAGCGTACCCTCTTGCTGCCTATGAGCGGCCTGCGCCACGGACTGTTTGGTCTTGGACCGCTTTACAAACCTGCGGCGACTGCCCACTATGTATGCGAAGGATTGTGGGACGGGCTGAGATTTTGGGAGCTAATGAAGAAGCACCGAAAGAAATTGTTTAGCACGAGCAACGTGTACGCCGTGCCGAGTTGCAGCGTGTTTCGTCGTGAATGGTGCGCGTTGTTTGCCCGTGGAACCGTGAACCTGCTCTACGACAACGATCTACCAAAGGACAAATCTCCACCCGCTGCTTGGGAAGGTCTCAAGCGTGTTGCCGCCTTGCTTAAGAACAGCCCCGACCCACCTAAGAAGATTCAGTATTTGAGCTGGAACGGTAATACGCTCGACTGCAACTACAGCCCCGAATTGAAGGACGGGTACGACCTCAGCGATCTACTAGCCCCTCTTAACTAAATTACCCAGCTAACCTAAAGGACCAAATAGATGCCCTTAGTGCGCCAAGGCACCCCCCAGCAAAATACAGCCCCAAAAACAAGCCCCTCAGGGACGCCTCAGCAGCGTTTGGCGTGGTTGCTTGGCAACCTGTACCCGTTACCGTCAAAATGGCTTGGCGGCGGTCCTGAGGCCCTCAAAAACGGTGGTAAACTAGGTAACTTACAACCCGCCCCTTGCACTAGTTATATCGAGCTGATCGGGGCGTGGCGCAAGGCCATGTACTGGACCCGGGGACTCGACTGCGCCTTAAGCGTGATGCTGGCGAGCGTAACCAGCACCCGCACCGTGGGGGATCAGCTTTGGGTGAAAATTATCGGGCCTCCTAGCTGTGGAAAGTCCACACTGGCCGAAGCCCTGAGCGTAAGCGGTCAGTACGTGATGGCCAAGAGCACCATTCGGGGGTTTCATAGTGGATTTGGTTCGGAGAAAGATGAAGACAATAGCCTGCTCGTACAACTCCATAACAAGACCCTGATCGTCAAGGATGGTGACACGCTGCTGCAAGCTCCCAACCGTGGCCAGATTCTTAGCGAGGCCCGTGACATCTATGATCGGGTGAGCCGTACTCACTATCGTAACAAGATGAGTAGGACCTACGAGGGGATCAACCTTACCTGGATTCTATGCGGTACAAGCAGCCTGCGAGCCATTGACACGAGCGAGTTGGGGGAAAGATTCTTGGACTGTGTAATTATGGACCAAATTAGCGACGTGCTAGAAGACAAAATTCTATTGCACGTCGGCAACCGAGCAAGGGGAAGTATGAGCAGGGGAGAAGAAGAGGCTAATGCTTACGGCGTATACGACGCCGCCACTGCCAACGCCATGCGGCTTACCGGCGGATATGTGGACTATTTGCGCGAAAATGCGGAAGAGCTGCTGGCAAGCACAAAGATGAGCAACAAGGCGAGGGACTACTGTATACGGCTCGGCAAGTTTACCGCGTACATGCGAGCGCGTCCCAATGCAAACGTCACCGAAGCTGCCACCCGTGAATGCGCTAGTCGGCTGGTAAGCCAGCATATACGCATGTCGCTGTGTTTGGCCGTGGTATTGAATCGTGAAGAAGTAGATGAGGAGGTAATGCAACGAATACGCAAGGTGTGCTTGGATACGAGCCGTGGGGCTACGCTACAGATTGTGCAGCTGCTTCGAGAACATCCGGAAGGGTGTGAGCTGGGGGCGCTGGCAGTACGGCTAAACCAGAGCGAAGGAGAATTGGTCAAGCTGCTGCGGTTCTTGGTCAAGGTGAAAGTTGTACAGACCCACACAGGCGCGGACTTTGGAGGGAGACCCATGCGAGGCAGACTGCGCTACACAATTACCCCTCTCGTAACGAAGCTCTATGAGGAGATTGTCCAATGATGCACATTCAATGTCTCGTGGTGCTGGAAGTGATGTGGGGCGTCAAGCAGCCTATTGCTCCCTCGCTGTTTCAAATCAACCGCAATAACTTTAGCGGTCGCCGGCTGTACTATCTCATTGGCCACTCAAACTTCTTAGTCACCAATGCGTGCGTGGAACAAGTGGCCAATGCGCAGCAAAAAGGCACCCCCGACCCTCAACGGCTGGCTCGTACTTTGCAGCGGATTAGCTATCACCTATTGCTTGTGTGTGGCAACGTGGCGTGGGATACCTACAAGAATTGTGGCTACAAGCCCGACTGCGCCGTACTGCGCATGAAGCATCCAGCGGCTAGAACGTGGACCAAGCAAGAACTCGCCCATTGGAAAGACCGCATTGAAAAGCATCGGCTGCCTTTTTGACGGCAACAAACCGCCCCGCCTCGTGAGGGGTAGGAGCCACCAGACACCCTCACCTTACAACGCCCTAACTCAGGTTGAGGCGAGGCGGCAATTGAATTAGTCACCGTTGCCGATCCTTTCATCCTTGAATGGGTCGTCGTGGTAACGATTGGCTTTACGCGCCACGCGCATTGCGGCTAGCTGCGCCAGTCTGTGATCCTTTTCTATCGGCGTTGTGCCGTCTAGGTAGTTGGTAGTGCGGCCGTACCAGTTGCGCCCGCATTCGCCCAAGTGGAGGACTTCAAACGGGGGACGTTTCTTATTTTCCTTGGACCACTTGCGCTGGAAGAAGCTGTCGGCCCCTCCAGCGTGCTTCCAGTTCACTTCGTGCCAAGGGGGATTGCCCAGTACGGGATCCTCCGCGTGAAATATCTGTGTCCAGCCAGCCCATTCAGTGGTATTTCCATGCAGTGGATACCGATGCCACTCGTCTTCTTGCAGGGGAACGGGTAAACTAAGCTGCCATCTTTCCCTGCGCATCGGGGTGTAGATACATCCCTGTTCCAATTCAAAGTCTTGCCATAGTATCTTCTTCGGCCATAGAATGTCGGCGTCCATGATAACAATCCACCCGTGTCGGCATATATGGTCCAGTCCTTCTTCCAACGCCTTCCATTTGTTGAAGGATGCCCCATCGTCGTAGAAAGATTCCGTTGCGTACCAACTACAGTTGTTTAACTGAGCATAGACCTGTGACTCGTAATCCCAAGGAGTTGTAACCACCAGCACTTCGCTAAAATGATGACGGTTGTAGGGCAGGGTGAAGGCAAGGATGTCCGAGTAGTCGACACAAACAAGAATCGCTCGTAAATCAAGGTCAGGGGGATACATAGGACAGTTCTTTCTTTAACTTGGTGATAGACTCGTGTTCAGGGCTTATAACTGGAATCCTTGTGGTATCCATTCGTCCCTGCCCCTTTGATACGTGCTGTTGTATTTACGAGTCCATGTATCCAAGCTGCTGGAGTACGTTCCGGAGGCCTCTATCCAGGACCAGAACTCGGGCCAAGCATTCTGTATGTTTTCAAGCTGGATGGTCATGGAATAATTTCCACGGGGCAGCATGGCGCGGATGTTGTCGTTGACCAAATGGTAAAAGACTCTAGCGCAGCGGACAGGATTAAACTGAAAAGCTTGCAGCCAGTGCAATGCGAAGTAGTCTAACGGAGCCTGAGAATTGGTTACTAGCGATCTTACACAGTTCTCCTCGTTCCGTATCAAATGCACCCATCGAGCTTCTGGGTACTTGAGCCGCAAGTGACCCATGGCAATCGCTAGATGCGCGGCGACTTCAATATGATTGTCTGGGTATTCCCACTCTCCAATGTCCCGCTGACCACTTTTCCCCTCATGATCCGTGGTAAAGTTGCTGATATGCTTGCAAGCCTGAAAGAACGTGCAAGTGCCGCAACGGCCCGTACCAACAACGAACACTCTCATCACAGGTCTCCTAACGAAGTTATGTGGCGTCCTAGATGTTTGTTTATCTCTCGAAAAGATACAAAGGACGGTTCTCGCGTTGTGACTGCCCCAAGATCTTGAACGTCTCGTATCGGGTATTTCGAGCAATCGCCTCTCCCATCTCCTCTTCCGTGAAAGGCAGGTTCTTAGCATACGTTCCCCACCCACAATCCATGAACAGCAAGGAACTGTTCTTACTGATTGTATCTAGGAAAGAGTAGAGCAGCTTGGGTTCTTCCGGAAATAAGTGCATGACTAGACTAAGACACAACACCGCGTCGAATTTCTCACTTCTCTTGAAATCCAAGGTGTTCTGTACTGATTGCGCTAGAAACTGAGAGCGGGCGCTGGGACATCTAGGACTCCAAGACTGCATAATATTCGCCATTCGTATCTCATGTTTGGAAGAATCAATACCTAGAGTAGTCCATCCAAGCTCTTGGAACCTTCTACAAAACCATCCCGTATGACATCCAAGGTCCAAAAGAGTACCCGGAGATTTCTTTTCCACATAAGGGGCCATCATTTTCCATCGTTCCGTGCAAGGCTGCGCCGGCTTGTAGTGCTGAAAGTCTGGATGCTCAAGCGGCTGATAAATCTCGTCCTTTCCCGGAGGGTACAGCTTATCCAGTTTGAAAGACTCCCAGTTACCAAGACTCGGCAGCACTTGCATAAGAATCTTGAAGTTTTTGTTCATCCTTCGTAACAAGGCTACGCGCTTGTTGCCTTGATAAATACAGACTCGTCCTTCACTGCTAATTCTCGCGAGGTACTGTTCTCCCCGGCCAATCCTCTCAGGCTGATAGCCGTAAGCGGCAAAACTCTGCTGCATCGCCCGAAATCTCTGAACGGCGAACTCCCACCGTTGAAGTCTTCCCTGGATAGGGGTGTCTAGTTTCGTAGGAACTCTTCCGTAGACGCCTCTCAGGTAGTCGTGCCAAATAGGGTACAGTTCCAAATGTGTGTCTTCAATATTCGGATTCTGTTCTAGTTGCTCGAATGCACGGTCGTACGCCTCCCGGCTCAGTTCAGGCCAATAGAGAGGCTGATTGTCTATGTCGTAGCTTCCCGGCCATAGGTCTCCCACAGCCACTTCTAGCAGTCTCATTTCTTTGCATTCCTCAGATAGTCCACCATATTCTGTAAAGGCTCGCCTAGCTGCTTGCGACTTGTAACCAGGTCCACCCGCCTGCCCTTTATTTTAGGCCGGTACACGTCGCTATGGGTAATGCTTACTTGTTCGCGGCCGTCAATCGCTTGTGCCAACTCACCATAGCCGCGCAGAGGAACTCCACAGCTATGACAATGGTGAGATACTTGTTCGTAGAAGTCTACGTTCGGCCGTTGCCACCATCCCGGAGTAACCTCCAATCCAGTGTCTGGATACAACGGTTCGTCCTGATGGAGCATGGCTTGTGCGCCGGCGATCTCGCAAAAGTATCCACGGAGCTGACCGCGGAATACACAGATCATGGCCGACCAATACTTGTTGACGTCACAATTTGCGATCAGGTTCCACCTTTCTTCCTCGTTGTAGACCACGTCTTTCAAGGCCACGTAGGGCGGGCTGTGTCGGCTGTCGTCACTCAGACCAAAGGGCATACTCTCCGGCCAGTCACGTTTGAACTCAAGATATGCCGCTTCGTCCAAGTGAACGTTGAGGTTGCTGCGGGCGGGGCTAAACGTACGACGAGCCGCCGCTCCCTTGCCCATAAGGGTGTTGCACCACAAACCGCATTTCTCCTTTGGAATGTGAGCCCTCATGATTTCGCATAGTAGTTCGAACTGTGGATGAACCGCGGGGTTGCCCCCAAACATTCCTATCGTGCCGAAGTAGGGCTCAGGCTCCATGAGGCTGATGCAGGCTTGTTCAAACTGTTCGATGGTAATCATTCCCGGCTTGCCTCGTAAATTGCTCCCTTGAGTGCAGCCGTAGCAAGATTTGTCGCACGCGCGAGTTACCCAAATTTGCAAGACTCCTCCGCTATAGACTCCGGGACGCCGTGTGGAAGGATATCTCATACTTTCAAGTGCTGCCTTGCGTTCTTGGTTTTCGTTCATTTAAGGCTTCTGAATGTAGAAGGACCAAGGAAAGTTACAATCAACGATAAGATAGACGTCAAGCTCTTGAGGCCGCGCCGCAGTAACAAAGTGCCGTACGGCGGGCTGGATTGTCTGTCCCCAGCCGCCTTTCTGTTCCCCGGGACAAACAATGTCGTGTCCCGCCAGATACCCACCAGACCGAATCTTCCGCCACCATTGGGTGAGGTCAGACAACACGGATTCGTAACTGTGATCGCCGTCTACATATACGAGGTCAACGCTTTCGTCCCTAAAGTGGCCCAAGGCTTGCAAGCTAGTCATTTTTAGAATGCGCGCACGACCGCCAAATACCTGTAGTCTCTCTACGGTCAGCTTGTGGTCGTCTCTTCGATCAACAGAAGGAGTAGGCAGCATCCGTGCTTGTTCAATGTACTCTTCTGAAGTATTGTCCCAGGGGTCGACACAGCACACTGTTCCCCTGCTCTGCTTGAGCAGTTGCAGGCTGTAGAGACCTTGATGGGTCCCGATCTCCACAATAACTCCCTTGTCCAGCCTGTGTTTTATCAGGCAAGGCAGTTGCTCACGATTCGTCAGTTTACTAACGATCCACGTCACTGGAGTATCCCTTTCTTAACTCTTCGACGTCTGCCGCCAGCCGGTTTCCCACGGCTCGCCAGTCGTAGTACTCTTTACATCGTTCCGCTAAAGCATGCTGCCTGACCGGACAGTAGTTACAATCGATCCATTTGATGAGATTGCGAATAGTAACGCACAAGTTGTCCGTACCGGGAGAGATTCTAATAAGATTCTCATCAATTACCGGCAAGCAGTCGTCTCTTGGCAGGTCCGTAATTACCACGCAGCCGCAAGCCGTGGCCTCATAAATCTTTCGTATGGCATAGCCATAGATACTCGACGTGCATATTGCCGCCCGGTATTGAGAGAGCAGTTGTAGATAACGGCTGGTGTCGGGCCCGTGGGCGTGATAACCGGGATGCGGCCAATACTCCAGTTCCGGAATTGTTGCCAGCTTTTTCAGCAACGCTTGCCGGATGGGATACACCGCGCCGATTGCTCCACTAAGCAGACAGCTCTTCCGCTCATACTTGCAGTAGTCGGGTATCGCTTCGCCGTCCACGCAATGGTGGGTGCGAATCAGGTGAGTCGGTCGTACATAAGGAGCTAGATGGCGTACAATTCTTGGATGATAGTAGACAATCCACGCATGACACCCCATTTCTTCGGCTGAGGCTCGGTGATAGTGGTTCTGTTGGTGGGAGTCTTTCAGTACGGTGACTTTGAATAGATCGTTCCTAGATCGCAAGACGTCGATCCGTGTAAAGCAATCCTTCGAACGTTCAGGCGCTCTCCTCGCGTCTCGGTCTCCAGTCAGCCCCTCCCACTCCCGCTTGTCTTGTACAGCCACTACGTCAGGCGAGGCTAGTTGCACTATCTGCTCTACGTCAGTGAGGTTGTTGTCGAACCCATGGCCCCACAGATGGTATCCCGCGGATTGAAGGCCGATAGTAAGCAGCCATCCTTCATCCGTCATGTGACGCCTCATAGATTCTACGCCTAGAAACACCTTTCGCTCTCCACTCGTTCCAGTGTAAGAAGGAGCGGGGAGAGGGCGGGAAACCAAAGTCACCCGTCTGTCCCGGCCCAGCCGATCAAGAAGCTGATCAATCGTTTGTGGAACTCCCTGATCGATCATTGAATTACTTTTTCGGGGGAGGTGGAGGCGGACTAGGTTTGGCAAAGGGAGGAGCTGTCCTCGGATACTGCGGGTGTTTGCCGCAGACGTGCGTTGGATCTACGTCGGGGAACTTGGACTGGAACCGCATTTGAACGGCGGATTGTCCTGGAACCACCCCCTTCATCGGAATAGTAAACATGAATACTTTCGGTGGTTCGTAGCGGCATTCCAGCAGCGCGTTGCCTATTCCAGCCCCCTTGAAGGCATAACAACAATTGGCGCAGCAGGGGGAGTCTCCAGTATCAACCATATTATCTTTCCAATTAGAAGTGGAGCAGGGGTCTCACCTGCATGGGTGGTACGGGGGGAATCCCTTCCATAGCCCACTGGCTTACTCGCCATCCACTCCATAGTACAGCTTCAGTTCAGCTATTCATCTTCCGCGGCGGCTGCAAACATACGGTCCAGATCGTCGTCTGTCAGTTCCTTGGCAGATTCGTAGTAAGGAGCCATCACTTCGTCGGCGACTCGACGCCATTCCCGGATCCGTATTGAATTGGCGGTCCGCACACGGTTTTCCAGCCGGAACTTTTGCACGGGTCCAGGATTGCGAATGTTCTCACGAATCCTTTGCTCTTTCATGCCTTGTGCTCGGCATAAGCTGATCATTTCCAAAACAAATGCTAGGATTTCTCTCCAATCAATAGGTGGCATAGGAGGCCTCGGTGGTTCAGGTGGTAAAGGAATGGGTGTAGGTGGAACGGGTGGTACTGGTGGAATTGGAATTGTCGGAATAGGCAGTCCTCCATATCGTTTCTTCAGGTCTTGATAGCTCGGGTCCTGATAGATGATGTTCATGTTGGGACCGAAATCAACAAACATGTTGGGAGAAGAAGTAATGGAGGGATGCATGATCCCCCCTTGACTACGATGCTCCAAGTTGTTGTTGTGCCCTAGCTCGTGAAGATCTAGGTTGACGTTGCGCTCAGCTCCTCCATTGTAACTAGGGTCCCTATAGTTGAACACGCTGTCGCTACAGCTTTGATTGTTGAACTCAGCAAGACCAATCGTAGAACCGGAAAGGGAACGGAAACTTTGCCGAATGTGCGCCGATTCCCCATAAGGAACCCGCACCAAAAGACAACCGACCTTGGCGTACTCTCTCTTACTAATTTCAAATATCGCGTCAACGTCCATCCAACTAGGAGCATTTCTCGTGTCAATGGAGACTCTGATTCCAGTCTCGTGGCAAGCAGCAGGCCAACTCCCGCTCCCAGCCGCATTGGGCAATAGCTCCTTATCGTAATTCGTGTCCGGGAATCCGCATCTCGGTTCAGCCATCACTGACAAGGTTCTAGGACCAATTACTGCGTCAGGCTCCCCAATGAATTTTGTCCCATAGAACTTCTGCGCCATCTCCGCTCCTTGACGCAGCTCCACGCTTTTACGGTCTAACGCATCAAGGCTTGCGTAGGAGACGTTAGGAAGATATCCATAATCCTTCAGCCACTTGCGAGCGGTAAGAAATTCACGACCGTCCATCTTGGATTTTCCATTCATTGTGATAGTTACAGAAACAGGAAAAGTGGCAAGGGGCAAAGACTAGAAGAACTCCCCTCACCACTTTCCTGCAAGGCGCAAAGCCTTAACAAGCCCCTAGACGAGCGGCACGCGCCTCACGGAGGATACGAAACGGTCGCCAATTACGCAGCCGAAGTCGTCCATGGCCTAGTAAGCGTCCACTCCCGGCGCAGCCAATTCCAGCGCCCTTAGTATTTTGCGCGGGGGAAGGCTTGGCATTTTGTACCGGAGAGTCCTTACCCGACTGCGCCGGATCCATGGGGTCCATCACCGGCTGCGGAACTCCTCCCACGTCCGCTTGTAAACTCACCGGATGCTGAGCGGGACGAATCTCCTGCGCCGTACTAGATCCAACTGCGTAAAGACAACCAGCCACAACGCCGACAAAAACTAAAATTCGCATCACTTTGCTCCCTTACTTAAAGAAAAAACAATTCGGCTTCGGACGTCAAAGCCGCTATGCTGTAAATTATAACCGGCTTGCTATGCCGTAAACCTCGTCGCCACAAAAAGGACAATTCTACTCTTTCCTAAAACCCTCGATCCAGTCTTCAATTTTAATAATCTTACGGGCCAAAGCGGCTGTAGTATCCTTCAAATCTATCCAGTCCATCCCTATTTTAAGAACTACAGCCTCCAATGCTTTTACTCTGTCTTCTAAATCACTCGGAGGCGGAGGAGGAGGAAGAATAGGGGTGTCGTCCACTGTACCGGCGATAGCATGGTCCACGTCCGTTTTGAATGTTGCGGGATGCTGAATTCCAGGCTCTCCTCCATCGGACCCTTTACCAATTAGAGGGGAGCCGGATTGGAGGGTGAAGTCAAACCTGTCAGGGTCCACAAATTTCACGTCCACGGGCATGGAAACTACGGTCTTTGAACTAGTGAATGAGTTGTTGTCACTTGCCCGAACGTGGGCGTTGTGGTGCCAGTCATGATCTTCCAGTATGGTATCTAGCAAGGCGTCTCCTAGTTTGGATGTCGCCATGTCAGAGCTTCGCAGGCAATTGCCGCCTCCAGCGTCCATAATGTTGTCGTACACTTCCAGCGGGCCTGGGAGGGGATTCGCAGCCAACAGCCCTCCTCCATCTCCAATAGCGTGCATCGCACCAAAAGGCTTCGCCGACGGGTAGTGCCAAACATTCCTAGCAATCTCTACATCCCCCGTATCGTTGTCCGGATCATGCTTTAGCCACTGCGCAAAGAACACCTCTAGGGGGGATCTCTTTGTGTGCCCGGGCGCAATATCGAAGAAAGCATTATCCGTGATGCTGATGCGGTGCAGCCCGTCCGGCTTTTTTCCGTTGGATAAGAACGCGATAAGAAGCATGAGCTGGAATTCGTTGGGAGAGGTGTGAAACATATTCCTACGGATGGTCCAGTCACGTCCCACGGCGTCCTTGCCCGCATTGTTGAATGCACGATACACGGTAAACCGAGCGGTCTGCCCTCCGTCGCCTGGATTGCTGCGCTGCTTGCCGATCACGTTCATTTCAAACAGCACCCGATCTCCCGTCTTCCATTCCACAAGCGCCTTGGAATAGTTCCACCTGGGATGACCGATATACTTCCCGACCCAGTCTCCTATCAGTGACCTGCGGATCGTAATGTCCTGGGAAGTTTTTCCACTGATGCGGTCGTGACCGTTGATGAACAAGGACTCCCCGGAAAAGTCAATGTGTGAGTTGTCTATTAAAATGCGAGTTGTTCGGGGCTGGCAAAGAACTGCCTGCTGTTCGCTCCCTAAAGGCTGTGCCGCATCTGTCATCGTGCAGCCGTAGTAAACCTGATCGTATCCTTGAGTGACCACTAAAGGCGCTCTCATATCAGTCGTGGCTTGAAAGCGGCCAAATAAAACTCGGTCGCAGTAGATGCCGTCTCCATTCATCGCGAATCCTATGTTCCGGCCCACCTGTCCTTGCATGTCCAGGTTTAGATTAATGTGGCTGAGGAACAAATTTCTATCCTCACTTCTTTGATGTACGATCGTCGGGTCGTCTGCGTTCGGATGCCCAATTAAATATCCTTCTTGCGCTCCGGGAAAAGCGTGAATACGAGGCATCATAGGGGCCAAAGATTCTCTGATTCTTCCCTGGCTGCCAATCACATTCTTAATTGCCTGCAAAGCGGAATCCGTGGGCCGAACCACCACCCATCCTTGCCGAGCCTTTTTCGTAGTCCAACGGCAAGTGGAAAATGGGTAATCGCCGGGCGGCAATACAACCGCCGTTCCTCCGGGAGAGCTTTCTACGGCTTGCCAGAACGCATTGGAATCCCCATCTGGAATATTGACTGTATTGTCAACCGGGATGTCTTCCAGGTCAAGAAGACCCAAAGGTGCGCCATTCCAGTCTTCCGGCAGATTCGGCAGCGTGGGAGGGGTAATCATCGATCTTCTCCTAAAAGTTGGTTAAGATATAGAACCGCGTTTTTTGTTTTTCCTGCCAGTATTCTACTCGCCCAGCTTCCAAGGCGGTTTAGCTTTTCCTTACGTTCGTCGCAGCCACAGGGACCGCCCACCCAACGAGCCACCCTTTCCTCGGTGACGCCCATCAAGGTCAGTGCTTGTTCCACCCTGTCTCCCAGTCCCTTAAATTGAATAGTTACCTTGTGGTCCCCATCGCTTGACGTTATCGATGAGCGCGGTGACGTCATATTCTTCTCCACGAAAAGAAATGCTTTGAGGCTGCTTCTTGTTGTTAAACGAGGATGGATACCCCGTGTGTTCTACAAGACTAGGCTGATGCACGTACTCCGTCCAGCCCTCTCTTCTTAGTGCGTTGACCACGGTTCCGTCCTGTCGTTTCCAGCCGTTGGCTTCGTCCAGCAGGTTGTCCATTACTATTTTGTGCTGCATTAGAATTGTGACCGCCGCACGGTTGAATACCGTTGCCACTCCTCCCCGGCCAAGCTGGTTGCTCGCGTGCCAGCCCTCGCCTCTTTTCACGTGTTCCTTGTTACTCGGCATCGTAAACAGATTCAGATACCCCTTGTCTGGATATCCACACCAGTCCAAATACTTTCGCAGTCCTGGATAAGTAACAAAGTCGTCCTGGAAAATGGCAAACCGATCAGAGTTTGGAAACCGTATCAGGAGTTCTATCAGAGCAACCAGCCAGTTGCCGAAACACCGTACGGGAGAAGACCGAATGGTTATGGGCAGGGCGAACCTCGTAAGATAGCGTTCCATCTCTTGGCTATAACTGGCTCCATCCACGAACAAGTGAGGTTTGTCAAATCCAGATTTCTTTAGAGACTCCAACGTACGAGGGAACAGCGTGGATGCCCGACTCGGTACGGTTGTCACTCCGTAGGCCCAAGTGATCATGTGATCTCATTTCCAAAGCTGGTAAAGGTTAAAGCGTTGCCTACACTAGATCGCACTCCGAGACTTCCCGCCGCATTCATTTTAGCGAGAAAAACGTACGTGAGTGACTCGTCAGCAGCGATGGCAATGTCCCAATAGAGCGCCGTGCTTTCGTCAAACGTAGTTGCGGCTGCGTCGTGGAATATACGAAACGTGGCTGGACTTCCGCTGGTATTGGCCACGATCAGATTCGTGACAATGGTTTGAGTCAGTGCGGGACAAGTGTAGTGAGTAACAGCAGTCGTCCCCGCCGGTCTGGTCTGCCCTAGCTGTTTGTAAGTAATTGTCACTTCTCGTTCTCCAAAAGCAGTGCTGGAACTTTGCTCGCCATCGCCTTTAGAACCGCCGCACGATGAGCGCCGTTGACAAACCACAGATTATTTGCTGCATAAGCCACTTTGATCTCGTCGCCTTTCCTTGGATGATATCCGCGAGCCCTGATAGACCGAAATAATTGCCACAGCTTGTCCGCTTCCCTTCTACGGTAACAAGCCCGGTTTTTCCAGTTCGCCAGCGGGGACTTCGAAAGTTCTCCGGCTTCTATAGGTCGGTCATGACGAACGTAATACAAAACGGTGAGCATAAGAGGACTATACCAGTTCCATGCTAGAGTCATGTCCGGTCTGTTTGTCAAATCTTCGATTTCTCCTACAATCTTAAGGTTCACTGTTGTCAATCCGCTCGATAAAGATCATCGTGATATAAGGGGGGAAATGTTCTTCCGCAGATGTCTCTCCTATTCCTCCCGTATGAACCAATGTGACAGCGCTAGGACCTCCGGAAAGTACGCTGGCGTCTACAACGTGGGAGAGCGGTCCCCAAGATCCTAGAATATCGCAATCCGCTTGTAGGGATGATCCTGCCAACCCTTCCGGGTCCAGAGGCAGACCAACGCACGGTTCAGGAAAGCCAAAGTCGGGACTTGTAATCTCCTCATTGAGGTTGGCTGTGCCTTCAATGATTTGATGCGTATGTTCTAGGTCAGCCACCGTATGGTCGTCTATGTTAATACTAATCGGGTGGGTGTGCGCCAACTGGCTTGCACTGATCGTATGCGGCGGAATCTGTACCACGAACTCGTGAAAGTGCGTTTCCGTTCCGCCTTCCGCCCCTGTTGCACTTCCAGCGCGAATAAATTTGTCACTAAGGTCCAAACCGCTTCCTTGCGGGGTGGCGTTATCCGTACCGTCCATCACCGCCCATCCCGGAGGAATGCTCCCCTGAGCCAAGGCCCACAGCATCACGGAACCAATCTTGGCGTCTAGGTAGTCGCTGACGCAGACGCTGGTCCCGTCGGTTGTTGTAGTGTAGGCTATCACGTCGTTGACTACTACATTAGGATCCCCTTCGGCGCGACGCGGCAATAAAACGACAACGTCGTCACTTGTTCCAGGAGTAGGATTTGTTCCACTACAGTCATCCACTGGAGTGACTGTCACCCCAGGACAGGGGGAAGAATTGGTCCAGTTTTCAGTCGCCATCCCCCACTTCACCTTTTCGGAAGAGCCTAGGGATTCCGCCACCCACCGGCCCCCCTTCAGCTTCTTAGCCAAGGTGTAGTCCTGAGGGATGTCCGTCGTGGAAAGGTTGTAAACCCTTTTGGTGAGTCCCCCCGTGGAAAGCACCAGTTCGTCGGATTCGTTGATACGATAGACGTCGCATACCGCGCTGCCCGCGACGTCAGGACTGCCCATTGTCAACCCGGGAATTCCGCCCGCCGTTTGAGGCAGCACTACGTAAACGTCACTCGCTTGCTGCGAAAACCCCGACTCCGAAGGACTTACGACGGTCGACGGGTTAAAAAGCTGGTCGAGACGGCTTGTACGAAACTCGTCTAGGAGTTTTTGCAATAACTTCTTATCGTTCTCGCTTAGTAGTATTGCCGTGGCCATTGCCTGCGTTAACTTTATTTGGGAATTGCCCTTAGAGTAAAACGTACGGGCTTATTCAAAGAACGGACAAACAATTCCCCTTGAGGCAGTCCACGCATGGATTCACCGGCCAGTATCACCCAGGAACTGATAAGGGTTTTGTTATGAGATACGAGGAGAAGCAGAGTGTCAGACAAGGCCGCCCGTTCCTGTTCGGGCAGATCGCTCGGCCCTTTCCCCTCTAAGTTTTGGATATGAACTAGGCCGGGATCTTCCACCCATCCATACTCCAGGAGCTCCCATTCTTGGGTAGCCGTCAACCTACGAATATACACCTGCTCCTGAACCGTTTGCAAAATCCGTTCGTACTTCGACTCGATAGAAACCGGCGACTCTTCATACGCTTGATAGTAGACGGTTTCCACCACTGTTAAACGGTCGAACGGTTTCGCCTTCGTGTAGGGAGCCGTTGTAGCCGCCTCACCCTCCTTGCAAAGCTGCGAAGCTTCTAGAGAATCTAGCATTGTCACGTCCCTTTCCTGTTCTATGAAATTATCAATGGACATGGATATCCTCTCTAAAGTTCGTAGGCGTCTACGACGACAACCACGGGAGCCGTATCCGCTTTGAACCGTAATGTGTTTATTCCCGGTCCCGTGGTTCCTGTCCCCGTCCCAAACTCTTCCATCAAGTTCCTGCTTAGGCGCAGTACGTACGCTTCGCCCGGGAGAATTTCACCGAGTGGAAAGAACTTGCTATTGTCCGGGTCCCAAATTCCATACTCCACAAAGTTGGTGCCGTCCAAATTTTTGATCCGGCATATCGCTGGAGTAGTCAGCTCGCTAAAGTCAACGTCGGTCCCCGCCGTACTGACGCTAATGGCCCCTGGACTAGGCCCCTTGCGGCCTGCCATGTCCGCCTGAAATGAGTCGGAAAAGTTCTCTATTAGTACAGGCCCGGAGGCTGGAGTGTTGATGGAAAGACCGGAAGTAATTCTAATTTCGTTGGCCATGCGTTATTCCTTGCGAAGCATTGTTACGTCCTTACTTGATCGTTTAGGTCGGGGCTGCCAAGTCCGTGGGAATTCCAAGGCTGACAAAATTGAACTCCGGATAGTATTTTACTCCGTCGGGATCGGCGAGAGGAATTACCCGAGCAACTCCACCGGCGGCTTCAGGCAGCGGCACCCCGGGATCGGCGGCTCCTCCTAGAAGGGTATGAAAGTTTTCATCGTTCAGGTCCTTTGCCCGGATGAAGTGGTTGGGTTTCGTAGGGTCTGGGGGACTGCCGCCAATGTCTACAAGCTCCCAATCACCGCCGGCTTCCGGCCATTTGCCGTTGAGAACTTTCGTACCCTCGTCAATCGGGAATGTATCGAACACTCCAACACTGAATTCCAAAGTGCGCACAAAGTAGAAGGTACACGTTCCAAACACTCTACGTTCGTAGCTTACGTTGTCTAGTTTCACACGGCGGCTGGCGTAGTCCCACAGCGTCGCATCGTTTACGAAGTTTACAAACAGGAGGGCGTTGTCCAAAACAGCCCGGTTCTGCTCTATGGAGATTTGCGGGCGATTCACGTCAAATTCCACCTCAGGGCCTTTTACCTGTTCAAAGGCGCTGTTGACAATCGCGTTCCCATCCTTGTCCCGTTCTTGCAGCTTACGTTCGTTGCGCCCGCCCCAGCGAATTCTAGCAGGCTGGAGCAGAGGATTGTCGAGTGTTGTATCGGCACAGCTCGCAGGTCCTCCACCCCCGCCTCCTATAGCCCGACTACTAAACATCTGTTCCACAATCCAGTACGTATAGGGACCTCCTCCGTCCCCGCTCGAAGGGTTAATATCCGTGTTCTGCTCCACCGTCACGCGCATCTCCGGACGGCAGAACGCCCACGGATCCGAATCGTTGCCGAAGCTCCAAGTGTCGCCAATGTTGGGCAGACCAAGAGTAGAAAACGCTACACGAGGACCGTCAGTCTGCAACGTACGCACCCGATGCCGCACCGTATACGTTCGGTGTCCCTCGTCATTACGGGACAAGGACCAAAATATTCTGCCGATTAGCGTGCCTGCCATCAGTTTATCCGTTAAAGTTAGCCAGTTCAAGGTCTATCGGTATGTCGATAACAGGGGGCTGTCCGGGCCTGTCCCGAAACCTTTCAACAAGCCCCCGTATCAATTTTGTTTCCTTGGAGATTGCCTCAATGTCTTTGCCTTCCTTCGTTCGCGCCGGATCTACGCTCGTACGCGCCCTGAACTCTTCCAGCCGTTGCTGCGCTTCCAGCGTACCGCGACCCGCGGCCGCCCGAGTAGTGACGACGTTGCCTTGCAAAGCACTGAAAGCAGCACGCTGTGACCGGACTAGCAGTTTATCGAACGCCTGCTTACTAAGATCACCGGCCTTAAACAGTTCCAAGAACCTCGCGACCTCCGCTTGGAATTTTTGTACCGGAGTAAACACGCTTTCTTCCAAGGCTTTTCCTTCCTCAAACATCTCCTCTCTCAATCGCTCCTGCTCCTCCGTCGCCATTTTCTGCGCTCGTAGAATCTCCTCCCGTAGTTTCTTGTTTCTCTCCAGCTTTGTAAGCTCGGCATCCATCGCTTTGAGGATTCGAATCTCCTGAAACGCTCTTCGCTGCTCGGCTTCTTGAAGCGAGAGAGCCGCCACTTCGAGTTCAGCAATTTGTCTTTGTCTTGGAGTCAGGTCAAAGAATACAACGTCGCGTATAAATTTATCCGTCGTTTTGAGGATAGCCTCCAGCTCCTTGGACATCTCTTTCGCGGCTCCCGCCCCTTCGATCAGCCCGGCCTTCATCATCCTCAGGCCTTCCGCCGTGCTCCTAAACTGTCCAGCAAGTCGGGCCTGAGCAAACGGCAGACCGCGTTCGGACACGTCGCGCTGAAATACCCGAGCTTGCAGCGCCGCAGCTTCCCCTAGCAGTTTTCTCGTCTGTTCCCGAGCTCTCTTAATTTGAGGGTCGAAGAATTCCGTGAAAATCGTTCCCAGCCGGTTTCCTATAAAGGCTGAAAGAGCGGCAACGAGACCTAGAATGCCTGCGCGCATCGCTAAGATTCCGGCAAGGGCTGCTTTACTGGTAACCCCGGTCGCCGTCAAAAGACCATTGAAAGTCGTGAGCGCAACATCCGCGGCCAGAACCTTGTTCACAAGGAAAACGATCCCAAGAGCGAAAGCCCTAACGCCTTGAGTTGCTCTTATAACCGTCGTTGTAGCCGCGGCGATCAATCCTAGTGAGGCTGCAACCCCCCCGATGGCGAAAATTGTCTGTTTCGCGCCGGTACTTAGCCCTCTAAATGATGCTGTTAACTCTCTCCCCCTCTTTAGCACTTTAGCCATAATGGGCAGCAGCTCCCGTCCGAACTCCACCCTTAAATCTTCAAGGTCTTGCCCCAGTTCCCTCGCCTGATTCGCCGTGGTATGGCTCGTACGTTCCCAGTCTCCTATCGCATTGCGACTTTGCTCCGTGGAGAGTTGCAGCGTAGCCATCACTCTCGCTTGCCGGTCGCTGGCAAAAGTCAGTCCATTCGCCGCATTAGTCGCCACTCGTTGCTTTACTTGAGATTCTAGAATGGCGATGTCCAGACTTTTTAGCGCCTCACGTTCACCCAACAAACCTCGCGTCAGCTTTTGGCTTGCTGCCACCGCCCCACCCTCGATATTCGTATAGCTGGCCAAGTCCACCGCAAGTTTTTGAACGTCGAAACTTAGGTCCAAGGCGGCTTCACGAGTAAATCCGAAACCTATCAAAAGGTCACCCGTAGTTCCTAGAAGTTTCTCAGCACTTACCCTGCTTAGTCCGTAAGATTCATCAAGCTCCGTCGCTAAATCTCTCGCTCTATCAGTTATTCCCTGAAAGCTAACGTCGAACTTGTTGGTAACCTCTACCGCATCACTCGCCGCCTTAGCCAGCAGCACGCCGAGAGCGGTTAGAGGAGCGGTTACTCCTAGGGTCAGGCGAGTACTGATACCGGCAAGTCTGTCGCCTACCGCCTCCATCTTTTTCGCAGCGGCGCTTACCTGCGCTTGCCCGTTGCTTAGAGCCTTGGTAAGTCCCACGGTGTCGCCGAGAAGTTTGACCACCAAGGATTCGAGTTGTACGATTCCGAACGCCATGAGATTATTCCTTGCGCAGCATTGTAACGTCCTTTGGAATGATGTTTAACTTTTCAAGAGGAACGCCGAGGCGACCTGCCCACATTCGCTTGGCAACATAGGCCGCTTGTTCTTTTGTCATCTTGATCTTCGGTTCTAGCGAAGCTATGTCACGTCCTTTGGAACTGGGCTTGTCAAAAGGAATCTTGAACTGATCCATGGTGATCTTCTTTGGATTCTTCGCAAGCACGCAAGCAACCTCCATGGCAATACGCATTAAGTAATGGTCCGTCCGCGAGGGCTGATCCCATTCTTGCCGCAGCCACTCTTCCCAAGTAAGAAACTCCCGGTGAGTCATGACATGGGGCCAGCCATACAGCTCACCGAGAGTCTTCTTGAGGGTCTTGGCTACGCGGAACCCTCCAGTGTACCGACTGGTGCGTTTTTTAGTTTGTTCTCCAAGGTGCTCGTGAAACGATTGAACGCGGTCTGCACCACTTCCTTTCCTTCCGTGTCGTCTTCTTCCATGGCTTCCAGCACTCTTTGCAGCACCAGCTTCACCGTATCCCCTTCTTGATCAATTTCACTGATCTTAGTAAGCCTCTCGAACAGTCTCTTCACAATACGGCTCGGCCATCTCCGTATCAGATTCCGCTCAACGGCATACAGCATCCCGTCCACTCCATATTGAAGAATGCAACGGCTCAGCAGCAGGCTTTGAGCGTCGGCTAGACCAGCCAAGGTTCCACGCACCTTGCCGTCCACCACTTGCATTCCACGCATCATGGCAATTTGGTAAGCCGTGGCGACTTCTTCACTCGCCTCTTGCAATACGTACTTTTCTTCCCCGATGTTCACCGCCACCTGGATCAGCTCCAGGCTCTCGAACACCATGGCGTCGGTTACGGCTCCGTTGGTCTCGTTCATAAATGGGCTCCTTAAGCGATTGGGTAATAACTACACAAATAGGGGGTATTTAATTTAAGGCCCCTCAGCGGCCCGCTCACAGCGTTGGCACGGTTTTGGCATGGTTGCTGGTAAACTAGGCAAAACGCGGCTGAGCATCGGCTGAGGGCTCCTGAAATAAGGGGTTAAACCTTAGCCCGCCAACCACAGGCGCAAGCGGTTGGCCGGGCTATTACAGCAGGCTAGGCAGTTTAGGGTATTTACGAACCAACATTAGCCGTCAATACAAAGTTCTGTTCGGTCCCATCCACCGGATCCTGATTCGTTGGTACGATCACACAGCTTGCCACGGGCTGGGTTCCTTCCTCGTTGTCTTGAGGGTCAAAGGTTTGAAGGAAGCCATAGAAAGCAATGGTGGCGTCGTCTGGGAACACAATAGTTACCGTGGTCTCCACGTCGATGAGCGCCAACAACTGCGTAAACACTCGCTCCTCATAGGCGCAGGTCATCGTGCTGTTGGTCATTGTCTTCAGTTGCCGAGGCGCGAACGTACGCAGTGCGATATTGTGCATCGTGGTCGTCTCGATCGGATCACCTCCTTCCAGACCCGGAGGCTTCACCACCTTTTCCCAAAGGCTGACGGTAGGGTTGGCGTTGAAGATGATGAGGGTACGAAACCCGTCGTCATACTTGATGCCTAAAGGAAGTCTTGAAGAAATTGTGGCTGGTGCTGGAGGGCTGCCCATAATTCTTTCTCCTCGTTAAAGATCACTTTTCTATACTCTTACACTTCGCGAACGAGCAACGTCCCGTTCAGTGTAAACAATTCACGTTTCGTTTCTGGGGAATCTTTGCCTAAGCTGATAGGACCGCTGGTTCTACCAAATGAGTGTACGCGATACGTGACAGCGCCGACAGCTACCGTATTGCCGTATACGGTCTCGTCTAGGGCTATCGCCAGCTCCATCACTTTGCCGAACCCCACGTCATAGTCCTCACTTCGTACTCGTAGCTGGATCCCATGCCTGCCTTGCCTCTCCCCGTCCACCATAGTCCGGCCGTCGTCAATTCCGTCCGTACCGTAGATGGTAATTGTACGGTCCGGCAGATCTGGTTCTTGACTGTAGTACACCGGCCAAGCTGTAATGCCCACGTCTGGATCCTGCGCCAAACCGAGGGATGTCAGCAGGCGGCTGAGGATGTATTCCGGCGCGTGAGTCAGAGTTCCAGGCATTACTCCACCTTTATAAACGCGCTGCTCTTGAGGTCACCAAACTCGACCGGCACTCGTTTATTACTTGCGTCACGAAGTATGATTCCACCCGCCCTCAATCCGCGTACTAGGCTCCTTGTATTCCTAGTGACACTCGCAATCCTCTCTCGTATTTCCGCTCGTACCCTACGATCACGATTCGCACTTTCTAAAAACTTGCTGCGTCCCGGCGCGCGTGGACGACCCCAGTATACTCCTCTACCGCTCGGTCGTGGAATCCCCGCCAGCTTCATCTCCAAGTTTTCATGTACGAACACGGCGTGGGGGGCGCTGTAGCCCACGGTTACCTTGTATCGAGATTTCGTGCCGTAGCGTTTCTTCAGCTTTTGAAGCTGCCCGGTGAGTCTTTGTACGCCTGCTACTTCAATGCTCATGGTTTTTCCAGTTTCCTTTCAATCTCCGCCAGTCTAGTATCGATCCTTACTAAGGCAGCCTGTATCGCTTCGATGCTTCCCTGACTCCGTATCAGCCCTCTATCACTTTCTCTTATCAAGGGAATATAACTCGAAAGCTGATTCAATTCACTTTTTATGCTCGCCATGTCCCGAGCCATAGAAACCCAAATGGTGACCGCCGCGATCATATACGTAGTCAACAGCACTCCAGCGACCCCGAGAACCCACTTGCTGATGACTTGAAGACCATTATTGCTTGTGTTTGTGATGATAACGTCTCTCCCTTCCATCTTGCTCCGAAAACCCTGGATCTAACCTCTATACGTTTCCATGTTATTCGATTTCAGGCAGCGTATCCGTGGAGCGCACTAGGAAGACTCGCCTTCTATGCTCGATTCCTTTGACATCCGGAATGTCGGTAAATACGGCGACGTACAAAAAGTCTCCCGGAGGAATTCCACTGGTTCCAGGCACGTCGGCCGCACCGCCTTGCCACATCACGCTTCCAACGGCTATCACACGGTCTACGACCACCGTAGCGTCCGTGGAGATTGTGTTGCCTTCGGGGTCCAATATGTCTTGTCTCTTGTTTTCCCATCGTACGTCCAGTTCCACGGCTGCACTCACCTTGGCGTTGCCCTTGCGATCGTACGTTTCCGCCGACTCCCATAAAAGGGCTTTCTGAAATCGGCAGTCTGTTTCTATTGAGGGCATTATGGATTCTCAAATCCAGGTGCTAAATACAGCTATCTATTTCTACTACCCGCTGAGTACAAGCGTTCCGAGAAGCTACTAAGAAAATACAGCTGTCGATTTCTATCACCTTTACGTCTAAAGCACTTTCGCCGAACAGGTAGTAATACCAAAACATCGGATGAAACATATTGCACCTATCCTCCATAGGTGATAAGATTTATTCTTATCCAACCCCCATCATCGGCAGCATGTCGAACGGCGTCGCGGGCGGCGCAGCGGCGGCCCCGGTTTGCAATCCAACGTCATATCCGAACCACGGTCCCAGCGGGCCTCCACGTGAGCTAAGCGTCGCACCTGTCACGGTTCCGCCCCGCCCGTTCCCGCTCCAATCGGGCTGCGTGCCTGTCCCGTTGGCCCCGAGCCGGTAGTACCCCAGCGTGCCGGGGATAACGCGAGGCCGAAACTGCCAGTCCACCACTTCCGCAAGTGTCAAATCCCGGTCGATAATCGCGAACGCCGCAATGTCGCCGCGGAATTCGAGCGCCGTGTTCCCGTTGGTATTTCCAATATAGAGCGGGACGGCTGAATCGTTATTGAAACTCGTAACCGCGCTGTTTTGAACAGCGTAACTTGGCTCCGTCGCGGCGGCCGTGAGGCTGCCCTTGTAGATTGCGCCGCCCGGATTTGTATCGATAGCGTGATACACGCCAGCGACGAAATTCCACTGGTCTTGAATCACTGTTCCGGTCACGGCTTGGAACCTGGTATCGGAAGCTCCCTTTCGCTGGATCTGTATGTTTCCGCTTATCGACCCTTGATTGATCGTACAATGAAATCCGTCCACAAAGCTTGTCGTGTTCTTGCCCCACAGCACTTGAGTCGGCGACGTGGCGACAACCGTCGGGTAAAACCAAATCATGCACGTCAGGACCGGCAGATTCGGGCTGTCGATATCCGAACCGCTTCCTAGATCGACCCGGGCCGCAACACCGTCAGCGTAATTCAGAGGCATGACTCAAGCGTCCGCGTATTGGAAAAACAGCTCGAACAGCACCACCGCAGCCGCGATCGTGTCGCCTGCATCGGTCCCGTCCCGGAATAACTCAAACAACACCGTATCGTCAACCGCGAAATTGCCCGCCGTCAGGCTAAGACTCGCCTCCATCCGTTCCCAAATTGCGCTGGGGGCGGTGTCGTTTACGTTGACTGTCTCTTGAGCGGGGGTCTGGTCCAGACTTTCCGCGTCGTCGCCCCCGACGGCCTGGTAGTCGAAGTCCCACTCGACGTCGAATGCGCCCGTGCCCGTAGAGCTCCACACCACGACAACCGCCGGGCTGCCAACGTAGTTCTTCGGTACGGCAAACCGCCCCTCCAGGCCGATCCGTGTTGCCGTATCGTTGAACACGCAGACCAGTTGAGAACCCCACAAGTCGTTTGTGGCCTTGATGCTAAACGGCTCGAAAAACACGTTGCCGCTAGTGTCGGGCGCGGTGGCCCAACCCAGAATCGGCAATCTAAAAGTAGCCATAAGCTATCCGCCTTGCTTGAACTTCCAAGCTAAAAAATGTTTGGCTATTAGTTTCTTCTCGGCCCCGGTGAAGACTTTCGGGGCCGTGGCGGTATTAACCAGTCCATTCACCACCGTACGTTGTCCTTCGTACCAGTCCTCAATTGCCTGAAGAGCCGCATTGGCTGTAGGCTTGCCAAAGTCAATGGGAGTAGTCCATTCCGCCTGAATGTTTCGACGCAATTCGGCCAATTGTGCTGCGGTCAAGGCGGCCATGTTATGCTCCCGAATAACCGTGTGCTGAAAAATAAACAGTCGTGGCCGCCGTCAGCGCAGCCATGTTGAGAATCGTGTTAGCCGTCAATCGCAACGGCGGATCGAACGTGATGTTGGAACCACCTTCGGCGCGCGCAATCGTACGCCAAATCACCGTCGTGCCGTCCTTAATCTCCACGATCGTACCCGTCGTCGCGCTGCTATTCGCGATGCTAATCGACGTGACGTAGATTCGTATCCCCGCCCCCTGCGCGGCAATCACCGACGTATCGGCCGTGCCGGTTGCGCTCGCCACCCCGTTCAGGGTCAACTCAGGCGGCGCGTGCGGTCGTACAATCAATTTGCCCACGAGGTCAGTCAGCAGGTCCGACCGATCGTTATTCGCCAGTGCGGTGATTTCCGCATTTGTCGCACGTCCTCCGATCTTAACCGGATTGCCCGCATCGGCAGCGTCGTGCGCAACGTCGCCAACAACCTGCGCATTAAAGAGGCTAGCCGTCGCCTGATCGACCGTCAACGATCCACCGTTATCATCAACGCTTACCAGCCCGGTGGAATCGCTCGCCAGCGTTACCCGCAGTGCCGTCGCCTCCACCCCGCCACCAGTCACGCCCGCAAATCCGTTGTTGAGGGTGACGTCGCCAATGTCCACGCCATCGTTGGCCGCTAGATTAAACGCGCCATCGTCCGTAATGGTCACCGTACCCGTAATCGTCACGTCGTTGTCAGCGCCGAGATCGACTTTCAGACCGCCCGCCGCGCTCCCCGGCACCACGACCGCCCCGCCCGACGCCGGGACCGCAATCCCGAACGCCAACGTGGTGTCGGTCCCGGCTCCGGTGTCGAAATCCTCGGAATGAACCGTTGCCGGGAAAGTCAGAACGTCGACGTCGCCGATATTGTTTGTCCCCGCCGGTAAGGCTGCCACGACGTCAACTTGCATCTCTGTCCCGCTCACCGCTCCGGCAATTGTGCTGGTGTCGGCCAGAATCGCGTCGCTGTTGAAATCCTGCGTCCACAACGCCCCCTCAGCCGTACCACGAAACGCGATCCAGTCGCCTTCTATCGGTGTCACGGCCGCGAGTACGTCGTCACGTTCCATCAACGTCGCGGCGCCTACGATTGTGGCTGGTGTCGCGTCGTCTTCGTTGTATTCCGTCCCGCCGCCGCCACCTGTCACGTGCAACTCTCCAGTCGAGTTGACGCGTATCGGCACATAGTCTCCGTCAATTGGCGTCAGGGTCGTCAACGCGTCGTCACGGATTGCCAGCAACGCAACTCCCGTATCGGTTGCGCCCGCGGCCGAATCAATAGCCTTACCGAGATTGGTTGCAGCAGTCCCGGGCACGACCGACAACACGTCAACGTCGCCGATATTGTTCGTCCCGGCCGGCAATGACGCAATTACGTCTACTTGCATTTCCGTACCCGCTACCGCGCCCGCAATCGTCGCGAGATTGCCGCCACCTTCGAGCGCCAGCAGACTAGTGTTGAGATCCGTTCCGGCGTTGGCCGTCACGGTTCCGCTCACAGGCTGAGTCGAGTTACTCCCGTCGACGTAAAGCGCGCCCGTTGCGTTCTGTTGCACCGCAGCATAGTCGCCGTCCGTGCTGACCAGCGTACCCGGTGTGTCGTTCCGTACCACTAGAGCTAAGACTCCCGTCGCGCCGCTGGTCGATACTCCGTCTTCCAGCTTCCCTAGGTGATTGCTGTTAGTTCCCGGTACAATTGCTTGGTTGCCTAACAAGTCGCGGCAGTTGACGTGAAATGCCCGAAACTCCGTGATACGCACGGCGGCTGCTTGATCTTCGGTTGGGTTACTGACAATCGTTTCGTTAAAGACTCCGCCGACGGGAGTCATGGAAGTCGTGCCTTCGGTAAACGACGATTCATCAGCCTGCGCCGTGCCGCCGCTGCCACCAAACGTATCGATGAAGTTGCCAGCCGAGTCGATGACCTGACAGAACATTGCGCCAAAATTGGTGCCCCGAGCAGTCACGATGTCGCCGTCGAGAGTCGTGAGGCCGGCCGGAGTGTCTTGCCGCACGAGCGACAGCGCCGCCGCGGTCGGGTTTGCGGGTGCCGCGTCGTCTTCCACATACTCTGTTCCGCCCCCGCCGCCCGTAACGTAGAGCGCGCCCGCGCTATTGACGCTCAATGGCGCATAATCCCCGTCGAGGCCTGCCAGAGTAGTGCCAGCATCATTCCGCACCGCAAGCGACATCACGCCCACGTCGCCGGAAGTGTGCGGGCCGTCCTCTGCCTTGCCGAGATTCGTCGCGCCCGTACCAGGAATAACCGACAGCACGTCGACGTCCCCGATGTTGTTGGTGCCAGCCGGAAGCGCCGCCACGACGTCGACTTGCATTTCCGTTCCCGCCACCGCGCCCGCGACCGTAGCCAAGTTACCGCCGCCCTCAAGCGCAAGGAGACTAGTGTTGAGGTTTGTCCCCGCATTGGCCGTCACGGAGCCCGTCACGGTAACGTCGTTATTCGCGCCGAGGTTGACTAGCAATCCGTCGACGCTAGTGCCTCGTACCCGGTCCCACGTGGTCCCGTCAAACATGTAGCCGAAACTAGTCGTCTGCAAACCGTCGGACGTATTCGCCACGTCGTCCGCCTGCGTAGCCAGCACTAGGGAGGACGTGCCTAGTACACTGCTGAAATCAGTCCCGAGCATCAGGTCCGGCGTCACGGCCACGATATCTACTTGCAGTTCCGTGCCCCCGACCGTACCGGCCAGCGTAGCGAGATTGCCTCCGGTTTCAAGAGCCAAGAGGC
>Ga0214471_10000134_pt1 | contig 73163 bp, 62 predicted proteins | sample RVTome_5_FD_207665 | JGI IMG/M metagenome (GOLD analysis project Ga0214471, IMG submission 207665) | Soil microbial communities from uranium-contaminated site in the Upper Colorado River Basin, Wyoming, United States - RVT142D155 | ecosystem: Environmental > Terrestrial > Soil > Contaminated >... | reverse complement strand
AATCGCGCGCTTTCCGCGGCCCATGGTTCTTGCGATTCCCGATTCACGATTCACGATTCACTCGAGGGGATCGCGCCGTGCCTGACTTTGGCCAGCGCTGGAATCGATTCCGGCGCGATCCCCGAGTCGTGTGGGGCGCCGCGCTCGCGCTTATGCTCCTGCTCCTCGCGCTGCCGTTCGTCACCGACTGGGCGGCCGGCCGCACCTGGGTGCGCATCGCCGCCTTCGCACTGCTCTACATCATGCTCGCGCTGGGCTTGAACATCGTCGTCGGCTACGCCGGGCTGCTCGACCTGGGCTACGTGGCGTTCTTCGCCGTGGGCGCCTACTTCTACGCGCTGCTCGCCTCACCGCAATTCGATCTCCACCTGCCGTTCTGGATACTGCTGCCGGCGGGCGCAGGGGTCGCCTGCGTCTTCGGCGTGCTGCTCGGCGCGCCGACGCTGCGGTTGCGCGGCGACTACCTTGCGATCGTCACCCTCGGCTTCGGCGAGATCATCCGCATCTTCCTCGTCAACCTCAACGCGCCGATCAACATCACCAATGGTCCCCAGGGCGTGAACCTGATCGATCCGATCCGGCTCGGGGACTTTTCCCTGGCGCAGACGCACACCGTCCTCGGCTTCAGCATTCCGACGGTCTACAACTACTACTATCTCTTCCTCGTGCTGACGCTTGCCGTGATCTTCCTCTCGGTGCGGCTGGAGGACTCGCGCATCGGACGCGCATGGGCCGCAGTCCGCGAGGACGAGGTGGCGGCAGCGGCAATTGGCATCAACACGCGCGACGTGAAGCTGCTGGCATTCGCCATGGGCGCGAGCTTCGGCGGCGTCTCAGGGGGGCTCTTCGCCGGCTTTCAGGGCTTCGTCAGCCCCGAGAGCTTTACCATCATCGAGTCGATCATGATCCTGTGCATGGTGGTGCTGGGCGGCATGGGCCATATCCCGGGCGTGATACTCGGCGCCGTGTTGCTGGTGGTCTTGCCCGAGGCGCTGCGCTACCTCGGGCCGCTGCAGCAGGCCCTGTTCGGGCGCGTGCTCGCGGACCCCGCCGACCTGCGGTTGCTGGTGTTCGGGCTGGCGCTGATTCTGGTGATGCTGCTGCGGCCCTCCGGGCTGTGGCCTTCGGCGTTGCGCCGCCGCGAACTCGCGGCCGGTGGCTCGGCGGCGGAGGCTCGCGCATGACACCCCGCCCCGGCAGTGCCGCGCTGCTCGAGGCGCATGCCCTCAGCAAATATTTCGGGGGGCTTTCCGCGCTCGCCGGGGTTTCGCTCACGGTCGCGCGCGGCGAAATCTTCGGGCTTATCGGCCCCAACGGCGCCGGCAAGACGACGCTCTTCAACGTCCTGACCGGACTCTATGCGCCGAACGCTGGCGAGTGCATCTTCGATGGCGAGCGGCTGACTGGAATGAAGCCGTACCGGATCGCGGCACGCGGTATCGCCCGCACCTTCCAGAACATCCGCCTCTTCGCCAACATGAGCGCCCTCGAGAACGTGATGGTCGGCCGCCACGTGCGCACCCGCGCCGGCGTGGCGGGCGCCGTGCTGCGCGGCGCCGCGACGCGCGCCGAGGAGCGGGAGATCCAGGCCCGCGCCTACGAGCTACTCGATTATGTCGGCATCGCGGCGCGCGCCGCGCAGCCCGCTTTCGGCCTCGCCTACGGCGACCAGCGCCGCCTCGAGATCGCGCGCGCCCTGGCAACAGAGCCGAAGCTACTCGCGCTCGATGAGCCCGCCGCGGGCATGAACGCGACCGAGCGCGCGGAGTTGAAGCGGTTGCTCGAGCGCATTCGCGCGAGCGGCGTCACGTTGCTTTTGATCGAGCACGACGTGAGGCTCGTGATGGGACTGTGCGACCGGGTTGCGGTGCTCGATTACGGCAGGAAGATCGCCGAGGGCGCGCCGCGCGCCGTGCAGCGCGACCCGGCGGTGATCGAGGCCTATCTGGGAGGTGCGCTTGCTTGAGGTGACGGGACTCGAGGTGGCCTACGGCGGCATCAAGGCCGTGAAGGGCGTCGACCTTCACGTCGCCGAAGGAGAGCTGGTCACGTTGATCGGTGCCAACGGCGCCGGCAAGACCACGATCCTGAAAGCGCTCGCCGGGCTCCTGAGGCCGGCCGCGGGCCGCATCCTCTATAATGGAATCGACATCACAGCGCGCCCGGCATTCGAGCTCGTCCGGCAGGGGCTCGCGCTGGTGCCCGAGGGACGCGGCGTGTTCGGGCGGCTCACCGTGGAGGAGAACCTCGCGATGGGCGCCTACAGTCGGCGCGACCGCGCGGGCATCGCCGCCGATTTCGACCGCGTCTACCAGTTGCTGCCGCGACTCGCCGAGCGGCGCCGCCAGCCCGGAGGCACGCTGTCGGGCGGCGAGCAGCAGATGCTGGCGATCGGGCGCGCGCTGTTGAGCCGGCCGCGCATGTTGCTACTGGACGAACCCAGCATGGGTCTTGCGCCACTGATCGTGCACACGATATTCGAGGCCATACGCGCCATCACCGCTGAGGGCGTGACGCTGCTGCTGGTGGAGCAGAACGCGAAGCTGGCGCTGGAAACGTGCCACCGCGGCTACGTGATGGAAAGCGGTCTCATCACGCTCGCCGACGACGCTTCGCGCCTGCTCGCCAATCCCCAGGTGCGCCAAGCCTATCTCGGCGAGTAATCAGCAGATGCCGGAACTGGGCGCCGCCCTGCCGCCGCTCGCGCCTTCGCGCATGGCGCGATTCGCCCGCCGCGGGCTCCTCGCCGCCGTCACCCTCGCGCTGGCGGCGATACTCGGCTACCTCTACCTCAAGACCGAGGGGGCGGATTTCAAGCGCCAGAACGAGGTGCTGGCGGCGCTGCGCGAGCTGAAGGAAATCGATTCGCGCTGGGACGTCGACGTCCTGCGCGCCTCCGCCGAGCTCGCCCCGCCCCAGGCGCCGTTGTCCGACCACGGCGCGACGGTTGCGCGCCTGCTGCGCGAGCTCACGGCCGCCGGCGCGGCGCTCGGCAGCCCGGTGCTCGCGCGCGGACTGCCCGAGCTCGGATCCGCGTTCCACCAGAAAACCGCGATGCTCGAGAGGTTCAGGAATTCGAACGCCGCCGCGCGGCAGGCGCTGGCGGAGGTGGTGGCGTCCGACAGCGAAATTGCGGGCCTGGTCCGCGGCTCGTGGCGGGACTTCCGCGACCGCGAGCGGCTGGTGGCCGCGGAGAGCGCCGCGATCCAGCTGATCGCCGAATCCCAGCGCTATTACTTCACGCCCGGCGAGGAGCGGCGCAAGCTCGTCGAGGCGATCCTCTCCGACCTGCAGGATGCGGGGCCGCGCCTGCCGGCGGCGCTGCGCGGCGGTCTCGGCCGCCTGGACGGCCGCGTGCGCCAGCTGCTCGAGACGAGGGCCGGCGAGCAGGCACTGTTCACCCGGCTCGCCTTCATGACCGCCGGCCCGCGCGTCGACACCCTGACCAGCGCGTTCTCGCGCGAGCTGGAGGCCATGCTGCTCGACCAGGAGTTCTACCGCTCCTATCTCGTCGCCTATTCGGGCGCCCTGCTCGTCCTGATCGGCTACCTGGCCACGCGGCTCCTCGCGAGCTACCGGTTGCTCAACGCCGCGAACGAAGAGCTCGAGCAGCGCGTCATCGAGCGCACCCGGGAGCTGTCGGAGGCGTTGAGGCAACTGAAGGAGTCGGAAGCGCAGTTGATCCAGTCCGAGAAGATGTCCTCGCTCGGGCAGATGGTGGCCGGCGTGGCGCACGAGATCAACACGCCGCTCGCCTACGCCAAGAACAGCCTCGGCTCGGTGGGCGGAAGGCTGCAGGATCTCTCGCGCCTTGCTGCTGAAACCGAGAAGCTGCTCGAGCTGCTGCGCTCGGGCGCCGCCGACCCCCAGGCGCTCGCCGAGCAGTTCGGGCTGACGGAGCGCGTGGTCGCGCAGCTCCGCGCCCATCACGCGCTCGAGGAGCTGCAGGCCCTGGTGAAGGACGGGCTGCACGGCATCGGGCAGATTTCCGAGATCGTGGGCAATCTCAAGAATTTTTCGCGCCTGGACCGCAGCAAGATCGCCGCTTTCAACGTGAACGAGGGTCTCGACAGCACGCTCGCCATCGCCCGCCATGAGTTGAAGCATCACGTGGTGAGGAAGCATTACGGCACCATCCCGGCCATCACCTGCTCGCCCTCCCAGATCAACCAGGTGTTCCTGAACCTCATCACCAACGCGGCCCAGGCGATGGGGCAGGGCCAGGGCGAGATCCGCATCACCACGCGCCGCGAGGGTGCCGGACATGTCGCGGTGGAGGTGGCGGACACCGGCAAGGGCATCCCCCCCGAGGTGCTGCCCAAGATCTTCGATCCGTTCTTCACCACCAAGGAGGTCGGCAAGGGCACCGGGCTCGGGCTCTCGATCGTCTACAAGATCGTCGAGCAGCACGGCGGCAGGATCAGCGTCGATTCCACCGTGGGGGTTGGCACGCGGTTCACCGTGGTGCTACCGTTGCAGCCACCGGCAGCGGCGGCGTGAGCGCGGCGCGATCGCCCGGGCCGGATCCATGAACAGTCCCGCGTCCATCGGCAAGTATCAGGTCCAGGACGTGCTCGGGCAGGGCGGGATGGGCGTCGTCTACCGCGCGTTCGATCCCGCGATCCAGCGTACGGTCGCGATCAAGACCATCACCAAGTCCGCGCTCGATCCCGCCGACCTGGAGTACGTGCTGACGCGCTTCCGCCACGAGGCCAGGGCGGTGGGCCGCTTGACGCACCCGCGCATCGCCGCGATCTACGACTACGGCGAGGACGAGGAGCTCGCCTACATCGTAATGGAGCTCGTGAACGGCAAATCGCTGTTTCACCATCTGCAGGGCGAGCTGCGCTTCGGGCTGAAGGAGGTCGGCGAGCTGATCCGCCAGCTGCTCGGCGGGCTCGCCTACGCGCACGCGCAGGGCGTGGTCCACCGCGACATCAAGCCGTCGAACATCCTGATCAACGACGACGGGCGGCTGAAGCTCACCGATTTCGGCATCGCGCGCATCGATACCTCCACGCTGACCCAGGTGGGCGAGATCATGGGCTCGCCGGGCTACATGTCTCCCGAGCAGTTTCTCGGCACCGACATCGATGCGCGCGGCGACATCTACTCGGTGGGGGTCATCGCCTACGAGCTGCTCACCGGCCGCCGCCCGTTCGTCGGCAACAACGCCGAGGTGATGCGCCAGGCGCTGAACGAACGGCCGGCGAACCCCGCGGAATTCAACCCGAAGATCTCGGTCCAGCTCGACTGGGCGGTACACAAGGCGCTCGCCAAGAAGCGTGAGGAGCGCTTCCAGACCGCGAAGGAATTCGCCGACGCCTTCGCCAATGGCATCGACGTGAGCTTGCGGCAGGCGCGCCGCGAGCCGCCCGCCGGCGCCGTCGTCGACGAACCGACCCAGCGCATCGACCCCAAGCTGGTGCAGGCCGCGCGCATGCTGGCGGGCCTGCAGCAGGCCCGCACCGAAGTCCCGCCCCGGCCCGGCACGGCAGCGGCGGCTGCCGAACCCGCATCCGCCGCGGCGGGAAACCCCGCCGAAGCCCCGGGGAGCCGGAAAGCGCGCATCCTGTTCGTGGACGACGAGGAGCGCATCGTGACCGCCTTGCGCTCGATCTTCCGCTCCGATTACCACGTCTTTACCGCGACCAACGGTCCGGAGGCGCTCGAGTTCGTGCGCAAGTTCCAGCCCCACGTCGTGGTGAGCGACCAGCGCATGCCGGAGATGACGGGAGTCGAGCTGCTGCGCCGGGTGAAGGGCCTCGCACCGAATTCGGTGCGACTGCTGCTGACCGGCTACTCGGACCTTGCGGCGATCGTCGGCTCGGTGAATGACGGCGAGGTGTTCCGCTTCATCTCCAAGCCGTGGGACAACCAGGAGATCCAGAAAATCATCGCCGAGGCGGCGGCGATCGCGTTCGACCTCGCGGCCACCGCCGCGACGCCCCCGATCCTGCCCGACCGGATGGAGGCAGGCGTGCTGGTGATCGAAGGCCAGGACGAGACGCTGCGGGCGGTCACGCGCTTGATCGGCGGCGCCTGCCCGGTATACCACGCGAAGAACCTCGACGAGGGGCTGATCCAGCTCGAGACGCACGAGACCGCCCTCATCGTCGCCGACGTCGCGAGCCGGGGCGAGGAAATCATCGCGGCCTTCAAGGCGCTAAAGCAGGAACGCCCGGAGATCCTTGCGATCGTGCTGACCGAGGCATCCGATTCGGAACTGGTGATCGAACTCATCAACCAGGCGCAGATCTTCCGCTTCATCAACAAGCCGGTGAATCCCGAACTGCTGCGGCAGCATGCCCAGGCAGCGTTGATCCGCTACCAGTCCTTCAAGCAGAACCCGCACCTCACCCGCCAGCACCAGGTCGCCGCCGCGGGCGTCGCCGGCGTGAGCCAGACGATACTCGCGCGGGTGAAGTCGTTGAAGAGCTGGTTCTGACCCGGCTCTCGTCTCGCGTTTTCTGCGCCGCCCTCAGTCGGCCCAGTCCCGGGCGACGAGAAATTCCGTGTAGAGCCTCTCCTCCGGGCTGCCGGGCTCGGGCGTCCAGTCGTAACGCCAGGCGGCCCGCGGTGGCAGCGACATCAGGATCGCCTCGGTGCGGCCGCCGGACTGCAGCCCGAACAGCGTGCCGCGGTCGTAGACCAGGTTGAATTCGACGTAGCGGCCGCGGCGATAGGCCTGGAACACGCGCTCGCGCTCGCCGTAGGCAAGGCCCCTGCGGCGCTCCAGTATCGGAAGATAGGCGGGCAGGAATTGCGATCCGACCGCGCGGGTGAGCGCGAAGCACGCCGCGAAATCAGGCTGGTTGAGGTCGTCGAAAAACACCCCGCCGATGCCGCGCGGCTCCGCCCGGTGCCTGAGATAAAAATAGTCATCGCACCACTTCTTGTAGCGCGGGTAGCGCTCGGCGCCGTGAGGGGCGAGCGCCTCGCGGCAGGCGCGGTGAAAATGCCGCGCGTCCTCGGCGAACGGGTAGTAGGGCGTTAGATCCATGCCGCCGCCGAACCACCATGCCGGCGCCGCGCCGTCCTTTTCCGCCACGAAGAAGCGCACGTTCATGTGCACGGTCGGCACGTACGGGTTGCGCGGGTGCAGCACCAGCGAAACGCCCATCGCCTGAAACGAGCGGCCGGCGAGCTCCGGGCGGCTTGCGCTGGCGGAAGGCGGCAGGCTCCGGCCGTGAACGTGCGAGAAGTTGACGCCGGCGCGCTCGAACACGCCCCCATCCTCGAGCACTTGCGCGACCCCGCCGCCGCCTTCCGGGCGCGACCATTCGTCACGCCGGAAGTCGCGCCCGTCGACCCCGCTCAGGCTCGCGACGATGGTTTGCTGCAGTCCGGTCAGAAACCGCGTGACGGCTTCGACGTCCACTGGGGGGCGGCGCTGGGCGAGCTCGCTCCTCGCCGCGAGGTGATGGCTATTTGGAATCCTGCCGGATGCCGAGCGCCTTGACCGTCCGGGCGATTTCGGCGTCTTCGCGGGCGATCGCCTTGCCGAATTCGGCAGCCGGCAGGAACGCGGGTGCAACCAGCAGTTTCCCGGTTGTGCGCGCGAAGTCCGGGTTTGCCACCGTCTTGCGTACCGCATCCTCGAGCCGGGCGACGACCCGCGGCGGCGTGCCCTTGGGCACCACCACGCCGCGCCATAACTCCGCGCTGATATCCATTCCCTGCTCGCGGGCGGTCGGGACATCGGGAAAGAATGGGTCGCGCGCACCGCTCATCGCAACGAGCGCGCGCACAGTTCCCGCCTTCAGGTGGCCGGCCAGCGCGCCCGGCAACTGCACCACGGCGTCGACGTGGCCGCCCAGCAGGCTCGGCACCACTTGCGCTGCGTTGAAGGGCACATCCACGACCTGGAAGCCCGCGGCCTTGAACAGCCACACCGAGCTGAGGTGAGTATGGCTGCCGAATCCGGAATTGCCGATGGTGAGCGTGCCGGGTTTCGCCTTTGCCTGCTGCAGGATGTCGCGCAGGGTCTTCCATGGCGCCTCGCTCCGCACGAACAGCAGAGGTGTCTCGATCTGGACGCGCGCCACCGGCAGGAATGACTTGTAGTCGAACGGCAGCATTCCGGTATGGTAGGTGGTCGAGATCGCGTTCGAGCTCCAGACCATGTGATGGCCGTCGGGGGCCTGCTGCACGGCGTACTTGAAGCCGACCGCGCCGCCCCCGCCCGGCCGGTTGACCACCACGATCTGGGTGCCGAGCTGCCGCCCCATGCCCTCGGCCAGCACGCGCGCGGTGACATCGGCGGAGGTGCCGGCGGGAAATAGCACGACGAACTGGATCGGGCGCGCGCCCGGGAAGGTGTCCTGAGCCGGCGCCGGCGGAAGCACCGCGAACCCCGCCAGGATTGCCAGGAACCGGAAAACCAAAGCACGTGGAGCTGACATGGCACGCCTCCTCTTCGTTCTTCCTGCGCGGGACCAGTGCGTGGGCGCAGGTTTTCGACACGATTCTAGCAGGGTGTCGCGCCGGAGTGCGGCCGCAGCGGGTGGAAACGCGGCCCCGGCCGCCCGTCAGCAGGTTCCGCGGAACGCGTCGTGGCCACGCACGTAATTGCGGTTGTTCTGGGCCGGGTTGCGGTTGACGAGCGGGCGCGCGTAGAGCGGATGGGTGAGGCTTCGCACCTCGTGCTCGAGCGTGAACAGGGGCCTGCCGCTCGCCGGGTCGACGATGTCGCGGAAGCGATACTGGTGCTCGCCCGACTCCTCGGTGACCAGTCCGCGCTCGAGGAGCCGGCGATGGGGGCCCGAAAAATCGGCGATGTAGACCTGGACGTGGTGGCCGTCGTACTCCGGCAGCGGAAGCGCGGTCTCGCGGAACCGCAGCTGCTGCGCGGCGCCGGTGGAAACAACCGCCACCGCGCCCCGCGGGCCGCTGTCGAGCGCCGCGTGCGCCCCGAGAGCCTCCTGGTAGAAACGCGCGATTCCCGGCGTGGATCCCGCCGGCGCGTCGAGTTCCACGTAGGCAATAGCGAGCTCGGTGTCGCCGAATTCGGGCGCGGGCGCGTGGCAGCGGTAGCGATTGCCCCACGGGCACGTCGCCTCGATGAAGCCCTCGCGCCTCTCCCAGGAAAAACGCGTCTCCGCGAGGAGCGGCGCGACATCGCGCAACCGGCGCTCGAGCGCCGCGAGATCGGGCAGCACGATGCCCACCCGCCCGCGCAACACCTGGGCGCCCCGCGACGGCAGGTGGAACTGGCTGCGGCCGACGTTCACCCACATGTTGTCAACGCCCGTCATGAGGTAGGGGTCGCGGGTGAGGCCCAGGCCGCTCACGTAGAAGATCGTGGCCAGGCACTGGTCGGGAATGGTGACGTTCACGTGCTCGAGCAGGACGATGTTGCCCAGGTCCTGGCGCGTGCGGTCGTAAGCGGTTGCCATGGTCGCAGCTTCCCCGCGGCGCTATTTCCGGCCCGCGGCGAGCGCGTGGTGGCCGATGTCGCGGCGGAATTGCATGCCCTCGAAACGGATTTTCTCGGCGATCCCGTAGGCGCGCCGCTGCGCCGCGCTCAGGTTGCCGCTCAGCGCCGTGACCGTCAACACCCGCCCGCCGTTCGTCACCACATCCGTTCCGTTCAGCGCCGTGCCGGCGTGAAACACGTGGCAATCCTCCTCCGGCGCCGGCAAGCCGTGGATCGCGTCGCCCTTGCGCGGGGCGTCCGGGTAGCCGTGCGCGGCAAGCACCACGCCAAGGGCGATGCGCCGGTCCCACTCGGCCTCGGCCTTGTCGAGCGTGCCGGCGAGCGCGTGCTCGATCAGGTCCGCGAAGTCGCTCTTCAACCGCATCAGGATCGGCTGCGTCTCCGGGTCGCCCATCCGGCAGTTGAATTCGAGCACCTTGATGCCCCCGTCCCGGGCGATCATCAGGCCGGCATAGAGGAATCCACGGTATGGCGTTCCGTCCTTCTCCATGCCGGCGAGCGCGGGCTGGATCACCTCGCGCATCACCCGGCCGTGCACCGCGGGCGTCACAACTGGAGCCGGGGAATATGCCCCCATGCCGCCGGTATTGGGCCCCCGGTCGCCATCGAGGAGGCGCTTGTGGTCCTGGCTGGTCGCGAGAGGCAGCGCGTGCCGGCCGTCCGCGAGCACGATGAAGCTCGCCTCCTCGCCCTCAAGGTAGTCCTCGATCACCACCCGGCTGCCGGCGGCTCCCATTTTCTTCTCGATCAGCAAGCCGTCGACCGCGGCGCGCGCCGCGCCGGCATCCATCGCGACCACCACGCCCTTGCCGGCGGCGAGCCCGTCGGCCTTGACGACGACGGGCGCGCCGTGGCGCTCGAGGTATGCGTGCGCGGGCGCGGCCTCGCTGAACGCGGCATAGGCCGCGCTCGGGATGCCATGACGCTGCATGAAGCTCTTGGCGAACTCCTTGGAGCTCTCCAGCCGGGCGGCGGACTGCGTCGGCCCGAATATCCTCAATCCCGCGGCCTGAAACGCGTCCACGATGCCCTCGGCGAGCGGCGTCTCCGGCCCGACCACGGTGTATCCCACGGCTTCCCGGCGCGCGAGCTCGATCCACTCCGGGATCGAGGCCGCGGGCGCGTTGACCAAACCGTCTTCGCGCGCGGTGCCGGCGTTGCCGGGGGCGACGATCACCCTCGAGACCCGCGCCGAGCGCGCAAGCTTCCACGCCAGGGCATGTTCGCGCCCCCCGGAGCCGATGACGAGCAGCTTCATGAGCTCAGTGCCGGAAGTGCCGGAAGCCGGTGAACACCATGGCGATGCCGTGCTCGTCTGCGGCGGTGATGACTTCGTTGTCGCGCAGGCTGCCACCCGGCTGGATGATTGCGCGGGCCCCCGCTTGCGCCGCTACGTCCACGCCATCGCGGAACGGGAAGAAGGCGTCTGAGGCGACCACTGACCCGCGCAGCTCGAGGCCCGCGCTCTGGGCTTTGAGGACGGCGATGCGCGCAGCGTCCACGCGGCTCATTTGTCCCGCGCCCACGCCGAGCGTCCGGCCGCCGCCGCAGAATACGATGGCGTTCGATTTCACGAAACGCGCGACCGTCCAGGCGAACAGGAGATCGGCCGTCTGCGCCTCGCTCGGGCGCGTCCGGGTGACGACCTTCAACCCGCCCGCCCCGATGCCGGCGGCATCCGGCGTCTGCACCAGCAGGCCTCCGCCCACGCGCTTGAAGTCGAAGTCGTTCGCCCCCGGGCCCGGCGCCACCTCGAGCACGCGCGTATTGGCCTTGCCCGCAAGCGCCTGCGCCGCACCCGCGCCGATCGCCGGGGCGATCACCACCTCCACGAACTGCTGCGCGACGGCCTGCGCCGCGGCAGCATCGAGTTCGCGGTTGAAGGCGACGATACCGCCAAACGCCGAGGTGGGATCGGTGGCGAGCGCATTGCCGTAGGCTTCGGCGAGGCTCGCCCCGCACGCCGCTCCGCAGGGATTGGCGTGCTTGACGATAACGCACGCCGGTCCGGTAAAGCTCTTCACGCATTCCCACGCCGCATCGGCGTCGGCAATGTTGTTGTAGGAAAGCTCCTTGCCCTGCCGCTGGCGGTAGGTGCCGAGGCTCCCCGGCGCGGGCCGGGGGTCGCGGTAGAACGCGGCTTCCTGGTGCGGATTCTCCCCGTAGCGCAGCGTCTGCACGCGCTCGAACTGCAGGTTGAGCCGCCGCGGGAAGCGTTCGAGGCCGCCGGCGCCGTCGAGCGCGGTGAGGTAGTTGCTGATCGCCCCGTCGTAGTGCGCGGTGTGGGAAAACGCCTTCTGCGCGAGGGCGAGCCGCGTCGCCGCACCGAGCGCGCCGGCGGCGGCCTCCATCTCCTTCAGCACCGCCCCGTAATCGGCCGGATCGGTCACCACCGCCACGTGCTCGTAGTTCTTGGCGGCGCTCCGCAGCAGTGCCGGGCCGCCGATGTCGATGTTCTCGACGGCGTCCTCGAGGGTGCACCCGGGGCGGGCCACCGTTGCGCTGAAGGGATAGAGGTTGATGGCCACCAGGTCGATCGCCGGGATGGAAGCCTGCTCCAGCGCAGCCATGTGCCCGGGGACATCGCGGCGCGCGAGGATGCCGGCGTGCACCTTCGGGTGCAGGGTCTTCACCCGCCCGTCGAGCAACTCCGGAAAACCGGTGTAGTCGGCGACCTCGGTCACGTCGAGGCCGGATTCGCGCAACAGCCGTGCCGTGCCGCCGGTGGAGATGAGCCTCACGCCGAAGCCGGCAAGCCCCCGCGCGAATTCGGCGACCCCGGTCTTGTCCGAGACGCTGATCAGCGCCTGCTTGATGACGGCCATGACGGCAGGATTGGGGAAACAGGACTGAGGATTGGGTAAAACCCGCGCGCCGTCAACTGGCCCGGGCCCTCCTTCCTCGATCCTCAATCCTAGAATTTGATGCCGTGCACCCGCAACTTCTTGCGCAGGGTGTTGCGGTTGATGCCCAGCATCGCCGCGGCATGGCTCTGGTTGCCACGCACGCGGTGCAACACGCTCTCCAGCAGGGGCTTCTCCACGCAATTGATGACCATGTCATAGACCGCGCAGGGTTTTTCCCCGTCGAGATCCCTGAAATAGCCCTCGATCGCGCGGCGCACCATGCGCGCCATTTCGTTCTCGTTCATCACGCAGAAAGTTCCTCGACATAGGTAAGGCGCGGCCCGCAACCGGCGAGCTGCGCGAAGAATGCGCCTACCGCCGCGAGCTGCTCGCGGCAGGTCTCGAGCGGGTTCATGGCGTGGCGGAACGCAGCCGAGCCGGCCAACCCCTTGGTGTACCAGGAGATATGCTTGCGCGCGACGCGCACCCCGGTGTGCGCGCCGTAGAAATCGTAGAGGTCATGGAGGTGGGCCAACAGCACGCGGTGTATCTCCCCCACTTCCGGCGGCGGCAGCCGGCCGCCGGTTTCAAGATAGTGCTGGATCTCGCGGAACATCCACGGCCGGCCCTGGGCGGCGCGCCCGATCATCACCGCGTCGGCCCGGGTGTAGTCGAGCACCTGCCTTACCTGCGCCGGCGTTGCGATGTCGCCGTTGGCGATCACCGGGACCTTCACTTCGGACTTGACCGCGGCGATGGTGTCGTACTCGGCCTCGCCTGCGAAGCCGCAAGCGCGGGTGCGGCCATGAATGGCAAGCGCTTGGATGCCGGAGTCTTCCGCGATTCTGGCGATCCGCAGCGCATTCCGGTTCTCGCGGTCCCAGCCGGTGCGGATCTTGAGCGTGACCGGCACGCTCACCGCCGCCACCACCGCCTTCACGATGCGCGCGACCAGCGGCTCGTCCTTGAGCAGCGCGGAGCCGGCCATGACGTTGCAGACCTTCTTTGCCGGGCAGCCCATGTTGATATCGATGATCTGGGCGCCCTGGTCGACGTTGTAGCGCGCCGCCTCCGCCAGCATCCGGGGATCCGCTCCGGCGATTTGCACCGCGATCGGATCGACCTCGCCCTCATGGTTGGCGCGCCGGCGCGTCTTCTCCGAGCCCCACAGCAGGGAATTGCTCGCCACCATCTCGGAAACCGCCATGCCCGCGCCCATGGTCTTGCACAGCTGGCGGAACGGGCGGTCGGTGACGCCCGCCATCGGCGCAACGATGAGATTGTTCTTGAGATGGAACGGTCCGATGTGCATCGCGCGTGCCTGGTTCGCGATCGTTTTTGCGGGGGAGGGCGCCATTGTAATCGCTCGTTCCGCGCAAGAAAAGCAGTTCCCGCAATTTTTTTCACAAAGTGTTGCAGTGAACCCACTTGCGTGGCGCGTGACGCAGCGATGCAATCAAACCGCTGGCCGGAGCAAGCGCTTCTGCGGAAAATCTGGCGCCACGGCGCGTTAGCCGCGCGCGCCAAAAATCATGCGTCGTGCGAGGAAGTCCCGCGCCGGGGGAATCACGCCTAGTACCGCAAGACCCAGGCCGCGCGCCAGTTTGAGGGCAGCGAGGTCGTTGGAAAACAGACGCACCAGCGAGTCGGTGAATAAGATCCCACCACCGCGGTCGAACCGGCGCCGGGCCGTGTAGGCCCGGATCAGCTCCGGGCTGCCGATGTGGACACGGTCGCTGTCCCGGAGGAGTGCCGCCAGTTCCCAGGCATCGCGCAATCCGAGGTTCAGGCCTTGCCCCGCGACCGGATGCAGCATCTGCGCCGCGTTGCCGACCACCACTGTGCGCGGGTCCGCAATGCGGTCTGCGACTTTCAGGGCGAGCGGAAACCACGCTCGGCTGCTGGCGGTCTTGAACCTACCCAGGCGGTTCCCGAAGCTCTCCTGCAATCGCTCAAGAAACCCGGCTTCGGTCAGGGCGCACAGTTGCTGCGCGCGCTCCGGGGCGGTCGTCCACACGAGAGCGAGCGCCTCTCCCGTCGGCAGGAGCGCCAGCGGTCCTTCCGGAGTGAAGCGCTCGTAGGCAACGTTCTGGTGCGGCAAGCTGCATGAGACGCGCGCGCTCACCGCCGCCTGGCCGTAATCGCGAATGCGCAGCCGCGCAACGGGCAGCGCCCCGCCGTCGGCCACGGCGAGCAGTCTTGCGCTAACACGACCATTGCCAGTGGCGATAACTACCGTAGCCGCGTCCGTCCCGGATTCGAGCGCCCCGACCGTGGCACGGATAAGGTTCACTCCGCCCCCACTCTGCAGCGCGCGCACAAGCACGTCGGAAATCTGGCTGTAATCGAGCACGTAGCCCAGCGCCGGCACTCCCGCCTGCCGGGCATCAAGCTCGACCCGTCCAAAGCCGCCGCGTTGCGACACATGGATGCGCCGGATAGGTGTTGTGCCCACCAGCCGCTCCCATACGCCGAGCCGTTCCAGTATCAGCCGGCTGCCGTGAGAGAGCGCGATCGGCCGCGCGTCCGCCGCGGCACCCGGGGCCCGCGCTTCCAGCAACCCGAGCGCAAGGCCGGTCCCCCGCAAGGCGAGCGCAAGGGCAGCGCCGACCGGCCCGCCGCCGATGATGAGGACATCATGATCAGCCATCGCGCGCGCCCATCCACGCTTCGATTTCGGCCGGAGTCTTCGGCGCATCGCGGGTCAGCACCTCGGCGCCGGCATCCGTCACCAGCACGTCGTCCTCGATACGCACCCCGATGCCGGCGAAGCGCTCCGGCACGTCCTCGCCGGGCCGGATGTAGCAGCCCGGCTCGACGGTGAGCACCATGCCCGGGGCGAGCGCGCGCCAGCCGCCTTGCAGCTTGTAGTCGCCGGCATCGTGCACATCGAGCCCGAGCCAGTGTCCCGTGCGATGCATGTAGAACTTCTTGTAGGCTTCGGTTTCCACCACTTCGGAGAGCCCCCCGGAGAGCAGCTTCAGGTCAATCAGCCCCTGGGCGATCACGTTGACCGCCGCGCGGTGCGGCTCGTCCCACGGCGCGCCGGGCCGGACCGCCGCAATGGCCGCGGCCTGCGCCGCCAGCACCAGCTCGTGGATTTCGCGCTGCGGCCCGCTGAAGCGGCCGTTCACCGGGAAAGTGCGTGTCAGGTCGGAGGCATAGCCGTCCAGCTCGCAGCCGGCGTCGATCAGCAGCAGCTCCCCGTCGCTCAGCACGCCGTCATTCTGGACGTAGTGCAGCACGCAGGCGCGTTCCCCCGACGCGACGATCGGGGTGTAGGCTGGCGCCTGCGCGCCGCGGCGTCGAAACTCGTGCAGAAGCTCAGCCTCGATCTCGTACTCGGCCCGGCCGGGCCGCGCGGCACGCATGGCGCGCCGGTGCGCCCCGGCGGTGATCGCGGCGGCACGCCGCATCACGTCAAGCTCCTCGGGCCCCTTGATGAGCCGCATTTCGTCGAGCAGGGCGTGGACGTCCTTTACCGCCCGCGGCGCGGCAACGCCGGTGCGCACCCGGTCGCGCACCTGGTTGATCCAGCCCGTCACGCGCGCGTCCCACGCCGCGTCGGCGCCGAGGTGGCAGTAGAGCGCGTCGCGGTCGGCAATCAGGTCCGGCATCCGCGCATCGAGCTCGGCGATCGGATGCGCTTCGTCGAAGCCAAAGGTCGCGCGCGCGGCCTCCGGGCCGTGGCGGAAGCCGTCCCAGATTTCCCGCTCGGCGTCCTTGTCGCGGCAGAACAGGATGCTCTTCGGCGCGGCGCCCGCGATGACCACCAGCGCCGCTGCGGGTTCGCGGAAGCCGGTGAGGTAGTAGAAGTAGCTGTCGAAACGGTAACGGTAGTGCGCGTCGCGGTTGCGCGTGCGCTCGGGCGCGGTCGGAATGATCGCCACGCCTTCCTGCATGGCCGCCGCGAGCCGGGCGCGCCGCCGCTGGTAGACGTTGATGTCGATCCCCTCCGCCATGATGAAATTATAAGGCCCGGACACCGCCGGCTGCCGCAGCTCTAGCGTCCGCTCTCCGCGGCGAGCGCGCGCTCGAGCGCATCGAGGCGCAGCGGCGTGCCGATGTCCATCCACAGCCCGCGGTGGTGCTCGCCGGTGACGAGCCCGCGCGCCATTGCCGGCGCAAGCAACGCCACCAGCTGGCAACGCGCTCCGCGCGAAACGCCCGCGAACAGGGCGGGGGCATAGACGCCGATGCCGCTGAAAGTGAGACGGCCGGCGCCCTCCGCCGACACCGCGCCTGCGCTGAGCGCGAAATCGCCGCGCGGGTGATGCGCGGGGTTGTCCACCAGCACGAGATGGGCGAGCCCGCGACCGCGGGCGATCGCTGCCGTGGGTGTCGCAAGCTGGGCGAAGTCAAAATCGCTGTAGATATCGCTGTTGACTACCAGGAACGGGGCGTCCCCGAGCAGCGGCAGCGCGTAGGCAATGCCGCCGCCGGTCTCGAGCGGCTCAACCTCGCGCGAATAGACGATGCGCACTCCGTAGCGCGAACCGTCACCCAGCTCCCGCTCGATCATGTCGGCGAGGTGCGAAACGTTGACGACGACCTCGCAATAGCCCGAGCGCGCGAGGCGCTCGATCAGGTGCGTAACGAGCGGCCGGCCGCCGGCCTCGAGCAGCGCCTTGGGCACGCGATTGGTAAGCGGGCGCATGCGCTCGCCGCGCCCGGCGGCGAGTATCATCGCTTTCATGCAGATCGGCTCGCTATTTCCCGTTGCCGGTCGTCGCCGGCTCGCGGCTCTCGAGCTGGTCGAGCAGGCGCGCCAGGGGCGCGAGCTCCCGGTAGCGTCCCGCCACTGCGCGCGCGTAGGCGAGGAAACGCGGCGTGTCCTCGAGATAGCCGCCCTTGCCGTCGCGGTAGTGAATGCGCGCAAAGATCCCGAGCACCTTCAGGTGGCGCTGCAGCCCCATCCACTCGAAATCCCGGTAGAACGCGCCGAAGTCGGGGTCGACCGGCAGCCCGCGCCGCCGTGCCGTGTCCCAGTAGCGCGCGGTCCAGTCGATGACGCGCTCCTCGTCCCAGCTCACGAAGGCATCGCGCATGAGCGAGGCGAGATCGTAGGTGATCGGGCCGTATACCGCGTCCTGAAAATCGATCACGCCCGGATTGGGATCGCTCACCATGAGATTGCGCGGCATGTAGTCGCGGTGCACGAACACCGCGGGCTGCGCCAGACTGCGCGCGACGACGAGGGTGACCGCGCCTGACAGAGCTTCTCTCTGCACGCTGGAGAGCGCCCGCGCGAGGTGGCGCCCGATATACCATTCCGGAAACAGGTCGCACTCGCGGCTGAGCAGGGCTTCGTCGTAGGGCAGCAGCACCCCTGGACGGCTCGCCAGCTGCCATTTGATGAGTGCCTCGATCGCGTCGGCGAACAACCGGTCGGCATTGGCTTCATTCAACGCGGCAAGATAAGTCGTGTCGCCAAGGTCCGTCAGCAGCAAGAACCCGCGCGCGAGATCCTGAGCGATCACCTCGGGGGCGTTGACGCCGGCCGCGCGCAGCAGCGCCGCGACCTGCACGTAGGGGCGGCAGTCCTCGCGCTCCGGCGGCGCGTCCATCGCGATCAGGGAACGCGCGCCGCCAACGCTCAGGCGAAAATAGCGCCGGAAGCTGGCATCCGCGGAAGCCGGTTTAAGCTCGAACGCGCCCGCTCCGAGTCGCGCGTCGAGCCAGCCGCGCAACTGCTCCAGTCGAGTGTCGGTGTTCCCCGGCAAGGTGATTGCCTTCAGCGATGAATTGTGCGATTTTAGCATCACGCCAAACAGGCATTTTTCGGTGAAAAAACTGATAATTACGCGCCTGTCGCTGGCCCTTTTGTGCGCGCTGCCCCTGGCCGCTCCCGCGCAACAGGGGCTCAAGCTGAAGTCGCAACCCGCACTGCTCGCGGTGCCGCCTTCGCCGCAGGAGGACGTGCCGCTTTTCTTCGAGGCGGACCGGCTGCAGGGGTATCAGGACCGCGATGCCGAAGCCGAGGGCAACGTGCGGCTGCGAAGGCGCGGGCAGGCGGTATCCGCCGATTGGGTGCGCTACGACAAAACGACCGCCGAATTTGCCGCACAGGGCACGGTGCGCATGGAGCGGGGAAGCGATGTCGTGGAGGGCGCGCGGCTGAAGTACAACCTCGAATCCGACACCGGTTTCATGGACAAACCCACCTATACGCTACACAAGAGTTCCGAGCCCGCCGGCCAGCGGCAGCAGTTCCGCGACGGGGATGGGCGCGGCAAGGCGGAGCGAATCGTCTTTGAGGGCCCGGGGCGTTACCGCGCGGAGCGCGCCGAGCACACCTCCTGCGGCCCCGGCCAGGAGGACTGGTACCTGCGCACCGCCGAGCTTGAAATTGACAAGGCGCGCGACGTCGGCGTCGCCCGCGACGCGTCCATCGAGTTCCTCGGCGTTCCGATCTTCTACACGCCCTACCTGACGTTCTCGCTGCACCAGGAGCGCAAATCCGGCTTCATCACGCCGCACTACGGGAGCACCGACACCGGCGGAGTGGAGGTGACGATTCCCTACTTCGTGAATATCGCACCCAACCGCGATGCCACGGTCTGGCCACGCATCATGACGAAGCGCGGGGTGCAGATGGGAGGGGAGTTCCGCTATCTCGAGCCGGCCTACCTGGGCGAGGCCCGCGCGGAGTATCTGCCTGACGACCGCGCCAAGGACGGAGAGGAGCGCCACGCCTACTTCCTCAGCCACAATCACACGCTGCCCAGCGGCTGGTTCGGAAAGCTCAACCTGCAGCGGGTATCGGACGATACCTACTTCACCGATCTTTCGACGCAGATCATCAAGACTTCCCAGGTCCAGCTGCCGAACGATCTCACCGTCGGCCGCAGCGGGGCCTGGGGCAGCGCCGGCGGCTATGGATTGACTGCCTTTGCCCAGCGCTGGCAGACGCTGCAGCCCGACCCCCTGCAGCCGGTGACGCCGCCTTACGACCGGTTGCCCCAGATCACTCTGAACGCCTCGCGTGCGGACGCACTGCACTCGGATATCGATATCTACGGGCAGTACACCACCTTCGATCACACAACGATGACCACCGGCACCCGGATGGTGGCCTATCCGAGCCTGAGCGTGCCGTTGCAGACGGCGTATGCCACCGTGACGCCCAAGTTCGGCTTCAACGCGACGCGTTACCTCATCGACACCAACAGCGCCGGTTTTACCGACCAGAACCGCGCGCTGCCGATTTTCACCGCCGACTCGAGCGTCGTGTTCGAGCGTCCGACCACGATCGCCGGCGCGCCTTTCCTGCAGACCCTGGAACCACGGTTCTACTACGTCTATATCCCGTTCCGCGATCAGAGCGACATTCCGGTGTTCGACAGCGCCCAGCAGGACATCAACTTCGCGACCATCTATTCCGAGAACCAGTTTTCCGGCTGGGACCGCATCAACAATGCCAATCAGGTAACCTTCGGTGTCAACTCGCGCTTCATCGGCACCGACACCGGCGCGGAGCGCGTGCGGGCAGCCGTCGCCCAGCGCTTCCATTTCGAGGATCAGAAAGTGACCCTGCCCGGCGTCGCTCCGAGCACCTACTCGCGTTCCGACCTGCTCGCCGCGCTGTCCGGGGTGATCGCACCGCACTTGCGCGCCGAGGCGGGGCTGCAATACAGCACTAACCTCTCGCAGATGCAGAAGTACAACGTCGGCGCCCGTTACCAGCCCGCTCCGGGCAGCGTGCTCAACGCGACTTATCGCTACACGCGAGACAACCTGCGCCAGACCGATATTTCGACTCAGTGGCCGATCGGAAGGGGGTGGACGGGGCTCGCGCGCTGGAATTACTCGCTGCAGGACAACCGCACGCTGGAGAGCCTGTTCGGCGCGGAATACAATGCTGATTGTTGGGGGCTGCGCCTGGTATTCCACAGCTTCGCCACCACCACGCTGGATACATCCACCACGTTTTTCGTGCAGCTCGAGCTGCGCGGCATGTCGCGCATCGGCACCAATCCAATGGAAACGTTGCGACGCAATATCACCGGCTATGAGAGGCTCGAACCCGGTTCCCCGAGGCCCGATGGCGCGAGCCCATCCACTATCTACTGAACGCAACCGCGAGCCCGAGAGGGTTTCACGCGCACAAGCGCGGCGCCCTGTTCTGCAGGCGTTCCTGCTCGCCGGGGCGCTGTGGGCCTTTGCCTGTGCGGCCCCTGCCCAGCAGGCGCAGCGGGTGGTGGTGCTCGACCGCATCGTGGCGGTGGTGAACAACGAGGTGATCACGCGCGCCGACCTCGAGCTGCGGCTGCGCACGGCCACGCAGCACCTGAAGCAACAAGGCACCCCGCTGCCGCCGCGTGAGATTCTTGAGAAGCGCATACTCGACCGCCTGATCACCGACCACGTGCAGCTGCAGCTCGCCCGGGAGACCGGACTGCGCGTGGACGACTCGGAGCTCGACCGCGCGATCCAGCGCATCGCGCGGGAGAACAAGCTGACCCTCGAGCAGCTGCGCGCGACGCTGGAGAAGGACGGCGTGCCGTTTCCCCGTTTCCGCGAGGACATACGCAACGAAATCATCCTGTCGCGTTTGCGCCAGCGCGAAGTCGACAACAGGATCGTGGTCAGCGAAGGCGAGATCGAGAGCTTCATCAACGCCCGCCAGGAGCTCGCCGGGCGCGGCGAGCAATACAACCTTTCCCACATCCTGGTGACGGTCCCGGAGAACGCCCGGCCGGAGCAGATCCAGGACCGGCGCGGCCGTGCCGAGCAGGCGCTCCAGCAGCTGCGGACGGGCGCGGACTTCCGCCAGGTCGCCGCGGTGTTTTCCGATGCGCCGGACGCCTTGGAAGGCGGCGCCATGGGCTGGCGCGATGGGGCGCGCCTGCCCACGCTGTTTTTCGACGCGCTGAAAACCCTGCAGCCCGGCGAGGTGAGTCCCCTGCTGCGCAGCGCCAACGGATTCCATATCATCAGGCTGAACGAACGGCGCAGCTCGAGCGCTCCGATCATCGTGCGCCGCACCCACGCCCGCCACATCCTGGTGAAGACCAACGAGCTGGTGCCGCAGGCCGAGGCGCGCCGGCGCATCGAGTCCCTCAAGGAGCGACTGGACAACAAGGCGGACTTCGCGGAGCTCGCCCGGCTGCATTCCGAGGACGCGAGCGGCTCGAAGGGGGGCGACCTTGGCTGGCTGTCGCCGGGCGACACGGTGCCTGATTTCGAAGGAGCGATGAACGCGCTCAACCCGGGTGAGATCAGCGGCCCGGTGCAAACCCCCTTCGGCTGGCACTTGATCCAGGTGCTGGAGCGGCGCGACGAGGACATGTCGAAGGACCGCCAGCGGCTGGCGGCGCAATCCGCATTGCGCGCGCGCAAGGCCGACGAATCCTACCAGGAGTGGGTGCGGCAGCTGCGCGACCGGGCCTACATCGAGGTCCGTCTCGACGAGCGGTGACGCGGGTGCCGAGAACTCCGCTGATCGCGGTGACGGCGGGCGAGCCGGCGGGCATCGGTCCCGACCTGTGCGTCGGGCTCGCGCGGCGGCGGTTGCCGGCGCGCATCGTGGTGGTCGCCGACCGCGAGCTGCTCGCGAGCCGCGCGCGCCTGCTCGGCGTGGCGCTCAAGTTGGCACCGCACACGCCCGGCACGCGCGCGGCGCCCCGCGCCGGCACGCTTGCGGTGCACCACGTGCCGCTCGCGCGCGCGGCAGTCCCGGGCCGGCTCGATCCGGCCAACAGCGCCTATGTGCTGCGCACCCTGGAGGCGGCCGCCGACGGCTGCCGTGACGGCGCGTTCGACGCCATGGTTACCGGGCCCCTGCAAAAGAGCGTGATCAACGACGCCGGCATCGCTTTCACCGGCCACACCGAGTTCCTCGCGGCGCACACCGGGGCCGAGCACGTGGTGATGATGCTCGTCGGCGGTGGCATGCGCATTGCGCTCGCGACCACGCATCTTCCGTTGCGTGAGGTCGCGCGCCATATCACGGCGCAGAGCCTGGAGCGCACGCTGCGTGTGCTGCGGCGCGATCTCGCGGAGCGTTTCGCGATCCCCCGGCCGCGCATTCTCGTTGCCGGGTTGAATCCGCATGCCGGCGAGGCGGGTTTTCTCGGTCGGGAGGAGGCCGATATCATCAGCCCGCTGCTGGCGCGGCTGCGCCGCGAGGGGTTCGACGTCGAAGGCCCGCTTCCCGCCGACACCCTGTTCAACCCGCGGCGGCTGAAGGGTTGCGATTGCGTGCTCGCGATGTATCACGATCAGGGCCTGCCGGTGCTCAAGTACGCGAGTTTCGGGGCTGGCGTCAACGTTACTCTGGGGCTCCCCATCATCCGCACCTCCGTCGACCACGGCACCGCGCTCGAGCTCGCCGGCAGCGGCCGCGCCGGCGTCGGAAGCCTGATCGAGGCGATCCGGATGGCGGCGAAGCTCGCCAACCGCCGCAGGCCGCGGCGCGCCGCATAAGACGCGCACCGGCGACGCGGCCCGTCGTGCGCCACGTTCCCCGCAAGCGCTTCGGCCAGAACTTCCTCACCGACGAGGCGGTGATCGCCGCCATCGTGGCCGCCATCGCGCCGCAGCCGGGCGACCGCATGGTGGAGATCGGCCCGGGACTCGCGGCGCTCACGCGCCCCCTCGCCGCCCGGCTCGAGCACCTGCACGTGATCGAGATCGACCGTGACATCGTCGCGCGCCTGCGCGCCGATTTTCCTTCCGGGCGCGTCACCGTCCACGAGGGCGACGCGCTGCGCTTTGACTTCAGCGCGCTCGGGCCACGGCTGCGCGTCGTGGGCAATCTGCCCTACAACATTTCCACGCCGCTGCTGTTCCACCTCGCCCGGCACGTCGCGGCGATAGAGGATATCCACGTCATGCTGCAGAAGGAGGTCGTGGAACGCATGGTCGCGACGCGCTCGAGCTCCGAATACGGCCGGCTCTCGGTGATGCTGCAATACCGCTTTCGGATGGAGCCGGTCCTCATTGTCCGCGCCGGCGCGTTTCGCCCGGTCCCCAAGGTGGAGTCCGCCGTGGTGCGCATGGCACCATTCGCGCCCCTGCCGCATCCGGCAGCCGACGAAGCCGCTTTCGCGAAGATCGTGGCGGCCGCCTTCGCCCGGCGCCGCAAGACTCTGCGCAACGCTTTGCGGGCCTACTTCACGGATGCGGACTTCGAGCGGCTCGGAGTGGACAAAGGTCTGCGCGCGCAGGATCTGGGGGTGGCAGAATTCGTCCGGCTGGCCGACTACGCCGCGCGGGCTGCCGCGGGCTAGGCCGGCTTCCTCTGAATAAACTCGATCTTGTAGCCGTCGGGATCCTCGACGAAGGCGATCACAGTGGTTCCGTGCTTCATCGGCCCGGGCTCGCGCGTGACCTTGCCGCCGCGCCGCTTCACCTCCTCGCAGGCCCGGTAGGCATCGTCGACCTCGATCGCCACGTGGCCGTAGCCAGTGCCGAGATCGTAGGACGCGGTGTCCCAGTTGTGCGTGAGTTCCAGCACCGCGGTCCTCGACTCCTCGTCGTAGCCCACGAAGGCATTGGTGAAGCGCCCGCCGGGGTAGTCGGTCTTGCGCAGCAGCTTCATGCCCAGCACCTGCGTGTAGAAATCGAGCGAGCGCTGCAGATCCCCAACGCGGATCATCGTGTGCAGGATTCTCATAATTCCACCATCTCGAAATCCTCCTTGCGCGCTCCGCATTCCGGGCACGTCCAGTTCATCGGCACGTCCTCCCAGCGGGTGCCGGGCGCAATGCCCTCATCGGGCAATCCCGCGCTTTCATCGTAGATGAACCCGCAGATGAGGCACATGTAGGTCCTGTAACCGCGGGTTTCGGCAGAAGTCATGCAGGCGGGTGATTTTAAGTTAGAATGGAATTCTATCGAATCGTCCTGCAGCGACCAACCGCGCGGGCGCCTCCAACCCCTTGCGCATGGCCGACCTTCCTCCCATTGTCCTGGTATTCGCGGCGACTGATCCGAGCAGCGGCGCGGGCCTGCAGTCGGACATCATGACGCTCTCCAGCATGGGCTGCCACCCGCTGTCGGTGGTGACCGCGATCACCGTCCAGGACACCATGGGCGTCGACGACATCAGCCCGATCGACGCGGATTGGGTCGCCGACCAGGCGCGCTGCGTGCTGGAGGACATGCCGGTCGCTGCGTTCAAGATTGGTTTACTGGGAAATCTCGAGCAAATTGCCGTTATTGCGGAGGTGGTATCCGACTATCCCGAGGTGCCGCTGGTGCTCGATCCGGTGCTTGCGTCCGGACGCGGCGATGAGCTGGTCACGGAAGAAATGGTGGGCGCGCTGAAGGAGTTGCTCATTCCTCAGACCACCATCCTCACCCCCAACAGCCTCGAGGCGCGCCGCCTGGCGGGCGAAGAAAACGAGGGGGGCGGCGGGCCCGATCTCGCCGAATGCGCGAAGCGGATCATCGCGAGCGGATGCGAGTACGTGCTCGTGACCGGCACCCACGAGAACACTCCCCAGGTCGTCAACACCCTCTACGGCCAGAACGGCGTGGTGCGCAGCGATTCCTGGCCGCGCCTGCCCGGCTCCTACCATGGATCGGGATGCACGCTCGCCGCCGCGATCGCCGCCACCGTCGCCAACGGGCTGGACGTGAGCGATGCGGTCAAGGACGCGCAGGAGTACACCTGGCAGACGCTCAAGGCGGCATTTCGCCCCGGCATGGGCCAGCACATACCGGACCGCTTGTTCTGGGCGCGCGATGATACCGAGTCCGGCGGCGGCGGAGGCAGGACGTGACGCGCGGGATCTCCGGGCTATACGCCGTTACACCCGACGTCGCTGACACGCCTTGCCTCATCAACGCGGCACAATCGGCGCTCGCCGGCGGTGCACGCCTGCTGCAGTATCGCAACAAGTCGGCGGCTCCGGCTTTGCGGCTCGCGCAGGTGCGCGCCCTGCTCGCTCTGTGCCGGAAGTTCCGGGTTCCCCTCATCGTCAACGACCACCTCGATCTCGCCCTGGCCGTGAACGCGGATGGCCTGCACCTCGGCGCCGACGACGGTTCGCTCGCGGCGGCGCGCGCACGGCTCGGCACGGCACGGCTTCTCGGCGCTTCGTGTTACGACCGGCTCGAGCTCGCGCTCGAAGCCGAGCGTCTCGGCGCCGATTATGTCGCGTTCGGCAGCTTCTACCCCTCCCGCGTAAAGCCAGGCGCAGTGCGCGCGCCGCTCGCCCTGCTGAGCGAGGCGAGGCGCCGCCTGTCAGTGCCAGTGGTGGCGATCGGCGGCATCACGCTCGAGAATGCGCCGCGTTTGATCGCGGCCGGTGCCGATGGCGTCGCCGTGATATCCGCGCTGTTCGGCGCGGACGACGTTGAGCTCGCCGCGCGCCGCTTCAGCGCGCTGTTCGCGGCCCGCGAGCTCGCCACGCGTCATTCGTAGTCGCCCCCAATGAAACGCAGTCAGTTGCTCTTCCAGCGCGCGCAGCTCGTCATCCCGGCCGGCGTCAACTCGCCGGTACGCGCCTTCGGCTCGGTGGGCGGCACGCCACCGTTCATCCAGCGCGGCAGGGGCGCACAGGTATGGGACGCCGACGGCCGCGCCTACGTCGACTACGTCGGGTCGTGGGGACCACTCGTCGTTGGCCACGCCCATCCCGAGGTCGTCGCCGCCGCGCAGCAGGCCGCCGAGCGCGGGCTTTCCTTCGGCGCTCCGACGGAGCCGGAGGTCGAGCTGGCGGAACTGCTCTGCCGGCTGGTGCCGTCCCTCGAGCAGGTGCGGCTCGTGAGCTCCGGGACCGAGGCGACCATGAGCGCGATCCGTCTCGCACGCGGCCGCACCGGCCGGCACAAGATCGTCAAGTTCGAAGGCTGCTATCACGGCCACGCCGACGCGCTGCTGGTCAAAGCGGGCTCCGGCGCGCTCACCTTCGGGCAACCGTCCTCGGCGGGCGTGCCGCCGGCAACCGCCGCCGATACCGTGGTTCTGGAGTACAACAACGAGGGCGCGCTGGAGCAGGCCTTCGAGCGGGAGGGGGCCGCGATCGCCGCCGCCATCGTGGAGCCGGTCGCCGGCAACATGAACCTCGTGGCGCCACGGCCGGGTTTCCTCGAGTCGTTGCGCAGGCTCTGCACGCGCCACGGCACCGTGCTGATATTCGACGAGGTGATGACCGGCTTTCGTGTCGCGCTCGGGGGCGCGCAGGCGCTCTATGGCATCACGCCCGACCTGACCACGCTCGGCAAGGTCATCGGCGGCGGGCTGCCGGTCGGCGCGTTCGGCGGGCGCCGCGACATCATGCAGGCGATTGCCCCGCTCGGGCCGGTATACCAGGCAGGCACGCTTTCCGGCAACCCGGTCGCGGTCGCCGCAGGGCTCGCGACGCTCAAGCTGGTTCAGGCGCCCGGGTTCTACGACCGCCTCGCGGCAACGGCGCGCGCGCTTTGCGAAGGGCTTGCTCGCGCCGCGCGGGAGCACGCTGTGCCGTTCTCGGCGACGAGCGTCGGCGGGATGTTCGGCATCTTCTTCCGCGCGACCCCGCCCATGAGCTTCGCCGAAGTCATGCAATGCGACCGCGAGGCGTTCAACCACTTCTTCCACGCCATGCTCGGCGCCGGAATCTATCTTGCGCCCTCGGCTTACGAGGCGGGATTTGTTTCGTCCGCGCACGGCGAGGCGGAAATTGCGCGCACGATCAGCGCTGCCAGAACGGTCTTTGCGGGCGCGCGTTCCTGACGCGCCTGGCGGCGGCGCCAACGGTACAAGCCGGGGTCAGCGCAGTCCGGCGATATACTCGGCGACCGCAGCGATCTCCCGGTCCGAGAGCTTCGCCGCCACGGCGCGCATCATGCGATTCGGGTCGTTGGCGCGCTCGCCCACGCGAAACGCGCGCAGCTGGGCGGCGGTGTATTCCGCGTACTGCCCCGCCAGACGCGGAAACTGGGCCGGGATGCCGCTGCCGTTCGGCCCGTGGCATGCCGTGCAGGCCGCCACGCTCTTCGCCGCGATGCCCCCGCGATAGATCATCTGTCCGAGCCGGGCGAGCTCCGGGTCGCGCGCCGCGCGGGGCTTGCGTTTCTGGGCTTCGAAATAGGCCGCGAGGTTGCGCAGCTCGTCGGCCGACAGATTCTCGACCATCCCCCCCATGATCGCATTGTGCCGCTCGGGGGGCTTGCCGTCCCGCGGCCTGAAGTTCTGAAGCTGCTTCAGCGTGTAATCGGCGTGCTGCCCAGCAAGCACGGGGTTGGCTGCCAGCACGCTGTTGCCGTCTACGGCATGGCAGGAGGCGCATACCTTGTTTACGAGCTCGCGCACTTGAGAGGAATCGGCCGGGGCAGGCCCCTGCGCAAACGCCATCACGGGCACGAATGCGCCGGTTCCGAGCACGCGCAGCCACCGGGATTTCATTCAGCGTTCCTTTTTTTGCCGCGTGTTTTTGAGCGAGGCGCTATTCTACAGCACGGCCGTCGCAGCACGCCAGTTTCGGTCACGATAACAACGACCTAGGTCATTTTTCGGCAGCGGGTAGGAGCGCCGCGGGCGGCGCGTCCGCTGCGGGCGGCGGACGCCGCGATGCCGCGGGGCGCGCCCATAAAAAACCCCCGGTTAAAGGGGAGTAAAACCGGGGGCAAAAGCCTTAATTTGGATTAAGGCGCCCGCTCAGGGAGGAGAAGCGGGAGACGACTTAACATCGTCTGCCGGTTGAGACGCTTATAATGGCCCCGAGTTCCCCGGCAATCCGAAATAAAGACAATATTCTTCAAGAGGTTAATCCCATGCGGTACTACGGCGCCTTTCCGCGGCGGCGCATGCGGCGGATGCGAAAAGACGAATTTTCGCGCCGGCTGCGGCGCGAGCACCGGTTGACGGCCGATGACCTCATCTATCCGATCTTCGTGATCGAGGGCAAAAACCGCGTCGAGCCGGTCGCGTCCATGCCGGGTATCCGGCGCCATACCCTCGATCGGCTGCTGCCGCACGCCGAGCTCTGCGCGAAGCTCGGGGTGCCGGCAGTTGCGGTGTTTCCGGTGATCCCGCGCGAGCTCAAGACCGCCGACGGACGCGAAGCGGCCAATCCCAAGGGGCTGGTGCCGCGCGCGGTGGCGGCCCTGAAGAAGCGCTTCCCCGAGCTTGGCGTCATCACCGACGTCGCGCTTGATCCCTATACCACTCACGGTCATGACGGCGTGATCGACCGCGGCGGTTACGTAATGAACGATGAGACGATCGCGATCCTCGAAAAGCAGGCGCTGGTATGCGCCGCTTCCGGCGTGGACGTGGTCGCGCCTTCCGACATGATGGATGGCCGCATCGGCGCGATCCGCGACGCGCTCGACCGCGGCAAGTTCATCCATACCCGCATCCTCGCCTACTCGGCCAAGTATGCGTCCGGCCTCTACGGGCCGTTTCGCGACGCGGTGGGCTCCGCGAAGAGCCTGGGGCGCGGCACCAAGCACACCTACCAGATGGACTACGGGAACAGCGACGAGGCGCTGTGGGAGGTCGCGCTCGATCTCGAGGAGGGCGCGGACATGGTAATGGTCAAGCCCGGATTGCCCTATCTCGACATCGTGCGGCGGGTCAAGGAGCAGTTCAAGGCGCCGACCTATGCCTACCAGGTAAGCGGCGAGTACTCGATGATCAAGGCGGCGGCGGCGCGCGGCTGGCTCGACGAGCGCCCGTGCGTGATCGAGGTGCTGACCGCCTTCAAGCGCGCCGGCGCCGACGGCGTGCTCACCTACTTCGCGCTCGATGTTGCCGGCTGGCTGAAAGCGGGCGGCTGATCACGCATCGGCGAGGAGCTGTTCCACGACCTGAATCTTGGCACGCTCGATGTTCTTGCCGTCCGGGCTCGCGCGGAGCGGTGCGCGCAGATCGAGCGTCGAGAGCACGGTCAGCTCGACTTCGGTGCCATCGTCGCTCACGGTGTAGACCGGCACCGTGCGTATCTCCTCGCCTGAATACAGGCGGGCCTGCGCCGTCCGGTACGGGATGCCCCGGTCAATCAGATAGAGCTCCACCGCCTTCTCGTTGTCGGTGAAGAGCTGCAGATTGATGTCGGCGTACCTGCCGGCATTGCCGTTCAGGACCGAGCCCGTCAGATACGGATTGAACCGGGCAAGCTCCCGCATTGCCCGCACCGCGGTCGCGCGCAGCGTGCGCAAGCGGTCGCGGTGCTCTTCCTGGTGGTAGATCTGCCGATAGGCGCGCAACGCCTCGTCGATCTCGTCGTTCGCCGGCAGCTCGCGCGTGTCCGGCATGCCGGCCTGGCGCGCCGCCTTGCGCTTGGCGAGCGCGTAATCCTCGATCCCGTCCTCGGCCATCAGCCTCGCCGCCAGATAAGCGATGCGGCTGCGGCGGTCGTTGCGGCCGGTGTCCCTCGCCATCGCCGGTTCAGAACAGCTGGTTGCGCACCTCTTCCGGACGCTCGCCGCCCACCACGCCGCCGATCAGGGTTTCCTGCGCCGGCGGCGGAAATTCCTGGTAGAAATAATCGACCAGTCCCCCTTGCGCGTCGGCGACTCGCAGCCCCGTATCCGGGTTGACGTGTAGCGCAATGATCCCGTCGGGCGGCGCAAGTGACTGTTCCGGGACGCCGTCGAGCACTGTCCCCATGTAGGCCATCCACATCGGGAGCGCTGCCTGTGCGCCGGTTTCGTTGCGCCCCAGCGTGTGGGGACTGTCGAACCCGATCCACGCCACCGACACCAGCCCAGGCACGTAGCCGCAGAACCACGCATCCACGAACTCGTTGGTCGTGCCGGTCTTGCCCGCGAGGTCCTCGCGCCCGAGCTTCAGGGCGCGCGCGCCGGTGCCCGTGCGTATGACGTCGCGCATGATGGTCGTCATGATGAAGGCGTTGCGCGCGTCGATCACCCGTTCCGCACCCGCTCCCGCCGCCGCCGGTTTCGCCGCCATCAGCACGTTGCCCTTGGCGTCCTCGACCCGCTCGATGAAGTACGGCGCCACGCGGTAGCCGCCGTTCGCGAACACCGCATAGGCAGCGACCATCTGCAGGGGAGTCGCATTGCCGGCGCCCAGCGCCATGGTGAGATACGGCGGATGCAGCTTGGGATCGAATCCAAAGCGGGCGATGTAATCCTGCGCGTACTGCGGTGAAATCGCCTGCAGGATGCGCACCGACACCAGGTTTTTCGACTTGGAAAGCGCCATGCGCAGCCGCATCGGACCCTCGAACTTGCCGTCGAAATTCTTCGGCTCCCATGGCTCCGAGCCGGTCTGCGCGGCGGTGAACGTGAGCGGCGCGTCGTTGATGACGGTCGCCACGGTGAACCCCTTCTCGAGCGCGGCGGAGTAGATGAAGGGTTTGAAGCTCGACCCTGGCTGCCGCAGCGCCTGGGTAATGTGGTTGTATTGGTTGCGGCCGAAATCGAAGCCGCCGACCAGCGCGCGGATCGCGCCGTCGCGCGGGTCCATGGACACGAGGGAGGCCTCGACCGCGGGCATTTGAGTAATCTGCCAGCGACCTTTCTCGTCTTTTTGAACGCGGATGATGGCGCCGCGGCGGATGCGCTGGCCGGGACTTACCTTCCCGCCCAGCTGGCGAGCGGCGAATTTCAAACCATCGTCCTTGATCTCCACCCATTCGCCGCCCCTCCGATATGCCCGCACCAGCCTGGGGCTCGCCTCGGCAACCACCGCCGCGTAGATACCATCGCTGTCGAAGGTCTCTTGCAGCGCATCTTCAAGCGCTTCCTCGCTCGGCTTGTTGGACAGCTCGACGTAGCCCTCAGGCCCGCGATAGCCGTGGCGCCGGTCATACTCCATGACGCCGAAGCGCGTCGCGGCGTACGCCACCTCCTGATGGGAGGTGCGAAGCGTGGTATACACACGAAGGCCCCGAGCGTAGGTATCTTCGTGGTAGCGCTCATAAAGAACCTGGCGCACCATCTCCGAAAAATGCTCGGCGTGAACGGGGTACTCGTTGACCTCCTTCCTCACCGCGATGACCTGCTGGTCGGCCGCCTTGAATTCTTCCTCCGAGACCATCTGCAGCTCGCGCATCCGGCGCAGCACGTACTGTTGCCTGATCTTGGCGCGCTTGAAGTTCGCGATCGGGTTGTAGCGCGAGGGGGCCTTTGGAAGCCCGGCAAGCATGGCCGACTCGGCCAAGTTCAGCGCGGTGAGCGGCTTGCCAAAGTAGGTCTGCGCAGCGGCGCCGAATCCATACGTGCGCTGGCCGAGATAGATCTGGTTGATGTAGAGCTCGAGGATCTGGTCCTTGCTGAGATTGGATTCGATCTTGAATGCAAGCAGCACCTCGTTGAACTTGCGGGCAAGCGTCCTTTCCTTGGACAGGAAGAAATTCCGCGCGACCTGCATGGTGATGGTCGACGCCCCCTGGCGCACGCCACCGGAGACAAAATTTGAGAGCGCGGCGCGCGCCACGCCAACGTAATCGACGCCGCTGTGCTGGTAGAAGCGCTCGTCCTCAGCAGCCAGGATGGCCTGAATCATCGGCCGGGGAACGTCCCCGATCCTGACCAGCGCGCGACGCTCCTCCCCGAACTCCGCGATCAGCTTGCCCTCGGCGCTATAGACCCGCAGCGGGATCTTCGGCTGATAATCCGTCAGCAACTCGAGCGACGGCAAGCCGGGATAGATGATGGCGGCAGCGAAGGCGACCAGCATAACGCCCGCAAGCGCAGCCGATAGCGCCAGCACCAGGGGAAACGTCCACCACCGATTCGACATGTCTAAGAAAAGCCCAAATTACAGGTGTTGCGCAATTGCAACAATGGTAAATCGACCTCTTTAATCAGTGAAACCCGCCACAGTCCGGGAGCTCGACACGGTGTAAGCTAGGTTGATTGTCCATGCATTATAGGCGGGGTTCCCCGCGTGCGAGAGGAAGTCGCCAAAACGCTTTACAACCAAAGTAGTTGTTGCTAGCATTTCATGTAAACTGTGGGATTGTGTCCCCATTGACTTATGTTCAAAGGAAATTTCAGCCTTAACCTCTCCGCGCTCGAGGGACTTTTCAAGGCCAAGATGCCGCCTTTGATCGGGGTCGACATCAGTTCCTCCTCGATCAAGATGGTGGAGATCAGCGAGCCCGGCAAGGGCCTCTACCGCGTCGAGCGCTACGCCATCGAGCCGCTGCCCAAGGACTCGGTGGTGGAGGGCAACATCAACAACCTCGACGCGGTCAGCGATGCCCTCAAGCGCTGCCACAAGCGGCTCGGAAGCAACGTCAAGAACCTCGCGCTCGCCCTGCCGAATGCGGCCGTCATCAGCAAGAAAATCATGGTGCCGGCCGGCCAGACCGAGGACGAGCTCGAGCTGCAGGTCGAGACCGAGGCGAACCAGTACATTCCGTTCGCCCTCGACGAGGTCAACCTGGATTTCCAGGTGCTCGGGCCGGCACAGAACAACCCCGACGATATTGAAGTCCTGATCGCGGCCTCGCGCAAGGAGAAGATTATCGACCGGCTGGCGGTGGCGGAGTCGGCCGGGCTCAAGGCAACGGTAATGGACGTAGATCTCTTCGCCGCCCAGACCGCCTTCGAGTTGATCGAGGGCCAGTTCCCCGACCGCGGCAAGGACCAGAACATCGCGGTGGTGGACGTCGGCTCCAGCATCATGGCGGTCAACGTGCTGCGCAACGACCAGTCGATCTACATGCGCGAACAGCCGTTCGGCGGCAACCAGTTGACGCAGGAGATCCAAAACAAGTTCGGCCTGTCGCCGGAGGAAGCCGAGGCGGCCAAGCGCGCAGGCGGGCTGCCGGAGAACTACGAGTCCGATGTGCTGCAGCCGTTCATGGACATGATGGGGCTGGAGGTCGCGCGCGCGTTGCAGTTCTTCTTTACCTCGACCCAGCATAACCAGATCCACCATATCGTGCTCTCCGGTGGCTGCGCGGCGATCCCCGGTGCCGACGAGACGGTGGGCAAGCGCGTCCAAGTCAACACCCTCATCGCCAACCCCTTCGTCAACATGACGCTGTCTTCGAAGATCCGGCCGAAAAGCCTGACGCAGGATGCGCCCTCACTCATGGTGGCGTGCGGGCTGGCCATGCGGAGGTTCGATCCATGATCCGCATCAACCTTCTGCCGCACCGCGAGGAGCGGCGCAAGCAGCAGCAGCAGCAATTCATCATTCTACTCGTCGGCGTGTTCGTGATCGGGACGGCAGTCTGGTTCGTCGTGCGCAGCTATCTCGACGAGCAGTTCGAGACGCAGCGGGCCCGCAACCAATACCTCCAGGCCGAGATCGTCAAGCTCGACAAGCAAATCGCCGAGATCCAGAAGCTCAAGGAGCAGACCGCGGCGCTGCTCGCGCGCAAGAGGGTAGTGGAAACGCTGCAGAGCAATCGTTCCGAGGTGGTGCACCTGCTCGATCAGCTGGTGCGGCAACTGCCCGACGGCGTCTACCTGAAGGCGGTGAGGCAGACCGGCACCCGCGTCACCATTACCGGCCTCACCGAGTCGCAGGCGCGGGTTTCCACGCTGATGCGCAACCTCGAATCCTCGCCGAACCTGGAGAGCCCCGGGCTGGTGGAGATCAAGGCCGTGCAGCAGGGCAGGCTGCGCGCCAACGAGTTCATCTTGAACATCAGCATTACGCGCGCCAAGGTCGAGGAGCCCGCCAGGAAGGCGGCACCGAGGCCGGCGCCCAAGGGATGATGCGCCATGGCCATGACGTTGAATGACCTGAGACGGCTCGACCCGAAGAAGATCGGCAGCTGGCCCATCCTGCCCAAGCTGGGGGTTCTGTTCATCACGCTCCTGCTGATCATCGGGGCGAGCTACTGGTTCGACTGGCAGCACCAGATCGAGAGCATCAACCAGGAGAGGGAGAGGGAGGAAGGGCTGCGCAAGACTTTCCTCACCAAGAAGAGCGAGGCGATCAATCTGCCGGCCTACCAGAAGCAGCTGGAAGACATCGAGAAGCAGTTCGGGGCGCTATTGAAGCAGCTGCCGGGCAGATCCGAGATGGACGCGCTGCTGACCGACATCAACCAGGCCGGCCTGGGGCGCGGCCTGCAGTTCGAGCTGTTCAAGCCCGCCGCCCAGGAGACGCGGCGCGATTTCTACGCGGAGCTGCCGATCTCGATCAAGGTCACCGGTAACTACCACGATATCGGCGCGTTCGCGAGCGACATCGGCAAGCTCTCGCGGATCGTCACGCTCGAGAACATCTCGCTCGCATCGGCGGCCAAGGCCAAGGGCGGCGGCCTGATGCTGGACGCGTTGGCCAAGACCTTCCGCTATCTCGATGACGAGGAGCTGGCACAGCAGAGAAGGGCCGCCGCTTCCAAGAAGGGCGGCAAGAAGCGATGAAACGCCATATTGTCATCGGCGCGCTCGCTTGCGTCGCGCTCGTGGCGTGCAGCGGCGAGCAGCATTCGGACCTGCGGCAGTTCGTCCGGGATTCGGAAAACATGCCGCGCGGGCGCATTCCCCCGCTGCCGGAAGTCAAACCCTACGAGCCGTTCGAGTACGCGGCGTTCGATCTCCTCGATCCGTTCGTGCCGCGCAAGATCGAACCGGCCAAGATCGCCGGCAAGCGGCACCCCTTGCTGCCTCCCGAGGACCGGCGCAAGGGGCCACTCGAAGCGTTCCCGCTGGAAAACCTGAAGATGGTGGGATCGCTCTCCCAGAAGAAAGAGTTCTTCGCGCTGATCAAGACCCCGGACAACAACCTGTACCGGGTCAAGATGGGGGACTTCATGGGTCAGAATTTCGGCCGCGTCATCGATATCAGCGAGTCCGCGGTGAAGTTGAAGGAGCTGATTCAGGACAGCGGCAACGACTGGAAGGAAGAAGAGCGCCTGCTGCTGCTGCAGGACGAACAGGAGGCAAGAAAATGAAGCTCAACGCGTCGTTCCGTTCATGGGCCCTCCAGGGAGCGCTGGCGCTTGCCCTCGCGTGCGCGAGCCTCGCCGCGCGTGCGCAGACGAACAGCATCGAGTCGATCAACGTCTCGCCCGCGACCGGTGGCAAGGTGATCATCCGCGTCACGCTGGCGCAGCCGCCGGCGAGCCCGCCTGCCGGTTTCACCGTGAGCAACCCGCCGCGCATCGCGTTTGACTTTCCCAATACCACCAGCGCACTCGGCCGCAGCACCCAGGAAGTGGCGGAAGGGGACCTGCGCGGCATCAACGTGGTGCAGGCAGGCGACCGCACGCGGGTGGTGCTCAACCTTTCCCGCGTCTCCGGCTACGACACGCAGATCGACGGGCGGGCGCTGCTGATCACGCTCCAGGGCGCCGCCGCCGTGGCGAGCCCCGCGGGGGCGACCACCCATTTCGCCGAGGCGCGGCCCGGGGACCGACGCCATGCGCTGCGTGACGTCGATTTCCGGCGCGGAGCCTCCGGCGAGGGGCGCGTCGTGGTCGATCTCTCGGACAGCTCCGTCGGCATCGACCTGAAGCTCCAGGGCCGGACCATCATCGTCGACTTCATCAATACCGCGCTGCCGCGGAACCTGCAACGGCGCCTCGACGTCACCGACTTCGGCACGTTGGTGCAGACTATCGACTCCTTCCCGCAGGGCAGCAATTCCCGGGTCGTGATCGAGCCGCGCGGCAACTGGGAGCATACCGCCTATCAGACGGATACCCGCTTCATCGTGGAAGTGAAGGCGCAGCCCGAGGACACCGGTCGCATCGCGCGCGGCGGCGGCTACACCGGCGAGAAGCTCTCGCTTAATTTCCAGAACGTCGAAGTGCGCGCGGTGCTGCAGGTGATCGCGGACTTCACTCAGCTCAACATCATCACCAGCGACACGGTGGGTGGCAACTTGACGCTGCGGCTGAAGGACGTGCCGTGGGACCAGGCGCTCGACATCATCCTGCGGGCGAAGGGCCTGGACATGGACAAGGCCGGCAACGTGGTGTGGATCGCGCCGCGCGACGAGCTGGCAACGCGGAAGAAACTGGAACTCGAATCACAACAGGTGATCGTGGACCTCGAGCCCACGCGCACCGAGAGCTTCCAGTTGAACTACCAGAAGGGTGCCGACCTGCAGAAGCTGCTGGCCGATCCGCAACAGCGGGTGCTGTCCAAGCGCGGCAGCGCCGTGGTCGATCCGCGCACCAACACAATCTTCGTGCAGGACACGCCGACTCGGCTCGAGGAAGTGCGGAAGCTCATCAGGAAGGTCGACGTGCCGGTGCGCCAGGTGATGATCGAATCGCGCATCGTGGAGGCGAGCGACACCTTCGGGCGCAACCTCGGCGTGCGGCTCGGCTACCACGATCTGACGGGACAGGGCTTCAAGGCCGGAAGCCAGGACGGAACTGCGGTACGTACACTCGTGGGCGGCCAGCTCACCGACACGGGCTTTCACACTGGTCAGGTCGCCACCGCGCCGCCGTTCACCGACTCGCTGTCCGTGAACCTCCCGGTGCCGGGGCTCGCCGGCGCCAATCCCGGCGCGTTCTCGCTGGCACTATTCCGGGAAGGTTCGTCGAAATTCCTCAACCTCGAGCTCACCGCGCTGCAGGCGGATGGCAAGGGCAAGATCATCTCCAGCCCGCGCGTCATCACCGGCGACCAGGTGGAAGCCACCATCGAGCAGGGCACGGAAATCCCATACCAGCAGGCAACCTCGAGCGGCGCCACCAGCGTTTCGTTCAAGAAGGCGACGCTCTCGTTGAAGGTCAAGCCCCAGGTCACGCCCGATGACAACGTGATCATGAATCTGAACATCCACAAAGACAGCCAAGGCCAGAACACGCTCGCCGGCCCGACGATCGACACCAAACAGATTGTGACCGAGGTGCTGGTGGAAAACGGCGGCACCGTGGTGATCGGCGGCATCTACTCCCAGACGGAAACCAACCAGACCAACAAGATCCCGGTGCTCGGCGATTTGCCGTTCGTCGGCTGGCTCTTCAAGCAGAATCTGAAGACGGACGACCGCAACGAGCTGCTGATCTTCATCACGCCGCGCATCCTGAAGGACGGCCTGGCGCTGCGGCAATAACCGGGCGCGTCTTCGTCTCCCGAAAAGGCGGCCCGCGGGCCGCCTTTTCGTTTGCCGCGATTGGCACAAATGGCTGCAACGGCACTAGAATCGCCTCCATGGGCGACGCACAACAATCAGCGGAGCGGCGCGGACGCATCCCCGGCAACATTTTTCTGGTGGGGCTGATGGGCGCAGGCAAGACCACCGTGGGCCGGCGTCTCGCCAAGCGGCTCGGCAAGACCTTCTACGACTGCGACGAGGAGATCGAGCACGCGACCGGCGTGAAGATCCCGGTGATCTTCGACATCGAGGGGGAAGCCGGTTTCCGCGCGCGCGAGGCGAGGATGCTGGCGGAGCTCGTCGTTCGCAGCGACATCGTGCTTGCGACCGGGGGTGGTGCCGTGCTGTCCGCGGACAATCGCAAGCTGCTGGCTGATAACGGCGTCGTGGTCTACCTGCGCGCGGTGGCATCGGACCTGTGGTCCCGGACCCGCCACGACCGGAACCGGCCGTTGCTCAGGACCGATCAGCCCCTCGCCAGGCTCGAGCAGCTCTATGCCGAGCGCGATCCGCTCTACCGCAGCATCGCCGATCTCATCGTCGACACCGGCAGCCAGAGCCTGGGCAGCCTTGCGCACCGACTGGAGCAGCAGCTGATCGAGCGCCAGTCCGCCGCCGCGAGCGCCGGCTGAGCGGAGCCGACCGAGACCGTCATGCAGACTTTGAATGTCGCGCTAGGTGCCCGCAGCTACCCGATCCATATTGGCGCCGGCTTGCTCGCCCGCCCGGAACTGATCGTGGAAAAGCTCCCGCAGAAAAAGGCCGCGATCGTTACCAACGCCACCGTCGCGCCGCTCTACCTCGCGTCCCTCAAGGGTGCGCTCGAGTCACGCGGGGTGAACGTGGTGAGCGTCACGGTGCCCGACGGCGAGGCATACAAGACGTGGGAGACGTTGAACCGCATCTTCGATACGTTGCTCGAGCACCGCTGCGAGCGCGGCACCACGCTGATCGCGCTGGGCGGCGGAGTCATCGGCGATCTTGCCGGATTCGCCGCCGCGGTCTACCAGCGCGGGGTGCCTTACGTCCAAGTGCCGACGACGCTGCTCGCGCAGGTTGATTCCGCGGTTGGGGGCAAGACCGCGATCAACCACCCGCTCGGCAAGAACATGATCGGAGCGTTCTACCAGCCGCTCGCGGTGGTTTCCGACACCGACACGCTCGGGACGCTGCCCCCGCGCGAACTGGCGGCCGGACTCGCGGAGGTCATCAAGTACGGGTTGATAGGCGACGCCCCGTTCTTCGAATGGCTCGAAGTCAATATGAGCCGGCTCGCCCGCCGCGAGCCCGAGGCGCTGGCCTACGCCATCGAGCGCTCCTGCGCGAACAAGGCCGAGGTGGTGGCGTGCGACGAGCTGGAAACCGGCCCGCGCGCGCTGCTCAACTTCGGGCACACGTTCGGCCACGCGATCGAGGCCGGCACCGGCTTCGGCGCCTGGCTGCACGGCGAAGCGGTCGCCACCGGCATGCTGCTGGCGGCAGAACTCTCGCATCGGCTCGGTTTTCTCGCCGCTGCGGACGTGCGCCGCATTGGCGCCCTCCTCAAGCAGGCGGGCCTGCCGCTCGATCCGCCCAGGCTCGGGCTCGAGCGCTACCTCGAGCTGATGGGCCACGACAAGAAGGTGGCCGGCGGCCGCATTCACTTCGTGCTGCTCAAGCGCATCGGGGAGGCTTCCGTCTCGGGCGAGGTGCCGCGTGCCGCGCTCGCCGATGTGCTCGACGCAGGCGCCGTGCATGCCAGGGCTTGACCTCGCCGCCTGTGCGGCGCGTCCGGAACGCTCCCGCGGCCGCCGCCACCGCGAGGCGCCCCCGCGCGGCAGGAGCGAATACCAGCGCGACCGCGACCGCATCGTCCATTCCACCGCTTTCCGGCGCCTGGAGTACAAGACCCAGGTCTTCGTGAACCATGAAGGCGACCTATTCCGCACCCGGCTCACGCATAGCCTCGAGGTCGCGCAGATCGCGCGCTCCGTCGCACGCAGCCTCCGGCTCGATGAGGACCTGACCGAGGCGGTTGCGCTCGCGCACGACCTCGGCCATACCCCGTTCGGCCACACCGGCCAGGACTCTCTTAACGCCTGCATGCGCCCGTACGGGGGCTTCGAGCACAACCTCCAGAGCCTGCGGGTGGTGGACAAGCTGGAACAGCGCTACGCCGCATTTGACGGCTTGAATCTCACCTTCGAGGCGCGCGAGGGCGTGCTGAAGCATTGCTCCCTCAAAAACGCGCGCGCGCTCGGCGATGTCGGGGAGCGCTTCGTGAAGAAGCAGCGCCCGTCGCTCGAGGCGCAGGTCGCCAACCTCGCCGACGAGATCGCCTACAACAACCACGATGTGGATGACGGCGTGCGCTCCGGGCTGCTCGACATGGCACAGCTCGCGGAAGTGACGATCTTCGCGCGCCACATGAAGGCGGTGCTAAGACTATACCCGCGGCTTCCGCCCCGGCGGCTGCGGCACGAAACGGTGCGGCGCATGATCGACACGCTGGTCTCCGATTTGATCCGCACCAGCGCGGATAACATCCGCAGGCACGCCCCGGCTGCGATCGACGAGGTGCGTCTCGCGCCGCCGCTGATCGCGTTCAGCGCGCGCATCCGCGAGGAGAGCGACGAGCTCAAGCGCTTCCTGCGCGAGAACCTCTACCGCCATTACCGCGTGGTGCGCATGAGCGGCAAGGCGCACCGCATCGTGACAGAACTCTTCGCCGCGCTGCACTCCGATAACCGGCTGTTGCCGCCCGAGTTCAAGGAGCGGGCGGGGGAAGACGCGCCCCGCGCCATCGCCGACTACATCGCCGGTATGACCGACCGCTACGCGATCCTCGAGCATCGGCGCTTATTCGCGATCGAGGAGACGTGACGGGGCACCATAGCAGACCCGTCAGGCCGTTGCTGTAAGTGGCTGATGGCAGTAAACTTCCCCTCCGCGCCGCAATTTTCGAGCTCGCATGCTGCGGTGCAGCAGGGCGAGCGGCAGGCGGCTGAATTGATTGGGCTCTTGAGGACGCACCGCGTGAACCAACCGGGAATGCCGGCCATGCAGGGCTTATACGACTCGCGCCACGAGCACGACGCGTGCGGCGTCGGCTTTGTCGCGCACATCAAAGGCAAGAAGAGCCACAGCATCGTCGAGCAGGGCCTGACGATTCTGAAGAACCTCACGCACCGTGGCGCAGTCGGCTGGGACCCGAAGCTCTCCGACGGGGCGGGCTGCCTGATCCAGATCCCCGACCGGTTCTTCCGCGAAGAGATGGCGAAGCGCGGAGTGAAGCTGCCGCCCGCCGGGCAATACGGCGTCGGCATTGTGTTCCTGCCGCGCGACCCCGCCTCGCGCCTCGCCTGCGAGTATGAAATCGAGCGCGCGATCAAGGACGAGGGCCAGGTGCTGCTCGGCTGGCGCGACGTTCCGGTGGACAACTCCGACCTGGCCGAGCCCGCGAAGCGCATCGAGCCGGTCATCCGGCAGGTGTTTGTCGGCCGCGGCAAAGGCATCACCGTCACCGACGCGCTCGAGAGGAAGCTCTACGTCATCCGCAAGAGCGCGGGGCACGCGATCCAGGCGCTGAAGCTCGCGCACGGCAAGGAATTCTACGTGCCCACCCTGTCGGCTCGCACCCTCTGCTACAAGGGCATGCTGCTTGCCTACCAAGTGGGCGAGTACTACCTCGATCTCAAGGATGCGCGCGTCGAGTCGGCGCTCGCCCTCGTGCATCAGCGCTTCTCGACCAACACCTTCCCGAGCTGGGATCTCGCCCACCCGTTCCGCATGATCTGCCACAACGGCGAGATCAATACGCTGCGCGGCAACATAAACTGGATCCGCGCGCGCCAGAGCTCGATCTCCTCGCCCATGCTGGGCCGCGATCTGGACAAGGTGTGGCCGCTGATCTACGACGGACAGTCGGATTCGGCCTCGTTTGACAATGCGCTGGAACTGCTGGTGATGGGCGGTTACTCGGTCGCGCACGCCATGATGTTGATGATCCCGGAGGCGTGGGAGAACCACACCTTGATGGATCCGGCACGGCGCGCGTTCTACGAGTACCACGCGGCGATGATGGAACCGTGGGACGGTCCCGCCTCGATCGCCTTCACCGACGGGCTGAGAATCGGCGCGACGCTCGACCGCAACGGGCTGCGTCCCTCCCGCTACATAGTCACCTCGGATGACCTCGTCATCATGGGCTCGGAGTGCGGCTGCCTGCCGGTGCCCGAGGAGAAAATCATCAAGAAGTGGCGCCTGCAGCCGGGCAAGATGTTCCTGGTGGACCTCGAGAAGGGCCGCATCATCGACGACAAGGAGTTGAAGGACACCCTCGCCTCGGCCAAGCCCTACGCGGAATGGATCGAGAGGATCCGTGTCAAGCTCGATGAAGTCGAGACCGAGAAGACGCCGCCGCTGAAGTCGCAGGTGGCGCTGCTCGACCGGCAGCAGGCGTTCGGCTACACGCAGGAGGACATCAAGTTTCAGCTCGCGCCGATAGCGAGTAACGGCGAAGAGCCGGTCGGCTCGATGGGCAACGACGCGGCCCTTGCTGTTTTGTCATTTAAAAACAAGACCTTATATCACTATTTCCAGCAGCTCTTCGCACAGGTCACGAACCCCGCGATCGATCCCATCCGCGAGGAGCTGGTGACTTCGCTCGTCTCCTTCATCGGGCCGAAACCCAACCTGCTCGGCATCGACGAGATGAACCCGCCGCTGCGGCTGGAAATCAGCCAGCCGGTGCTCGACTTCTTCGAGATGGAGAAGATCCGGCACATCGACCGCTACACCGATGGCAAGTTCAAGTCGTTCGAGATCGACACCACCTACCCTCTCGCCTGGGGCAAGGAGGCGATCGAGGCGCGCCTCGCCTCCCTGTGCGCGCAGGCCGAGGACGCGGTGCGGGCGGGTTTTTCCGTCCTCATCATTTCCGACCGCAAAATCGAGCGCAACCTGGTCGCGATACCGGCGCTGCTCGCCCTCTCGGCGATCCATCAGCACCTCGTCAACAAGGGTCTGCGCACCAGCACGGGGCTCGTCGTCGAGACCGGCTCCGCGCGCGAAGTGCATCACTTTGCGCTGCTCGGCGGCTACGGGGCCGAGGCGGTGCACCCCTACCTCGCTCTTGAAACGCTGCTCGATCTCGCCGGACGCGGCGAATTCGGGGCCGGCGTGGATGGCAGGAAGGCGATCAAGAATTACGTCAAGGCGACCGGCAAGGGGCTGAAGAAGGTGATGTCCAAGATGGGCATCTCGACCTACATGTCCTACACCGGCGCGCAGTGCTTTGAGGCGGTGGGGCTGGCGCGCTCCCTGGTGGACAAGTATTTCACCGGCACGACCTCATCGGTCGAGGGTATCGGCCTATTCGAGGTCGCTGAGGAAACGATCCGCATCCACCAGGCGGCGTTCGACGAGGACGACCCGGTGCTGCGGGGTGCGCTGGATGCCGGCGGCGAGTACGCCTGGCGCGTGCGCGGCGAGGAGCACATGTGGACGCCCGATGCGATCGCGAAGCTGCAGCACTCGGCGCGGAGCAATTCCTACGGGACGTATCAGGAATACGCGGCGATCGTCAACGACCAGTCGAAGCGTCACCTGACGTTCAGGGGGCTCTTTGAGTTCACGTTCGGCCGCTGCGCGCCGGTCCCGATCGAGGAAGTCGAGCCTGCCGCCGAGATCGTCAAGCGCTTCTCGACCGGGGCAATGTCGCTCGGCTCCATTTCGACCGAAGCGCACACCGTGCTCGCGATCGCGATGAACCGGATGGGCGGGAAATCCAATACCGGCGAGGGCGGCGAGGACCGCAAGCGCTACGCTAGAGTCGCAGCCGGGGAGACGCTGATGTCACGCCTGGGGCGCGAGCGCGTGGAAGTCGACATCCCTCTCCAGGAGGGTGACTCGCTGAAATCCAAGATCAAACAGGTCGCCTCCGGGCGCTTCGGCGTCACCGCCGAGTACCTGGCGTCCGCCGAGATGATGCAGATCAAGATCGCGCAAGGGGCGAAACCCGGTGAGGGTGGACAGCTGCCCGGGCGCAAGGTGTCGGAGTACATCGCGGAGATCCGCTATGCGACGCCCGGGGTGGAATTGATCTCCCCGCCGCCACACCATGACATCTATTCGATCGAGGACATTGCGCAGTTGATCCACGACTTGAAGAACGCGAACCCCGGGGCCGCGGTCAGCGTCAAGCTCGTCTCCGAGGTTGGCGTCGGCACGGTTGCCGCGGGCGTTTCCAAGGCCAAGTCGGACCACGTGACGATTGCCGGCCACGACGGCGGCACCGGCGCCTCTCCCTGGTCTTCCATCATGCACGCCGGGACGCCGTGGGAGCTCGGGCTTGCGGAGACGCAGCAGACACTGGTGCTCAACCGCCTGCGCGGGCGGATTGCGGTCCAGGTGGACGGGCAGATGAAGACCGGCCGCGACGTGGTCATCGGCGCGCTGCTCGGGGCGGACGAGTTCGGCTTCTCCACCGCGCCGCTGGTCGTCGAGGGCTGCATCATGATGCGCAAATGCCACCTCAACACGTGCCCGGTCGGCGTGGCCACCCAGGACCCGGTGCTGCGCAGGAAGTTCGAGGGCAAGCCCGAGCACGTCGTCAATTACTTCTTCTTCGTTGCCGAGGAAGCGCGCGAGCTGATGGCGAAGCTCGGCATCCGCAAGTTCAACGAACTCATCGGGCGCTCGGACCTGCTCGACATGAAGCAGGGCATCGAGCACTGGAAGGCGAAGGGCCTGAACTTCTCCAAGATCTTTGCCATGCCGCAAATGCCGGCCGAAGTCGCGCGTTACCACAGCGAGAAGCAGGAGCACGGGCTGGAAAAGGCGCTCGACAACCGGCTGATCGAGCTGGCACGGCCTGCGCTCGAGCGCCGCGAGAAGGTCACCATCGAGACGCCGATCCGCAACATCAATCGTACGGTCGGAACCATGCTGTCGTGGGAGATCGCCAAGCGTTACGGGCACGAGGGGCTGCCGGACGACACCATCCATATTCGCTTCGCAGGCTCCGCAGGCCAGAGCTTCGGCGCATTCCTCGCGAAGGGCGTGACGCTCGATCTGATAGGCGACACCAACGACTACTGCGGCAAGGGGCTCTCGGGCGGGCGCATCTCGGTGCAGCCCTCGCCCAAGTTCCGCGGCGAACCGACCGAAAACATCATCACCGGCAATGTCGTGCTCTATGGCGCGATCGCTGGCGAGGCGTACTTCCGGGGTGTTGCCGGGGAGCGTTTCGCAGTGAGAAATTCGGGCGCCCAGGCGGTCGTCGAGGGCGTCGGCGACCACGGCTGCGAATACATGACCGGCGGCAGTGTGGTGGTGTTGGGTAGTACCGGCCGCAATTTCGCCGCCGGCATGTCGGGTGGCATCGCTTACGTGCTCGACGCTGACGGCGAGTTCGTCAAGCGCTGCAACACGTCGATGGTGGCGCTGGAGCCCCTGCACGCCGAGGCCGAGCAGGAGGCGAAGCTCGCGCGCGAGCTGTGGCACGGCGGCGTGGCCGACGAAGCGATCGTGAAGCGGCTGATCGAGAATCACGCGCGCCATACGGGCAGCGCGCAGGCGAAACGCGTGCTCGATCGCTGGAGCGAGTTCCGGCCGAAATTCATCAAGGTATTCCCGAACGAGTACCGGCGCGCGCTGGGCGAGCTCGCCGCCAAGGGACGCAGGATCGCCGCCTGACCGGAGCAGGGGCGCGGGCCCCTTCCGCGCCAGCGGCGGAGCCTTCCCGCTTCCCCCGCACCCCTGGCAGGGTCAGCCGGCGCCTGAAGTGAGCACTTACCATGGGCAAAATCACTGGATTTCTCGAGCACGACCGAGTCGAGGAGGCATACGAGCCGAAGGACGCGCGCAAGAAGCATTACCGCGAGTTCATCCCCCGTCTCACGGATGAGGCGGCGGGCATTCAGGGCGCGCGCTGCATGGACTGCGGCGTGCCCTTTTGCATGAGCGGCTGCCCGGTCAACAACATCATTCCCGACTGGAACGATCTCGTGTACCGCGCGGACTGGCGCTTCGCGATCGAGGTGCTGCACTCGACCAACAACTTTCCGGAATTCACCGGCCGGGTGTGCCCGGCGCCCTGCGAGGAAGCGTGCGTGCTTCGCATCAACGAGGACCCGGTCGGCATCAAGTCGATCGAGCACGCGATCATCGACAAGGCGTGGGAATCCGGTTGGGTCAGGCCCCAACGTCCCGCCCGGAAGACCGGCCGGAATGTCGCGGTCGTGGGCTCCGGGCCCGCCGGGCTTGCCTGCGCGCAACAGCTCGCGCGCGCCGGCCACGAAGTCGTCGTATTCGAGAAGACCGACCGTATCGGGGGGCTGTTGCGCTATGGCATCCCCGATTTCAAGCTGGAGAAACGGCACATCGACCAGCGCATGGAGCAGATGGCGGCCGAGGGCGTCTCGTTCCGCACTGGCGTTTGTGTCGGAACCGAGCGCCCCGGTAAAGGGATTCCCGATTGGTCGAAGGAACTGGTTGCGCCCGGGAAGCTCCTCGCCGAATTCGACGCCGTGGTGCTCGCGGGCGGAGCGGAGCAGCCGCGGGACCTGCCGATTCCGGGCCGTGAGCTCGACGGCATCCACTTCGCGATGGAGTTCCTGCCGCTGCAGAACAAGCGTGTCGCGGGCGATGCTGGCGTCCCCGACCTGTGGGCGACCGACAAGCACGTCATCATCATCGGCGGCGGCGACACCGGCTCCGACTGCGTCGGCACTTCCAACCGCCACGGTGCCAAGTCAGTGACCAACCTTGAGCTGTTCCCGATGCCGCCGGACGTCGAGCGCAACCCGGTTTGGCCATACTGGCCGACGCGGCTGCACACCTCACCCTCGCATGAGGAGGGCGTGAATCGCGATTGGTCTGTCGCCACCAAGGCGTTCATCGGTGATGGCGGCAGGGTCAAGGCGCTAAAGGCCGTGCGGTTGGAGTGGAAGGAAGGCAGGATGGGCGAAGTCGCGGGCTCGGAGTTCACGCTGCCCGCCGATCTGGTGCTGCTTGCCATGGGGTTTGTCTCCCCGGTCCAGTCCGTTCTCGACGGTTTCGGCGTGGCGAAGGACGTGCGCGGCAACGCGAGAGCGACCACGGACGGGGCCGGCTGTTACGCCACATCGGTGCCCAAGGTATTCGCCGCAGGCGACATGCGGCGCGGGCAATCGCTCGTGGTATGGGCGATACGCGAGGGGCGGCAATGCGCGCGCGCCGTGGACGAGTTTCTGATGGGATCCTCCGGGCTGCCGCGCTGAACGAATCAGGATTGAGCTGTTAGGATTGAGGATTGAGCGGGAAACCGCGCGGGTCACTCAATCCTCGATCCTCAATCCTCGATCCTGATGTTGAAGAACGACACCCTGATTCGCGCGTTGCTGAGGCAGCCCACGCCCTACACGCCGGTCTGGATCATGCGCCAGGCCGGGCGCTACCTTCCCGAGTACAACGCGACCCGCGCCCGCGCTGGAAGCTTTCTCGCGCTTGCCAAGAATCCCGACCTCGCCACCGAGGTGACGCTGCAGCCCCTCGCCCGCTTTCCGCTGGACGCCGCCATCGTTTTTTCCGACATCTTGACGATCCCGGACGCCATGGGCCTGGGACTGAGCTTCGGCGAGGGCGAGGGACCGCGTCTGGAGCGCCCGCTGCGCGAGGAGCGGGAAATCCGCAAGCTTGTTCCCCCCGATCCGCGGGAGCATCTGGGGTACGTGCTCGATACCGTGCGCCAGGTGCGGGCGGCGCTGAACGACAGGGTGCCGCTCATCGGATTCTGCGGCAGCCCCTACACACTGGCGTGCTACATGGTGGAAGGGGGCGGCAGCGCGGATTTTCGAAACCTGAAGGCGATGCTCTACGGCCGCCCCGAGCTGCTGCACCACATCCTGGAAGTCAACTGCCGCGCCGCCATCGCCTACCTCAATGCCCAGATCGAGGCGGGAGCCCAGGTCGTCATGATTTTCGATACTTGGGGCGGCATGCTGGGCGCCGCGGAGTACCGTGAGTTCTCGCTTTCCTACATGCAGCGCGTCCTGGAGGGCCTCAAGCGCGAGCATCGGGGAGGGCGGGTGCCCACCATACTTTTCACCAAGGGCGGCGGGGGATGGCTCGAGGCGCTGGCCACCAGCGGCTGCGATGCCGTCGGGGTCGACTGGACGGTTGATCTGGGCGCGGCGCGCAAGCGCGTCGGCCAACGCGTGTGCCTCCAGGGAAACCTCGATCCGGCGGTGCTGCTCGCGGGAAGGCAGGCGGTACGCACCGGCGTTTCCGCCGTGCTCGCAGCCTATGGGACGGGTACGGGCCATGTTTTCAACCTGGGCCACGGCGTCTCCCAGTTCACGCCTCCGGAAAATGTCGCCGCGCTCGTGGAGGCGGTTCACGAGCTGAGTCCGGCCTATCACTGAAGACCCGCGCCAGTGCTGGGTTTGCGGACAACCCGCCGCACTTATGCACAGCACGAGCCGGTGCCGCATGGGGCTAGCCGAGGTTGGCCGCCGGTACGACAAAGCTGCTCAACCAGTTGATTTATATGTGTTTTTACTTCCGGGCTTGACTGGGACGCTCAGGATCCCGAGCGTCGATGCGGATTTCAGCGTGCGCAGGTCATGAGCTATCAACACGGTTATCCACAGCAAGGTGTTGATAACGCAAAATTTCCGCTTTCCCTTAATCGGTTGGCGTTTATCCAGGAGGTCCCGCGAAGCATGACGGCGCGCTCCCCGGGGCGTTCGTGGTGCAGGCAATTGCCGGCATGAGCATCATTCGCGTCGCGCTCGACGTCCCGGTCGCCAAGCTGTTCGATTACCGCGCGCAGGAAGCGACCGCCGCCGATGTCGGACACCGCGTGCTGGTGCCGTTTGGGCGGAAGACCGCGGTCGGCGTGATCATCGAGCTCGCTCGTTCCACGGCGGTGCCGGAGGAGCGGCTGAAAAGCGCCATCCGGATATTGCACGAATTCCCGCCGCTCGTGGCCGAGGATCTGCGGCTGCTGCGGTTCGCCGCCGATTACTATCACCACCCGCTCGGCGCAGTGGTGATGGGCGCACTGCCGACGCGCCTGCGCCGTGTCGCCGCTCCCCCGCGACTCAAGAAGCGCGGCCCGGCGACGCGCCAGGAGGCAGGGCCCGCGATCAGGACGGAGTCGATCGAGGCCGCCGCCGCGCCTGAACTCACCACCGAGCAAATGCAGGCCGTATCCAGCATCCGCGTAGGCTTGGGCGGATTTCAGCCGTTTCTCCTCCTCGGGGTCACCGGCAGCGGCAAGACGGAAGTCTACCTGCACGCCGTCGCTGCGGCGCTCGAGGCCGGCAGGCAGGCGCTGGTGCTGGTGCCCGAGATCGCGCTCACACCGCAGCTGGAAGCGCTGGTGCAACATCGATTTCCCAGCACGCATACCGTGAGCTTGCACAGCGCGCTCGCTGAAGCGGAGCGCCTGGAGCACTGGCGCGCAGCGTGCTCCGGGCAAGCGCGCATCGTTCTCGGCACACGGCTCGCCGTGTTCGCTCCGCTGCCGGAGCTGGGCCTCATCGTCGTCGACGAGGAGCAGGACAGCTCCTTCAAGCAGGGAGAGGGATTCCGCTACTCGGCGCGGGATCTCGCGGTGGTGCGGGCGCGGCAGCGCGGCGTGCCGGTCGTGCTTGTCTCGGCTACGCCCGCGCTCGAAACCTATCACAACGCCGTGAGCGGCCGTTACACGCTGCTCACGCTGTCCAGCCGCATCGGCGCCCCGCCGCCGCGTATCTCCTGCATCGATACGCGCGGCGACAAATTGAGCGATGGGGTGTCGCAGCGCCTGCTCACCGCGCTGCGCGAGCGCATCGCGGCCGGCGAGCAGGCGCTGGTGTTCATCAACCGCAGGGGTTACGCGCCGGTGCTGATGTGCCGGTCCTGCGGGTGGGTATCCGGCTGCCAGCGCTGCTCGGCACGGCTCGTGCTGCACCTGCAGGAGCAGCGCCTGCGCTGCCATCACTGCGGCCATGTCTCGCCGGCGCCGGCAGCCTGTCCGGATTGCGGCAACCAGGATCTCGCGCCGGTCGGCCACGGCACGCAGCGCGTGGAGGAGGCGCTGGCGCGGCTCATCCCGCAGGCGCGCATCCTGCGTATCGACCGCGACACGACGCGCCGGCGCCGCGCCTGGCACGCAATGCGCCAGCGCATCAGGGAGCGCGACGTCGACATCCTCGTCGGCACCCAGATCCTCGCTAAGGGCCACGACTTTCCTCATCTCAACCTGGTGGGCGTACTGAACGCCGACAGCCAGCTCTATAGCGGAGACTTCCGGGCCGCCGAGCGGCTGTTCGCGCTGCTGACTCAGGTCGCAGGACGTGCCGGACGCGGCGGCATCCAGGGCGAAGTGCTGATCCAGACCGAGTTCCCGCACCACCCGCTCTACGCGGCGTTGCGCGTCCAGGACTATCGCGCGTTCGCGGACGACGCGCTCGCCGAGCGCCGGCAGGCGGGATTCCCGCCATTCGTCCACCAGGCGCTGTTGCGCGCGGAGGCGCCGCGACTCGCCACCGCGATCGAGTTCCTCGGCGCGGCCGCGCGCCGCGGCAGGGCGCTCGAGCGGCAGATCACCACATACGACCCGGTGCCGGCCGCGCTGCCGCGGCGTGCCGGCCGCGAGCGCGCGCAATTGCTGGTGCAGTCCGCCTCGCGCAGCCGCCTGCGCGATTTTCTAGACGCCTGGCACAACGCGCTGGCGAGCTCGACCCCCACGCGCGCGCGTTGGTCGATTGACGTCGACCCGCTGGAGTTCTGACGTCGCTTATAATTCCCCCTTTTTCTCCGCGTTCCAGATGACCGCCGCCGCTTCACCCGACCTGCGCTCCCATTTTTCCGCGCTGTTCGAGAGCGCGATTCGGGAAGTCGCGCCCGTGCCGGTGGCGCCCAGCATCGTGCTGGAAAAGCCGCGGCAGGCCGAGCACGGCGACTACGCCTGCAACGTCGCGCTGCAGCTCGCCCGGGCGCTCAAGCGCGCCCCGCGCGAGATCGCAGCGCGGCTGGTGGCCGCGTTGCCGGCTTCGCCCTATCTCGAGAGGGCGGAGGTGGCGGGGGCGGGATTCATCAATCTTTTTCTCAAGCGCTCGTTCAAGCAGCAGGTCGTCAATCGCGTCCTGGAAGCGGGCGCGGCCTATGGAGCCGGGCTGCGGGGCCAACGCAAAAAGGTCCAGGTTGAATTCGTGTCGGCCAATCCCACCGGGCCGCTGCACGTCGGTCACGGGCGCGGTGCCGCCTACGGCGCGAGCCTCGCCAACGTGCTCGCGGCCGCCGGCTTCGACGTGAGCCGCGAATTCTACGTCAACGACTTCGGGCGGCAGATGGACATCCTGGCGCTGTCGACCTGGCTGCGTTACCTCGAGCTCTGCGGCGAAGCGGTGCCCTTTCCGCCGAACGCCTACCAGGGAGAGTACGTGCGCTCCATGGCGCGCGCGATCCACGCCGAGCACGGGACGCGGCTGCGCCACGGAGCCGGGATCTTTGCCGCGGCGCTCGCCGAGCCGGACGAGGAACTCCGCCTCGATGCCATGATCGAGAGCGCGAAGCGCGCGCTCGGCGCCGGCTACGACACCGTTCACCGCTTCGCGCTCGAGGTGCAGCTTGCGGATTGCCGCAGCGACCTCGCCGAGTTCGGCGTCACGTTCGACGAGTGGTACTCCGAGCGCTCGCTCTACGATACCGGCCGGGTCGAGCGCGCGTTGAAGCGGCTCGACGAGCGTGGCCACCTGTACGAGCAGGACGGGGCGACATGGTTCCGCTCGCGCCGCTACGGCGACGAGAAGGACCGCGTGGTGCGGCGCGAAAACGGCCAGTACACCTACTTCGCTTCCGACATCGCCTACCATCTCGACAAGTTCGAGCGCGGTTTCGACATCGCAATCGACATCTGGGGCGCCGACCACCACGGCTACGTGGCGCGCGTGAAGGGCGCGCTCGCGGCACTCGGACTCGATCCGCAACGGCTTACCATCGCGCTGGTCCAGTTCGCGGTGCTCTATCGCGGCGGGGAGCGGGTTCCCATGTCTACGCGCTCCGGGGAGTTCGTCACGCTGCGCGAGCTGCGCAATGAGGTCGGCAACGACGCTGCGCGTTTCTTCTACGTGCTGCGAAAAGCCGAGCAGCATCTCGATTTCGACCTCGACCTCGCCAAGTCGCAGAGCACCGACAATCCGGTCTATTACGTCCAGTACGCGCATGCCCGGGTATGCAGCGTGCTCGAACAGTGGGGGGGCGACGCGGCGGAACTCGCCGGCGCCGATGTGACCGCGCTCCTCGCCGAGCACGAGACCGCGTTGCTTGCCCTGCTGCTCGAATATCCCGATGCGCTGGAGAACACCGCGCGCGATTTCGCGCCGCATCTCATCGCGTTCTATCTGCGCGAGCTCGCCGCGGCATTCCACAGTTATTACAATGCGACGCGCCTGCTGGTGGAGGACGAGAGCGTGAAGCGCGCGCGCCTCGCGCTCGCCGCCGCGGTACGGCAGGTACTGCGCAACGGGCTCGCGCTGCTGGGTGTTTCAGCCCCGGATAGAATGTAAGATACGCGCATGTCTAAGGACTACTATCGCCCCGAGCCGGCCGCCCGCAGCGGCGGCAGCCAGCTCCTCGTCGGCATCCTCATCGGGCTCGTGCTGGGTCTCGGCATCGCGCTCGGGGTCGCGTGGTACATCAACAAGATGCCCAATCCCTTCCTCGCCCGCACGCCGCCCGCCAAGCTCGAGCCCCTGAAGCCCGCCCCGCCCGCGCCTTCAAAAAGCGAGGACAAGACAGCACGCGCGCCCGAGCCGAAGCTGCGCTTCGACTTCTACAAGATCCTCCCGGGCACCGAGGAACCGGTCACGGCCCCGCAGCCTAAGGACGCAAGGAAACCGTCAACGGCAACGGCCGGCGAGACGTTTTTCCTCCAGGCGGGCGCATTCCAGAACCCCCGCGATGCCGATACCCTCAGGGCGCGCCTCGCGCTGCTCGGCGTCGAGGCCCGCATCCAGACCGCGATGCTGCCGGACAAGGGCGTGTGGCACCGCGTGCGCGTGGGGCCGTACACCAGCGTGGAGGAACTCGGCCGCACCCGCGAGACTCTCAAGCAGAACGGCGTCGAAACCACCCTCATCAAGGTGCGCGACGAGCGCCCCTAATTTTTCACGGAGCACGGATGAAGCGACTTGGACGGTATTGGCATTTTGCGGCCTGGTTCCTCGCACTGAGCCTGAGCACCGGCGCATGGGCGCAGCTTACGCCGGGCAAGGACTACCAGCTGATCAACCCGGCCCAGCCCACCACCAGCGGCGCGAAGGTCGAAGTCATCGAGTTTTTCTACTACGGCTGCCCGGGCTGCAACGGCCTGCAGCCCCCGCTCCGGGCCTGGCTCACGAAGAAGCCGGCGGACGTCGAGTTCCGGCGCGCACCCGTGGTATTCCAGGACGCATGGCTGCCGCTCACCACCGCTTATTACGCGTTCGATGCGATGGGCCTCGTCGACAAGCTTCATTATGAGATCTTCAGCGCGATCCATGAGCAGCGGTCCCTCGAGATCAAGGGGCTGCTGCGCGACCAGAAGCCGCTCTTCGACTGGGTCGCGAAGCAGGGGGTGGACCGGCAGAAGTTCGTCGCCGTCTACAATTCCTTCGGGGTGCGCAGCCGCACCAACCGCTCGATCGAGCTGCCCGGACACTACCACGTCACCTCCACGCCGACGCTGGTGGTGGATGGCAAATTCCTCACGACACCCGCCATGGCCGGCAGCTACGAGCGCTACTTCGACGTGCTCGATCAGGTGATCGCCCTGGCGCGCAAAGAGCGCGCCGCGAAGAAGTAGGCCGCAACCCGTGCGCGCCGCGCTCGCGCTGCTCGCGCTCGCATGCGTGGCGGGCACTGCCCACGCGCAGGACATCCGCGCCCGGCAGAACATCGAGTACCGGCTGATCGCCCCGCAGCCGGTCGAGACCGGGGAGCGGATCGAGGTCATCGATTTCTTCTGGTACGGCTGCCCGTACTGCAACGAGCTGCAGCCGGCGCTGGAACGCTGGATCCGGCGCAAGCCCGCCGATGTCGCCTTGCGCCGCATCCCGGCGATCCTCCGGGATTCGTGGGCGCCGCACGCGCGGATCTTCTACACGCTCGAGGAGCTGGGGGAGGTCGAGCGCCTGCACCTCAAGATCTACGAGAGCTATCACGTCGAGCGGTTGCACATGAGCAAGCCCGATGTGATGGTCGAGTGGGCAGCGAAAAACGGCATCGACCGCAAGCGCTGGCTCCAGGCTTACAGCTCCCCCGCGGTCGACGCCAAGGTCCAACGCGCCAAGGAGCTCTCCGCGGCCTACACCGTTCAGGTCACGCCGACGCTCGTGGTGGACGGCCGCTATCTCACCTCCGGCCGGCACGTGCCCTGCTGCGACGTGCGCGACATCGTGCCGATTCTTGAAGACGTGATCCGCCTCGCGCGCCAGCAGCGCAGTCGCCGCTGAAGCGCTCCCTGTTCCGGCGTGGGTCGCGATGCCGCTGATTACTCCACAGTGACGGACTTGGCGAGGTTACGCGGCTTGTCCACATCGGTGCCGCGCAGCACCGCTACGTGGTAGGCGAGGAGCTGCAGCGGGATGACGTGAAGTATCGGGGAAAGCGTCCCGGCGTGCTCCATCAGCCGGATGACGTGGACGCCTTCGCCCTCGGCGACGCGCGCATCGGCATCGGCGAAAACATAGAGCTCGCCGCCGCGCGCACGCACTTCCTCCATGTTCGATTTCAGCTTCTCGATCAGCTGGTCGTTAGGCGCCACCGTCACCACCGGCATGCCGGCGTCCACCAGCGCCAGCGGCCCATGCTTTAACTCCCCGGCGGCGTAGGCCTCGGCATGGATATAGGAAATCTCCTTCAGCTTCAGCGCGCCTTCCATCGCGATCGGAAAGTGGGCGCCGCGCCCGAGGAAGAGCGCGTGCTGCTTCGCCTGGAAGCGGCCCGCCCAGGCGCGCACTTGCGGCTCCACCGCGAGTACCGTCTCCATCGCGCGCGGCAGGTGGCGCAACTGCGCGATCAGCTCTTTCTCCCGGCCGACGGCGAGTCCGCGCCTCAACTTCGCGAGCACCAGCGTCAGGACAAACAGGGCGGCGAGCTGCGTCGTGAAGGCCTTGGTGGAGGCCACCCCGATCTCGGGGCCGGCGCGGGTAAGGAAGCGCAGGCGGGAGGAGCGCATCAGCGAGGATTCGGGGGAGTTGCATACCGTCAGCGTGTCGGTGAGGCCACGTGACTGGGCATGCTTCAGTGCCGCGATCGTGTCCGCGGTTTCGCCCGATTGGGATATTGTCACGACCAGCGTTCCCGGCCGCATCACCGGGTCGCGGTAACGGAACTCGCTCGCGATCTCGACCGCCGCGGGCAGCCCGGCGATTGCCTCGAGCCAGTAGCGCGCCACCAGCCCGGCGTGGTAGCTCGTACCGCAGGCGAGCAGCAGGACCTGGCTTGCGCGGCCCAGGATCTCCTGCGCGTCCGTGCCAAAGAGGTTTGCCTGCAACGACTGCGCGTTGGTGACCATCTCCAGCGTGTTCGCTACCGCGCCGGGCTGCTCGAAGATTTCCTTCTGCATGTAGTGCGCGTACCGCCCCTTCTCGACCGCGTCGGCTGCGAGCTCGCTCCTCGTCGTCGGGCGCCGCGCAGGAGACCCGCTGCTGTCGCGGATGCTGACGCGGTCGGGCCGCACCTCGACCACGTCGCCTTCCTCGAGGTAGACCACGTCACGCGTGCGCGCGAGCAGCGCGGCGGCATCGGAAGCGAGGAAGTTCTCGCCCTGCCCGAGCCCGACGAGCAAGGGCGAGCCCTTGCGCGCGCCGACGACGACACCGGGCTCACCGCTCGAGATGAAGCCGACGGCGTACGCGCCCTCCCATTCCCGGCTCGCCGCCTGGACCGCGTCGAACAGCGGCGTGCCGCCGGCGACGATGGAGTGCACGTGGTGCACCATCGCTTCGGTGTCGGTTTCGGAGGTGAACGCGTAGCCGAGCGCCTTCATCCGCGCGCGGATCGGCTCGTAATTCTCCACGATGCCATTGTGGACGATGCCGATTTCAAGCCCGCCACGCGTCGAGAAATGCGGGTGCGCGTTGGCCTCGGTCGGGGCGCCGTGCGTCGCCCATCGCGTATGCGACAGCCCGGTGCGCGCCTCGAGCCGCCGTTCGCGGGCAAGCTCGTCGAGGCGCGCGACCCGTTCGGTCGAGCGCAGCCGCTCGAGATGCCCGTCACTCAGATAGGCAATGCCGGTCGAGTCGTAGCCGCGATATTCGAGCCGGCGGATGCCTTCGATGAGAAGGTCCACCACGTTGCGCGTGGAGGCCGCGCCGACGATGCCGCACATGACTAGCTTTTCTTCTGAGGCCGTTTCCAGCCGGGGACGGTGACTTGCTTCGCGCGCGCGACGGTCAGCGCGCCCGCCGGCGCCTCCTTGGTGATGGTGCTGCCCGCGCCGATGGTCGCGCCGCGGCGGACGATGACCGGGGCCACCAGCATGGTATCGGAGCCGATGAAGACATCGTCCTCGATCACGGTGCGGTGCTTGGCGCCGCCGTCGTAATTGCACGTGATGGTGCCGGCGCCGACGTTGACGTCGCGCCCGACGGTGGCGTCGCCAATGTACGCAAGGTGGTTCGCCTTGGAGCCGGCGCCGATCTCGGATGCCTTCACCTCGACGAAGTTGCCGATGTGGACCTCCTCCGCGAGCCGCGTTCCCGGACGGAACCGTGCGTAGGGTCCGATCCGGCAGTTGGCGCCGATCTTGGCTCCGTCCACGGAGGTAAACGGCTCGATTCGCGTGCCCGGCCCGACCACGGCGTCCTTGAGCACGCAATTCGCCCCGATCTCCACGCCGTCCGCAAGCCGCACCTCGCCCTCGAACACGCAGTTGACGTCGATGCGCACGTCGGCGCCGCAGACGAGGCTGCCCCGCACATCGACGCGCGCCGGGTCAGCCAGCGTGACGCCGGCTTCCATCAGCCTTGCCGCATGCTGCGCCTGGTAGATGCGCTCGAGCTGGGCGAGCTGCTGCTTGCTGTTGACGCCGAGAATTTCCCACTCCGCGCGCGCCTTGACGGTCGCGACGGCCACCTTGTCCGCGAGCGCCAGCGGTACGACGTCGGTCAGGTAGTACTCACGCTGGGCGTTGCGGTTGTCGAGTTTCGCGAGCCAGCCCTCCAGCCGCGTGGCGGGCAATGCCATGATGCCCGAGTTGACCTCGCGGATGCCGCGCTCCGTTGCGCTCGCGTCCTTCTCCTCGACGATCGCCGTAATCGAGCCGCGGCGGTTGCGGACGATGCGGCCGTATCCGGCCGGGTCATCGAGCTCCGCGGTCAGCAGGGTCAGGCGGTCGCCGCCGCCCGCGATCATCGCTGCCAGCGTTTCCTCGCCGATGAGCGGCACGTCACCATAAAGGACCAGGGTCAACCCTGCGGTCTCCAGGCGCGGCAGCGCCTGCGCCAGGGCGTGTCCGGTTCCGAGCTGCGGCTGCTGCTTGACGAACGTCAGGCCGTCGGTCCGCAGCGCCTGCGGCACCTGCTCGCCACCGTGGCCATACACGACGCAGATGCGCGCGGGCTTGAGCGTGCGCGCGGCGGCGATCACGTGCTCGATGAGCGGCTTCCCGCCGAGCGGCTGCAGGGCCTTGGGCAGGCGCGAGCGCATGCGCTTGCCCTGGCCGGCCGCAAGGATGACGACGTTGAGCCCCGAAGGCATCTGGAAATTATCGCACAAACATCAACTTAGGCGCTGGATCAGATAGCGCGCGACGGCTTCACGCTGCCCGGCATCGAGGCTCAGCCCGGCTTTGGTGCGTCGCCACAGCACGTCCTCGGCGCTCGCCGCCCATTCCTGCTCGACCAGGTAGTCGATCTCGCGCGCATAGAGCTCCGCGCCGAAATAAGCGCCCAGATCCGCAGCGGCGGCGGCATTCCCGAGGACATCGTACGCGAGCGCACCGTGGCGTCGCGCCAACGCCCGCAACAGCGGCTGCGGCAGCTGCGGATGTCGCTCCTCGAGCCGCTGCAGGAAGCGCGACACATCTCCCGCCGGGAATGTGGCGCCGGGCATAGGCGCGTCTGCGGTCCAGGCCGGTCCCATGCCGGGAAACCACGGCGCGAACTTCTCGATCGCGTACTCGGCGAGGCGGCGGTAGGTCGTGATCTTGCCGCCGAAGACCGAAAGCACCGGCGCAGCGCCCTGATCGGTGTCGAGCCGCAGCACGTAGTCGCGGGTCACCGCCGAGGGGCTCGCCGAGCCGTCATCGTAGAGCGGCCTCACGCCGGCGTAGCGCCAGAGGACCTCGGCCGGACTGACGGCACGCCGCAGATAGCGGTTGGCGGCGCGGCACAGGTACTCGACTTCGGCCACGCTCGCCTCGGGCCGCGACGGGTCGCCGTCGTGCGGAACGTCGGTGGTGCCGACGAGGGTAAAGCGCTCTTCGTAGGGAATCATGAACACCACGCGCCGGTCGTCGTTCTGCAGGATGAACGCGTGCTCGCCCTCGTAGAGCCGGGGCACCACGATATGGCTGCCCCGCACCAGGCGGACGTTGTCGCGCGAAGGCTGGTGCAGCCGCTCGTTGAGCACCGCCTTCACCCACGGGCCCGCAGCGTTGACAATCGCCCGCGCCGCCACTTCCAGCGCGCCGTCCGGCCCGCGCAACTGCGCCCGCCAGAGTGCGCCTTCGCGCTTGGCCGCGATGCATTCGGTGCGCGTGCGGATTCTTGCTCCGCGGGACCTGGCGTCCCGTGCGTTTACCACGACGAGGCGGGCATCGTCCACGCAACAGTCGGAGTAGATGAAACCGTGCCGGTATTCCGGCTTCAGCCCGGCCGAATAGGGCGGGCGGTCGAGCCGCACCGCATGCGAGCCGGGGAGCCGGGTCCTGCGGCCAAGGTGGTCGTAGAGGAAAAGACCGGTGCGGATCATCCACCGCGGCCGCAGCTGCGGCACGTGCGGCATGATGAAACGCACCGGGCGCACCAGGTGAGCTGCGATCCTGAGCAGCACCTCGCGCTCGGCGAGCGATTCCGCGACCAGCCGGAATTCGAACTGCTCGAGGTAGCGCAGCCCCCCGTGTATGAGCTTGCTGCTCGCGGAGCTGGTATGCGCGCCCAGGTCGTCTTTCTCGACCAGCAGCACGGAGAGCCCCCGCCCGGCCGCGTCGCGCGCGATCCCGACGCCGTTGATGCCGCCGCCGATGACCAGCAGATCGTAGCTATCCATGAATGAAGAAGGGGCAGCCTGCGCTGCCCCTATTTTGCCCCCGCGCGTTGAACGGCGCTGCCGCTGCGAGTCCGTGGCCCCGGAGATACGGCTCGTCCGTTCGAACGCGCGGAGATAAACCGGCGCCGTCAGGCGTCCGGATTTATCACTTCTTCTGCCGCAGCTTCCGGATTGCAGCAAGCTGGGCGGCGAGGCTCGAGACTTCCGCCTCGACCGCTGCGACCTCCTGCTTGTCGCGCGCGCTGCGGCGCGCTTCTTCGGCCCGCTGCAGAGCCTCGTTCGCCTTGGCCTCGTCCAGGTCGTGGCCGCGAATGGCAGTGTCAGCGAGCACCGTGATCACCTTGGGCTGCACCTCGAGTATCCCTCCCGCCACGAATATCAGCTCCTCGGCGCCGCCGCCCGCCGGCAGGATGCGCACTGCTCCCGGCTTGATACGAGTGATGAGGGGGGTATGCCGCGGGTAGATGCCGAGCTCGCCTGCTTCTCCCGGCAGTACCACGAACTCCGCCTCGCCCGAGTAGATACTCTCCTCGGCGCTGACGACGTCGATGTGGATGGTATTGGCCATCACTTCTTCTCCGGCGGCGCGGCACGACCCTTGGCCGCAGCAGCCCCCTTAGGCGCCACGGTGTCCTTGGACGCCGAGCTTTCCTTGGGCGTGGTTTCCTTGGCCGCGGAATCTCCCGCGGGCTCCAGCGTCTTTGCCTTTTCGAACGCCTCTTCGATCGTGCCGACCATGTAAAAGGCTTGTTCCGGGAGCGCGTCGCACTCGCCCTCCACGATCATCTTGAAGCCCTTGATGGTGTCTTTCAGCGCCACATACTTCCCCGGCGAGCCGGTGAAGTTCTGCGCCACGGTGAAGGGCTGCGACAGGAAGCGCTGGATCTTGCGTGCGCGCGCCACTGCGAGCTTGTCCTCGGGCGCGAGCTCGTCCATGCCGAGGATCGCGATGATGTCGCGCAGCTCCTTGTAGCGCTGCAGCGTCGCCTGCACCGCGCGAGTGGTGCCGTAGTGCTCCTCGCCGATGGTGTTCGGGTCCACTTGGCGCGAGGTGGAATCGAGCGGGTCCACCGCGGGGTAGATGCCGAGCGACGCGATGTCGCGCGACAGCACGACGGTCGCGTCAAGGTGGCCGAAGGTGGTCGCGGGTGACGGGTCGGTCAGGTCGTCCGCAGGCACGTAAATCGCCTGCACCGAGGTGATCGAACCCGTCTTGGTCGAAGTAATGCGTTCCTGCAGCCTGCCCATTTCCTCGGCCAGCGTCGGCTGGTATCCCACGGCCGAGGGCATGCGTCCGAGCAGCGCCGAAACCTCCACCCCGGCGAGCGTGAAGCGATAGATGTTGTCGATGAAGAGCAGGATGTCACGACCTTCGTCGCGGAATGCCTCGGCCATCGTCAGGCCGCTCAGCCCGACGCGCAGCCGGTTGCCCGGCGGCTCGTTCATCTGGCCGAACACCATCGCGACCTTGGACTCCTCGAGGTTATCGAGCTTGATGACCTCCGCTTCGACCATCTCGTGGTAGAAGTCATTGCCTTCGCGCGTCCGCTCGCCCACGCCCGCGAACACCGAGAGTCCGCTGTGCTTGGTGGCGATATTGTTGATGAGCTCGAGCATGGTCACGGTCTTGCCGACACCGGCGCCGCCGAAGAGACCGATCTTGCCGCCCTTTGCGAACGGGCAGATGAGGTCGATGACCTTGATGCCCGTCTCCAGCAGCTCGACAGACGGGGAGAGCTCGTCGAATCTGGGCGCCGCCTGGTGGATCGCGCGGCGCGCCTCGGTCTTGACCGGGCCACCCTCGTCGATCGGGCGCCCGAGCACGTCCATGATGCGACCCAGCGTACCCTTGCCCACCGGCACCGAGATGGGGGCGCCGGTGCTCTTCACCTTCATTCCGCGGCGCAGGCCGTCGGCCGAGCCCATCGCGATGCAGCGCACGATACCATCGCCGATCTGCTGCTCGACCTCGAAGGTGAGGCCTGCTTCCGCCAGCGTGCTCCCGCCGGTGCCTTCGAGCACCAGCGCGTCATAGATGCCCGGCATCTGATCGCGCGGGAACTCGATGTCGATCACCGCGCCGATGCACTGGACGATGGTGCCTTGTGCTTGTGCCTGTACGGATGCCTGTGCCTGTGCCATCTTCTTTCCTCTAGGTCAATTCCATGCAACCCAAGCGCCGCAAGCGGCCGCCTCACGCGTCGTGACTCCATCCTTCATACGGCCGCTGCTCCGCCGACGATCTCGGAAATTTCCTTCGTGATCGCGGCCTGGCGGTTCTTGTTGTAGATCAGGGTCAGCTCGTCGATCAGATTCTCGGCGTTGTCGGAAGCGGCCTTCATCGCCACCATGCGCGCCGACTGCTCGGATGCCATGTTCTCGGCGACCGCCTGGAAGATGATCGCCTCGATGTAGCGCGTCATGACCTGGTCGAGCACGCCCTTGGCTTCCGGCTCGTAGATGTAGTCCCAGACCGTTTCCGGTGCGCCCAGGCGCTCCCCCGAAAGCGGCAGCAGCTGTTCGATCACCGGTTCCTGCTTCATGGTGTTGATGAAGCGGGTGTAGCCGATCATCAGGCGGTCGAAGCGGTCCCTGCTGTAGCCATCGAGCATGACCTTGACGGCACCGATCAGCTTGTCCATCTGCGGGCGGTCGCCCAGCTGGGTCGCGTGCGACACGATGTTCGCGCCCATGCGCTGCATGAAGCCCAATCCCTTGTTGCCCATCGGGCAGACGTCGATCTCCTCGCCTTCCGCCTGCCAGGCCTTGTACTCTTGAAGCACCATGCGCAGCAAATTCGTGTTCAGCGCCCCGCACAGACCCTTGTCGGTGGTGATCACGATCAGCCCGATGCGCTTCACGGTGTCGCGCGCCACGAGGTAGGGATGGCGATACTCCGGATTGGCGTGGCTGATGTGCGCCGCGACGTTGCGGATCTTCTCGCCGTAGGGGCGCGCCATGCGCATGCGTTCCTGCGCCCGGCGCATCTTGGAGGCCGCGACCATCTCCATCGCCTTGGTGATCTTCCGGGTGTTCTGCACACTCCGGATCTTCATCCGTATTTCCTTGGTTCCTGGCATCCGTCGGCTCCCTGGCGGGCAATCGGCGGCGCTAGCCGCCCGCCTTCTCGGGTGCGGCGGGTTTCGAAGGCGCGGCAGCTTCCTTGGGCGGCATGTCGAAACCGGCGCTCTTCTTCCAGTCCTCGATCGCGGCCTTGAGCGACTTCTCCTCGGCCTCGCTCAGGTCCTTCTTGTCCTCCATGACCTTCACCAGCGAGCCATACTTGGCCTTGAGATGGTCGCGCAGTGACTTCTCGGCAGAGAGCGCCTTCTTGATATCGATGCCGTCGAAATAGCCGTTGTTGACGGCGAACAGCGTGACCGCCATCTCCCACACCGCCAGCGGCTGGTACTGCGGCTGCTTCATCAGCTCGGTGACGAGCCGCCCGCGGTCGAGCTGCCGGCGGGTGGCCGCGTCGAGGTCCGAGGCAAACTGTGCGAAGGCGGCCAGTTCCCGGTATTGGGCCAGCGCGAGCCTCACCCCGCCTCCGGTATCGCGGCGCTTCATGATCTTGGTCTGCGCAGCGCCGCCCACCCGGGACACCGAGATGCCGGCGTTGATCGCGGGCCGGATGCCGGCGTTGAAGAGGTCGGTCTCGAGGAAAATCTGCCCGTCCGTGATCGAGATCACGTTGGTCGGCACGAAGGCGGTTACGTCGCCCGCCTGCGTCTCGATGATCGGCAGCGCCGTGAGCGAGCCGGTCTTGCCCTTGACCTTGCCTTCGGTGAGTTTTTCCACGTACTCTTCGTTCACTCGCGAGGCGCGCTCGAGCAGGCGCGAGTGCAGGTAGAACACGTCGCCCGGATACGCCTCGCGGCCCGGCGGACGGCGCAGCAGGAGCGAGATCTGGCGATAGGCCCAGGCCTGCTTGGTGAGATCGTCGTAGATGATGAGCGCATCCTGGCCGCGATCACGGAAGTACTCCCCCATGGTGCAGCCGGAATAGGGCGCAATGTACTGCATTGCTGCAGACTCCGAGGCCGAGGCCGCCAGTACGATGGTATAAGCCATCGCCCCGTGTTCCTCGAGCTTGCGCACCACATTGGCGATGGTCGACGCCTTCTGCCCGATCGCGACGTAGATGCAGATCAGGTCCTTGCCCTTCTGGTTGATGATGGTGTCCACCGCCACCGCGGTCTTGCCGGTCTGGCGGTCGCCGATAATGAGCTCGCGCTGCCCGCGGCCGACCGGGACCATCGAATCGATCGCCTTCAAGCCGGTCTGAACCGGTTGCGAGACGGATTTTCTCCAGATCACGCCCGGCGCGACCTTTTCGATGACGTCGGTCATCTTGGCGGGAATCGCGCCCTTGCCATCGATCGGCTGGCCGAGCGAATTCACGACGCGTCCGAGCAGCTCCGGGCCGACCGGCACGGACAGGATCTTGCCGGTGCATTTCACCGTATTGCCCTCGGAGATGTGCTCGTACTCGCCGAGTATCACCGCGCCCACCGAGTCGCGCTCGAGGTTCAGCGCGAGGCCGAACGTATTCCCCGGAAATTCCAGCATCTCGCCCTGCATCACGTCGGAGAGCCCGTGGACGCGGCAGATGCCGTCCGTCACGGTCACCACCGTGCCCTGGGTGCTGATGTCCGCGCGCAGCGCCAGGTTCTGGATGCGCGAGCGGATGAGGTCGCTGATTTCGGAGGGTTTGAGCTGTTGCATAGGGGTTTCCTTGATTGCCTATTTCATTAGCGCGGCCGCCATGCCGGCGAGCTTGCCGCGAATGGATCCATCGATCACTTCGTCGCCGACCTGCATCCGCACGCCGCCGATCAGGTTCGCGTCCCTCTCGACTTGCGGCCGCACTTTGCGCTTGAAGCGGTTTTCCAGCACCGCAACGATCTCGGCGAGCTGGCCCCCGTCGAGCGGGTAGGCGCTCGCAATGACCGCGTCGACGATACCCTCGCGCTCGTTCTTGAGTTCGTCGTAGATCTCGTGGATTTCCGGAAGCGCCGCGACGCGGTCGTTCTCGATTAGTACCCGCAGCAGGTTCTGACCCTCGACCGGAAGGTCACCGCACGCGCCCGCGAACAAGCCGTAGACCTGCTCGGGGTTCAACTTGGGATCAGCGGTCGCCGCGGCGATATCGGGGTTCGCCGCGACGGCTGCCATCACGGCCAATGTCTGCGACCATTTGCCCAGCGCGCTGGTGCTGTCCGCAACCGCAAAAACCGCCTCGGCGTAGGGCCGCGCAACCGTTATGGCCTCGGCCATCAGCGCAGCTCCTGCTTGAGTTGCGCGAGCAAGTCGGCGTGCGCCTTCGTGTCCACTTCGCGGCGCAGAATTTTCTCTGCCCCCGCCACCGCCAGCGCGGCGACCTGCTCGCGCAGCGCCTCACGCGCGCGCGAAACCTGCTGATCGATCTCGGCCTGGGCGGCTGCCTTCTCGCGGTTGCCTTCTTCCTTCGCCTGGGCGCGCGCTTCCTCCACCCTCTGCGCGGCGCGCTTCTCGGCCTGTGCGATGATTTCCGCGGCCCGGTCACGCCCCTGCTTGACTGTCTCCGCGGCTTGCCGGGTCGATGTTTCGAGCGAAGCCTTGCCCTGTTCGGCGGCCGCGAGCCCGTCCGCAATCGTCTTCTGGCGCTCCTCAATGGCGCGCAGCAGATAAGGCCAGATGAACTTGATCGTGAAGGCGATGAAGGCCGCGAACGTGAGCGCCTGCGCGATTAGCGTGAAATTGATGTCCATGTCGTCCCTCGCGCGCCGGGCGGTAGCCGGCGCTCTAGCGGAATGGCGTCGCCAGCGGGCTGGCGAACGCGAAGAACATCGCGATGCCCAGTCCGATGATGAAGGACGCGTCGATCAGGCCCAGCAGCAGGAAGACTTTGGCCTGCAGCGAATTGGTGAGCTCGGGCTGGCGCGCGGCCGCTTCCAGAAAGCGGCTGCACATGATGCCGACACCGATGCACGCGCCCGCAGCGCCCAGACCGACCATGAGGCCGATGCCGATGCTGGTATAGGCCTGGACCATGGCCAGAAGCTGAAGCTTTTCCATTGTGTTTTCCTTTCTGAGCGAAGAGTCGGTTGATCGGGGACGCTAATGGTGTTCGTGCGCCATCGAGAGGTAGACGATGGTGAGCATCATGAAGATGTAGGCCTGCAGCGCGACGATCAGGATGTGGAAGATCGCCCACCCCAGGCCAAACAGGAAACCGAAGGCGGTGCCCACCAGGCCGGTGGCGGCCCACATCCAAAGCAGCAGGAACAGGATCTCGCCCGCATACATGTTGCCGAAGAGCCGCATCGAGTGCGACAGCGGCTTCGAGATGGTTTCGACCAGATTAAATAGAAAATTGGCGGGCCACAGCAGCGGGTGCGCGCCGAACGGCGCGCAAAACAACTCATGGATCCAGCCGCCCAGTCCCTTCACGGAAATCGCGAAGTAGATCGACAGCGCCAGCACCGACAGCGACAGCGCAAAGGTCGTGTTGACATCCGCCGTGGGCACGATGCGCCACTCGTGCAGCCCGAGCCAGCCGAGCACCTTCGCCACGATGTCCACCGGCAGGAAATCCATCGCGTTCATCAGGATCACCCACACGAACACCGTCAGCGCGGCGGGCGCGATGAACCGGTTGCGGTCGCCGTGCTGGAATATGCCCTTCACCTGGTCGTCGACAAAACCGACCAGCAACTCGACGAACGCCTGACGCTTGCTCGGGACTCCCGAGGTCGCCCCGCGCACCACCCACCAGATGGAACCGATGCCGAGGACGCCCAGCACGACGGCGGTCACCAGCGAATCCACGTGGAGCGTCCAGAACCCCCCTTCACCGAGGGGCTTAGCGAAGAACGTCAGGTGGTGCTGGATGTAGCTGGAGGGGGTAAGTTCGGTGCCTGCGGCCATTTGGGATGCTTGCGGCTAAGGGGCTCTAATACTCGCGCACGAAGAACGCCATTGCGAAAATCACCACCGTCACGGCAAACGAGCCGAGGAACACGAGCACGGCGACGTCCCTGTAGGTCGCCAGCACGAGCCAGAGCAGGATGACGATCAGGCCGATCTTGACCGCTTCGGCCCTCAGCACCGCAAACAACGCCCCTTCGGCGGATTTCGCCCTGCCCAGCGAGGCCACGACCGCAGACGCCAGCCCGGCGAGGATGCTCACTGCGCCACCGAGCGCCGCGGAGAGGGCGCCGTGGCCGCCGGCCAGGACCCCCGCGATGAGCGCCAGTGCGGCAGTGGCCATCAGCTGCCACCGGAGAACGGTGCGGATCGGCCTGCTCAGGTCGCGAAGCATGGCGTTCTTGATCTTCGCCCCGAGCAAAGCGCGCGTAGTATAGCGTTCGAGGGCGACAAGGGTCAATTTGCTGCGATGCGGCAACGCCCCGATTTCGCGGCCTTATTTCTGCCTGAGCCGGTTGAGCAGTGCCTCGAGCTGATCAAGGCTCGTGTAGTGGATGATGAGCTTGCCGCTGCCCGGTTTTGCGCCGGTCCGTATGCTCACGGTGGTGCCGAGCTGCCCGCTCAGCTCATCTTCGAGGCGCGCCACGTCCCGGTCGCTGCGCGCGCGCGCCGCGGGGCGCGCCGTCAGGCCCGCGACCCGCTTCTCGACCTGGCGCACCGAAAGGTGTCGCGCGACCGCCTCGCGCGCGAGGTCGATTTGCCTCAGGGCCGGCAGCGCGAGCAGCGCCCGCGCATGCCCCATGTCGAGCTTGCCCTCGCGCAGCAACTCCTGCACCGGTGGCGCAAGCTCGAGCAGCCGCAGCGCGTTGGTGACCGCGGCGCGCGAGCGGCCGACGGCCTCGGCGGCCTCCGCGTGGGTCATGCCGAATTCCTCGGTCAGGCGTTTGAGACCCTTGGCCTCATCGAGCGGGTTCAGGTCCTCGCGCTGGAGATTCTCGATCAACGCGATGGCAAGCGCGTTCCGGTCGGGCACATCGCGCACCAGCGCCGGCACCGTGGCTAGACCCGCCATGCGCGCCGCCCGCCAGCGCCGCTCGCCGGCGACGATTTCGTAGCGGCCCGCACCCAGCGGTCGCGCCAGAATCGGCTGCATCACGCCCTGTGCCTTGATCGACTCCGCCAGCTCGGCCAGGCCTTCCTGGCCGATATGCGCACGCGGCTGGAACCGGCCCGGCTGCAGTGCGTCGATCGGAAGCGATGCCAGCACGTCGCCGCTGGCGGCGGCGGCGGCCGGTTCGTCGGCCCCAAGCAGCGCGTCGAGTCCGCGCCCCAGTCCCTTGATCCTTGTCATCGCAGTGTCCCTCATGCCCCCGCACGATTCAGCATCTCGCCCGCGAGTGCGAGGTAGGCCTGCGCTCCCTTCGAATTGCGGTCGAACTTGAGCGCGGGCACGCCGAAGCTCGGCGCCTCCGCCAGCCGCACGTTGCGCGGGATCACGGTGCGGTAGACCTTATCTCCGAAATGCTCGAGCAACTGCGCCGAGACCTGCTGTGCCAGCGTATTGCGTGGATCGTACATGGTGCGCAGCAAACCCTCGATCTCCAGCGTCGGATTCAGGCGCCCGCGCACCTTCTTGATGGTCTGCACGAGATCGCTCAGCCCCTCCAGCGCGTAATACTCGCACTGCATCGGGATCATCACCGCCTGCGCGGCGGTCAGCCCGTTGACGGTGAGAAGGTTCAACGCCGGAGGGCAGTCGATCAGGATGAAATCGTATTCGGCCGCGACCGCGGCAAGCGCATCCTTCAGGCGCGTTTCGCGGTGGTCGACTTCGACGAGCTCGACTTCGGCGCCGGCAAGCTCGCGGTTGGCCGGCACCAGGTCGAACTCGCCATTTTCGGAGCGCAATCTCACCTCGGCGATGCTCTTTGCGCCGAGCAATACGTGATAGACGGTCGCAACGAGATGGCGTTTGTCGATGCCGCTGCCCATGGTCGCGTTGCCCTGCGGGTCGAGATCCACGAGCAGCACGCGCCGCTGCGCCGCGGCGAGGCTCGCGGCAAGGTTGACGCCGGTCGTCGTCTTGCCGACGCCGCCCTTCTGATTGGTGATGGCGAGTACCTTGCCCATGAGAGAGCCTATCTCAATGGTAGGCGCGTGATGCGTTGTGGCCAGGACGGGATGGATGCGAGGCGCACGGCGCAGGCCATATGTCGATATGGCCAAGCCGGGCAACAAAGCAGGCGCCCGTCCTGGCCGCAACCCGAAGGGACGGGGCGATCTGGGCGCATCTTGTTGTCGGTAGCCCTTGCAATATCGACATATTGCTGCGGGCTATCCTCCTAAAACTGCATCCCACCTCGCCTCCGTCGCACACGTGCCTACCATTGAGATAGGCTCTTGCTGCGGCCGATCTCGACCAGGTGACGCTGCGCGCGCAGCCCGGGAATCGTCAGCGGTATCACCCGCCGCACCTGCCAGCCCTGCGGCAGCTGGCCGATTTCCTCGTACGGATGCACGCCTTTCATGGCCACGAGCCGGCCCCGCCCGGCGAGGTGCCGCCCCGCCAGCGATACCAGCTCGGCAAGATCCGAGAACGCGCGGGAAATCACGACATCGAATGGCGCCGCCGGTGTCCACGATTCCGCCCTCTCGCACACGACCTCTGCGTTGGCGAGGCGTAGCTCCATCACCGCCTGTCTCAGGAAAGCCGCCTTCTTGTGGTTCGAATCAAGCAACGTCACACGCGCTTCCGGCAACGCGAGCGCGAGCGGGATGCCCGGCAATCCGGCCCCGCTGCCCACATCGAGTATGCTCGCCGCCGCAACGTGCGGCGCCGCCGCCAGGCAATCGAGCAGGTGCACGCTTACCATGCGCGATGCCTGCCGCACCGCTGTGAGGTTGTAGACGCGATTCCATTTCTGCAGCAGATCCAGGTACGCAAGCAGCCGCTGCTGCGCGCTCGCCGGGAGCGCCAATCCGAGCTCGGCCACGCCCTGCGCAAGCTGCTGCGCAAGGGTCATGCAAGCTTGCCAACCGCTCGGCGGGCGCCACCGCTCGCTGTCCGCGCATTCCCGCGGACCGCATTCGTTCTGCGTTTGAGATGGACCAGCAGGACCGAGATCGCCGCCGGCGTGATCCCCGAAATGCGCGATGCCTGGCCGAGTGTCTCAGGACGGTGCAGCGCAAGCTTCTGCCGCACTTCCACCGACAGTCCCCGCAGGCTGCTGTAATCGATATCCTCGGGGAGCCGCAGGTTTTCGTAGTGCTCATAACGCGCGATTTCCTCGCGCTGGCGCTCGATATAACCCTGATATTTAGCCTGGATCTCGACCTGTTCCGCCACCTGTGTATCCTCGACGCCCCGCCCCGCGCCTGGCAGCGCCGTGAGCTGCGCGTAATTAATATCCGGACGGCGCAGCAATTCCATCAGCGAGTACTCCCGGGATTGCGCCTGATCCGGCGCGCCGGAGACGGAATCGCCCGGCAGCAGCCGCGGATTGATCCAGGTGTCCTTGAGGCGCGCCTGCTCGCGCTCGATCGCCTCGCGCTTGCGCGCGAACGCCGTCCATCGCGAATCATCCACCACTCCCAACTCGCGGCCGCGCTCGGTCAACCGCAGGTCGGCGTTATCCTCGCGCAGCGACAGCCGGTACTCGGCACGACTGGTAAACATTCGATAGGGCTCGGATACGCCGCGCGTGACGAGATCATCCACCAGCACGCCCAGGTAGGCCTCGCTGCGAGCGGGGCACCAGGGCTCGCGTCCTCGAACCTGAAGCACAGCATTGATGCCGGCGAGCAATCCCTGCGCTGCGGCTTCTTCGTAGCCCGTGGTGCCGTTGATCTGCCCGGCGAAGAACAGTCCCGCGACGGCCCGCGTTTCGAGCGAGCGCCTCAGGCCGCGCGGATCGAAATAGTCGTACTCGATCGCGTAGCCCGGGCGCGTGATGTGGGCGCGCTCGAGTCCGCGGATCGACCGCACGAGCTCCTGCTGCGCGTCGTAGGGCAGGCTCGTCGAGATGCCGTTGGGATAGAACTCGTTGACCGTCAGGCCCTCCGGCTCGAGGAAGATCTGGTGCGAGGCCTTGTGCGCGAAGCGCATCACCTTGTCTTCGATCGAGGGGCAATAACGCGGCCCGACACCCTCGATCACGCCGGTGTAGAGCGGCGAGCGGTCGAGCGCGGCGCGGACGATGTCGTGCGTGCGCGCGTTGGTATGCGTGATCCAGCACGGCAGCTGCGGCGGGTGCTGGTCGCGCCTGCCGAGAAACGAGAACACGGGAACCGGCGTATCGCCCGGCTGCTCTGTCATGACCGTGAAATCGATGCTGCGGCCGTCAATGCGCGGCGGCGTGCCGGTTTTCAGGCGCCCGACCGGAAGCTTCAACTCGCGCAGCCGCTGCGCGAGCATGAGCGCGGGCGGATCGCCCGCGCGCCCGCCCTGGTGGTGCTTCAGCCCGACGTGGATCAACCCGGCGAGAAAAGTTCCGGTGGTGAGCACCACCGCGCGCGCGGAGAATTTGAGCCCGATCTGCGTCACGACGCCTGCCACGCGCCCGTCTTCGATCACCAGATCGTCCACCGCCTGCTGGAACATGCGCAGCCCGGGCTGATTCTCGAGACGACCCCGAATCGCTCCTCTGTAGAGCACGCGGTCCGACTGGGCGCGGGTCGCGCGCACCGCAGGCCCTTTGCGCGAATTCAGGATGCGGAATTGGATCCCGGCCTCGTCCGCGGCCAGCGCCATGGCGCCGCCAAGTGCATCTATCTCTTTGACTAAATGACCCTTTCCGATACCGCCGATAGACGGATTGCAAGACATCTGGCCCAAGGTGTCGAAGCTGTGGGTCAGGAGCAGGGTCGAACATCCCAGGCGCGCGGAGGCAAGTGCCGCCTCAGTCCCAGCGTGCCCCCCGCCAACTACAATAATATCAAATTTATCAACTACTTGCATAAATAATTCAAGCCCAAGCCAGGCTCAGATGATACCCGAAAAGGGCGACTGACAGAATAGACCTGCAGGGTTTCACGTGAAACGGATATTTGCTGCAATGCAGCATCCAAGCCAATTCTCATGTTCCACGTGAAACACCGGTTGGGGTGCCCTACTTGCCGATGCAAAACCGCTTGAATATCTCCCCAAGCAGATCGTCGGTCGTAAATTCCCCGGTGATCGAGCCCAAGGCGTGTTGAGCGGCCCGGAGCTCTTCCGCAAACAGCTCGAGCCTTTCCGTCTGGCCGGCAGCTTGGTCCAGATGCCGCTGGGCGAGCTCGAGCGCATGAACGTGCCGTTCACGGGCCATGAATAAGCCTTCCGCCCCGCCGCCATGCCAACCCACCGCCTCAAGCAGGGCCTCCCGCAGCAACTCCACGCCGGCTCCCGTCTTGGCTGAGAGCCATACAGTGGCGCCTTGTTTGGCGCGTTCGAGGGCCGGCGCTCGTGGCAGGAGATCGATTTTGTTCATGACGGTAAGCCGGGGCAATCCCGCTGGAAGCCTGCGCAGGATGTCCTGGTCCGCCGCGGCAATACCTTTAGCAGCGTCGACGAGGAGCACGACGATGTCGGCCCGCTCGATCGCCGCCCAGGTGCGCGCGATCCCAAGCTTTTCCACGGGATCGCTGGACGGCCGCAACCCCGCGGTATCGATGATGTGTGCCGGGATTCCGCGGATGCTGACGCTCTGCCGGATCGCGTCTCGGGTCGTTCCGGCGATGTCCGTTACGATGGCGAGCTCTTCGCCAGCAAGAAGGTTTAGAAGACTCGACTTGCCCACGTTGGGCTGGCCCACGAGTACTACGCGCACGCCCTCCCGAAGCAAGCTTCCTTGCTGTGACGCCGCTAAGACGCCCTCAAGCTTTGCCTTCAGTTTCGAGAGCCGTCCCGCGCCGTCGGACTGCTTGATGAGGTCGACGTCCTCGTCCGGAAAGTCGAGCGCGGCTTCGACCAGCGTGCGCAATTCGACCAGGCCGTCGAGCAATTCATCGATACGCCGGGAAAACGCGCCCTGCAACGAGCGCATCGCGCTGCGCGCCGCTTCCGTGGTTGCGGCATCGATCAAATCCGCAACGCTCTCCGCCTGCGCCAGATCGATCTTGTCGTTAACGTAGGCGCGGCGAGTGAATTCCCCCGGCTGCGCCGGGCGCGCTCCGAGCTCGACGCAGCGCCTGAGCAGTAGCTGCAGCACCACCGGGCCTCCGTGCCCGTGCAACTCCAGCACATCCTCTCCGGTGTAAGAATGCGGCGCCGGAAAATAGAGCGCTATGCCCCGGTCGATTGCCGAACCGTGAGAATCCATGAAATCCGCGAGCGTCGCCCGCCGCGGCGATAGCGGTGTGCGCACGATGCCCGACATGAGCGCCTCCAACCGCGGACCGGCAACCCGCACCACGCCGATGCCGCCTTTGCCCGGGGCGGTCGAAATGGCGGCAATGATGTCGCTCCCGGTCATCGACCTGCGGAAAGCCGAATGGGGGCGGCGCCTGCACCGCCCACGAACACGTCAACTCTTGCGCTTTGCGGCTTCGCGCTCGAGCACGCGCGTGATTCTCCACTGTTGCGCGATCGAGAGCACGTTGTTGATGAGCCAGTACAGCACCAGGCCAGCTGGGAAGAAGAAGAAGAAGACGCTGAACACGATCGGCATGATCTTCATCACTTTCGCCTGCACCGGGTCGGGCGGCTCGGGGTTGAGCAGCGTCTGTATCCACATTGTCGCTGCCATAAGGATCGGCAGTGCGAAGTAAGGAAAGGGGGCGTAACTACTGAAGTCAAAAAACGAGCCTCCTATCGCGCCTTTGGACAGATCTTCAATTCCTAAAGCGAACGGGGCATGCCGCAGCTCCACGCTGGCCAGCAGAACCCAATAAAGTGCAATAAAAACAGGTATTTGCACAACAATTGGCATGCAGCCACCGAGCGGATTGATTTTCTCGGTCTTGTACATCTCCATCATCGCTTGCTGCAGGCGCTGACGGTCTTGGCCATATTGATCCTTGAGCTTCTGCAGCTTCGGAGCCAGCACCCGCATCTTGGCCATCGAGCGGTAGCTCGCCGCCGACAACGGATAGAACAGCAGCTTGATGATCACCGTCAGCAGGATGATGGCGACGCCCCAGTTGCCGACCCACTGATTGAGCCACGCCAGCACCCAGAACAGGGGCACCGCGATCACTGTCAGCCATCCGTAGTCGATGGTGAGTTCCAGCCCGGGAGCGATTTTTGCAAGCTTCTCCTGCTCCTCCGGTCCTGCGTAGAGCGGCACCGAGACGCCGCCGCTCGCTGCGGGGACGATCGTGCCGACCGGGACGATCACGCCCGCCGAGTAGAGTCCCTCTTCCATGCGCCGCGCATAGAACTCCCGCCGAACGCCGCTGCGCGGAAGCCAGGCGCTGAAGAAATAATGCTGCAGCATCGCGATCCAGCCGTCCTCGCTGTTCTTGGGGTACTGCGCCTTGCCTTTTTCGATATCGCTGAACGCGAGCTTCTGGAACTTGTCCTTTTCCGTGTAAAGCGCAACCCCGGTGAAGGTCGGCAGCATCGCGGAATCACCCGCCGGCGGCGTCTCGTCGCGCACCAGCTGGAAATAGGCATACGGCTGTATCGCCGCCGCGCCTCCATTGACGATCTCGAAGCCGACGTCGATCAGATAGCTTCCGCGCCGGAAACGATAGCTCTTGTTCACCTGCGCGCCCTCCGCCGTTGGCGCGGTGAGCCGCACTTCGAGTTCGCCCTGACCATCGCCAAGCCGGTATTGATCCGCCGTCGCCGCGTAGAGCGTCCGGTGGTTGGGCAAGCCGCTGCCGATCAGCCCGGCCTGCGCGATATAGG